>Ga0070741_10001379_pt1 | contig 74916 bp, 79 predicted proteins | sample Coa_R1_4_FD_66440 | JGI IMG/M metagenome (GOLD analysis project Ga0070741, IMG submission 66440) | Surface soil microbial communities from Centralia Pennsylvania, which are recovering from an underground coalmine fire - Coalmine... | ecosystem: Environmental > Terrestrial > Soil > Unclassified ...
TGGTCGCCATGGCGCAGACCATCCCGGTGCTCACCGGCGGCATCGACCTTTCCGTCGGCATGGTCTTCGTCCTCGCCAACTGCCTCGGCGCCACCATCGTCAACGGCGACGATTTCTCCACCGGGCTCGGCGTCGTCGCGGTGCTCGTCACCGGCCTCGCCTGCGGGACGGTGAACGGCCTCATCGTCGTCTTCGGCCGGCTGCAGCCGATCGTCGTCACGATCGCGACCAGCGCCATCTATTTCGGCCTGGCGCTCTGGCTGAAGCCGACGCCCGGCGGCTCGGTCAACGGCGACTTCGCCGACTTCATGACGCGCTCGACCTTCGCCGTACCGCACTCGATCATCCTGGTGGTCCTGGTCGTGCTCGTCCTCTGGCTGCCCTATCGCCGATCGGTCGTCGGCCGGGCCGCCTATGCCATCGGCTCGTCGGAACAGGCCGCCTACATGTCCGGGGTCCCGATCGCGCGCGCCAAGGTCACCGCCTATGCGCTCGCCGGCCTCCTCGCCTCGATCGCCGGCCTGCTCCTCACCGCGCTCACCTATACCGGCGAGGCGCGCGCGGCGCTCGGCGGCGACTACACGCTCAACTCGATCGCCTCCGTGGTCATCGGCGGCACCTCGCTCTTCGGCGGCTCGGGGAGCGCCATCGGCTCGATCTTCGGCGCCTTCATCCTGCGCACGGTCGGCGACCTCCTCTTCGTCTTCGACGTCAATCCGGTGCTGCAGCCGCTCTTCGTCGGCATCGTCCTTCTCTTCGCGGTGAGCCTGGGCTCGGTGCGGCTGCTCCGCATCAAGAACAAGCTCGACCTCTACCGGTAGGAGGCGGCGATGGCGGCAACCATGGCAATGGTCGCGAAGCGGGTCGACAAGCCGGCGATGATCGCCTTCGGCTGCATCATCGTTCTCCTGGTGGTCGGCTCGCTCTACAAGCCCGATTTCCTGTCGGTCGACTACCTCGTCCAGCAGCTGCTCACTGCCTCGTTCCTCGGCGTCATCGCCACCGGCACGATGCTGATCATCCTCCTCGGCCATATCGACCTGTCGATCCCGTGGACCCTGTCGATCGGCGGCATGATGGCGACCGGTTTTTCCGGCCTCGTCGGGGCCGATCTCGGTGTGCCGCTCGCCATCCCCTTCGGCATTCTCTGCGGAACCCTGGTCGGCATCGTCAACGGGTTCGGGGTTGCCTATCTCCGGGCGCCGTCGATGATCTTCACGCTCGGCACCAACGCGGTGGCGCAGGGCCTGATGGTCTATCACACCGGCGGCTTCGCCCCGCAGGACACGGCGACGCCGTTCATGCGCAACTTCGTTGCCGGGCACATCATTCCGGGCGTACCCAATCCGCTCCTCGTCTGGGCGGTCATCGGCGGCGCCGTCATGTTCATGCTGTCGCGCACCTCGCTCGGCCGCCAGATCTACGCCATCGGCAACCGCGAGCGGGCGGTGTTCCTGTCCGGCGTCGACACCAAGAAGGTGCTGCTCATCTGCTTTGCGATCGCCGGCGCCTGCTCGGCGGCGGGCGGGGTTCTCCTCTCCGGCTACGCCAACCGCTCCTACCAGGCGATGGGCGATCCCTACCTGCTCCCCGCCATCGCCGCCGTCGTCCTCGGCGGCACCAACGTCATGGGCGGGCGCGGCACCTATCTCGGCACGATCGCCGGGGTGATCCTCATCACCATCCTCCAGTCGATCCTGACCGTCCTGCAGCCGCAGTACTTCTTCGCCCAGCTCGGCGTGAAAGTGCCGCCCGAGACGATCCGCCAGATCGTCTTCGGCATCGTCATTGTCGGGATGCTGCTCCTCTACGGCCGCGAGCAGCGGGTGCGCTGAGCGCCTATTTCGGCGGGTCGCCGACGCTGTCGCGGATGACCAGGCTGCAGGGGATGCGCGTGCGCAGCGCCGGCCCGGGCGGGTCGTCGCCGCGCATCCGCCGCAGCAGGTTCTCCGCCGCCAGCCGGCCGAGCTCGGCCCGCGGCTGGATCACGGTGGTAAGCGCCGGGTCGTACATCGCCGAATAGTCGATGCCATCGAAGCCGGCTACCGAAATGTCCTTCGGCACCAACAGGCCGCGGTCCTTCAGCGCCTTGATGAAGCCGATCGCCATCTCGTCGCTGGCGACGAAGACCGCCGTCGGCCGCTCCCGCATGGCGGCGACCGCCTCGGCGGCGCGGGCGCCCGAGGCGAAGGTGAAACTGCCCGGCAGCACCAGCCCTTCCTCGAAGGCGATGCCGGCGGCGGCGAGCGCATCGGCATAGCCGCGCACGCGCTCCGCCGCCTCCGGGTTGGTGGCCGGCCCGGTGACATGCGCAATCCGGCGGTGGCCGCGCCCGATCAGGTACTCGACCATCTTGCGCGCCGCATCGCGGTTGGCGATCTCGAAGAGCGGCAGTTCGGAGAGCCCGGGCACCTCGTTGCAGACGAGCGTGATCGGGATCGAGTCGTTCAGCTCGGCGAAGTCCTCGCGCGGCAGGCGTCCCGAGAAGAGGAGGACGCCGTCGACCTGGCCGCCGCGCACCAGCCGGTCGTAGTGCGCCTCGCGGCGGGCGTCGTTGCGGGTATCGCCGAAGATGACGCCGTAGCCTTCCTTGGTCAGCACTTCCTCGACGGCGTTGATGATCGCGGTCCAGAACGAGTTGCCGAGGCCGGGCAAGAGGACCAGCACGACCTTGCTCGACTGCGCGCGGAGCGAGCGGGCGGCGGCATTGGGCGTGTAGCCGATCGCTTCGATCGCCGCGAAGACGCGCGAGCGGGTCGGCTCGGCGACCTGCTCCGGCGCGGCGAGCGCACGGCTCACGGTCGCCGTCGAAACGCCGGCGCGGCGGGCAACATCAAGTATCGTCGCCGCCCGTCTCTTCTCCTGCATCCCGGCCACCTTGTTCATTGCGGCGCCTTTCTGGTCGGAAGGCCGGCGCGGCCCATGTCGCCAAGTCGCTTCCGGCGAAAAATCGGGAAATCCCCGGTGGATTCTCCCGGCATGCCGAAGGGTCGAAATGAAACGGCGGCACCCGGCAGCCGCGTTATTCCATTGCATCCCCGGCGGTTTTTCTCTACAGTTATGTAAACGATTACAGCACCCAATGGAAGGCGTCGCTGGCGTCGTTGGGGACGGCAAGGCCGTCCGGGAGAAACGTTTGTGCCGAGCGCGGACGCGCTCACTAAGGGAGGAAGCTGTATGACCTATCTGAAAGGGGGGCTGCTTGCCGCAGCCGCCGGACTTCTCATGGGCACGGTGGCTCCGGCTTTCGCCACCGACCTCGAAGTCATCCACTGGTGGACCTCGAAGGGCGAGTCCAACGCGGTCTCGAAGTTCGCCTCCGCCTTCGACAATGACGGCAAGGGCGACCATTGGGTCGACTCGGCGATCGCGCTGGGCCAGACCGCCCGCGAAACCATCATGCGCCGTGCGCTCGGCGGCGATCCGCCGGATGCCGCGCAGTTCAATCCGAGCCGCGAATACGAGGAGCTGATCAAGAACGGCCTGCTCCTCCAGCTCGATGACGTCGCCGCCGAAGGCAAGTGGGAACAGGTGATCCGGCCGAAGTCGATCTACGCCTCGTGCCTGATCGACGGCCACTGGTATTGCGTGCCGGTGAACATCCATTCTTGGCCGTGGGCCTGGTATTCCAAGACCGCGTTCCAGAAGGCCGGCCTGCCCGAGCCGAAGAACTTCGACGAGTTCGTCGCCGATGCGCCGAAGCTGAAGGCGGCGGGCATCATTCCGTTCGCGATCGGTGGCGACGGCAATGGCTGGCAGATCAAGGGCGCGTTTGACCAGCTGCTCCTCGAGAACCTCGGCATCGAGAAGCGCGACCAGATGTACGGCAAGAAGGACGCCGCACTGGCGATGGGACCTGAGGTGCTGAAGACCTTCAAGCAGCTGAAGGACCTCAAGCAGTACACCGACGACGGCTACGCCAACCGCAACTGGAACGACACGACCAACATGGTCATGCAGGGCAAGGCCGCCCTCCAGATCATGGGCGACTGGGCGCGCGGCGAGTTCGCCGCTGCCGGCATGACCGGGGTCAAGGACTTCGGCTGCATGATCGGCCTCAACGAGGGCAACCCGGTCGTCAGCTCGGACGGCGACGTGATCGTCTTCTTCAAGAAGGACGATCCGGAGAAGACGGCGGCCCAGAAGCGTCTCGCGGCGCTCCTGATCAGCCCGCCGGTCCAGGTTGCCTTCAACAACGCCAAGGGCTCCATGCCCGTCCGCGGCGACGTCGACATGGGCACCGCCGACCCGTGCATGCAGAAGGCGCTGAAGACGATCGAGGATCCCAAGCGGATCGCGACCGCCGTCAACAAGTTCATCAACGAGGACACGACCAACGAGATGAACTCGCTGGTCTCGCAGTTCTGGGCCGACGACAAGATGACGGCCGAACAGGCGCAGGCGAAGTTCGCCGAAATCCTGAAGAACTCTGGCTAGCCACTGCCGGTTGAAGGGGCGCGGATCCGCACGGACCCGCGCCCCCTTGCGTCGCGTCGGAAGATAGGGAAGCCTTCTTTCGGGCGACCGGCGGCGGGACAGCGGGGCCAGATGCGATTGAATCCGGGGCGCGCGAGCGGGCTGGCTCGCCTCTTCAAATCATGACCGGCGCCGTGCCGGCGCCGGATGCCGTAGCCCCGGCGGCGGTTCGCCGTCCGCGGCGGACGACATCCTACCTGCAGGCGGTTCTCGGCACGGTGCCGATGATCGCGGTCGCGGTCGGCGTCTACATCATCGGCATCGCCTTCACGGTCTACTGGTCGTTCACCGATTCCAAGATATTCCCCAGCGACCGGCTGGTCGGGTTTGCGCAATATGACCGCCTGTGGTCGAGCGACCGCTGGCAGACTGCGGTCCACAACATCTGGATTTTCGGGTCGCTGTCGATCGTCTGCAACATGGTCTTCGGCTACCTGCTCGCCGTCTTCATGGATCAGCGCATCCGCCAGGAAGACCTGCTCCGCTCGATCTTCCTCTATCCCTTCGCGATGTCGCTGATCGTGACCGGCCTCATCTGGCAGTGGATGCTCGACCCCAATCTCGGCATCGAGAACGTCATCCACAATCTCGGCTGGACGAGCTTTCATTTCTCGCCGCTGGTTGACAAGGACACCGCGATCTACGGCCTCGTCATTGCCGGCATCTGGCAGGGGTCCGGCGTCACCATGGCCATCCTGCTCGCCGGTCTCCGCGGCGTCGACGACGAGATCTGGAAGGCGGCCCGCGTCGACGGCATCCCGACCTGGCGCACCTACCTGTTCATCGCGCTGCCGATGATGCGCGGGTCGCTCGCAACCGCCTTCGTGCTCCAGGCCGTCGGCGTCATCCGGGTCTATGACCTGATCATTGCCATGACCGGCGGCGGTCCCGGCATCGCCACCAACATGCCCGCGGTCTATGTCATCGACATGATCGGCAGCAGCCAGAACGTCGCGCAGGGCATGGCCGCGGCGACGATGATGCTCCTGCCGGTCGTCCTGGTCATCGGGTTCGGCGGCGCGATCACGTGGTACCGGCGCCGGCGGCAGGAGGAGCGCGCGTGAGCGGCGCAGTCCTTGCCGACAGCGGCGCCGTCGAGCGCTGGGGGGTGGAACCGGCGGGCCGGAAGCCGGCGCGCTTCTCGGCGGGGCGCCTCGGCATCTACGCCTTCCTCGTCATTTCGGCGCTCTTCTTCCTCGTCCCGCTCTACATCATGATCGTGACGTCGCTGAAGGAGATGGACGAGATACGGCTCGGCTATCTGTTCAGCCCGCCGCAGCACCTCACCTTCCAGCCGTGGGCCGATGCCTGGCTGCATGCCTGCACCGGGCGGGACTGCAACGGCCTCAGCCCGGGCTTCTTCAATTCCGTCAAGATCACCCTGCCGAGCGTCATCATCTCGATCGTGATCGCCGCCATCAACGGCTACGCGCTCTCCTTCTGGCGCTACCGGGGCGCCAACTTCTTCTTCGGCCTCCTCGTCTTCGGCGCCTTCGTTCCCTACCAGGTGGTGGTCTATCCGCTCATCATCGCCGCCCGCTCGACCGGCATCTTCTCGACGCTCGCCGCGATCATCATCGTCCACACCATCTTCGGCATGCCGATCCTGACGCTGCTCTTCCGCAACTTCTACGCCTCGCTGCCGATCGAATTGTTCAAGGCGGCGCGCGTCGATGGCGCCGGCTTCTGGCGCACCTTCGTCTACATCATGATCCCGATGTCGGTGCCGATCACGACGGTCGCGGTGATCCTGCAGGTCACCGGCATCTGGAACGACTTCCTATTCGGCATCATCTTCTCCGGACGGTCCAACTGGCCGATGACGGTCCAGCTCAACAACATCGTGCAGACGACGACCGGCACGCGCGCCTACAACGTCAACATGGCCGCAACGATCATCACCGCGGCGATCCCGCTCGCCATCTACTTCATCTCGGGGCGCTGGTTCGTGCGCGGCATCGCGGCCGGTTCGGTCAAGGGCTGAGGGCAAATGGCGAGCGTCTCGATCCGCAAACTCGGCGTCTCCTTCGGTCACCTGCAGGTGCTGAAGGACCTCAACCTGGAAGTCGCCGAGGGCGAGTTCGTCGTCCTTCTCGGGCCGTCGGGCTGCGGCAAGTCGACGTTGCTCAACGCCATTGCCGGCCTCCTCGACGTCAATGCCGGCCAGGTCTGGATCGGCGGCCGCAACGTCACCTGGGAGGAGCCCAAGGACCGCGGCATCGGCATGGTCTTCCAGTCCTACGCCCTCTATCCGCGCATGACCGCCGAGGGCAACATGAGCTTCGGCCTCAAGATGGCGCGCACGCCCAAGGCCGAGATCGACCGCCGCGTCGCCCGCGCCGCCGGCATCCTGCAGATCGAGCCGCTGCTCAAGCGCCGCCCGGTGGAGCTTTCCGGCGGGCAGCGCCAGCGCGTCGCCATCGGGCGGGCGCTGGTCCGCGATGTCGACGTCTTCCTCTTCGACGAGCCGCTCTCCAATCTCGACGCGAAGCTGCGCACGGAGCTGCGCGTCGAGATCAAGAAGCTGCACATGCAGCTCGGCTCGACCATGATCTACGTCACCCACGACCAGATCGAGGCGCTCACCCTCGCCGACCGCGTCGCGGTCATGTTCAACGGCGTCATCCAGCAGCTGGCGACTCCGAAGGAGGTCTACCAGCGGCCGGTCAACCGGTTCGTCGCCGGCTTCATCGGCTCGCCGGCGATGAACTTCATCACCGGCAGGCTTTCGACCGCCAACGGAGCGGTGGCGCTTACTTGCAGCGATGGCGTGCGCGTCGTGCTCGACGGCTACGGTTTCGCCGAGCGCCCGGAGGATGGGCGTCCGGTGGTCGTCGGCATCCGGCCGGAGCAGATCCATCTCACGCAGGTCTTCCCCGATTCGGTGCCGGTCCCGCTGACCCTCACGCTGATCGAGCCGATGGGCGCCGACAGCCTTTTGTGGGGCAGCATCGGCGCGGAGACCGTGTCGATCCGCACCGGTCCGGACGAGACCCACACGATCGGAGAGAAGGTTCAGGCCCACTTCCAGCCCAGCCGGGCCTCGGTCTTCGACGCGAAGACCGGAATCCGCGTCTAGTCGCCCCCGGCGGTTTTTCAGGAACAGAAAATGGCAAATTACCGGCTATCGTTTCAGCTCTACAGCGCGCGGAAATTCCCGCCGATCGAGGCGCAGCTCGAAGCGCTCGCGGCGATCGGCTTCGACGCGGTCGAACCCTATGCCGGCGCCTACGGCGACGACGCGGCCGGCTTCCGCAGGAAGCTTGATGCCGTCGGGCTGGCCGCGCCGACCTCGCACATGCCCTTCGACAAGCTGGAGAGCGATCGCAAGGGCGCCATCGCGGTCGCCCAGACGCTCGGCCTCGAAACGGTGATCATCCCGGCGCCGCCGCCCGGCCAGCGCGACATGGACCGGGCCGGCTGGCAGGCGCTGGCGCACAAGGTCGCCGGCCACGCCGCGGCGCTCGCCGATGCCGGCATGAAGCTCGCCTGGCACAATCACGCCTGGGAGTTCAGGGCCCTGCCTGACGGCACCCGGCCGATCGACCTCATCCTCGCCGATCCGGGGGTGCGCTTCGAGCCTGACCTCGGCTGGATCGACTTTGCCGGCGCCGACCTTGCCGCCGAACTGAAGAAGCGGAGCGGCCGCATCGCCGCCCTCCACATCAAGGACCGCGCGCCGGCCGGCGTCACCAGGGACGACGGCTGGACCGACATCGGCGCCGGCACGATCGACTGGAAGAAGCTGTGGCCGGCGATCGCCGGCTCGGGCTCCGACCTGCTCGTCTTCGAGCACGACGATCCCTCGGACTGGCGCGGCTTTGCCGCGCGCTCATACGCATATGTCAGCAAACTCATCGGACGGGGCTGAGACCAGGATGGCGAAGAAGGCACGGGTAGGAATCATCGGGTGCGGCAACATTTCGGAGGCCTATCTGCGCCTCGCGCCGCGTTTCGCCAATGTCGAGGTCACGGCCGTCGCCGACATCGTGCCGGCGGCCGCCAGGGCGCGCGCCGACCAGTTCGGCGTCCGCGCCCTGACCGTGGATGAATTGCTCGCCGACGACACGATCGACGTCGCGGTCAATCTGACCGTGCCCGCGGTCCATTACGACGTCACCCGCGCGATCCTCGCCGCCGGCAAGCACGCCTATACCGAGAAGCCGCTCGCCCTCAATGCCAGGGACGCGGCCAGGCTCGTCCGGGAGGCCGACAAGCGCGGCCTCAAGCTCGGCAGCGCCCCCGACACCATCCTCGGCGCCGGCCCGCAGCGCGCCCGCCAGCTCCTCGACAAGGGCGTCATCGGCCGCGTCATCGGCGGCACCGCCTATGTGATGAGCCACGGCATGGAGCACTGGCATCCCAATCCCGACTTCTTCTACGCGCCCGGCGCTGGGCCGGTCTTCGATGTCGGCGTCTATTACATCACGGCGCTGGTGGCGCTCCTCGGCGGCGTCAGGTCGGTGACCGCAATGGCCGGGAAGGGCTTCGAGGAGCGGCTGGTCACCGCCAACGGCCCGATGCGCGGCCGCAAGGTCAAGGTGACCACGCCCACCAACATCAACGCCATCCTCGGCTTCGCCGGCGGCGCCCAGATCACGCTTGCCGCCAGCTGGGACGTGTGGAAGCACGGTCATCAGAACCCGATCGAGCTCTACGGCGCGGACGGGACGATGCTGATTCCGGATCCGAACTTCTTCTCCGGCAGCATCTCCTGGTCGGAGAAGGGCGGCGACTATACCGAGGTCGACACCTCCGACGGTCCGTTCGGCGCGCCGAACTGGCCCTGGGCGGGCCCGTTCACCCGCGCCAATTACCGCATGCTCGGCGTCTCCGATCTGGTCGATGCGGCGGCCAATGACCGGGAGCCGCGCTGCTCCGGCCGCCTCGCCGCCCACGTCGTCGAGGTGATGGAAGCGATCCTCGCCTCGGCCGAGTCGCAAAGCTTCGTCCGCATCAAGTCGGCGGTCGAACGGCCGGCCCCGCTCACCCCGGCCGATGCCAGGCGGATCGCGGCCAAGGCCGCCGCCTCCTGAGCATTGTGCTCGCCGGTGGATTGCGGAAGCTGGCGCGGATCCGGTTCGGCCGGCGATCGGCCGCTTGGGAGGCATTTGCGGTGACGAAGCGTATCCTGGTTACCGGGGCGGCGGGTGGCGTTGCCGGGATGCTGCGGCCCTATCTGCGCGAGCACTACCGGCTCCGCCTTTCCGACCGCCAGCCGGTGAAACCCGAGGCCGGCGAGGAGGCGGCGCCGGCCGACCTCGAGGACCTGCCGGCGCTCCGCAAGGCCGTAGCCGGCGTCGACGGCATCCTTCACCTCGGCGGCTACCCGCGCGAAGCCGATTTCCAGACCATCCTCCACGCCAATCTCATCGGCGCATACTGCCTCTTCGAGGCGGCGCGCCTGGAAGGGGTGAAGCGGATCGTCTTTGCCTCCAGCAATCACGCCGTCGGCTTCTACCCGCGCAGCCGGACGATTCCGGTCGATGTCACGCCGCGGCCGGACACCCGCTACGGCCTCAGCAAGGCCTATGGCGAGGCGCTTGGCAGCCTCTACGCCGACAAATACGGCGCCGAGGTGATGAGCATCCGCATCGGCCACGTCACCGAGCGGCCGATCAACGAGCGGGCGCTTTCGATCTGGATCAGTCCGCGCGACCTCGCGCAGCTGGTCCGGATCGGGCTGGAGACGCCGAACCTTCGCCACGAAATCGTCTACGGCATGTCCGGCAACAGCCGGGCATGGTGGGACAATTCGGCGGCTTACCGTCTTGGTTACCGTCCGCTCGACAATGCGGAGACCTATGCCGCCGAGGCTCTGGCCGCAGGACCGGGCGCCACCGGCGATCCGCGGACCGACCTCAACCAGGGCGGCCCCTTCTGCATCGCCGAGGAGAATTAACCCTGCGCGGAGGCGCCGGCTTCGGAAGCCTCTTGCAAGCTCTTCACGGACTACTACAATTCCATCATTAGGTGATTCGCGGAGCTATTTTTTACAACTCCGCGGTCCGCTGTAGAGGCGGATCAGGCCGCAGTTGATTTGAAGATCAGTTTAGAGAATTGAACTTCGGCACCTAGTTCTGTTTTACGATAAACTTTAGTTATCAGCCTGGCTTTTTCGCTCCGGGCGAAATATTTTGCGGATGGCTTTTTTTATTTCTCACTCGCATATCACTGACCGCCGGCCTTTGGCCGGCGGTTTGCTTTTCCGGGACAGGGCGTCCCGGGCCATTCCCCAAATCGGCGCGTCGCATTATCTGTCTTGCCGGAGCGGAATCGGAAGATGATTGCCGGGATCAGGCAATTCCTGCAGGACCTCGCCGGCGGCCGCCCGCCGGAAAAGTTCGGCGAGGACGACCATCGCCTCGCCGCGGCGGCGCTCCTCTATCACGTCACCGCCATTGACGGCGTCGTCTCGGACGAGGAGCGGGTGAAGCTCCGCGAGCTGCTCGCCAGGCGCTATGCGCTCGACGACGGCGACGCCCGGGAACTGGTCAAGGCGGCCGAAGCCGCCGACAGCGAGGCGGTCGATCTCTACGGCTTCACCAGCGTGCTCAAGCGCCATCTGTCGGAGAAGGACCGCACCCGCATCGTCGAGATGATGTGGGAACTGGTCTTTGCCGATGGCACGGTTCATGAATTCGAGGACAATCTCCTTTGGCGCGTGGCGGAGCTGCTCGGCGTATCCTCGCAGACACGCATCCGCCTGAAGCAGGTGGCGCGGAACGCGGTGACCGGCCGGGAGTGATGGACGGGGAAGACGCTTTGGCGGACGGAGCCGACAGGGCAGGGGCGAAGCGGCCGATCCTGATCGTCCTGCACCAGGAACACTCGACGCCGGGGCGCGTCGGGCTGCGCCTTGCCGCGCGGGGCCATCGCCTCGACATCCGCCGGCCGCGTTTCGGCGATCCCTTGCCGGAGACGCTTGCCGGCCATGCCGGCGCCATCGTCTTCGGCGGGCCGATGAGCGCCAACGATCCCGACGACTACATCCGGCGCGAGACCGAGTGGATGAAGCTGCCGCTGGCGGAGGGCGCCCCCTTCCTCGGCCTCTGCCTCGGCGGCCAGATGCTCGCCCGCCATCTCGGCGGCGCGGTGGGGCCGGACCCGGAGGGCCGGGTCGAGATCGGCTACTACCCGATCCGCCCGACCGAGGCCGGGCGGAGGCTCCTGCCGGCCTGGCCCGACCGCGTCCATCATTTCCATCGCGAGGGCTTCTCGCTGCCCGCCGGGGCGACGCTCCTCGCCGAGGGCGACGTGTTTCCCAACCAGGCCTTTCTCTACGGTGGCTCGGCCTTCGCGCTGCAGTTCCATATCGAGCTGACCACCGCCATGGTCGGCCGCTGGACCGGCCGGATCGGCGAGCGCGCCAAGCTGCCCAATGCCCAGGACCGCGCCGAGCATCTTGCCGGGCGCGCGCTCCACGACTGGAAGACCGCCGCCTTTCTCGACCGGTTCCTGGAACTCTGGCTGGCGAGCGACCGGCGGGCTGAGCTGCGCGCCGCCGGCTGAGCTCAAGGCGCCGATTGCTTCGGCAGCGCCGCCTGGACGGTAACGCTCCCGCCGGTTCGCATTCTGCAAGCCGGCTTGCAGATCGCGAGGCGGCACTCCTTGCCGAGCGGTAAAGTTTCCCCATTCCTTGGATTCGGCCGCCTCGCCACCCCCATATATAGCCGCCGTCCCCTGGCAAGCCCTTTGCGAGGAGGGTGGCACGCTGACCTTTCGGTTGTGCGTAGTCAGCGAGACCTGGGCGGGGGGAGGTATCTGCCGTCGACCCCCGGCTCTTGCTTCCCCCCGTCCCAGATCGTCCGCCTCCGCCGCAATCCCCATCGAGACCGAATACTTTCCGACCGTCTCCGCCCATGCGGGGGGACGAGCGGTCGCGCGGCTTGCCTGACCGGGCAAAGCAAAGGATCAAGGGGCTCCCCCAGAGCCGCGAGATGTCATCCACCCACACCGCCATCCTGAGGCGGCCGCCGCGGAAGCGGCGAGCCTCGAAGGACGCACGGTTCCCGCATCGCTCGGGGAGCCGAACCCGACCGATCACAGCGCGCCCGACAAAAAGAAACGGCGCCCGGAGGCGCCGTTCCATCCGGACGAAGAAGTCAGGTCAGTTCCAGAGCGGGCTGCCGGTGATCGCCAGCGACAGGTCCTGGTACTGCTCGCACTCGGTGCCGCAGAGCGCTTCGAGCTTGGTCAGCTGAACCTTGGCCTTGTCGAGGTCGCCGAGCTGAACGTAGCCCTCGCCGAGATATTCGAGCGTGTAGAGATTGTTCGGCTCGATCGCGAGCGCCTTCTGATAGAGCGCCATGCCTTCGGCGACGTTGCCGAGCTTGCGGTTGGAGTAGCCGATCATGGTCAGCACCTTCGCGTCGTTCTGGTTCTTGATCTTGGCGAAAGTGGCCAACGCGGCCTCGTACTTGCCGGCCAGCGCCTCGGCGCGGCCCTGTTCGTAGATAGCGTCGTCGTCGAGCATGCTCGACGACTTCTTGACGCACTTCTTCTTGTCCTTGTCCCACTCGTAGCCGGTGTCGCACTTCTTGCCCGAGTTGGTATTGGACGATGGTTGGTCGAGCGCCATTGCCGGCGCGGCAAGGGCGAACGCGAAGGCCAGCGCCACAGCGGCGAAGCCCGTGCGGATCGCGGTCGAGAATCCTTGTGTCATGCGTAGCTCCCGAATAGTTTCCGGCCCGATGGGGCGCCTGATCAATTCCAGCGACAGGGTAACACCGAGCCGCCTCCGGTTATTCAAGGCTCCATGACAACCACCGGTCACGAAGCCGTTATGGCAGGCCTGAAGGGCGAGCTGAAGCGGCTCTGGCGCTACGGCTTCGTCCTTTCCGGGCGCCGAGACGCCGCCGACGACCTGGTCCAGGCGACATGCCTGCGCGCCATCGAGCGGGCGCACCAGTTCATCCCCGGCACCCGGCTCGACCGCTGGCTGTTCGCGATCCTGCGCTCGATCTGGCTCAACGATATCCGCGCCACCCGCTACCGCACGGGCGAGGGAACCGTCGACGCCGAGACCGTGCTCACTTTCGACGGCGCCTCCGCGGTCGAAACGAATATTCTTGCCGGTCAGGTGTTGAGCGCAGTGAACTCCCTGCCTGAGGCACAGCGGGAAACCGTGTTTCTGGTTTACGGAGAGGGGCTGACCTACCGGGAAGCGGCGGAGACGCTGGCAATCCCGATCGGAACCGTGATGAGCAGGCTGGCAGGCGCGCGGGCGCGCCTGGCCGGCCTTGCGCTTGAGGAGAAGAAGAGAGAAGCCAAGCCATGACCGGCCTGCCGCCCATTGTCAGTGACGAGGAGCTGACCGCCTTTCTCGACGGCGAGCTGCCGCAGGCGGCGCGGCGAGCGCTGGAGGCGCGTCTGGCCGAGGACAGTTCGCTGGCCGATCGCCTGGAAGCGCTCCGCCGGGGCGGGGCGAATCTCAAGGCCGGTTTCGATGCCCTCCTTGCGGCGGCGCCGGAGGCGCGCCTTGCCACAATCTTCGCCGACATTGGCGTTCAATCGCGCGCTGTCCCGACGGTGTCCGCTCCTGTCCGGAGGCAATCGCGAAGCGTCGCAACGGTGTTTCTGCGCCTCGCCGCCGCCCTCGTTCTCTTTGTCGCCGGCGCCGCGGCGGGCGTTTTCGGCCAGCGCTACTGGGGCGCGCAGGCCCCCGAGCCGGTCAATTGGCGGGTCGCCGTTGCCGACTATCTATCTCTATATACACGCGAATCTCTTTCCGCCATTCCCAACGATCCGGAGCGGCTGAAGGAGGAACTGGCGAGCGTCTCGGCGCCCCTCGGCATTACCCTCTCGCCCGACGAGGTCGCGCTGCCCGACCTCGATCTGAAGCGCGCCCAGCTGCTCCGCTTCCGCGACAAGCCATTGGTGCAGCTTGCTTATTTGCCGGCAGACGACGGCCCGGTCGCCTTCTGCATCATCCTCAACGGTGCTCCCGACGCCGATCCGAAATTCGAATCGCGCGAAGGCCAGAACATCGTCTTCTGGTCGAAGGGCGGGCGCGGCTTCCTGATCATCGGGCGTACGCCGCGGCCAGAGCTCGAAGCGCTCGCGCAGCGCCTGCAATCCTCTGTTTCCTGAGGCGTTTTCAGATCGAGGCCGCCTGGTGGAGCCGAGGGGGATCGAACCCCTGACCTCCGCATTGCGAACGCGGCGCTCTCCCAGCTGAGCTACGGCCCCAGGCCGCGCCATTTAGTTGGCCGGGTTCCGGACTGTCAAGCAAACCGCGGTATTTCCCGGCGCCCGTCACCATACCGGCCCCGACCTTGCACTTTTCCGGCGCCCGTCTACACACGGAGCGGAGGCGAGCGGAGGCGAAAGCGGCGCAATGATCGAGCTTCTCTATTACATTTCCTACGTTCTGCAGCTTTACATCTACGTGCTCGTTGCCGCCGCGATCTTCTCGTGGCTGCTCGCCTTCAACGTGGTCAATCCGCGCAACCAGTTCGTCGCTTCGGTTGCGCGCTTGCTTTACGCGATCACCGAACCGGTCCTGCGGCCGATCCGGAACATCCTCCCCAACATGGGCGGCATCGACCTTTCGCCGGTCGTGGTGATCCTGATCATCGTCTTCATCCAGACCGTGATCATCCCCAACATCGCGCGCGCCTTCATCTGATCCGGGTGAGGCGATGGCCTGCTATCGGGTCGAACCGGGCGCGATCGTTCTCAACGTGCGGCTGACGCCGCGCGCCGCCGAAGATTCCATCGGCGGCGTCATGCTCCGCGACGACGGCCGCGAATTCGTTCAGATTCACGTCCGGGCCCGGCCGGAAAACGGCGAGGCGAACGATGCGCTCGTCCGCCTCCTCGCCAGGACGTTCCGGGTTCCGCGGACGCGCGTGGAGCTGGTCAGCGGCGCGACCGCGCGGCTGAAACAGGTCCGCGTCGCCGGCGAGCCATTTTCGCTCGGCGCGGTCGTCGCGTCCTGGAAGGGCGAAGGCTAGGCGGCGTTCTTCACCCAGGCGAACGCGACCTTGGTCAGCGACGCATCGCCGAAACGCTCGCTCGCCCGAGCCACCTTGCGTCCGCCGGCATTGCGATAGAACCGGCAGGCGCCTTCGTTGTCCGCGAGCGCCCAGACGACGATGCTATCAAAGCCGAAGCGTGACAGTTCGCGCCGCGCCGCCAGGAACAGCCGCGTGCCGAGCCCGATGCCCTGGTATTCCGGCAGGAGATAGATTTCGTAGATCTCGCCCTTCTGGACGAGATTGCGGGCGCGGTTCGGCCCGAACGTGGCGTAGCCGCAGATCTTGCCGGCTACCTCGATGACCAGGATTGCGGTGCCGCGATTGATCGCGCGGTCCCACCAGCGCGGACCGCGGCGCGCGACGATGCGGGCGAGTTCCTTGGCCGGAATGATGCCGTCATAGGCATAGCGCCACGAAGCATCGTGGACTTGCGTGATCGCTTCCGCGTCGCCCTTTTCCGCCCGCCGAACGCCGATCGAGGAGGTTTTGCCGGTGCTCATGGTGGTTGAGCCTATCCCGTCTGTGACAGACGTAAAGAGGGCGCGGCATATCGCCCGAGGAATTTGTCGCGGAGTGTTGCAGTGAAGCTGCGCCGCGGCGAGCCTACCGCAGGCGTCGTCCTCAGGCCGCGCCCGCGCGCTCCGAGCGCTTGCGCGCATGGGGGTCGAGAATCGCCTTCCGCAGCCGGATCGATTTCGGCGTCACCTCGACCAGTTCATCCTCGCCGATATAGGCGAGCGCGGCTTCGAGCGAATGGCGGATCGGCGGCGTCAGCAGCCGTTTCTCCTCCTTGCCGGCGGCGCGCACGTTGGAGAGCTGCTTGCCCTTCAGCACGTTCACTTCGAGGTCGTTGCCGCGGGAATGCTCGCCGACGATCATGCCCTCGTAGACGCGAACCCCCGGGTCGATCATCAGCGCACCGCGCTCCTCAAGGTACCAGAGCGCATAGTCGGTCGACACGCCCTGGCCGTTGGAGATGAGGACGCCGTTCTTCCGCCCCGGAATTTCGCCCTTGTACGGCGCATAGGCGTGGAAGAGGCGGTTGAACACGGCCGTGCCGCGGGTGTCGGAGAGAAGTTCCGACTGGTAGCCGATCAGGCCGCGCGTCGGCGCGTGGAAGACGAGGCGGGTGCGCCCGCCGCCGGACGGGCGCATTTCGAGAAGCTCGGCCCGACGTTCGGAGAGCTTCTGGACGACGATCCCGGCATGCTCCGAATCGACGTCGATGATCACTTCCTCGATCGGCTCGAGCAGTTCGCCGTTCTTGCCCGTCTGAAAGACGACCCGGGGCTTGCCGATGGTCATCTCGAATCCTTCGCGGCGCATGGTCTCGATGAGGATGCCGAGCTGCAGTTCGCCGCGGCCGGCCACCTCGAAGGAGTCGTTGTCCTTGCCGACGGTGATACGAAGCGCGACATTGCCTTCGGCTTCGCGCAGCAGGCGCTCGCGGATGACGCGGCTCTGGACCTTGTCGCCTTCCTGGCCGGCGAGCGGTCCATCGTTGATGCGGAAGGTCATGGACAGCGTCGGCGGGTCGATCGGCTGCGCCGGGAGTGGGATATCGATCTCCGGCGCGGCGACGGTGTCGGCGACGGTGGCTTCGGCCAACCCGGCAATGGCGACGATGTCGCCGGCGGCGGCCTCATCGATCGGCCGCCGCTCGAGGCCGCGGAAGGCGAGGACCTTCGAGATCCGCCCTTCTTCCACCACCCTGCCGTCGCGGGACAGGACCTTCACCGCCATGTTGGGCTTCACGGTTCCCGACGTAATCCGCCCGGTCAGGATGCGACCGAGGTAGGGATTGGCTTCCAGCGTCGTACCGAGCATGCGGAACGGGCCGTCCTCGACCTTGGGCTCCGGCACGTGCGCGAGGACGAGGTCGAAGAGCGGTGCGGTCGATTCGTGTGCACCGTCGGGCGTCCGCGCCATCCAGCCCTGCTTGGCCGATCCGTAGAGGATCGGAAAATCGAGCTGTTCCTCGTTTGCGTCCAGCGCCGCGAAGAGGTCGAAGACTTCGTTGAGCACCGCCTGGTGGCGCTCGTCCGGCCGGTCGATCTTGTTGATCGCCACGATCGGCCGAATGCCGCGGGCGAGGGCCTTCTGCAGCACGAACTTGGTCTGCGGCATCGGTCCTTCCGCCGCATCGACGAGCACGATGGCGCCATCGACCATGTTGAGGATGCGTTCGACCTCGCCGCCGAAATCGGCGTGCCCCGGCGTGTCGACGATGTTGATGCGGTGGTCTTTCCAGAGGAGCGAGGTGACCTTCGCAAGAATCGTGATGCCGCGCTCGCGCTCGAGGTCGTTGGAGTCCATGGCGCGTTCGGCGACCCGCTGGTTATCGCGAAATGCGCCGGACTGGCGCAGAAGCACGTCGATCAGCGTAGTTTTGCCGTGGTCGACATGTGCAATGATGGCGATGTTGCGGAGGGACATGCGGGCTGCCGTGACGGGATTGTGCGCTGCATATAGGCGAGTGGCGAGGGCATGGGAAGCTCCGGCGGAGCTTTGGGCCGCCGGCCGTCCGATTCCGGAAGCAGGCGGCACGCATATCGCGCGAGGCGACACGGGCCCGACTCACCGCTATAATGAACGGGCTCGGCTTTAGCTGAAATGCTTTGTTATCCAAAGGGATACGCCTAGATGCGGGTGCCGCCGCGCCGGCTGACAGTGCTCGTCTCGCTCGATGTCGCCGGCTACAGCCGGCTGGTCGAGGAGGACGAGCGGGGCACCCTCGCCGAGCTTGCGCGGATTCGCATGCGCATCATGCGGCCGACGTTGTCGACCTATGGCGGCGACCTGTTCAAGACCATGGGCGACGGGGCGCTGATCGAGTTTCCCAACGTCGAGGACGCCGTCCGCTGGGCGATCGAGTTCCAGAACCAGATGGCGGCGCGGAACGCGACGCGGCCGCGGGCGATCCTCGTCCGCGCCGGCGTCGCCCTTGCCGATGTGTTCGTGCAGGGCAAGGACCGGTTCGGCGCGGCGGTAGGATTCGTCGTCCGCCTGCAGCAGGCGTCGGTCCCCGGCGGGATCGCCATCACCCATTCCGTCCGCTGGCAACTCGTCAAAAGCCTCGCCTCGCAGTTCTCCCGGCGCGAGCGCGTCCAGCTGAAGGGCGTCGACGAGCCAATCGAGATCTGGGTGTGGTCCCCGGAAAGTGAGCAGGCGCCGGCGCCACCTCCGCCGGCGCAGCCGCGACCCGAGCCGCTGCCGGTCGTCGAGACGAGCGAGCGGCCTTCGATCGCGGTGCTGCCCTTCGACAATATGTCCGGCGACACACAGGCCGGTTCCATCGCCGACGGCATCGTCGAGGAAATCACTTCGACGCTGTCGCGCATCCGCGACTTCACCGTCATCGCGCGCAATTCGGCCTACGCCTATAAGGGCCAGTCGAAGGACGTGCGCGAGATTTCGCGTGAACTAGGCGTGCGCTACGTGCTGGAAGGCAGCCTGCGCAAGGCCGGCAACCGCATCCGGATCACGGCGCAGCTGATCGACGCGGCCGGCGGCACGCACATCTGGGCGGACCGCTACGAGGGACTGGTCGACTACCTTTTCGACTTCGAGGACCAGATCGCCGAGCGGGTCGCGGGCGCCCTCCATCCGTCGATCCTTGCCGCCGAGATCGCGCGGGCGCGGCGGAAGCGTCCCGAGAATCTGGTCGCCTACGACCTTGTGCTGAAGGCCCACCCGCATCTTTGGGCGCATCGGCAGGAGGAGAATGCGGAGGCCATCCGGCTGCTCGACGAGGCCCGCCGGCTCGACCCCACCTATGCCCGCGCGACGGCGGTGGCGGCATGGGCGCGGGCGCAGCATGTCGTCTACAACTGGACCAACGACATCGACCGTGTGCGCGCCGAAGGCAAGGCGCTGATCGACGAAGCATCGGCGGCCTCGGCCGACGATCCGACCGCGCTCACCGCACTTGCCACCGCCACGATGCTTCTCCTCGGCGATCTCTCTCGCGCGCAGTTCTTCGTCGACCGCGCGCTGGAACTCGACCCGAACCACGCCTGGGCGTGGACCCGGCGTGGCTTTCTCAACGTCTACCGGGGCGATGCCGAAGGAGCGATCGCCGCGTTCGAGCGCGCCATCCGCCTGTCGCCGCTCGATCCGTTCAGCTTCAATTGCTACATCGGCCTCGGCCTGTCGAACTTCTCGCTCGGCAAGCATGACGACGCCGTGCGCTGGTGCGAGCGCGCCATGCGCGAGAAGCCGGGCATGAACTGGGCCTGGCGGGATCTGGCGACCTTCCTCGCTGCCGCCGGCCGGGTGGAGGAAGCGCGAGCGGCGCTCGCCAGGCTGCTCGAGACGCGGCCGGGGCTGACCCTCGCGATCGTGCGGAATGCCCTTGGCTTCATGACGCCGAAGCTCCTCGAGAAATACCTCGACGGCTTGCGGATCGCCGGGCTGCCGGAATAGGCCGTTCGCGGGGTCAGGAAAGCCGGCCGCGCGTCAACCGCGGCGAAGCGTGCGGCTAGCGCCTGGCCCGGTCGCGGGCGGCGAGCGTGCGGAGGCGGAGCGCGTTGAGGCGGATGAAGCCGGCCGCATCCTTCTGGTCGTAAGCGCCGCGATCGTCCTCGAAGGTGACCAGCGCGTCGGAATAGAGCGATTTCGGGCTCTTCCGGCCAGTTACGATCACATTGCCCTTGTAGAGCTTCAGCCGCACCGTCCCCTCGACATGGGTCTGGCTCTCGTCGACGAGCTTCTGCAGCATCAGCCGCTCGGGCGCGAACCAGTAGCCGTAATAGACCAGTTCCGCGTAGCGCGGCATCAGCGAGTCCTTGAGGTGCGCCGCTTCGCGGTCGAGCGTCAGCGACTCGATGGCGCGGTGAGCGACCTGCAAGATCGTCCCGCCGGGCGTCTCATAGATGCCGCGCGACTTCATGCCGACGTAGCGGTTCTCGACGAGGTCGACGCGGCCGATGCCGTTGTCGCGGCCGAGCGCGTTGAGGTGGGTCAGCAGCGTCGCGGGGCTCATCGCCTTGCCGTCGACGGCAACCGCATCGCCGCGCCTGAAATCGATGGCGATCTCCGTGGCCTTGTCCGGCGCGTCCTCCGGGGCAACCGTGCGCTGGAAGACGTAGGGCGGCGGTTCGCTCCACGGGTCCTCGAGCACCTTCCCCTCCGACGAGGAATGGAGAAGGTTGGCGTCCACCGAAAAGGGCGCCTCGCCGCGCTTGTCCTTGGGCACCGGAATCTGGTGCTGCTCGGCGAAATTGACGAGATCGGTGCGCGACTTGAATTCCCATTCGCGCCAGGGCGCGATCACCCTGATATTGGGGTCGAGCGCATAAGCGGTCAGTTCGAAGCGGACCTGGTCGTTGCCCTTGCCGGTGGCGCCGTGGGCGATCGCGTCCGCGCCGGTTTCGTGCGCAATCTCGACCAGGCGCTTGGCGATCAACGGCCGCGCGATCGACGTGCCGAGGAGGTAAACGCCCTCGTAGAGCGCGTTCATGCGGAACATCGGAAAAACGAAGTCGCGGACGAACTCCTCACGCAGGTCCTCGATGTGGATTTCCTTGATGCCGAGCATCTCCGCCTTGCGGCGGGCCGGTTCCAGTTCCTCGCCTTGACCGAGATCGGCAGTGAAGGTGACGACCTCGGCGCGATAGGTGGTCTGCAGCCACTTGAGGATGATGGAGGTATCGAGCCCGCCGGAATAGGCGAGCACCACCTTCTTGACGTCGGCCATCGGTCTACTCGTTCCCGCATTTCAGAGCCGCCGGCTTATAGGCTGCCCGGAAGCGGCCGGGCAAGGCGGCCGCCGAGATCCCGGCGGATCAGCACTTTCCGGCAAGGATGCCGGGCCGGGCGCCGTCCACCCGGAAGAGACCAAAGGTCCCGTAGGCGCCGCGGGTCGCGGTCCCCACCGGGGCGATGTCGGCGAAGCAGGAGCGAAGTGCCTCGACGCCGCCGTCGGTCACGAGAATGCCAGGCCCGGCGATCGCGGCCGCGTCCCCGCCCTCGTAGTCATATCGCACGCGGTCGGTGACCTGCACGACCGGCACATCACGGTCGCGAAGGTGGTAGGCGAGTTCGCCCGTGACGCCGTATTGCGTCGTCCCGATCCATGCGGAGCCGGTCGCGGAACGTAACGAGCCGGCCGCATCCGCCAACTCCGCCCAGCCGCGGACAAGTCGGGCGAAGTCGATCTTCGGCGGCAACAGGCCGGGCAGGGCGAACACGAGCAGCCCGATCATTGCCGTCACCGCGCCGACCGGAGCCACGGATGCCTGTATTCGGCGCGGCCAATGTCGGCTGTCGCCGATGCGGCTCGCGCCGGCAGCGGCGATCAGCGCCAGCGTGGGATAGACCGGGGCAGGCCAGTTGCCCTCGATCCTTCCATGCAGCGCATGGAACGCGAAATAGGCAAGCAGCGGCGCTGCGGTCGCCAACAGCATAGCGATGCCGCGGCGCTCGCCTGCCGGTGCGTCCCGCCACCAGCCGATCACCGCAAGGCCGAGGAGGACCGCGACCGCCGGATTGAGGAGGAGCGCCTGCACGGCGATGAACTCCGGCAGATGCCAAGGCGCCCAGCCGCCGCTGCCGATGCGGCCCATCTGCTTGGTGAACGTCACCCAGTCGTGACCGGCGTTCCAGACGATCATCGGCGTCGTGACCGCTGCCGCGGCGAGCGCCGCCAGCCACGGCCACGGCGTGAGCAGCCAGCTCCGGGCGTTGCGGTCGGAGACGAGCGCGAGGCCGATTCCGAGGCCGAAGAAGAGGTTTGTCAGCTTGGAGAGGAACCCGAGCCCGGCGAAGATGCCAAGGGCCAGCCACCACACCGGTCTGCCGCTCTGCAGGGCAGCGACGAAGGCGTAGATACCGAGCGTCCAGAACAGCATCGAGGGTGCATCGGGCGTGGCGAGGAATCCGCCTGTGCCGAGGAGGATCGATGCATTGAGGAAGACGACGGCGACGGCGGCGATCGGAGCGGTGAAGAGGCGTCGCCCGGTGGCATAGAGCGCGGCCGACGCGGGCAGGACGGTGAGCATTGAGAGGAGACGGACGGCGAGCGTCGAGTTGCCGAAGAGGGCCGTGCCGAGCCACATCCACCAGGCGACCATCGGCGGGTGGTCGTAGTAGCTCGCCGCGGGGTGCCTCGACCAAAGCCAGTAATAGGCCTCGTCGGGCACGAGGTCGGTGAACGAAGCGGCAAGGAGCCTGACGGCAAGGAAGCCGAGGACTACCGCCGCCGCCAGGCGTTCGTCGGTCAACCTTGCCCCGGGCACCGGCATCGTCCTCGGCGCGCGCTTGAAGCGGGCTAGGCGGGGCGGGGCTTCTCGGCCTTGCCGCTCTGCCGGCGAAAAACGCCGCGCAGGCGCCGGCCGAGGAGCGCGCCGACCCTCTCCAGCGCCGCATCCGTGAGCAGCGCGGGAGGATGTGCGACGAGGTACCGGTACGCGATGGCGAGGACGAGCGCGGTCACGCCCCATCCGATCACCACGTCCGACAGGAAGTGGGCGCCAACCGCGATGCGGTTGAGGGAGAGGAGAGCCGCCAGGACGATGAGAACCCGGACGGCTGCCGGCCGCCAGGCCGGCGGCGCGATCAGGGCGCAGGCGACCAGCCAGGCCGCGGCCGATGCCTCGCCGGACACGAAGGAGCAGTTGGTGGCGCAATAGTCGGCGACATGCCAGACGCCGACGAAGGGCAGGTCGCCGCTGAAGAGGGCAATGCTGAGCGGCCGCGGGCGCCCCCAGAGGTTCTTGAGGAGGAGGTTCACCACGATGCCCGGTCCGGCGACGAGCGAGGTGAGGAGGAAGAGCGAGATCGAGGGACGGATGAGGCTGCGCCTGTCCGGCAGCGCCAACTTGATCAGCAGCGAGGCGAGGATCAGGCCGACGGCGATGCGGACGAGCCAGGTGCCGATGTCGCGAAGCCCGGTTGAAGCGCGCAGCAGTCCGATCGGAAACCCGTTCCCCGGCAGGTAGAAGAGCCCCGAGAACCAGGTATCGATCTGCGGCACGAGGAGAAAGAGAAGCGAAGCGGCAAGGGTGAAGGCGAGGCTGACCATTACCGGGTCGAAGCGATGCCAGCGTGGCGCGGTTGCCGCCGGCGAGACGCTTGCCGCCCCCGGCTCATCCAGTCTCTCTCCGCCCATCGCGGGAACGCTCGGCAACGTTTCTGTTGCGCCTAGCCTAGTCAGGAATCGTGACGCGGACGAGTCAGCCCGCCGCCGCAGCCGCCGCAGCCAGATCGCGAACGAAATCCGCATATTCGGCCTTGGCGAGCGCACGATCGGGCATCCGGAGAAGGAACGAGGGATGGACCGTTACGCTGAGCATCGTGCCATCGGCCAGCGTGTGCAGGGTTCCCCGCATCGACGTGATCGATGCCGTCCGTCCGGTGATGGCGCGAAGGCCTGAGGCGCCGAGTGCCACGACGACCTTCGGCCGGACGAATCTGCGCTCGAAATCCAGCCACCAGCGGCAGATATCGATCTCGCGACTGTCGGGTCGCTTGTGCAGGCGCTTCTTTCCGCGCGGCTCGTTCTTGAAATGCTTTACGCCGTTGGTGACGTAGAGCGAGGCGCGGTCGATCCCGGCATCGGCGAGGGCCCGGTCGAGCACCTTCCCCGCCGGACCCACGAAGACATGGCCCTGCAGGTCTTCCTGATCGCCGGGCTGCTCGCCGACCAGCATCAGTCTGGCGTGGCGGGCGCCTTCGCCGAAGACCGTCTGCGTGGCGTTGCGGTAGAGCGGGCAGCGCGTGCAGGACGCGGCAGCCTCCCGCGCCTCGGCGAGGGTCGCGAATTCCGCAGTGTCCGGCGGCCAACCCTCCGCCCTCGGGGTCGCGGGCTTGCTCCCACGTGCGAAAAGGTCGGGTTGCGGCAGCGGGTTGCGGGTCATGCCCGGCCAACGCCGGTCGCCCCGGCGCTGTTCCCTTAGGGCAGGACGGCAAGCACCGGCAGCCAGCCGGTCCCGTGCAGCCATTTGACCGCCTCGGCGAACGGAAGGGCGCCAAGGAAGAGCAGCGAGTCGAAATAGGTGACGTAGACTGCGCTGGTGCTGATGGTCAGCTGTTCCTCGTCGCGCCAGCCGGACAGCCGCGGCCAGAAGCGCGGCACCCGCGCGCAATATTCCCGGTAGGCCTCGCCGTGGACCAGTTCGAGGAGCTGCTCCTCGCGCCGGGCAATGGCGGTGAAAACCGCCAATACGATCGCGCCGGAGAAAAGAGCAAAGACGATCGAGCCGAAGACCGCCCCGAAGCCGAGGCCGCCCAGCACCGAGAAAACGTAAAGCGGGTTGCGGGTGACCGAATACGGCCCCGTGGTGATCAGCGAGTCGATCTTGTGCTTGCCGATATAGAAGCTGCACCAGGTGCGGCCGGCAATACAGACGAGAATCAGGAGGAGCCCGGTCCATTCGACGGCGATATGGATCTTGTCGTCGGCCCGCCAGGCAGGCGCGATCACCAGCGAAACCGTAATTGCGACGACGGCGAAGAAGAGGAGCGCCGCCTTCCGCCCGCGCTGGGGCCTGAGAACACTCGGGATATTGTCTGCGGGTTCCGCGATGCCCATCGTACCGGCCGATACTTCGAATTTCGCCGGCTATGGGCTTACCACACCTTCACTTTGACGCTATCGATTCTTTCCCGGCTTCGGGGCAGGATCGCTTTCCCCCGCGGCCGCCCCGGCGGCGGCAAACCCACACCTCAGTCTCCCGGCCATGTCCGAATTCATCCCGGAACTGCCCGTGATCGCGGGCTATGCCTTCGCCTCGATCATTCTCGCCCTCACGCCCGGCCCCGACATGACGCTGTTCCTGTCGCAAACCGTCGCGCATGGACGTCCGGCGGGGATCGCCTCCCTGTTCGGGGCGACCACCGGTCTTGTCGTCCACTCGATCCTGGTTTCAGCCGGCCTGTCGGTGCTGCTCCTCGCCTCGGCCGAGGCGTTCACGGTGCTGAAGGTCGTCGGCGCGGTCTATCTCATCTATCTCGCCGTCGAGGCGCTGCGCCACGGCTCGTCGCTCTCGCTCGGCAAGCGGGACGGCGGCACGGAGACCGTCCGTCGCGCCTATCTCAAAGGGCTGCTGATCGACCTGCTCAACCCGAAGGTGATCATCTTCTTCGTGACTTTCCTGCCGCAGTTCGTTCAGGCGAGCGACCCGCATGCCGGCAAAAAGCTCCTGTTCCTCGGCCTCTTCTTCGCGGTCATCAACATTCCGACCTGCCTGCCGCTCATCTTTTCGGCCGGTCACATCGCTGCGCTCCTGAAGCGCTCGCCGCGCGCGACGCGGTTCGTCGACTGGCTGTTCGCCGGCGTGCTCAGCGCCTTTGCGGTGAAGCTGATCCTCACCCAGGCGCAGTCGAAATAAGCCCGCGAGTCCGGCCAGCCTGATGGTTCGGGGGAGCCGGTGCTCATTCGGCCGCCGGACGAAGCGAAATCTCGCATGAAGCGCATCCGAAGACGAACGGGCGCATTGCCTGCACGGTTTCGGTCAACCGGGCCGCATCGGGATAGACGAACAGTCGGTACGGACCGCACGTTTTGCGTTCGGCGGGGGCGCCGAAGGCGCGGATCACTTCACCCTCCTCGATCCCGTTGGTGATGACGAAGCCGTAGCGGATCGGGGCGCCGGTCAGCATCTCGCGCTGGAAGGACCGGGCATTGTTGCCGTGGATGAACGGCGTCGTCGTTCCCGGAAACAGCGGATCGACCTGGTGGCGCCAGCCGCTGGCGAGGGTCACCTGACGTGCCTCCCAGTAACCGCCGAGCCCGTGCCTGAGCCCGGCTTCGTCGAGGCATTGCATCGCTTCGTTGGGCGCGACGCGCCTTTCGAGCATGGTCCCGATCCCTGCCGCGGCACCTGCCGCACCGGCGAGGACGGCGCCCGCTGCCGCGAGGCCTGCCAGCCACCCGCCCGCGGCAGGAAGCGTTGCCGCGCAGAGGCCGCGAGCCAGCAGCAGGGCGCCGACGAGCGGCGGGAAGAGTTGAAACGCCGGCGCATACTTGCCGTTGAACAGATTCTCACCCGACCAGATCGTGGCGACCGCAAGAATGTTGGCGGCGCCGGAAAGCGCGAGGAAAAGGACCGTCCGGTCGAAGGCCGCGGCGAGCGCGCGCGCCCGCCGCCGCCACCAGCACAGCAGGTAGGCGCCGATCGTGCCGTAGGTCAGCGCCACCGCCAGCACGGAGCAGAGGACGACCAGCGCGCCGCCTTTCCAGTATGCCTCGACCAGCGCCGCGATGCGGACGAACAAATGCGGCGAGGGCAGGCCGAGATCGGAGGCCGGCGTGAAGGAGAGGAGCCAGCGTGCGAGCAGCGGGGCCGCGGCCTGGACCGCGGCGAAGCGCAGGCAGCGGAGGCGCGCTGCCCGATCCTCCGCGCCGGCCAGCAGGACCACCAAGTAGGGCGCCGGGAAGATCGGCACGAAAAGCGAGTCGGAAAGGGCGCCGACGAACGAAAGAAGCGCACCCGCCGCCTCCCACCCGGCCGATCGCTTCTCCCGGGCTCGCTCGTAGGCGAGGAAAGCGTAGATCGCCGCAACCAGCGCGCCCGAATGGGCGAGCGGCAGGAACGGCCAGGCGAACACCCGCCAGTCGATCGTGGCGCCGAAGCCAAATCCGAGGATAAGGACCGCGGCGGCGAGGACTGCCAGGCTCCGCCGCGCCCGATCGTCGAGCGCATGCCGGATGAGGAGGACCACACCCAGAACCACCAGCGCGAAGTGAAGGACGGCGAACGCGAGGATCGACGGTAGCGGCGCACCGAAGAGCGCTCGAAGCGGAATGTAGAGGATCGCATCGCCGACGAGCGGCGCGGCCGGGAACGACCACGCCGTGACGTCGAAACGCGGATTGCGGAGCAATTCCTCGGCGAACGCCGGTACCGAGAGCTGGTCGGCGTTCAGCTCGAAATCCTGGATCCTGACGTTGGTCGCAAGCAGCAGGAACGCCGCGACGGAGGCGACGACCAGCGCCGGCCAGGTGAGGTATCGCCCCGCGCCCGATTCCATGCCGGCATTCTGTCAGCGCGGCGCAGGAAAAAGCTACGGCGCGCTGCTACCCGGCGATCATCGCCTCCAGCGCCATCCGCTCGCGGATGCGCAGCCGCTCGCTCTCGCTCTTCAGCTGTCCGCAGGCGGCGAGGATGTCGCGGCCGCGCGGCGTGCGAATCGGCGAGGCGTAGCCGGCGCGGTTGACGATCTCGGCGAAGCGCTCGATCTGCCCCCAGTCCGAGCATTCGTAGTCGGTGCCCGGCCACGGATTGAACGGGATCAGGTTGATCTTGGCCGGGATGCCGGAAAGGAGGCGGACCAGCTCGCGCGCATCGGCGAGCGAGTCGTTGACGCCCTTCAGCATCACGTATTCGAAGGTGATCCGCCGTGCGTTGGAAAGACCGGGATAGGCCCGGCAGGCCGCAAGCAGCTCGGCGATCGGGTATTTCCGGTTGAGCGGCACCAGCCTGTCGCGCAGGTCGTCGCGCACCGCATGGAGCGAGATCGCCAGCATCACGCCGATCTCGTCGCCGGCGCGCTGGATCATCGGCACGACGCCCGAGGTCGAGAGCGTGATCCGGCGCTTCGACAGCGCAATCCCCTCGCCGTCGGCGGCGATGTGGAGCGCATCCTTGACGTTGTCGAAATTGTAGAGCGGCTCGCCCATCCCCATCATGACGATGTTGGAGACGAGCCGGCCGGTCGAAGGTACCGCCGCATCGGCGGCGGGCGCGTGGGCCGGGTAGTCGCCGAGCCGGTCGCGGGCGAGCAGGATCTGGCCGACGATCTCCTCGGAGGTGAGGTTGCGGACGAGCTTCTGCGTACCGGTGTGGCAGAAGGAGCAGGAGAGCGTGCAGCCGACCTGGCTCGACAGGCAGAGCGTCCCGCGCCCCTCCTCCGGAATGTAGACGGTCTCGATTTCGACCGGCCGTCCGGCACCGCGCGGCGGGAAGCGGAGGAGCCACTTCCGCGTGCCGTCCTCGGAAATCTGCTCGCTGACGATCTCGGGGCGGGTGAGGATGAACGTCTCGGCGAGCCGCGCGCGCAGGTCCTTGGCGATGTTGGTCATCGCTGCGAAATCGGTGATCCCGCGGACATACATCCAGTGCCAGATCTGGCCGGCCCGCATCCGCCGCTGCTCGGGCGGTACGCCGGCGGCGCCCAGGGCCTCGATCAGCGCGGCGCGGGGTAGGCCGATCAGCGAATAGCCGCTGCCGGCCGCCGGGGCGCCGGCATGGGTTTCGGTGGTGCTCATGGCGAAAGGCTTATAGCACGCACCAGATGGCGTGCCGGAAGTGCCGCCGCAATGCCGGCGGCGCGTTGCCTGCGTCTCTACTGGGTCGCCTGCGCGGTGGGGCAGGCCTTGGCGATGGCGTCGAGCGCGGCGGAGATGCCGGAAAGCGAGTAGCTGTCCGTGGTCACCGTGCCGCGGCGCGAGGTGCCCTGGACCGTCATCTTCGAGCCGCCCTTCATGGCCGCCACCAGCTGCGGCTCGTCAGCCGGATTCTCGACCCAGGCGCTGTCCTTGTCGGTGAACATCGTGAACTTGGTTCCGTCGACGTCGACGGTGACCTTGCTGCCCTCCTTGAAGGCATAGCCGATGATGGTCGAGGCCTCGTTGACGATCTTCTTGGCCGGAATGACCGTGATCATGAAGAAGACCGGGTCGCGCGAGGAAATCGGCTGCGAGGTCTTGGTGTCGGTCGGCTGCGAGGCGATGAAGCACATCTTTCCATCCGCCTCGTTCGAGGTGTAGGCGCTCCATTGCTTGAAGCTGCCGATAGGCGAGGGCGAGGCGGCGAGCGCCAGCGAAGTCGCGCCAAGCAGGAAGGCCGCCGCCGCAATAAGACCGTTTACGTTCATCACCGCCTTACCGGTTGGATGCCTCGAATCGCCGGCCCGCATCCGGCCTTTTCGATCTTTAGTCGAATTGGCGGGACGAAGGGTTACTTTTCTCTGAACGTGAGGGCAAGCGCCACCTGTCGCCGAGGCGCCCGCTCCCCGCGCGCCGACACGGTCTGCCGCCGAAAATCGACAAGAATGTGATGCCGCGCAGGGCTCAGCCGGCCGCCGGATCGGCCAGCGCCCGGCGGGCCGCCTCGCGATGTGCCGGCGTGATGTAGGCGCGGACCATGCCGATTGCGGCAAGCAGGACAGTCGCGTCGTCGGTGAAGCCGAGGCCCGCGATGAAATCCGGGATCGCGTCGAAGGGCAGGACGAAATAGGCGAGCGCGGCGAGAAGCGTCGCCCGAACCCGCGTCGGGGTTGCCGGATCGAAGGCGCAGTAATAGGCGGCGACCAGTTCCTCGGAGAAGGGAATGACGCGCGCGGCCTTGCGGAAAGTCGCCCAGAAGCGGCTCCGCACCCGCTCGGCACGTTCGGGGCCTGCCTCAGGACCGAGAATTTCACCAACGTAGATCTTGTTCATGGCGGGAGAATGGGGGTCCGGCTCCGCTTCGGCAAGCGCTCAGCCCGCGATCGCGTCGATCTTCTCGGCCAGCGCGAAGTCGTTTTCGGTGAGGCCCCCGGCATCGTGGGTCGAGAGCGTGATCGTCACCCTGGAATAGGAGTTCGACCAGTCCGGGTGGTGGTCCATCCCGTCGGCGGCAAGCGCAACCCGCGCCATGAACCCGAACGCCTCGCTGAAATCGGCGAATTGGAAGCTCCGGCTGATTGCCCTGCCGCGCTCGGCCAGCCTCCAGGCCGGCACCCGGCTCACGGCCGCCGCCCGGTTGGCAGCGGAGAGCTTCTTCGGCCGGTTCACGCCGCGACCGGGAGAAGCGGATAGGCCTCCTCGACCAGGTACGGCCCGCCGCCGGTCGTGTCGCGAGACGAGAAGAGGACGAAGCGGCTCACCGGGAACGGCCCGGCGAGGAAGCCGCCGCGGAGGGACAGGTAGTCGGCGATGTCGCGCTCGCTCGCCCCGCGCAGCCGGGCAAGCGTGACGTGCGGGGTGTATTTGCGCTGCTCCGGCGCCAGCCCGATGCGCTGAATGATGCGCTCGTGCTCGGCCTGCAGCTCAGTCAGCTGCGGTGAGGCCGTCACGCGCGCAACGATCGCATGCGGTTTGCGCGTACCGAGCGAGGTGATGCCGTCGAGCCTCAACATGAAGGAGGGGCGCCGGACCCGCTCGAGGCCGTGCAGGATTTCGGTGGCGATATGGCGGTCTATGTCGCCCACGAAGCGCAGGGTCAGGTGGTAGTTGGCGCTGTCGATCCAGCGTGCCCCGGGAAGGCCGCCGCGGAGGAAGGCGAGGCGGTTTCCGATGTCCGCCGGGATTTCGATGCCGGTGAACAGGCGCGGCATGCTCGCCTCCCTTCCCGATTCGCCTTCCATGAGAATCGCGGCGGCGGTTTTTGTAAAGCGGGTCTCATTCCGGAGGTCGGCGCGGCGCGGCGGCGCTCGCGGAATCCTTAACGATCTTTAATGTCGGGGGCCATTTTCCGGGCTTGCCGAGAGACTTGTTTGCAACAGGCGGACGGACCATATTCCCGTCACGTCCGCGCGTTCCTCGGGGGAACCGGACAACACAGAGGATTTTTCAATGGCGAATCTCGACAACCAGCCGGCCCGCTATGGCGCGACTGATGCCGGCGCCTTGGGAGCGGTGGATGAGGGTCTTCGGGCCCACATGCTTCGCGTTTACAACTACATGGCGATCGGCCTGGGGCTGACCGGCGTCTTCGCCTACGGCACCTACGCGTTGTCGGTTTCGAGCACGCCGACGGACTACCCGATCGGCGCGAACGAGTACCTCACCGGCCTCGGCGCGACGCTCTACGGCAGCCCGCTGATGTGGGTTCTGGTCCTTGCCCCGCTCGCGCTGGTCTTCTTCCTCAGCTTCCGCATCAACAAGATGAGCGTCGGCGCCGCCCAGGCCACCTTCTGGGCCTATGCCGCCCTCCTCGGCGTGTCGCTGTCGACGATCTTCCTCGTCTACACGATGGCCAGCATCACCCAGGTCTTCTTCATCACCGCCGCCACCTTCGGCGTGATGAGCCTCTGGGGCTACACGACCCGCCGTGATCTCAGCGCAATGGGCTCGTTCCTGATGATGGGCGTCGTCGGCATCGTCATCGCCATGCTGGTCAACATCTTCCTGCAGTCGTCGGCGCTCGGTTTTGCGATCTCGGTCATCGGCGTCATCGCCTTCACCGGGCTCACCGCCTACGACACGCAGAAGATCAAGGAGCTCTACACCGTCAACGACGACGGCACGATTGCCGGCCGCAAGGCGATCATGGGCGCGCTCGCGCTCTACCTCGATTTCGTCAACCTCTTCCTCTTCATGCTCCGCATCCTCGGCGACCGCCGCTAGGCGAGGGCGGAAACAAACACGCCTGGAAGGGCGCGGACCGGTTCCGCGCCCTTTCTTCTTGATCCCATGGAAGTTGTCGTTCGTCCCGCCGGCCCCGCCGACATTCACGCCGTTACGGCGATCTACGGTCACTCGGTGCTGACCGGGACCGCCAGCTTCGAACTGCAGCCTCCCGACGAAGCCGAGATGGCCCGCCGCCACGCGGCCATCCTTGCCGCGGGCTATCCCTACCTAGCCGCGGAGCGCCAAGGCGCGGTCCTCGGCTATGCCTATGCCGGCCCCTTCAGGCCCCGGCCCGGCTACCGCCATACGGTCGAGGACTCGGTCTATGTCGCCGCCTCGGCCCAGCGCCAGGGCGTCGGCCGCGCTCTCCTCGCCGCGCTCATTGCCGAATGCGAGGCGCGCGATTTCCGCCAGATGATTGCGGTCATCGGCGACTCCGCTCATGTCGCGTCGATCGAACTCCATGCCGCGCAGGGCTTTCGCGTGGTCGGGACCTACGCCACGATCGGCCACAAGTTCGGACGCTGGATCGACAGCGTCCATATGCAGCGTGCCCTGGGGAAGGGCGCCTCGGCAGCCCCGACGCGCTAGGCTTCGACCAGCCGCAACGGCCTGTCGATCACCCGGAGGACGCGGCTCAGCTCATGGCCGCGCTTCAGGATCTTCCCCGTCGCCGTCACCAGGGAATAGGTGCCCTGCCGACGGGCCAGCCGCGGTTCCTTGACGATCCGGTAGAGCGGAAATTCGGAAGAACGCCGGTAGATCGAGAAGACCGCCTCCTCGCGCAGGTGATCGATGGCGTAGTCGCGCCATTCGCCCGCGGCGACCTTGCGTCCGTAAACTGCGAGGATTTCGCTCAATTCCCGCCGATCGAACGTGATCGGCTGGTTGGTCTGCGGGTTGGCGGCGGCAAGGGCCAGGTAAGGCGCCCGGCCGCCGGATCGTGCTTTTTCTTCGCCCTCGTCCAAGGGCTCCTCCAGTCGTCGCTCCACCGGCATGATTGCCCCGTTGTGGGCCTGTGGCAAGCGGGCAAAATCGCCTGCCCGAGGGCCGGTTCCGGCGTCGTCCGGGCGAACAGAAATTCCACGATTTCGCCCACATTCGGCCCTTGCTCGGCCACTCTCGGCCGGCAGTCTTTCAGCGTTGCCTCAGACGGTCCGGTTCGACGAAGGCTTCGGTAATTCTCAGCCCCCCAGCCCCCCGGGGTCCTTGGCGAGCCGGACCACCTGATCCCAACCTTGACAGTCCCCAGAGTTCGTAACGGGCCGGTCTCAGACCGGCCCGTTACGCTTTCCGTCGCCTCTTGAAAGCCGGGGAAGGCTCGGCGATATCAGCCCGCGTTCGTGTGACAACGCGGCATCGATTGCAATGAGCGATTCACAAACCGCCGGTACGGGCGCCGAGACCCGCAGCTTCGAGGCCGAAGTCTCGCGCCTCCTCCACATGATGGTCCACTCGGTCTATTCGAACCGGGACATCTTCCTGCGCGAACTGATCTCGAACGCCGCCGATGCCTGCGAGCGGCTCAGGATGATGGCGCTGTCGAAGCCCGAATTGCTCGGCGACGACGCGCTTTTCAGGATCGTCCTATCCGCCGACAAGAAAGCCCGTACGCTCACGGTCGCCGACAACGGCGTTGGCATGGACCGGCAGGAACTGATCGACAATCTCGGCACCATCGCCCGGTCGGGCACCCGCGCCTTCCTCGAAAAGGCCGGCGCCGGCGAGGGCAATGCGCTGATCGGCCAGTTTGGCGTCGGCTTCTACTCCGCCTTCATGGTCGCCTCCTCGGTCGAGGTCGTGTCGCGAAAGGCGGGCAGCGCCGAAGCCTCGCGATGGCGTTCGGACGGGTCCGGCACGTTCGTCATCGAGCCGGCCGATCCCGGCGAGGCCCCGGCGCGCGGCACGCGCGTGACGCTGGCGCTGACCGAAGAGTCCGCCGGCTACGCCGAGCAGGCCAATATCGAGCGAATCGTCGCGGAATATTCGGCCCACGTCCCGGTGCCGATCGCGTTCCGGGTCGGCGACGACGGGACGGAGAAGACGCTCGCCGACGGCAGCGCCCTCTGGCGGAAGCCGAAGGCCGGCGTCACGCCTGCCGAGTACAACGAGTTCTACGGCCACGTCAGCGGTCAGTTCGACGAGCCCGCGCTCACCGTCCATTATCGGGCCGAGGGGCGGAACGAATATTCGGTGCTGCTCTTCGTTCCGTCGGCGCGCCCGTTCGACATTTTCGACCCCGACCGCAAGGGCCGGGTAAAACTCTACGTCCGCCGCGTCTTCATCACCGACGAGGCGCAGATCCTGCCGGCCTGGCTCCGGTTCGTGCGCGGCGTGATCGATTCCGAGGACCTGCCGCTCAACATCTCGCGCGAGATGCTGCAGAGGAACCCGGTCCTGGAATCGATCGGCAAGGCGGTCACCAACCGCATCCTTTCCGACCTCGACAAGCTCGCCTCCGAGGACAAGGAAAAGTTTGAGAAGGCATGGGAAGCCTTCGGCCCGGTCATCAAGGAAGGGCTCTACGAGGACACGGAGCGGCGCGATGCGATCTACAAGATCGCCCGCTTCCACACGACCTCCGAACCGAAGGGCTGGCGCAGCCTTGCCGACTATGTCGCCGCGCTCCGTCCCAACCAGACCGAGATCTACTACGCCCTCGGCGAGGACCAGGCTGCGATCCTCGCCGCGCCCTACCTCGAAGGTTTCGCCCGGCGCGGCGTCGAGGTACTCCTCCTCTCCGATCCGGTCGATGCGTTCTGGGTGCGAGCCGCGCTCGGCTTCGACGGCAAGCCGTTCCGCTCGGTCACCCAGGGCGCCGCGGACCTCAGCAAAATTCCGGTTGCCGAAGGTGCCGCGCCCGAAAGCGAGGCCGCCTCGGACAGTGCCGTTGCGGTGCTTGCCGCCCGCTTCAAGGAGGTGCTCGGTGACAAGGTGAGCGGCGTGCGCGCCTCGGCGCGGCTGACCACCAGCGCGGTCTGTCTGGTCGCGCCGGAGACGGGCTTCGACCGTCGTCTCGAGAAGATCCTGGTCGCCGGCGAACGCCTGAAGGCGAGGACGGCGCCGATCCTCGAACTCAACCCGATGCACCCGCTTATCCGGGCGCTTGCCGCCAGGGCGACGGGCGGTGGTGCGGCCGGGCTCGACGATGCGGCAGTCATTCTCTACGGAGAGGCGCGCATCCTCGACGGCGAAATGCCCGACGATCCGGCCGACCATGCGGCGCGGATCGGCAAGCTTCTAGAAAAAGGATTGGCCTAGAGCCTAGCGCGCGGCGTCGTTGGTCGCCGCGCCGACGATCGGCCCCGGCAGGCCATTGCCGACCTCGGTCTGCAGGAGCACGGCGCAGCGGCTGACCTTGGCCTGGTTCATTTCGCTTCGCGGCAGGTCGATCGACATCGCCTCGCCCTTCCACATCGCGATCGGGCGCAGCTTCCGCACGACGTTGGAATAGGTGACCGTCTTGCCGCTATTCTCGCCGCGCTCGATCGGAACGGTCACCGCCGGGTCGTACATGACCAGCCAGATCGTACCCTTCGTCACCTTCGGGTCGGTCGCGGCGCCAATCGAAACGGTGTTGGCGTCGGGTGTCTGGGTGATGCTGATCGGCACCGTCAGGCCGGCCGCGTTCCGCGCAATCGCGGCCTCGATCGCCTTGTCGTCGCTGCCCACGACATGCTCGCGGCCGTTGACGACCATCTGCGGCGTGTAGACCTCGCCGTCGCCGCGCGCCGACGCGTATTCACGCTGGCGCTCCGAGTTGTCATGGCTGGCGAGCGTGTCCTTCCAGCCGAGGTAGTCCCAGTAGTCGACCGGAAAGGAGAGGGCGAGGACGTCCGCCCGCTTGGCGTAGCCGGCGATCAGCCGGTCGGCGGGCGGGCAGGACGAGCAGCCTTGGCTGGTGAACAGTTCCAGTACCGCCTTGGTCGGCGCGGCGGCCGCCGGACCTGCAATCAGGCCGGCCAGAAACACACCCGCGAAGGCAGCCGGAATCTTCAAGCCGATTGTCCCAAGAGAGCGGGCGCTCAAGCCTCCCGCAGTCGAAAACTATGGCCCGCTTCCGTCAATTGCCAGTCACGTTCCCTTGACGCCCGGCACGGGCGACGGTCACGCGGCCAGCCGGCGGAGAACATAATGCAGGATGCCGCCGTTGTTGAAGTATTCCAGCTCGTCGAGCGTATCGATGCGCGAGATGAGCGGCACCGTGGTGACCTTGCCGTCGGCGTCGCTGATCTCGGCGGTCAGGGTCTGCCGCGGCGCCAGCCCCTGCGACAGTCCGCGGATGGTCACGGTCTCGTCGCCGCTGATGCCGAGCGACTGCCAGGTGGTGCCCTCCTCGAAGACCAGCGGCAGCACACCCATGCCGACGAGGTTGGAGCGGTGGATGCGCTCGAAGCTCTGCGCAATTACGGCGCGCACGCCGAGGAGGCGGGTGCCCTTGGCCGCCCAGTCGCGTGACGAGCCGGTGCCGTATTCCTTACCGGCGAAGATGACCAGCGGAACCCCCTCGGCCTTGTAGCGCATCGCCGCGTCGTAGATCGGCATGCGCTCGCCGTCCGGCTGATGGATGGTGACGCCGCCTTCGACGCCCGCCACCATCTGGTTCTTGATGCGGATGTTGGCGAAGGTGCCGCGCATCATCACCTCGTGGTTGCCGCGCCGGGTGCCGTACTGGTTGAAGTCGGCCGGGCGGACCTGGTGCGACAGCAGGTACGAGCCCGCCGGGCTCTTCTCCTTGATCGAGCCGGCCGGCGAGATGTGGTCGGTGGTGATCGAATCGAGGAAGAGGCCGAGCACGCGCGCCCCGACGATGTCGGTGACCGGCTCGGGCTTGCGGCCCATGTGTTCGAAGTAGGGCGGGTTCTGGACGTAGGTCGAGCCCGGATTCCAGCGGTAGGTGAGGCCCCCCTCGACCTTGATCTGGCGCCAGTGCTCGTCGCCACGGAACACGTCGGCATACTTGGTGCGGAACAGTTCGCTCGAAATGTTGGCGCGGACGAACTGGGCGACCTCCGCGGAGGACGGCCAGATGTCCTTGAGGAAGACGGGCTGCCCGTCCGAGCCGTTGCCGAGCGGCTCGCCGGCGAGGTCGACCTGCATCGAGCCGGCAAGCGCATAGGCGACGACCAGCGGCGGCGAGGCGAGGTAGTTGGCGCGGACGTCCGGATTGATGCGGCCCTCGAAATTGCGGTTGCCGGATAGCACCGCCGCCGCGACAAGGTCGCCGGCCGAGATCGCCTCGGAGATCGCCTCGGGAAGCGGACCGGAATTGCCGATGCAGGTCGTGCAGCCAAAGCCGACGAGGTTGAAGCCGATCGCGTCGAGGTCGCCCTGCAGCCCCGACTTGGCGAGGTACTCGGCAACGACCTGGCTGCCGGGCGCGAGCGAGGTCTTCACCCACGGCTTCCGGTTCAGGCCGCGGGCGCGGGCGTTCCGCGCGAGCAGGCCGGCCGCGATCATGACGTAGGGATTGGACGTGTTGGTGCAGGAGGTGATCGCGGCGATCACGACGTCGCCGTGGCCGAGGTCGTGGGCGGCGCCGGCGACCGGCACGCGCTTGCCATCCTCGTTCTCCTTCTTGAACTCGCTGGCCAGCGCCGCAGCGAAGCGCTTTTTCGCGTCCGAAAGGAGGACCCGGTCCTGCGGCCGCTTCGGCCCGGCGAGCGACGGCTCGACGGTCGAGAGGTCGAGCGACAGCGTGTCGGTGAAGACCGGGTCGGGCGTGTCGGTCTCGCGGAAAAGGCCCTGCGCCTTGGCATAGGCCTCGACCAGGGCAACCCGTTCCGGATCGCGGCCGGTCTCGGAGAGGTAGCGTAGCGTTTCGGCGTCGATCGGGAAATAGCCGCAGGTGGCGCCGTATTCCGGCGCCATGTTGCCGATCGTGGCACGGTCCTCCAGCGCCATGTGATCGAGGCCGGGACCGTAGAACTCGACGAACTTGCCGACCACGCCCTTCTTGCGGAGCATCTCGGTGACGGTGAGGACGAGGTCGGTGGCGGTCACGCCTTCCTTCATCCTGCCGGTGATGCGGAACCCGATCACATCGGGGATGAGCATCGAGATCGGCTGCCCGAGCATGGCCGCCTCCGCCTCGATGCCGCCGACGCCCCAGCCGAGCACGGCAAGGCCGTTGACCATGGTGGTGTGGCTGTCGGTGCCGACCAGCGTATCGGGATAGGCGAGCGTGCGGCTGCCCTCGGTCGCTGTCCATACGGTCTGCGACAGGTATTCGAGGTTGACCTGGTGGCAGATGCCGGTGCCCGGCGGCACGACACGGAAGTTGCGGAAGGCCGACTGGCCCCAGCGCAGGAACCGGTAGCGCTCGCCGTTGCGCTCATATTCCAGTTCGACATTGTGCCTGAAGGCGCGCGGATTGCCGAAATCGTCGACGATCACCGAATGGTCGATGACGAGGTCGACCGGGACCAGCGGGTTGATGCGCTCCGGGTCGCCGCCGAGCGCGGTCATGGCGTCGCGCATCGCCGCGAGGTCGACGACGGCGGGGACGCCGGTGAAGTCCTGCATCAGGACGCGCGCCGGGCGGAACGCGATCTCGCGCTCGCCCCGGTCGCCGACGAGCCGGGCGGCCATCGCCTTGATGTCTTCGGTACGGACCGAGCGCTCGTCCTCGAAGCGGAGCAGGTTCTCGAGGAGCACCTTCAGCGAAAAGGGCAGGCGCGAGATATGCGCAAGGCCGTTCTTCTCTGCTTCCGGGAGGCTGTAATAGTCATAGGCCTTGCGGCCGACCTGAAGCGTGCCGCGTGATTTGAAGCTGTCGAGCGAGGACGAAGCCAAAGGAAGAAACTCCTGAAACGGCCTGGCGCGGCGGCCGGAGGAAGGCCGGGTTGGTCCGGCTTCATTCCGGCCGGATTCTGCCCCGGGGAGGCGACGGCGGCGGCCGCGCGCCTTATAGTCCGATTCAATGGCGACATTCCAGAGCGCAGCCGGCCGCGGGTCAGGGCGCTTGGGGGGATCGGTTGTGACCGGAGGAGAGGACGCAAGACCGCCGCCGAGGCGCGCGGAGCCCCGCGCGGCCCGCCCCGGTCAGGACATCGCCGGCTGATGCGGCTCCTTGCCACCGACCTGGCCGCCATAAGGGGCGGCCGCCGCGTCTTTGCCGGGCTCGCCTTCACGGTTGGCCCCGGCGAACTGCTCGCGGTCACCGGCCCCAACGGGGCCGGGAAATCGACGCTCCTCCGCGTCATTGCGGGCCTGCTTCCGCCGAGCGGCGGCAGCGTCGGTCTCGACCCGGCGCCGAAGGACGGTCTTGCCGGCCAGGTCCACTATCTCGGCCATCTCGATGCACTGAAGCCGGCGCAGACCGTCGGCGAGAATCTCGAATTCTGGCGGCGGCTGTGGAGCGGAGGGTCCGTGCTGTCGGCGCTGGAGGCGGTCGGCCTCGGCCACCTCAGGCATCTCTCCGCCGGCATGCTTTCCGCCGGCCAGCGGCGGCGGGTCGCGATTGCGCGGCTCCTGCTTTCGCCGCGCCCGGTCTGGCTGCTCGATGAGCCGACAGCGGCGCTGGATGCGGCGGGCGAGGAGATGCTGGGCGGGCTGATCGCGCGCTACCTTTCCTCCGGCGGGATGGTCGTCGCCGCAACCCACCGTCCGCTCCCGGTCGCGGCGGCGGCGACGCTCGATCTCGGGCGCGCGGCATGATCCGGGGGGTCGCCGCCATCGCCGCGCAAACCGTTCGCCTTTCCTTTCGGAGCGGCGGCGGCGCCTTCATGGCGCTCTTCTTCTTCCTCGCGGTGGTCGTGCTGGCGCCGTTCGGCGTCGGGCCGGACATGAAGCTGCTTGCCCGGATCGGTCCGGCAATCCTCTGGATCGGGGCACTGCTCGCAACGCTGCTCGCGCTCGACCGCCTGTTCCAGGAGGATCGCGACGACGGCTCGCTCGACCTCCTAGTCCTCTCAGGTCTGCCCTTGGAACTGGTGGTCCTGGCAAAGAGCCTCGGTCACTGGCTGGCCACCGGCCTGCCGCTCGTCGTCGCCGCCCCGGTTCTCGGCCTGCTCCTCGGGCTCGAGCCCGCCGCGCTCGGCTGGACGACGCTCTCGCTGCTCCTCGGCACCCCGGCGCTGACGCTGATCGGGACGATCGGGGCGGCACTCATCGCCTCGCTCGGGCGGGGCGGCCTTCTGGTCGCCGTCCTCGTCCTGCCTTTTGCGATTCCGGTGCTGATTTTCGGCGCGAGCGCCGCATCGGCAGGCGGGGAGGGCGCCGGCACTCCCCTTATCCTGCTCGTTTCGGTGACGCTCGCCGGCACAGTGGTCACCGCCTTCGGCGGCGCCGCCGCGCTCCGCGCCGGACTGGACTGATCTGGAGCCGGGTGCCTATTGGCACTTCACCAGCGTGTCGGTCGAGCCGGCATCGTTGGTGAAAACCAGCTTGTCGCCATCAACGGCGATGCTGACCTCGGGCATCGTCGTGTCGCCCGACTTGCCGGAGAGCCTGCCGCCGTTGATCTGGTAGGTGCCGTTGCGGTCGTCGGCGGCGTTGCCGGTACCGCCGCCCGAGACAAAGGTGCCGTCGGCGTTGAAGGTGAGCGCGGCTCCGTTCGGGCAGGCGGACGTGTCGCCCCACTTGCCGACGATCTGGGTCTTCAGCTCGTCATCGGTCGCGGCAAAGGCGGCCGCCGAGCTGGCGATCAGGAGGGCGAGGGTCAGGGTACGGGCGATCATGGGCGTCGAATTCCTTGGGTTGGCGAAGCTACCTGCGCTTCGCTTGCAGGTGGGACGAGTGAACTAGCACGGAAGCTCGGGATGCAGTAGTGCCGCATACCATTGCCGCTCGGCGGTCGGCTCACTACAACACGCTCCCAAATGGGCATTTCCGACCTGGCCAACCCGACGCGCTTCCTTGCCTTTTCGGGGCGGGTTCTGCCGTTTCTATGGGGCGTTTCCGTGGCAGGCCTGGCGGCAGGCCTGTACCTGGCCTTTTTCGTCGCGCCGCCCGACTATCTGCAGGGCGAGATGGTGCGGGTCATGTACATTCACGTGCCGCTCGCATGGCTGTCGATGGCCGCCTACGGACTCATGGCCCTGGCAAGCCTCGGCGTTCTGGTCTGGCGGCATCCGCTTGCCGACGTGGCGGCAAAGGCGGCGACGCCGATCGGGGCCGCCTTCACGCTGCTTGCCCTCGTCACCGGTTCGATCTGGGGCCGGCCGACCTGGGGGGCATGGTGGGTATGGGACGCGCGGCTCACCTCCGTCCTCATCCTGTTCCTCCTCTACCTCGGGCTGATCGCGCTCCGCCGCGCGGTCGAAGATCCCGGGCGCGCCGCGCGGGCGGCGGCGGTGCTCACGCTCATCGGTACCGTCAATCTGCCGATCATCAAGTTCTCGGTCGACTGGTGGAATTCGCAGCACCAGGGGGAGAGCATCTTCCGCGCCGGCGGGCCGACGATCTATTCCGGCATGCTCTGGCCGCTCTTCATCATGGTGATCGCCATGACGCTCCTCTTCGCCGCGCTTCTCCTCATGGCGATGCGGAACGAGATTCTCAGGCGGCGCGTGCGCACGCTCGAACTCGCCGCGGCAGCCGGCTGAACGATGGAAAGCCTGCCGCACGGCGACTTCATCTTCGCCGCCTATTGCGTGACGGTTCTCGTGATCGCCGGCGTCATCCTGTGGGTTGTCCTCGACGGCCGGTGGCAGCGCCGGCGCCTCGCCGAGCTTGACGCTCAGGGCATCCGCCGGCGTTCTGCGGGCAAGTCATCGTGACGAGCGCCCCGCCCCAATCGGCGCCCGTCCGGCCGCGCCGCCGGCTGGTGCTCCTGCTCCCGCTCGCTGTCTTCGCCGCGCTCGCCGCCGTCTTTCTCGCCCGTCTGGAATCGGGAACGGATTCCGAGTTCATTCCGTCGGTGCTCATCGGCAAACCGGCGCCAGACTTCGTGCTACCGGGGCTCGAACCGGGCCAATCCGGGCTCTCGCGGGCCGACCTTCTCGGCAAGGTGACGCTGGTCAACATCTTCGCCTCATGGTGCGGCCCCTGCCGGGACGAACACCCGCAACTTCAGGCACTTAGCGGAGATCCGGGCTTCCGCCTGGTCGGCATCAACTACAAGGACAATGCCGCCAATGCCCGCCGGTTTCTCGGCGAACTGGGCAATCCCTATTCGGCCATCGGCGCCGACCCTTCCGGCCGCGCGTCCATCGACTGGGGCGTCTACGGCGTGCCTGAGACTTTTCTCGTCGGTCCGGACGGCGTCATCCGCCAGAAATTCGTCGGGCCGATTTCAGCGGAAGCCTTGGAAAAAGCCGTAAGACCAGCGGTCGAGGAAGCGCTGAAGCGCTGACCCGTCAGGCGGTCGTCTCTTCCTTCACTTGGTACCGGTTGATCAGCGGCAGCTGAGTGAGCGTGAAGACGAAGGTCAGCGGCGCGATCCCGAAGACCTTGAAGTCGACCCAGGTGTCGGTGGGCACCGAGCGCCAGACGACCTCGTTGAGAACGGCGAGCGCCAGGAAGAACAAGCCCCAGCGGAAGGTCAGCTTCCGCCAGCCCTCTTCGGTCAGCTTGAATACTGCGTCGAAGACATAGCCGAGGAGCGGCTTGCCGAAAGCGAGGCCGCCGAGCAGGATCCCGCCGAACAGGGCGTTGATAATTGTCACCTTCAGCTTGATGAAGGTGTCGTCCTGCAGCCAAAGCGTCAGTCCGCCGAAGATGACGACGACGATGCCGGTGATGAACGGCATGATCGGCAGCGTGCGGGTGATCGCGAGCGACACCGCCAGCGCGATCAGCGTGGCGACGATGAAGGCGGCGGTGGCGAAGAAGATCGGACCGCCCAGCGACGCGATCCATGGAAGCTGCGCGGCCAGCGACTCGCCGCGTGCATTGGCGAGAAAGAAGATGCCGAGCGGCCCCAGTTCGAGGAGAAGCTTGAGGAGCGGATTGATCGGCTTGCGCGCCGGTGAGTTGGGTTCGGCTTCGAAGGTCATGTTGCGCAATCTAGTCCGCCGGGGCGATGCCGGCCAGCGCCGCGGCGAAATCGCGCGCGGCGAACGGTTCGAGGTCGTCGATTCCTTCGCCGACCCCGATGAAATGGACCGGCAGGCCATACTTGCCGGCGATTGCGACGAGAATGCCGCCGCGGGCGGTGCCGTCGAGCTTGGTCATCACGAGACCGGTCACGCCGGCGCGCTTGCCGAAAATCTCGACCTGCGACAGCGCATTCTGGCCGGTGGTCGCGTCGAGGGTGAGAAGCACGCTGTGCGGGGCGGTGGGGTCGACCTTCCGCATGACGCGCACGATCTTCTCCAGTTCTGCCATCAGCTCGTCCCGGTTCTGGAGACGCCCCGCCGTGTCGATGAGGACGACGTCGGCGCCGCTTTGGCGCGCTTCGGTGAGCGCCTCGAAGGCCAGGCTCGCTGCGTCGGAGCCGGGAGCGCGGGCGATCACCTTCGCCCCCGAGCGTTCACCCCAGATCTTGAGCTGATCGATCGCCGCGGCCCGGAACGTGTCGCCGGCCGCCAGTACCACCCTGCGTCCCTCGACTTTGAGTTTGGCGGCGAGCTTGCCGATGGTGGTGGTCTTGCCGGTGCCGTTGACGCCGACGACGAGGATCACATGCGGCTTTTTCGACTGGTCGAGCAACAGGGGCTTCGCGACCGGCGCCAGCACCCGTTCGATTTCGCCGGCGAGCACCGACTTGATCTCCTCCTCGGAGATTTCCTTGTCGAAGCGGTCGGCGCGCAATCTGGCGATGATTGCGGTCGCGACCGCGAGGCCGAGGTCGGCCTTGACCAGCATGTCTTCGAGATCGTCGAGGGCGGCCGCGTCTAGCTTCCGCTTGGTGACGAGGGCGACGATGCTGGCGGTCAGCGCGCTTGCCGACCGCGACAGCCCGCTGGTGAGGCGCTGGAACCAGGTGCGGCGCGTTGCTTCGGTTGCGGGCGATGCCGTCGCTGCCGGCTGAGCTTCGGGCGGCGGCGCGTCATTGCCGCCAAGGACGCGGCGGAAGAATCCCTTCTCGGCCATGTCAGGCCGCGAGCCGCAGGGCGCGGAGCGCCCGCGCGGTATGGCCGGTGATCCGCGCGGTCACGATTTCGCCCGGCGTCCCCTCGATCTCGGTGAGGGTGAAGTGCTCGGTTCGGCCAAGGCCCTTGCCTTCGACGAGCACGCGCCGCGTCGCGCCTTCTTCTGCCGCGAGATGGTGCGCGTAGGCTCGGCTGCCCGCCTCGCGCAGCCGTCGCGCGCGCTCTTTCACGGTCTTGGGGTCGACCTGCGGCATGCGCGCGGCTGGCGTGCCTGCGCGTGGCGAGAACGGGAAGACGTGGAGGTGGATCAGGCCGCATTCCTCGACGATCGCCAGCGAATTCTCGAACATTGCGTCGGTTTCCGTCGGGAATCCGGCGATCAGGTCGGCGCCGAAGACCACGTCGGGCCGCAGGCGGCGGACCTCCTCGGTGAAACGGATCGCGTCGGCGCGAAGGTGCCGGCGCTTCATGCGTTTCAGGATCATGTCGTCGCCGGCCTGCAGCGACAAATGCAGGTGCGGCATCAGGCGCTCCTCGCTCCCGATCGCGTCGAGGAGCGCGGCATCGACCTCGATCGAGTCGATCGAGGAAAGGCGCAGGCGCTGCAATTCCGGCACGTGGCGGAGGATCGTGCGAACGAGGGCGCCGAGGCTCGGCGCGCCCGGCAGGTCGCGGCCATAGGACGTGATATCCACGCCTGTGATGACCACCTCGGCATAGCCGTTCTCGACGAGCTTGCGGACCTGGTCGACGACGACGCCCATCGGCACCGAGCGCGAATTCCCGCGGCCGTAAGGGATGATGCAGAAGGTGCAGCGGTGGTCGCAGCCATTCTGCACTTCGACGAAGGCGCGCGTCCGACCGTCCAGCCCTTCGACCAGGTGCAGCGCGCTTTCGCGCACCGCCATGATGTCGTTGACCCGCACTTTCTCGGTCGCGCCGATGAAATACGGTGTCGGCGCAGCGCTATAGGCGGCCGCGGAAAGCTTTTCTTGGTTGCCGAGGACGAGGTCGACCTCTGGCATTTCGGCAAAGGCCCGCGGATCGGTCTGCGCTGCACAGCCCGCGACGACGATTGTTGCCTCGGGCCGTTCGCGGCGGGCGCGGCGGATCGCCTGCTTCGCCTGCCGCACCGACTCGGCGGTCACGGCGCAGGTATTGACCAGTACGGCGTCGTTGAGGCCGGCCTCGGTGGCGCGCCGGCGCATCACTTCCGATTCGAGCGTATTCAACCGGCAGCCAAAGGTGAGGACGTCGAGGCCGGCCATGGCGGTCAGGCCGCGCCCTTCCGCGCGGTCGTCCAGGCAAGCGTCTCGGGGTCGATCACGCCCTCGAATTCCGTCTCTACCGGGCCGGTCATCCAGACGTGGTTGTCCTGCCGCCATTCGATGACGAGCGGCCCCCCCGGAAGCGTCACCGTCACGCGATTGTCGGTGAGCTTTTTCCGCATCGCCGCGACCGCGCTCGCGCAGGCGGCTGTCCCGCAGGCGCGGGTGAGGCCGGCGCCGCGTTCCCAGGTGCGCACTGTGATCGCGTCGCGCCCGGTCACCTGCGCAAGCGAAATATTGGCCCGTTCCGGGAAGATCGGGTGGTTCTCAAGGAGCGGCCCGAAGCGCGCCAGGTCATAGGCGTTGACATCGTCGACCCAGAAGATCGCGTGCGGGTTGCCCATGTTGACCGCCGAGGGCGAGTGCAGGACCGGAGCATCGATCGGGCCGATCTGCAGTTCGATCGCGCGCGTATCGCGGAACTCCTCGGCGAGCGGAATTTCGTTCCAGGCGAAGCGCGGCACGCCCATGTCGACGGTGATCAGTTCGGGTATCCCTGTATCGAAGGCGCGGAGCAGCCCGGCATTGGTCTCGATCGTGGCGTTCTTGCGCCCGCTCTCGCCCATCAGCAGCCAGCCGATGCAGCGGGTGGCGTTGCCGCAGGCATTCACCTCGCCGCCATCGCGGTTGTGGATGCGCATGAACGCGTCGCCGCCGCGCCTCGCCGGCTCGATGGTGATCATCTGGTCGAAGCCAATGCCGCCGGCGTTGCCCAGCGCCCGGATTGCCGCCGGCGCCAGCTTCACCGGCCCGTGGCGCGCGTCGAAAACGGCGAACTCGTTGCCGAGGCCGTTCATCTTGCGGAAAGGGATCGGGGCGGTGGTCATCTGATCGGGCGCTCAAGCGCGAAACCCGCGACTATATGGCGGAAGCGAAGGCGAATTGCCAGTCGCGGGGCCGCCGGCCTGTCACGCCGCCATCCCGCGCGCGTGAGGCGCGGATGCGCCCGGGTTCAACCCGAATTGAGGAGCAGTTCAGCCGCCTCCCGATTATATACAGGCCAACGAAATCGAGCCGCCGCACTCCGGGAGGGGATCAATGGGCTCCAATTACACTTCTCGCCGCGCCTTCCTTCTCTCAACTGCCGCCCTCGCCGGCGGTGCGGGCGCCATTGCGGTCTCCCGCCTGGCGGGGGCGTCTGAAGGAGAAACCATCGTGAGCAAACCCGGCAACGTCACCATCGAGCGCTTCTCCGACGACGGAAAGAGCCTTGGCAAAGAGACGGTCGCCAAGGTCATCAAGACCGAGGAAGAGTGGAAGAAGCAGCTCGCCTCGGCCCCGCAGCCGGACCTCACCTTCTATGTCACCCGCCAGGAAGGCACCGAGCGCGCCTTCACCGGACCGAACTGGGACAATCACTCCGCCGGGCTCTACCGCTGCATCTGCTGCGACAACGCGCTCTACACCAACGAGACCAAATACGATTCCGGGACGGGCTGGCCGAGCTTCTGGCGCCCGATCGCCAAGGAGAACGTCACCGAGATCAAGGACACCAGCTACGGCATGGTGCGGACGGCGGTCTCCTGCACGCTCTGCGACGCGCATCTTGGCCATGTCTTCGACGACGGCCCGCAACCGACCGGCCTCCGCTACTGCATGGACGGCGTCGCCATGCGCTTCATCCCGTGGCCGGTGACCTGAGCCGCGCCGCATTCCCGATCTGAAGGAAATCCATCCATGTTCCAGAATCTGAAACGCCTGGTCACTCGGCCCCTCGTGCCGCTCGCCCTTGCGGCGCTGGTCGCCGTTCCCGTCGCTGGCTGGCTCAGCCAGTCGAGCGCAGCCGAGCCTCCGGTTGCGATCCCGGCGCCGGTCGTCGACGAGCCCGCAGGCAATGGCCTCGAGACGGCGATCTTCGCCGGGGGCTGCTTCTGGGGCGTCCAGGGCGTCTTCCAGCATGTCGCCGGCGTCGAGAGCGCGATCTCCGGCTATGCCGGCGGCACGCTCAAGAACCCGAGCTACGAGGACGTGACCACGGAGACGACCGGCCACGCCGAGTCGGTCAAGGTCACCTTCGACCCGAAGAAGGTTACGTACGGGAAGCTCCTCCAGATCTTCTTCTCCGTGGTCCATAACCCGACCCAGCTCAATTACCAGGGGCCGGATCACGGTCCGAGCTACCGGTCGGCGCTTTTCGTCATGAACGATGCGCAGAAGAAGGTTGCCGAGGCCTATATTGCCCAGCTTGATGCAGCCAAGGTCTTCCCCGCCAGGATCGTCACCGAGGTGACGCCCTACACCAACTTCTATCAGGCCGAGGACTATCACCAGGACGCGACCACCACGATCTCGATCAACCCCGGCTACATCACCTACAACGACCTGCCGAAGATCGAGAACTTGAGGAAGATGTTCCCGGAGGTCTGGCAGGAGAAGGCCAAGCTGGTCTTCGCCAGCAACGCCTCCTAGACGTCCCCCGCGACCGTAGTAGCGCGCCGGATCGGCTCCGGCGCGCTTTTCGTTTGATCCCGCTTCGGCTAGAGAGGCGCACCATTCTCGCCGGAGCCCGCCATGCAGCGCATCGCTGTCTTCCTCGCCGCTCTCCTCGTCTTCGCCGGCGCCGCCGGTGCGGCCACCGCCCCCAAGAAAGTGAGCGAACCGGAGGCCGTGATCCTTGGCATCTACAGCCAGTATTCGCCGGACAAATGGCCGACCGATGCCGAGCAGACCACCTTTTCGCCGGACCTCTGGGCGAAGTGGAAGGAAGTCCAGGACGCCGCCGATGCGGCGGACGATGTCGGTGTCGATTTCGACGTTTTCCTGGACGCTCAGGACACCGACACGGTGACCGACATTTCGACGAAATTCACGCCGGACGGAGCCGACAAGGGGACCGTCGAGATAACCTTCACGGCCTTTGGCGAGAAGCGAACGATCGATTACGCCATGGTGAAGACCGACAAGGGCTGGAAGATCGACAACATCGACTGGGGAAACGACGAGGGGAACTTGCGCGAAACGCTGGCCGCGATTCGCAAGGACCAGCTCAACCCGCCGCAATAGTCCGGGCTCGCCGCGGTTGACTCGGGCCGCGGCCGGACCTAAACCCCTGCCCATTCTGACGAACCCAGAGGTTCGCCGCCGACCGGGACCGTGATCCCGGAGGCAAACGTCCGCCAGCGCGTTGCGCCCGCGGGCGCGAAAGTGCTTGGGAATTCGGCTGCGGACGCCCACATCGGGGCGGTTCACAGCAGGGACCGTGATTGATGTTTGAATCGCTGTCGGAGCGTCTCGGCGCAATCCTCGACCGGCTGACCAAGCGCGGCGCGCTGTCGGAGGCCGACGTCAATGAGGCGATGCGCGAGGTCCGCCGGGCTCTGATCGAGGCCGATGTGGCGCTCGACGTCGTCCGTTCGTTCACCGACAAGGTGCGGACACGGGCCGTCGGGCAGGACGTGATCCGTTCGGTGACCCCCGGCCAGATGGTCGTCAAGATCGTTCACGACCAGCTGGTCGAGATGCTCGGCTCGGACGCCGAGTCGATCGACCTCAACGCACCCGCGCCGGTGCCCTTGATGCTGGTCGGCCTGCAGGGTTCGGGCAAGACGACTACCGCGGCCAAGATCGCCCGCCGCCTGCACGAGCGCCAGAAGTCGAAAGTGCTGATGGCGTCGCTCGATACGCGACGACCGGCCGCGCAGGAACAGCTCCGCGTGCTCGGCGAGCAGGCCGGCGTCGATACGCTCCCCATCGTCCCCGGCCAGCAACCGGTCGAGATCGCCAACCGCGCCATGTCGGCCGGCCGTCTCGGCGGCTACGACGTCGTCATTCTCGACACTGCCGGCCGCACCCATATCGACGAGCCCCTGATGGTCGAGATGGCGGAGATCAAGCGGGCGACCAGCCCGCACGAAATCCTGCTCGTCGCCGACGCGCTGACCGGCCAGGACGCCGTCAATGTCGCGCGTGCCTTCAACGAGCGGGTCGGGGTCACCGGCATTGTGCTCACCCGCGTCGACGGCGACGGCCGCGGCGGCGCGGCGCTCTCGATGCGTGCGGTCACCCAGAAGCCGATCAAGCTCATCGCCACCGGCGAGAAGCTCGATGCGCTCGAAGATTTCGAGCCGGCGCGCATTGCCGGCCGCATTCTCGGCATGGGCGATATCGTCGGGCTGGTCGAGCGCGCCGCGCAGAGCATCGACGCGGAGAAGGCGGCCAAGGCCGCCGAGCGGATGCGGAAGGGCGTCTTCACGCTCGACGATCTCGCCGAGCAGCTTGGCCAGATGCAGAAGCTCGGCGGCATGTCCGGCGTCATGGGCATGCTTCCCGGCATTGCCAAGGCGAAGAAGCAGATCGAGGCGATGGGCGGGACTGACGATTCGCTCTTCCGCCGCCAGGTCGCGATCATCTCGTCGATGACCAAGGCCGAGCGCCGCAATCCCGATCTTCTCAAGGCCAGCCGCAAGAAACGGGTCGCCGCGGGGTCGGGCACCAGGGTCGAGGAAGTCAACAAGCTCCTCAAGATGCACCGCCAGATGGCCGACATGATGAAGGCGATGGGCAAGGGGAAGGGCATGTTCGCCCGCATGGGCGAGATGCTCGGAATGGGCGGCGGTGCCGGTGGCGGCATGCCGCCGATCGATCCGGCCGCCCTCGAACGTTTGGCGCGGAGCGGCAACCTGCCGGGCGGTCTCCCCGGTGGCGGCCTGCCCGGTCTGCCGGGTGGCGGATTGCCGGGCCTCGGCGGCGGCGGGTTCAAACTTCCGGGCATGGGGGGCGGCCTTCCGGGCCTGCCGAAGAAGAAATGAAAGAGCCGACGAACACCGATGGCGCCGTGGCGCCGGAACTCGCCGAGATGCGGCACAGCATCGACAATATCGACGCGACGTTGGTCCATCTTCTCGCCGAGCGCTTCAAGCTCACCAAGAAGGTCGGCATCTTCAAAGCCAGGCACAAGCTGCCGCCGGCCGATCCGGCGCGGGAAAAGACTCAGGTCCGGCGCCTGAAGAAGCTCGCGCGCGACGCCGACCTCGATCCCGAGTTCGCCGAGAAGTTCTTCAATTTCATCGTCAAGGAAGTCATCCGCCATCACGAGACGTTGCGCTCGTAGGCGAAACCATCACGGAGAAGAAAACGAAATGTCCCTGAAGATCCGCCTTGCCCGCGCCGGCGCCAAGAAGCGCCCGTTCTACCGCATCGTCATCGCCGACTCGCGCTCGCCGCGTGACGGCCGCTTCATCGAGATCGTCGGCAGCTGGAATCCGATCCTGCCAAAGAACGACGAGAAGCGCGTCACGCTCGAGGTCGAGCGGGTGAAGTACTGGATGTCAAAGGGCGCCGTCGCCACCGACAGGGTGCTTCGCTTCCTCGATGCCGCCGGCCTCGCCAAACGCAGCCCGCGCAACAATCCGCAGAAGGCGGTTCCGGGCAAGAAGGCTCAGGAGCGTGCCGGAACCGCGCCGGCCGAGGGCGCCGGAGGCGCCGCGCCGGCGGCGTAATCCGAAACGAGGCTGGCAGATGCCGACCGGCGAGAGGGGGCGAATGGCCGATCCGGCTTTCGTCCTCGTCGCCCGTATCGGCGCCGCGCACGGCCTCAGGGGCGAAGTCCGGCTGAAGGCGATGACTGCGGATCCCATGGCCGTCCTTTCCTATGGCGACTTGGCCTCCGCTGACGGCCGTCGGTTCAGCGTTGCCGCGGCACGGTTTGCGGCGGGCAGCAGCTCCCCGGACATGCTGGTCGTCCGCCTGAAAGACGTTGCCGACCGCACCGCTGCCGAGGCGCTAAACGGCACCGACCTTTACGTCCCGCGCTCGCGTCTGCCGGCGCCGGCCGAAGATGAGTTCTACCACGCCGATCTCGTCGGGCTGGCGGCCGCTACTCCCTCAGGCAACGAGCTCGGCACGGTGATCGCCGTTCACAATCACGGCGCCGGCGATATCCTCGAAATAGCGCCACGGCGCGGCGAAACGCTCCTCGTTCCGTTCACGCGCGCCGTCGTCCCCGAGGTCGATATTGCCGGCCGGCGCATCGTCGTCGATCCCCCGCCCGGCCTTCTCGACAGTGACGAGGGCGGGCAGACCGAGGACTCACGGTGACCTTCCGCGCGACGGTTCTTTCGCTCTTTCCCGAAATGTTCCCCGGGCCGCTTGGTCACAGTCTTGCCGGCCGCGCCCTCGTGGAGGGCATCTGGTCGCTGGAAGCGCGGGACATCCGTGCCGCGGCGACTGATCGCCACCGCAGCGTCGACGATACGCCGGCTGGCGGCGGCCCCGGCATGGTGCTGCGCGCCGACATTCTCGCTGCCGCCGTAGATGCCGCGTCGCCCGAGGACGATGGTCGGCCGCGACTGCTGATGAGCGCCCGCGGCGAACCGCTGACACAGAGCCTCGTCGCCGAATTCGCGGCTGGGCCGGGCGTCCTCATCGTCGCGGGACGCTTCGAGGGCGTCGACCAGCGCGTGATCGAGGCGCGCAGCCTCCGCGAAATCTCGGTGGGCGATTATGTGCTTTCCGGTGGCGAGATCGCCGCGATGGCACTCCTCGATGCCGTGGTTCGCATCCTGCCGGGGGTCATGGGCAACGCCCTGTCCGGCGCCTTTGAGAGCTTCGCCGACGGGCTGCTCGAATACCCCCACTATACGCGTCCGCAGGTGTGGGAAGGACGGGCGATCCCCGAAGTGCTTACCTCCGGCGACCATGGCCGGGTGGATGCCTGGCGGCGGGCGGAATCGGAACGTCTGACGCGCGAGCGGCGCCCCGACCTGTGGGCCCGGCGGTCGAAATGACCTTATCGCCGGGCAGCGGCCGGATTTTCGCCGCCCGCGGGAATCGACAAAGCGAATTGATTAGAGTATGGAACCGCCGGCTTTCCACCACCCCCCGGCGGCTCGAGCCGCGCTTGGCGCTCGCTGCCGGCACCTGCGAGGAGTAGTTCCATGAATATCATCAAACAGTTCGAGAAAGAGCAGATTGACGCTGCCGTTGCCTCGCGTTCCATTCCCGACTTCGCTCCCGGCGACACGCTGAAGGTCAACGTCAAGGTCACCGAAGGCACGCGCACCCGGGTCCAGGCCTATGAGGGCGTCTGCATCGCCCGCGCGGGCGGCGGCCTCACCGAGAACTTCACCGTCCGCAAGATTTCCTACGGCGAGGGCGTCGAGCGCGTCTTCCCGATCTATTCGCCCTCGATCGACTCGATCGAAGTGGTTCGTCGCGGCAAGGTGCGCCGGGCAAAGCTCTATTATCTCCGCGGCCGCCGCGGCAAGTCGGCCCGCATCGCCGAAAAGCAGGACTTCCGCGAGCATGCCGCCGAGATCGAGGCCGATGTCTCGGCTTCGGCCGGCTCCGAGCCGGCCGCTCCTGCAGCGCCGAAGAAGGCACGCGAGAAGAAGAAGGCTCCCGAGGCCGCGGCCAAGAAGTAGGTCGCTATTGCCGCTCCGGGTGGGTTAATGAGATCGCGTTCCGGCTCAAGGACGGCATCTCAGGCTCGTAGCGCAAGCCAGTGTTGGCCTAGGCGTTCTCGTCGCGATTGCCGCAAGCAGCCGGCATTGCTATCTATCCGGCATGGATATGGCCGCCTTTGAGCATCGGGACAGGCGCGGCACGCTCATCGCGCTCGACGACCGTACCCGGCTGCCATGGCGGTTCCTTGCCCGCCACATGGCGATCGACGGGCTTACCCGGCGCGACTGAGCCGGCCCCTGCCGGCGTCCGCCCACGCCGATCCGCTCGTGACTTGCATGGGTCGGCAACGCCATCCATCCCGATGCCCGGATAGCCATCATGAACGCCAAAGCTCCGCAGACTCTCTACGACAAGATCTGGAACGACCATCTGGTCGATGAAGCGCCGGACGGCACATGCCTCCTCTACATCGACCGTCACCTTGTCCATGAGGTGACCAGCCCGCAGGCCTTCGAGGGGTTGCGCGCCGCGCACCGCAAGGTGCATGCGCCGACGAAGACGCTCGCCGTCGTCGACCATAACGTGCCGACTACCGACCGCCGCCACGGCATCGACAACCCCGAGTCCGCCGCCCAGGTCGCTGCGCTTGCCCAGAATGCCCGCGATTTCGGCGTCGAGTACTACAACGAGCTCGATCCGCGGCAGGGCATCGTCCATATCGTCGGGCCGGAACAGGGCTTCACGCTGCCCGGCATGACGATCGTGTGCGGCGACAGCCACACCTCGACGCATGGGGCCTTCGGGGCGCTGGCGCACGGCATCGGCACGTCAGAGGTCGAGCACGTGCTCGCCACCCAGACGCTCGTCCAGCGCAAGGCCAAGAACATGCGAGTAACGGTCGACGGCACGCCGCCGCCGGGCGTGACCGCCAAGGACATCATTCTCGCCATCATCGGGGAGATCGGCACCGCCGGCGGCACCGGCCACGTCATGGAATATGCCGGCGAGGCGATCCGCGGCCTGTCGATGGAAGGGCGCATGACCGTCTGCAACATGTCGATCGAAGCCGGCGCCCGCGCCGGCCTGATCGCGCCGGACGAAAAGACCTTCGCCTACATCAAAGGCCGTCCCAAGGCCCCTAAGGGGGCGGCGTGGGATATGGCTTTCCGCTACTGGCAGACGCTCTACTCGGAAGACGGCGCCGCGTTCGACCGCGAGGTCAAGCTCGATGCCGCCAAACTCCCGCCGCTGGTTACGTGGGGGACGAGCCCGGAGAATGTCGTCACCGTCGAGGGTCAGGTCCCCGATCCGGCCTTGATCGCCGAGCCCGACAAGCGGGCCGCCGTCGAACGGGCGCTTGCCTATATGGGACTCGCCCCCGGCACGCCGATCAAGGACATCACCATCGACCGGGTGTTTCTCGGCTCCTGCACCAACGGCCGTATCGAAGACCTGAGAGCCGCGGCGAAGGTGGTCTCCGGCAAGCGGGTCCATGACGGAGTGAAGGCGATGGTGGTGCCGGGCTCGGGGCTGGTGAAGGAGCAGGCGGAGGCCGAGGGTCTCGACAAGATCTTCATGGCCGCCGGTTTCGAATGGCGCGAGCCGGGCTGCTCGATGTGCCTCGCCATGAACGACGACCGCCTGAAGCCGGGCGAGCGCTGCGCGTCCACCTCGAACCGAAATTTCGAGGGCCGTCAGGGCTTCAAGGGCCGCACGCATCTCGTCTCGCCGGCGATGGCGGCGGCGGCGGCGATTGCCGGGCGCTTCGTCGATATCCGAACCTGGGCGTAGGCGGCGCCAAAACGAGAACGGCCCCGCACCTTGCGGGGCCGCCTCTTCGGTAATCCGGCTCGCCTACCAGGGGTAATGCTTGTCCCACTTGTGGTTGGGGACCAGCCTGCATTCCTCGCCGGCGTAGACGGTCTTCCAGACCCAGCCGTAGTACTTCTGCCAGACCTTCACGGTCTTGTAGGTCGGGCCGCAGACCTTGTGCATGCGCGGCTTGTGCCAGCGCCAGCCGTCGTCGCCGAAGCCGAACTTGAAGTAGAAGTCGTCGCCCCTGTAGCCGAAGCTGCCGCCGCTCGCGGCCGGGTGCTCGTACCCGTAGTCCGTACCGTACGGACCCGCCGACGCAGCGGTGGTGGTGGCGGCCACAGCGCCGGCCGAGAGAACCGCGGCAGCCGCGGTGGCGATGAGAGTCTTCCTGAACATGACAATCTCCTTTCGAGCGGGTTGGGTTCGTCATCTCGTCGAACGACCGCATGGGCGACCGTCCATGGCCGCGGTTTTACGAGGCGGCGTCTGAACCCAGCCTGAGCCGCAGATTCATCCGCGGTTCAGGTTGGCTCCCCATGAAACATTAATGATTTCAGTTAGTTACGAATCGCGCCTGGTTGAATGCCAGCGGGGAAAGGCGGCCGGCATGACAGCCCGGATGGCCTCTGCCATCTTGCGGCCCGCCCGAGGGAGATCGCGGATGGCGACTGACAAATCGGAATGGATGGGCCGCCAGGCACCGAGCCTCGACGACATAGAGGTCATTGCGTTGGCGGCCTTTGCCGAACTGCCTGCGGAGTTCCGCGAGCTCGTCGGCGACCTCGAAATCCGCATCGCGGAGTTTGGCGAAGACGCCGCGCTCGACGACCTCGGCATCGAGTCGGCCTTCGACCTCCTCGGCCTATTCCAGGGCACCGGCCTCGCTCATCAGGCGGCGGTTCCCTATACCGGCCAGATGCCCAACCGCATCTGGCTCTACCGGCGTCCGATCCTTGACTACTGGGCGGAACACGAAGAAACGCTCGGACAGATCGTCACCCACGTCCTCGTTCATGAGATCGGTCACCATTTCGGTCTTTCCGACGACGACATGGAGGCGATCGAGGCCGCCGCGGGCTAGGTATTCGCTCCGGTCACCGTGTCGAGCGCGTGGCGGGTAAGTCGCCGAGCGACGACTGGCGGCTCCGCCGGCGTCAGCTCCTCCGGCGTAACCAGGCTGTCGCTGACCGCGCAGAGCGACAGGCGCGGACGCCGAAGCGTGCTGCGATCGTGTAGAGCGCGGCGAAATTCCTCGCCGCCTCGGGCCGGTAGAAGACGTCGTCGGAAACCCGGCATGAGCACCGTCTCGGCGTAATCGCCGGCCTTGGCCTCATTGTGCGGTGTCACGTCGCCTGCCGCCTCGGACTTCCGGGTTTGCGGGCTCCGACCGAAAGCCTATCTTCACGCGCCGTTCCCCGAAAGGTCGCCCATGCGTCTCCGCCTCGCCGTCATTTTCGCTGTCCTCGTCGCTGCCGGATCGTCCGTCCTCGCCGAGGATGCTCCGGCCCCGGCCGCCCCGCCGGCGGGGTCCGGCAATCCTCCGCCCGAGGCGGGGTTCCGTTTCATTGCCGCCGAGGGGCAGACGATGTCGTGGCTGGTGACCGAGGAGGAGAGCGCTTCGCTCGGGGGCCGCTACGCGACGAGCGTGCGCTGGTCGGAGCACCTGACCTTAACCTTCGACCGCGACCTCGGCGAAGGCTTCGAGGCCAAGCTCACCGTCAGCAGCGTCAAGCCCGAGCCGTCTTCGCCGCTCCCCGACACGCTTCACTTCGCCCTCGCCAAGGCGATCGAGGACAAGCCGCTCGACGTGCTTGTCGATCGGTCCGGCTTTATCGCCCGGGTCCGCAACTGGCCGGGCGTGCGCGGCGAAATGAGCGCCAGGATCGCCAGCACGAGCGATCCCGAATCCGTCCGGCTGATCGGGTTCCTCCTCGACAAGCTCGACGACGCGAGCGCCGGCAATGTCGTCGGGCGGCCGCTCCTGCTCCTCAGCGCCGCCTTCAGCGTGCCGTTCCGGATCGACGGTTCGGCAGCGGAGTATCCGGACTGGCAGGGCGGCGCCGCCTACATGTTCCCGGGGCGGACGATCAAGACCAAGATCCTCGGCAAGCAGGACACGAAGGTTGCCGCGACCTGGACGTTCTCCACCGATCCGCGCAACGCCGCCGATCACATCGGCAACGAGGTGCTCTCGCTTCTCAACGCCGCTGCGCGCGACCAGCCGATGCTGCGCGATGTGGCGCGCACTGCGGCCTCGCTGCTCGCCGCGGCCGGCCTCGAACTGGATGAAGACGGGGTCGTCATCTACGACGCCAGCGTGCGCCGGATCGTCAGCTTCCAGCACCGGGTCCGCATCCTCGTCGGCGAGTTCAACAAGGAGCAGAAGCTCGTCGTCACCGCGCTCAACTAGCCTTGACGGGCCATGACTGCGGCGCGATGAGGGTGCGGCCAAAGGAGCCTCTCGCCATGGACAAGTTCACCACGCTCACCGGCGTTGCCGCGCCGCTGCCGATGATCAACGTCGACACCGACATGATCATTCCGAAGGACTACCTGAAGACGATTGCGCGCACCGGGCTTGGCAAGGGCCTTTTCGCCGAGATGCGTTACCGGGACGATGGCAGCGAGAATCCGGATTTCGTCCTCAACAAGCCCGCGTGGCGGAGCGCGAAAATCCTCGTTGCCGGCGACAATTTCGGCTGCGGCTCCAGCCGCGAGCACGCGCCCTGGGCGCTTCTCGACTACGGCATCCGTTGCGTGATCTCGACGAGCTTCGCCGACATCTTCTACAACAACTGCTTCCAGAACGGCATCCTGCCGATCAAGGTCTCGAAGGAAGACCTGGCCAAGCTGATGGACGATGCCGAGCGCGGCGCCAATGCGACGCTCACGGTCGACCTCGCGGCGCAGGAGATCCATGGGCCTGACGGTGGTGTCGTGCGCTTCGATATCGACGGCTTCAAGAAGCACTGCCTCCTGAACGGCCTCGACGGGATCGGGCTCACGCTCGAGAAGAAGAAGAAGATCGACGCCTACGAGGAGACCGCGGCGCTCGCCCGTCCCTGGGTCTGACTGCCGGCCTAGGAATTCGGTTCGGCGGGCAGGATCGCCGTCGCCGTCTCGATCGTCCGCGCCGCCACGATCAGGTGGAGGCGCTCGACCATCTGGCCTTCCACGGCGATCACCGCCTTGCCTGCGTTCTCCGGCCTGGCGAACGCGGCGACGACCTTCTCCGCCCATTCGATCTCGGCCGTGCTCGGCGAGAAGATCTCGTTGGCGATCGGAACCTGGCGCGGATGGATGAGCGTCTTGCCGTCCATGCCGAGATCGCGGCCTTGTTCGCACTCGGCGTGGAACCCTTCCCAGTCGTTCAGCTGGTTGAACGTGCCGTCAAGAACGGAGAGGCCGTTGGCGCGGGCGGCGAGCACGACCGCCGACAGCCACGGCAGCAGCGCCAGCCGTCCGGGCTTCAGACGGACGCCGGTATCGCGGGCAAGATCGTTGGTGCCGACGACGAGGCAGGTGAGGGGAGCACCCGGACCCTTGGCCAGCTCGGCGATATGCGCGACGTTGAGGACGGCCTGCGGCGTCTCGATCATCGCCCAGAGCGTCAGGCCGGGCGCTGCCTGGGCAGCGGTGAGCGCCGCGCGCGCACGGCGCAGGTCTTCGATGCGTGACAGCTTCGGGATGAGGATCGCGTCGGGCCGCGAGGCGACCGCCGCGGCGATGTCACGGGCGATCCACGGCGTGTCGAGCCCGTTGACGCGGATAACGACTTCCCGCCGCCCGTAGGCGCGCGCGCTGGCCGCAGTGGCAACCGCGCCGCGCGCGGTTTCCTTGGCGGCGGGCGCGACCGCATCCTCGAGGTCGAGGATCAGTACATCGGCGGCAATCGTCCGTCCTTTGTCCAGGGCGCGCGTGTTCGAGCCCGGGACATAGAGCGCGCTGCGCCGCGCTCTGGTAGTGGCCGGCATTTCCATTCCCCCCAGGTGAGGGACACTACGGTGCTGCCGCCCGTTAAACAATTGTCAACCGTTTGGCGTGGTCTGCGGTTCCGGCCCGCAGCACCAGCCCAACCTCATGGTCCTTTGGCCTAGGCCGCCTTCCGCTTCGGCTGGATCAGCTTGCGGTTGACCAGGACCTCCGCGATCTGGACGGCGTTCAACGCCGCACCCTTCCTGAGGTTGTCCGAGACGATCCACATGACGAGGCCGTTGTCGACCGTCGGGTCTTCGCGGATGCGGCTAATATAGGTCGCGTCCTCGCCGGCAGCCTCGACCGGCGTGATGTAGCCGCCGGGTTCGTGCTTGTCGATGACCAGGCAACCGGGCGCCTCGCGGAGGATGTCGCGGGCCTCCTCGGCGGAAAGCGGCGACTCGAACTCGATCGAGACCGCCTCGGAATGGGCGATGAAGACGGGGACGCGGACGCAGGTCGCGACCAGCTTGATCTTCGGATCGAGGATCTTCTTGGTCTCGGCAACCATCTTCCACTCTTCCCTGGTGAAGCCGTCTTCCATGAAGACGTCGACCTGCGGGATGAGGTTGAAGGCGATCCGCTTCGGAAACTTCTTGTTCTCGATCGGATCGGAGACGAACACGGCGCGCGTCTGCGTGAACAGCTCGTCCATCGCATCCTTGCCGGCGCCGGACACCGACTGATAGGTCGAGACCACCACACGCTTGATCCTGGCGCGGTCGTGCAGGGGCTTCAGCGCGACGACGAGCTGCGCGGTCGAGCAGTTCGGGTTGGCGATGATGTTCTTCTTGCGGAAACCGACGATCGCGTCGGCGTTGACCTCCGGCACGATCAGCGGGACCTCGGCGTCGTAACGCCAGGCCGAGGAATTGTCGATGACGATGCAGCCCTTGGCGCCGATCTTCGGCGACCATTCCTTGGAGACGCTGCCCCCGGCCGACATGAGGCAGATATCGGTGTCGGAGAAATCGTAGGTGTCGAGGGCCTTCACCTTCAGCGTAGCGTCGCCGAAGGAAACCTCGGTGCCCTGGCTCCGCCGCGAGGCAAGTGCCACCACCTCGTCGGCGGGGAAGCCGCGCTCGGCCAGGATCGAGAGCATTTCCCGCCCGACATTGCCGGTCGCTCCCGCGACGGCGACCTTGTAGCCCATGATGCGCTCCTTCTTCCCTCGAACGGCCAGCGGACCATGCCCGCCGGCACCTTACCCTCGCTCGGCCGAGGGAAGGCTAGGCGGCCTGAGCGAAAGTCCGTGTCAGGTGGTTTTCGTCAGGGATTTCAGCGTAGAATCGGACCCGCCGGCCGGCGCCGGCAGAGCGAAGGTCGCGTCATGGAAAAGGCGCAGAACCATCGGATATCCCGATCGAAAGCGGCAGACTCTTTAAGCGAAACCCCCATGAAGTCAACGGGAAAGCACGCGGCGCGGCTGGCACTCGCCGCCCTCGGCCTTTGCCTGGCCGCGATCGCGTCAGCCGGCGAACGCATGGACGCCGCCTCGATCGAGGAGACCTTCCGGGGCATGACGCTCGACGGCGTCTACAAGGACGGGTCCTTCTTCTCCGAGACCTATAACGAGGACGGGACGATCCGCTACCACGATTCGAACGGCGCCGATTCCGGCGACTGGTCGGTCAAGGGCAACACGTTCTGCACCTTCTACGAGGGGCAGGACGGCGCCTGTTTCTACGTCGAGCGCGACGGGTCGAACTGCTTCACCTTCTTCGCGGCGATAAACCAGGACGGGACCCTCGCCGGGGAAAAGGACTACGCCTCGCGCGGCTGGAACCGGGAGAAGCCGTCGACCTGCCCGAAGGCGCCGGAAGCCTCGATCTAGCTCCGACCGCCGGCCCCGATCCGCGTCGGCAGCAATTCGCCGCCGCGCTCGAGCACCGGATACGCGGCACCCGCAACCAGATGCGAGTTGATCCGCTTCAGATCGCGGATGATGTCGAGGTGGAGCGCGCTGCCCTCCGCCGTCTCGATCCGGCCCTGACGCAGGCGCGCGAAATGCGCCTGCGTGGCCGCGTTCTCCATGTCGCGGAAGGCCTCCTTCTCGCCGGCAAGCAATCGCGCCGTGCGTGCGTCGTCGGTCATCAGCAGGGACGCAGCGCTCCGCACGTTGGCGCGGACGCGCTTCAGCATCTCGCCGAGTTCGCGCTGCCCCTCGGCGGAGAAGGCGAGCCCGCGCTTCAGCCGTTTGGCGGCGAGCGGCAGCAGGCTGCGGTCGACGGCGTCGCCGGCAAATTCGAGGTTGGTGGCGAAGGTCAGGATCTCGTGCAGCCGGCGGTGGTCGGCGTCGGACAGTTCCTCCGCCGGCAGCGAGGTCAGGTACGACTTGATCGCCGTGTTGAGCCGGTCGAGCACGTCGTCGAGGCGCCGGGTTTCGTCGATCCGTTTGCGGTCTCCTTTCTGCAGGCAGTCCTCGACGCCGGCGAGCATCTGCTCGAGTACGTCGGCGAGCCGCAAAGCCTCGCGTGCGGCCCCGCCCAGCGCCAGCGCCGGAACTTCGCGCGCCGCCGGGTCGAGGTAGAGGGGCACCCCGGCATCACTCGGGTCGGGACGCGCCGGCAGCCAGCGGGTCATCAGCGCGGCGAAAGGCGTGAGCAGCGGGAAGAAGACTGCGGCGACGACGAGATTGAACAGGGTGTGGAAATCGGCGACGGCGCGGGCGCTATCCGGCTCGATCATGCCGATCAGCGACACGGCCGGCCCGACCAGCGCCATGCCGGCGACGACGCCGATCGTCCGATTGACGAGATTGCCGAGCGCCAGCCGGCGGCCGGCCGCGTCCTCTCCGGCCGCCCCTTCCAGCACCGGGTTGATCGCCGTGCCGAGGTTGGCGCCGAGCACGAGGGCGAAGGCAACTTCGGTCGAGACCGCGCCCCGGCTGGCTAGCGACATGACGAAAAGCACCACGGCGACGCTGGAATGGGCCGCCCAGGTCAGTGCCGCGGCCAGGATCACCAAGAGAAGCGGGGCGGCCCCGGCTGCATCGAAGAGGACTGCCAGCGCCGGTGCGTTCTCGATCGGCGTGATCGCGCCAAGCAGCTGGTGGAGTGCCAGCAACATGAGGCCAAGGCCGATTGCCACCCGTCCGAGATCATGGGTGATCGTCGCACCCGAACGGCGAAACATCAGGACGCCGGCAAGGATCAGCGCCGGGTAAACTCCGGCCACGTCGAGCGACAATGCCTGGACGATGAGCGTCGTGCCGACATTGGCGCCGAGCATCACGGCGAATGCCGGAACCAGCGCGACCAGGCCGCCGGCGGCGAGGCCGGCGGTCATCAGGCCGGTGGCCGTGCTGCTCTGGAGCAGCGCGGTGACGCCAAGGCCGGCGACGAAGGCCCGGAACCGATTGCGGAGGGCGCTCGCCAGAAACGTGCGCAGCCGCGCTCCGAAGGCGCGCTGTACGCCGGTCTGTACCATGCGCGTGCCCCAAAGAAGGAGCGCAACCGTGCCGGCAATGTTGATCAATACGAGGAGCTGGTTCATCGCAGGAGTGTCAGCGGGAGTGGTGGCACAAGCCGAATCCGCTATAGGCCTTTGTTTTTACGATCGTATGCCTTTTGCCGGCTAATCCAAGACGAGATATCGGCCGGCCCGGGCTTGACTCGTTCCGCGTAGAATGTAATTGATAATCATTCTCAACATCGGTATCAATGCGCGAGATCGGGACCAACGGCGCGGCGGCAGGGGGCACCGAGAGCGCCTGGCGGCGCTCCGTGGCCTCACCTTCGCTGGTCGACGTCTATCGCTCGATCCCGATCCGCGCCGGCGCGTCGAAGTGGCGGAAGGCCCTCGCCTTCGTAGGTCCCGGTTACCTCGTCGCGGTCGGGTACATGGACCCCGGCAACTGGGCGACCTCGCTCGCCGGCGGCGCCAAATTCGGCTACGCGCTCCTCTTCATCGCGCTTCTTTCCAACATCATGGCGATCATCCTGCAGTCGCTCTGCGCGCGGCTGGCGGTCGCCAGCGGCCGCGACCTCGCGCAGGCCTGTCGCGACGCCTTCCCGCGCACGGCCTCGGCCGGCCTCTGGTTCCTCGCCGAGATCGCGATTGTCGCTACCGATCTCGCCGAGGTCATCGGCACTGCGATCGGCCTGCAGCTTCTCTTCGGCATTCCGCTCGCCGTCGGCGTGGTGATCACGGCGGTCGACGTGTTTCTCATCCTCTACCTGCAGACCAAGGGCTTCCGCTGGATCGAGGCCTTCGTCATCACGCTCCTCGGCATCATTGCGCTCTGCTTTGTCGTGCAGATTGCCCTCGCCGGCCCCGACTGGAGCGGCGTGTTCGGCGGCTTCGTGCCAACCAGCAAGATCGTCACCGATCCGGGAATGCTCTATCTCGCGCTCGGCATCATCGGCGCGACCGTGATGCCGCATAACCTCTACCTCCACTCCGGCATCGTGCAGACGCGGGCCTACGGCACGACCATCCCGGAAAAGCGCGAAGCGATCCGCTACGCGACGCTTGACTCGACCGTGGCGCTGATGTTCGCGCTCACCATCAACGCCTCGCTCCTCATCCTCGCCGCGGCGACCTTCAACGCCACCGGCAATACCGGCGTCGAGGAGCTCGACGCGGCGCACACGCTGATCGGGCCGCTGCTCGGCGCGGCCATCGCGCCGGCGCTCTTCGCTATCGCGCTCCTGTGCTGCGGCCTCAACTCGACCGTCACCGCGACCATGGCCGGACAGATCGTGATGGAGGGTTTTCTCAACCTCCGCATTCCGGCCTGGCTGCGCCGGCTCACGACGCGGGCCGTCGCCATCATTCCGGCGGTGATCGTCACCCTCTCCTGGGGCGAGAGCGGGACCGCCAAGCTCCTCATCCTGTCGCAGGTGATCCTGAGCCTGCAGCTGCCGTTCGCGATCATCCCGCTGGTGCTGTTCACCGCCAGCCGGAAGAAGCTGGGCGTCCTCGTTGCGCCGCGCTGGCTGACCGCAATCGCCGGCGTCATCGCCGCGTTCGTGGTCGTCCTCAACGTCAAACTGCTCGTCGATTTCGTCCTCGGCGCGTGAGCGGTCCGGCCGGCTACCCGGCCCTGTTCGCCCCGATCGCGGCCTCGTAATCCTCGGCGGCCTGGGGCGCCACGCGGCGCAGCCCGTCGCCGATGGCGAGCCCGCGCGGAATTTCCATCTGGAGCTTTCGCGGATAATCGGGAAAGTCCGCGAAAAAGAAGTAGCCGCGCTGTGACGCCGAGCCGGTCTTCACCCAGAAGCGCCAGTTGCGCACCCGGGTCCGCGGCGACGCCAGCCGCAGCTTCTGGAACGGCCGCCAGAGCGTGGCGGTGAGCATATCGGCGTTGGTGTCGTGATCGAGCGCAGCGATCAGGTCGCGGCCATCGATGAAGGTCTGGTAGAAGCCATAGGCGCCGCCGGCGAGGAAGAGGATGCCGAAGATCATCCCGCTCGAATTGCCTTCCGGCGCGGTGAAGGCGGCATAGATTTCCCAGATGCCGTTCAGCGTCACCAGCGCCAGCACCGCCATGTAGATGTTCTGGCGGCGGATGAGGCCCTTGTTCTCGTAGATGCGGTTCATCGGTCGACCCTAGCCGATTTCGGCAACGATGGCGGGCAGTTCGCCGAGATGTGCGATCTGGCGGAAGCGGGGAGCGTGATGGACGGGCTCGTCGCTCTCCTCCAGCACCCAGTTCAATTCGTGCGGGACATAGATCCCCCAGCTTCCCGCCGCGATTGCCGGGACCACGTCGGAGCGCAGCGAATTGCCGACCATCATGCCACGCTCGGGCCCGTCGGCGTGGCGGGCAAAGGCGCGCCGGTAGGTCTCCGCGCTCTTGTCGCTGACGATCTCGACCGCGTCGAAGAGGTCGCCGAGCCCGGATTCGGCAAGCTTCCGCTCCTGGTCGAACAGGTCGCCCTTGGTGATCATGATCAGCCGGTAGCCTCCGGCGAGCGCGTTGAGCGTCTCGCGGACATGCGGCAGCGTTTCTATCGGGTGGCGGAGCATGTCGCGCCCGGCCTCGAGGATCGCGCCGATCACGTCGGCCGGGACCTTGCCCGAGGTTACCTGGATCGCCGTCTCGATCATCGACAGCGTGAAGCCCTTGATGCCGTAGCCATAGACCTTGAGATTCCTCTTCTCGGCCTCGAGCAGCCGGTCGGAGAGGATGCTCACGTCGGCATGGTCGGCGAGCAGCGCCGCGAACCGCTCCGTGGTCAGCTTGTAGAAATGCTCGTTCTGCCAGAGCGTGTCGTCGGCATCGAAAGCGATCGCCGTCAGCTTCCGGTTCATCGTGCCTCCGCGCCGGTCAGGCGACCGCCGCTTCGAGTTCCTTCAGGATCGCGTCGCCCATTGCCCTCGTGCCGACCTTCTCCTTGCCCTCGGTCCAGATGTCGGCGGTGCGGATACCGCGGTCGAGCGCAGCCGCGATCGCCTTTTCGAGCATGTCCGCCCGTCCCGTCATGCCGAAGGAGTAGCGGAGCGCCATGGCGAAGCTCGCCAGCATGGCGATCGGGTTGGCGATGCCCTTGCCGGCGATGTCGGGCGCCGACCCGTGCACTGGCTCGTAGAGCGCCTTCCGCTTGCCGGTCCTGGCATCCGGCGCGCCGAGCGATGCCGACGGCAGCATGCCGAGCGAACCGGTGAGCATCGCGGCGACGTCCGAGAGCATGTCGCCAAAGAGGTTGTCGGTGACGATCACGTCGAACTGCTTCGGCGCGCGGACCAGCTGCATGCCGCCCGCGTCGGCGAGCATGTGTTCGAGCGTCAGCTGCGGGTATTCGCGCCTGTGGACCGCCGTCACCACCTCGTTCCACAAGACGCCCGACTTCATCACGTTCCGCTTTTCCATCGACGTGACCTTGCCGCGGCGGCTCCGCGCGAGGTCGAAGGCGACGCGGGCGATCCGCTCGATCTCGAACGTGTCATAGACCTGCGTGTCGATGGCCCGCTTCTGGCCGTTGCCGAGGTCGCGGATCTCCTTGGGCTCGCCGAAATAGACGCCGCCGGTCAGTTCGCGGACGATCAGGATGTCGAGCCCCTCGACCAGCTCGCGCTTCAGCGACGAGGCGTCGGCGAGCGCCGGATAGACGATCGCCGGCCGGAGGTTGGCGAAGAGTTCGAGGTCCTTGCGGAGCCGAAGGAGCCCGGCCTCGGGCCGCACGTCGTAGGGCACCTTGTCCCATTTCGGCCCGCCGACCGCGCCGAAGAGCACCGCGTCGGCGGCCAGCGCCTTCCGCATCGTCTCCTCGGACACCGCCTTGCCGTGGGCATCGTAGGCCGAACCGCCGACCAGGTCCTCGGAGTACTCGAAGCGGTCGCGGCCCTTAAGGTTCAGCCAGGCGATGACGCGCTTGACCTCCTCCATGACCTCGGGACCGATGCCGTCGCCGGGGAGGAGGAGAAGCTGGTAGGTCGCCATGTCCGCGCGCCTCTTTGTTGACCGCGCGGATTGCTACCGGCGGCAGCAAGGATTGGCAAGGCAAGCGGTCTCGTGCAGGGAACCGCTCGTCCCATCCAGTGGCCGCGGGTCCACGCCAGTGCGAGCGTCGAAGGCGCCTCACCCCCGATACGCCGTCACCTCGATCTCGACCTTCATCTTCGGGTCGATGAGGCCGCAGACGACCATCGTCGCCGCAGGGCGGATTTCGCCGAAGGTCTCACCGAGGATCGGGGTGATCTGCGCGGCGTAGCTGACGTCGATGATGTAGTAATGGACGCGGACCACGTCGGCGAAGCCGAAACCGGCCTCGGCAAGCGCCTTGCCGATGATGCCGAGCGTATTCCGCGTCTGAGCCTCGACGGTGTCGGGGAAGGTGCCGTCCGGGTCGCGGCCGACCGTCCCGGCGACGAAGCACCAGGGCCCCGCCGCGACCGCCCGGCTGAACCCCATGGTCTTCTCGAACGGCGAGCCGGACGAAACCAGTTTCCGCTTCATCATCATTCCTCCGCTCTGGCGTCGCCCGACCGGCGCCGGGCGAACCCTAGCGTCCGGGCCCGACCATTAGGAGATGAAAAAAGGGAGGCCTTGGCGACTTCGATGGTGGGCGCCGGGAGGAGATCGCCGGCGGTCGAATTGCGGTGGAGCACCGATCGCGCCTGGCGTCGGGGGACCGCTCCACGCGGCCGAAAACCCGTCAGTCCGCCACCGCCGGCGATCTTTGACGCGCCGCGGCAAACCGATTAGAACGCCTGCACCTTCCTTCAGGCGCACCCTGCCGATGTCCACTGCCGATCTGAAGGCGAACCGCCCCCTCTCGCCGCATCTCTGGATCTACCGCTGGCCGCTGACGATGGTCATGTCCATCGTCCACCGGATCACCGGCGCGGGGCTCTATTTCGGCACGCTGCTGCTCGTCTGGTGGCTGTCGGCGGCGGCCTCGCACGATCCCGGGTACTTCGCCTTCGTCAACGGTATTTTCGGTTCGTGGATCGGCCTCATTGTCCTCTTCGGGTTCACCTGGGCGCTCCTCCACCACATGCTCGGCGGCATCCGCCATCTCGTCTGGGATACCGGGCATATGCTCGACCGGACGTCGCGGAACACGCTCGCCCTCGCCACGCTCGCCGGCTCCGGTTTCCTGACGGTCCTTCTCTGGGTCGTCATCGTTGCAGTGAAGGCCTGATGCGCACGCCCCTCAGCCGTGTCCTCTATCTCGGCTCCGCTCACGACGGCACGACGCATTTCTGGCGGCAGCGGGTGACGGCGCTTGCGAATATCCCGCTCACCATCGCCTTCATCGTCATCCTCATCCTTGTCATCGGCGAGCCGCAGGCGCGGGTCGTGGCCGTGCTCAGCGCGCCGCTCGTCGATGTCCTCCTCTTCCTGATGATCGTGTCGATCGCCATCCACATGCGCCTCGGCATGCAGGTGATCGTCGAGGACTACGTCCACGGCCATCTGCTTCGTCCGCTCCTCCTCGCAGCAAATACATTCTTCGCCGCCGCCGTGGTTGCGATTGCGGGTTTCGCCCTCATCCGGCTGGCGGTGGCGCCGCCCGTCTTCGGAGGCTGATCGACATGGCCGACGGTTCGGGCGGCGTCGCCGCCCCCAAGGTCAACGGCAAAGCCTACTCCTTCGTCGACCACACCTATGACGTCGTGGTTGTCGGCGCGGGGGGCGCGGGGCTCCGCGCAACGCTCGGCGCCAGTGAAGCCGGGCTGAAGACCGCCTGCATCTCCAAGGTCTTCCCGACCCGCAGCCATACCGTCTCGGCGCAGGGCGGCATCGCCGCCTCGCTCGGCAATATGGGCGAGGACGACTGGCGCTGGCACATGTACGACACCGTCAAGGGGTCGGACTGGCTCGGCGACCAGGATGCGATCGAGTATCTCTGCCGCGAGGCGCCGAACGCGGTTTACGAACTGGAGCATTACGGCCTGCCCTTCAGCCGCACGGAGGATGGCCGCATCTACCAGCGCCCCTTCGGTGGCATGACGACGCATTTCGGCGAGGGCATTGCCCAGCGCACCTGTGCCGCGGCCGACCGGACCGGCCACGCGATGCTGCACACGCTCTACGGCCAGTCGCTCCGCCACTCGGCCGAGTTCTATGTCGAGTATTTCGCGCTCGACCTCATCATGGAGGAGGGCGCCTGCCGCGGCGTCGTGGCGCTTTGCCTTGAGGACGGGACGATCCATCGGTTCCGCGCGCACCAGACGATCCTCGCCACCGGCGGCTACGGCCGCATCTATCAGACCTGCACCGGAGCGCACACCCAGACTGGCGACGGTAATGCCATGGTGCTCCGCGCCGGGTTGCCCCTGCAGGACATGGAGTTCGTCCAGTTCCACCCGACCGGAGTCTACGGCGCCGGCGTGCTCATCACCGAAGGGGTCCGTGGCGAGGGCGGCTACCTGACCAATTCGGAAGGCGAGCGCTTCATGGAGCGCTATGCGCCCCACGCCAAGGACCTCGCCTCACGCGACGTCGTCTCGCGCGCCATGACCATCGAGATCCGCGAGGGAAGGGGCGTCGGGCCGGAGAAGGACCATATCTTCCTTCACCTCGAACACCTCGACCCGAAGATCATCCACGAGCGGCTGCCCGGCATCTCGGATTCCGCCCGCATCTTTGCGGGCGTCGACGTGCGCCGCGATCCGATCCCGGTTCTTCCTACGGTCCACTACAACATGGGCGGCATCCCGGCGAACTATCGCGGTGAGGCGCTTACCAAGGTGAAGGGCGACCCGGACGCCGGCGTGCCCGGCCTGATGGCGATCGGCGAGGCGGCCTGCGTTTCGGTTCACGGCGCCAATCGCCTCGGCTCGAATTCGCTGATAGACCTTGTCGTCTTCGGACGTGCCGCCGCCCATCGTGCCGCCGAGGTGATCCAGAAGAGCGACAAGCATCGCGACCTGCCGAAGGATGCCGGCGAGGCCGCCGTCGCGCGGCTCGACCGTTTCCGTCACGCTGCGGGCGGCACGCCGACCGCCGAGCTTCGCCGCCGCATGCAGAAGGTGATGCAGGAGGACTGCGCCGTTTTCCGCACCGGCGACGTGCTGCAGCAGGGCCACCGCCGCATCCACGAGGTCTGGGCCGGCGCCGACGACATCTCGGTCAAGGACCGATCGCTCATTTGGAACACCGACCTCATCGAGACGCTCGAGTACGACAACCTCATCGTCCAGGCCGTCGTCACCGTCGATTCAGCCCTCAACCGGACCGAGTCGCGCGGCGCCCATGCCCGCGAAGATTATCCGGAGCGGAACGACAAGGAATGGATGAAGCACACGCTCGCCTTCCTCGATCCGGCGAAGCGCGAAGTGAGGATCGACTACCGCCCGGTGCACACCTACACCCTCACCAACGATGTCCAGTACATCGAGCCGAAGGCCCGGGTGTACTAGCCGCTTCCGGCCGATTAGCCTCCTTGCCCGCGAAAATGCCCTGGATTTGGGCAGGTCCGATTTTTCGTTTCGTCCCCGAACCGATCTTCGCTGGCCTTGGTCTTGAACGGCGGCAAGTCAAAGTATTGACCGTCCTGGACAGAACTCGAAAAAATCGCGGTGGACCAACGAGTTAGCTGGCACTATATTGGTGCGACAAAGTGAGACTCTTGTAGTGTGTAAGAGTAGAGGTCTCAGATCATGGTCGTCGCAACGCTTCCGTCGGTCGGGTATTCAGGAAAGACCCTGCCCGACAAGCTTGGCTACAAGCCGGGCACCGTGGCTGCTTTCGTCGGAGTCCCCGATGAACTGGCGGCGCTGACCAGCGCCGTTCCCTTCGCCAAGGTCGCCCGCCGCCAGGACTGGGGGCGGCCGCTCCCCGCCGGCGAGTTCGATCTGATCCACGCTTTCACGACGAGCCATGCCGAGCTCGCACACAACTTGCCGCGGCTCGAGCGCGCGCTGAAGCCGGACGGCGCGATCTGGGTGTCATGGCCGAAGAAGGCCGCCAAGATGGATACCGACGTCACCGAAGACGTGGTTCGTGCGGAAGCGCTGAAACTCGACCTCGTCGACGTGAAAGTCGCGGCGGTTGACACGATCTGGTCCGGTCTCAAGCTCGTCATCCGTCGCGAGCGCCGCGCCGCCTGAATCGCCGCCGCGTGCTTCTGGAAGGGCACGATCTCGTCTAGCGCAAACCGCGACGAGCGATGGCACCACCGGCGATGGCCGCCGCTACGCCATTCGTCACTATGTTTCGAAGACGACCGGCAGGATATACGAGTGCGTCTTCATGACCGGTGAGCCGACGCCGCGCTGTGCCGAATTCCCCGCTGAATCCCCGAAGGATCCTTAGGTCGCCATGGTCCAGTTGACGCTGCCGAAGAACTCCCGGGTCACCGAGGGCAAGGTCCACGACAAGCCCGAGGGCGCCAAAAACCTCCGCGAATACCGCATCTACCGCTTCGACCCGGAAGCGGGCGGCAACCCGCGCGTCGATACCTATTTCGTCGACACCGACGACTGCGCCCCGATGGTGCTCGACGGACTCATCTGGATCAAGAACCGCATCGACCCGACGCTCGCCTTCCGCCGTTCCTGCCGCGAGGGCGTCTGCGGTTCCTGCGCCATGAACATCGACGGCTCGAACACGCTCGCCTGCACGCGCGCGATGGAGGAGATCGACGGGGCGATCCGCATCTATCCGCTGCCGCACATGCCTGTGATCAAGGATCTTGTCCCTGACCTGTCGACCTTCTACGCCCAGCTCCGCTCCATCGAGCCGTGGCTGAAGACGAAGTCGCCGACGCCGGAAAAGGAGTGGCGGCAGTCGCACGACGATCGTCTCGAACTCGACGGCCTCTACGAGTGCATCCTCTGCGCCTGCTGCTCGACCTCCTGCCCGAGCTATTGGTGGAACGGCGAGCGCTATCTCGGCCCTGCCGTGCTGTTGCAGGCGTATCGCTGGCTGATCGACAGCCGCGACGAGGGGAAGGGCGAGCGCCTCGACAACCTCGAAGACCCGTTCCGGCTCTACCGCTGCCACACGATCCTCAATTGCGCGCAGACCTGCCCGAAGGGCCTCAACCCGGCGAAGGCGATAGCCGAGGTCAAGAAAATGATGGTTGAGCGCCGCGTTTAGGGTTCGCGCGGGGCCTTTTCGGTTCGCACGCGCCTCCCTATCTCCCTCCTCAAAGAAGGGAGAGAGATCATGGACAATGTGACCCTCAATGGCGGCAAGCCGTGGACCCTCACGGCCGTCAGCAAGCTCCGCGAGTTGTGGAATGAAGCGGTTCCGCCGGCGGTGATTGCTCACACCCTCGGGCGTCCGGAATCCGAGGTTCGCGCCAAGGCCGGGGAACTGAAGCTGCCGCAGCATGTCGATGCGGTAGCCGGCTGAAGGTTCGCCGCCTGTCGCTTCGGCAGGCTCCGAGACGGTTGCTTTTCCCCGGGTCTCGCCCGAAACCCGCTACAATCGTGCCGTAGCGGTGCGATTCGGCCCCCTTTTCCCGGCGACCTCGAGGGAACTTCAAGAAATGCCGTCCATGCGTCTTTTGTCGATCGGCCTTGCTTTCGCGCTTTGCGGATGCGGGTCGATCGGCGCGATCGGATTGCCGCCGCTGGGCAAGTCTTCCCAGCCGACGCCGCCGGTGGAGACGGGCGGCCTGCCGCCGACGACCGGCGAGCCGCCGCCGACCGAAACCGTGGTCGCCGAACCGCTCCCCGGCAATGAGCAGGCGCAAGGCGGTCTCCCGGCGCCGGTGACGACCGCAACGGCGCCGGCACCCGGCGGCCTTGGCCGCACCGACCTCCTTGGCGGATGGACGATCAGCGCCAGCGGCGATTCCTGCCAGCTCTTCATGACGCTGACGAGTTGGACGGGCGGGTATCGCGCGTCCACGCGCGGCTGCAACAACGCCATGCTGAAGTCGATCTCGGCGTGGAATCTCGAGGGCAAGCAGGTCACGCTGGCCGGCGCCGGCGGTGTGCCGGTCGCCCGCCTGTCGCAGAGCGGCGCCGGCCGTTTCGACGGGACCGCCGAGGGCGGCGGCGGAGCCGTCACCTTCTACCGCTAGCCGATCGACCGTCCGGGAACCGCGGTGGCTTCCTCCGGCGGCACCGGGACGATAGCCGCCCATTATCGCGCGCTGGTCGCCGCCGGCGAACTGTCCGCCGACCCCGCCCAGTCGGCGCTTGCCGACCGTCTCGATCGTCTCAACGCCGCGCTCGCCGAGAGCCGGCTCGCCCGCAAGACCAGTTCGCTCGGGTGGCTGTTCGCCGCGCGCCACGTTCCGCGTCCGCGCGGCCTTTACCTCTACGGTGCAGTCGGCCGCGGCAAGACCATGCTGATGGACGCGTTCTTCGCCGCCGCGCGCCCGCAGCGGAAGCGGCGCATCCATTTCAACGAGTTCATGGCCAACGTTCACGACCGCATCCATGCCTGGCGGCAGGCGGGACATGACGGCGATCCGATTGCGCCGGTCGCTCGCGCCATTGCCGGAGAAATCCGACTCCTCTGCCTCGATGAATTCGCGGTGGAGGACATTGCGGATGCGATGATTCTCGCCCGGCTGTTTGGCGGGCTCTTCGCCGAGGGCGTGGTTCTCGTCGCGACCTCCAATACCGCGCCGGACGACCTCTACCGCAACGGCCTCAACCGGCCGCTCTTCCTGCCGTTCATTGCGGTCCTGAAGGAAAACGTCGACGTGGTCGAGCTTTCGGCACGGACCGACTACCGGCTGGAGAAGCTCGGGAAGGCCGAGGTCTATGTGACACCGCTCGGACCCGCCGCCGATGCCGCGCTCGACCGGCTCTGGCTCGATCTTACCGGAACGGTGCGCGGCCAGCCGGCAACGCTCGCCGTGAAGGGCCGGACCGTTCCCGTCCCGCAGGCAGCACGAGGCGCGGCGCGGTTCAGTTTCGACGATCTCTGTGCCAGGCCGCTCGGGGCCGCGGACTACCTCGAACTGGCCGGAACCTATGCGACTGTCTTCGTCGACCACGTTCCGGCGCTCCGCGACGACGAGCGCGACAAGGCACGCCGGTTCATCAACCTCGTCGACACGCTCTACGATGGCGGCCGGCGGCTGGTCGTTTCCGCCGCTACCGAGCCGGAGGGCATCTATCGCGCCAAGAGCGGCGAGGAGGCGTTTGCGTTCCGCCGTACCGTCTCGCGTCTTGCCGAGATGCGCTCCGAGGAATGGCTCAAGCGCCCGCAGCCGGCGGTGCGCCGAGCGGATTAATCCGCTTCAATTGACGCCACCGCGCAAAGTCGCCATCGGTCGCCGCCGGCTGCGGGGATCCAGCCATTTCCCGCGACCCTTGCACCGCAGCATCGATGGGGTTACTGACGAACCCCGTCCAAAGAAGGCCGGCAACGGCCCCTCCGCCAGGAAAAACCAGCCATGGCCCGTCCCAAGATCGCTCTGATCGGCTCCGGTCAGATCGGCGGAACTCTCGCCCATCTCATCGGCCTCAAGGAACTCGGCGATGTCGTCATGTTCGACGTGATCGACGGCGTCCCGCAGGGCAAGGCCCTCGACATCGCCGAGGCTTCGCCGGTGCATGGCTTTGACGCCGAGTATTCGGGCACGTCCGCCTATGCCGGCATCAAGGGCGCGGACGTCTGCATCGTCACCGCCGGCGTTCCGCGGAAGCCCGGCATGAGCCGCGACGACCTCCTCGACATCAACCTCAAGGTCATGGAGCAGGTGGGCGCCGGCATCAAGAAATACGCGCCGAAGTCCTTCGTCATCTGCATCACCAATCCGCTCGATGCGATGGTCTGGGCTTTGCAGAAGTTCTCCGGCCTGCCGAAGGAGATGGTGATCGGCATGGCCGGCGTGCTCGACTCCGCCCGCTTCCGCTATTTCCTGGCGCAGGAATTCAAGGTCTCGGTCGAGGACGTCACCGCTTTCGTCCTCGGCGGTCACGGCGACACGATGGTGCCGCTCGTCCGGTACTCCTCGGTCGCCGGCATTCCGATTCCCGACCTCGTTGCGATGGGCTGGGCCACCAAGCAGCGCATCGAGGAGATCGTCCAGCGCACGCGCGACGGCGGCGCCGAGATCGTCGGGCTCCTGAAAACGGGCTCCGCCTTCTACGCGCCCGCCGCTTCCGCGATCGCAATGGCCGAGAGCTACCTCAAGGACAAGAAGCGCGTGCTCCCCGCTGCCGCATCGCTCGCCGGCCAATATGGCGTCAGCGACCGCTATATCGGGGTGCCGGTAGTGATCGGCGCCAAGGGCATCGAGCGGATCGTCGAGATCGAACTCAGCAGGTCCGAGAAGCAGATGTTCGCGAAGTCCGTCGCGGCCGTCGACGGCCTGATCGAGGCCTGCCTGAAACTGGTTCCGACGCTCGCCCGCTGAACCGACCGATGAACATCCACGAATATCAGGCGAAGGCGGTCCTGAAGGAATTCGGAGCCCCGATCGCCCGGGGTTTCGCCGCCTTCACCGCGGAAGAGGCGGAAAAGGCGGCGCGCGATCTCGGCACGCCGGTCGTGGTCGTCAAGGCGCAGATTCACGCCGGCGGCCGCGGCAAGGGCCGCTTCGCCGAAAGGGAAGCCGGCGACAAGGGCGGCGTCCGGCTCGCCCGCAGCGTTTCGGAAGCGGCGACGGCCGCCCGTGAAATGCTTGGCCGCACCCTCGTCACCAGGCAGACCGGCCCGGCCGGGCGCAAGGTTGCCCGCCTCTATGTCGAGGAGGGCTCCGAGATCGCGCGCGAGCTTTATCTCTCCTGCCTCGTCGACCGTTCGGTCGGCCGGATCGCGTTCATCGCCTCCGCTGCCGGTGGAATGGACATCGAGGAAGTCGCGTCGAAGACGCCGGATAAGATCCTCACCGTCCATGTCGACCCGGCATCCGGCTACATGCCGTATGTCGGGCGAGACATTGCCTTCGCGCTAGGTCTTTCCGGCCCGCTCGTCGAGGAATGCGTCAACCTCGTCGGTGCGCTCTACCGCGCGGTGCTCGCCAAGGACATGAGCCTGCTTGAGATCAATCCGCTGGTCGTCACCAAGGCAGGGCATCTCCTCTGTCTCGATGCCAAGATCAATTTCGACGACAACGCGCTTTTCCGCCACCCCGAGATCGCGGCTCTGCGCGACCCCGGCGAGGACGATCCGAAGGAAGTCGAGGCGCAGAAGGCCGACCTGTCCTATATCGCGCTCGACGGTGCCATCGGGTGCATGGTCAACGGCGCCGGTCTTGCCATGGCGACTATGGACATCATCAAGCTCTACGGCGCCGAGCCGGCAAACTTCCTCGACGTCGGCGGCGGGGCGTCGAAGGAGAAGGTCGCCGCGGGATTCAAGATCATCACCGCCGACCCGCGCGTGAAGGGCATCCTCGTCAACATCTTCGGCGGCATCATGCGCTGCGATG
>Ga0070741_10001381_pt1 | contig 74893 bp, 73 predicted proteins | sample Coa_R1_4_FD_66440 | JGI IMG/M metagenome (GOLD analysis project Ga0070741, IMG submission 66440) | Surface soil microbial communities from Centralia Pennsylvania, which are recovering from an underground coalmine fire - Coalmine... | ecosystem: Environmental > Terrestrial > Soil > Unclassified ...
TCTAAAAGTACCAGGCAAAAATTGCCTACCTAATCTAAATCTCGGTGCGGCTGGGCACGGCTATCCAACGCTAGGTCAGCTGAATTACCGAAAGGCATTAGCCTTTAGGCGGCCCGGCGCGAAACCGCCTGAAGGCGGGACTCCAGACCCAGGTGCCCACGCCCAAGCCGATGTTTAGAACACCTTCTTAGAGTGTGTTTTAATAATGATCTTGGCGGCGAGACGCCAAAACCCGCCGGCCAGAGGCCCGCCCTACGTAGCGCAGGCGTCCTCGCCTGCGGGTTCCGGCGGCGTCTCGCCGCCGGAATGGCGCCGCGGACCCATTTTTAGAACACGCTCTCCAAGGCCCTCCCGGCCCTCCTGGTTCGACTTTACCGCCCTGGTCCGAGTGCATATGCTGCCTTTGGGCTCGCTCGCGCATATGTGGCAAACATTCATCTTTGGCGTGCATTGGAGCCACGAGGGCAAAATGTATTATGATGAGTTGCCCGCCGGCTCCAAAGAGGAGGCCGCGCAGTATTTTAACGAACATAAACGCTCTGACGTCACTTTGGTCCGGGTGGAGTTGGTAGGCCCGGATGATCCGGGCGTTCGCGAAGTTCCCGGTTCGCCTGTTTCACCGTTTAGCCCATTGAAGGCTCGCCGCAAGCCCGACCAGCACGAGGATGCCAGGTGACCTCAGCACCTGGCAACATGCTGGGCTACTTTGATCTACTGCATTTCAAAGGAACAAATATGGAAAAGAGGCAATTAGGAAGAACTGGTTTGACGGTTTCGGCTTTGGGTCTGGGCTGCATGGGGATGTCGGAGTTTTACGGCCCGCGCGATGAACACGAGTCAGTCGCTACGATTCACCGGGCGCTGGATCTTGGCGTAAATTTCCTCGATACCGCCGATATGTATGGTCCCTATACCAATGAGGAACTGGTCGGCCGCGCCATTCGGGACCGGCGCGATCAAGTCGTGCTGGCGACGAAATTCGGCATCGTTCGTGACCCGGCCAAACCGAATGTGCGAAGCGTCAATGGCCGGCCGGAGTATGTACGAACTTCGTGCGAAGGCAGCTTGCGGCGGCTGGGAGTCGAGACGATCGACCTTTATTACCAGCATCGCGTCGATCCCAACACGCCCATCGAGGATACCATTGGCGCCATGGCCGGGCTGATCCAGGAAGGCAAAATCCGCTTCATCGGCATGTCGGAAGCCGGACCGGAAACGTTGCGCCGGGCGTGCGCCGTCTATCCCGTGACGGTGCTCCAGACCGAATATTCATTGTGGAGCCGGGATCCCGAGGACAATATCCTGCCGGTCTGTCGCGAGTTGGGGGTTGGGTTCGTAGCTTACAGTCCGCTCGGCCGGGGCTTTCTGGCAGGGAAAATCAAGCGATTCGAGGACCTGGCCCCGGACGATTACCGGCGCAACTCGCCACGGTACCAGGGAGAGAACTTCAACCGCAATCTGGACTTGGTCCGCAAGATCGAGCAAATCGCGGCTAGCAAAGGGTGCACGCCCTCGCAATTGGCGTTGGCCTGGGTATTGAGCCGAGGCAATGATATTGTCCCTATTCCGGGCACCAAGCGGCGTAAATATTTGGAAGAAAATGTCGCCGCGTTGCACCTCAAATTGAGCCCCGCCGACCTGGCCCGCCTCGAACAGGTCTCGCCCAAGGGCGCAGTATCGGGAGCACGCTACCCTGAACCTATGATGCAATTGCTGGAGAGGTGACGGGACTCAGCTGCATGAACGCCCGACCACGCCGCTCGGCTGTCAGAGGACTTCCACGCGGACCCGCGAGAGCAGAATTGCTGGCTTCGACTGACAGGACTGTACCGGATGTGATTGCGCGTGGACTAACAGTTCTGTTTTGCGGCATTAACCCTGGTCTTTACTCCGCCTGGGCCGGGCACCATTTCGCGCGGCCGGGCAACCGGTTTTGGCCGGCCCTTTTCGCATCCGGCTTTACCCATCGCTTGCTACGGCCGCAGGAAGAGCACGAGATGCTTAAGGCAGGTTACGGAATCACCAATCTCGTGGAGCGGGCCACGGTCGGCTCTGACGAGCTTAACGTCGAAGAACTCCAACGCGGTCGAGACGTTTTGGAGCGGAAAACCCGCAAGTACAGACCTCGCGCGGTGGCCATACTGGGTGTGACGGCATATCGCGCGGCCTTTGAGCGGCCCAAGGCGATCGTCGGCCCGCAACCTGAGCCACTGGCCGGCGCGCTGGTTTGGGTGCTGCCCAATCCCAGCGGCTTGAACGCGCATTTCACGGCGCCGGCGCTGGCCAAGGCTTTTCGTCAGTTGCGCGAGCGCATGGCAACGAGGGAACGATTCAGATTTGGGTGATCTTTCCACCGTGCACGATCGCCTGGTAAATTGCGAGTTGTAACCGTGTAACGCTTCCTACCCCCCAAACACACCCACGCCTCCTTCCGTTTTTCCGCTTTCCCGTTTTCCGCTTTCCGCTTTTCTTCCGCTGTCGCTACGCAAACTCCGCAAACTCCTTTGCATTCGCCAAGCGGGCTGATCCCGTTTTAACGTTTTAACGTTTTAACCTTTTCAAGCGCCTGAACATTCGGTTGCGGCTCTTCAACCCGGTATCGCTGGTGCATGTAAAGGTCATCGGCAACCTGGAACAGCGCCATGGCATCCGTTTCGAGTTCCCTCTCCAGCGGACCGCGGGTGTGCCAGGGCTTCATTTCCGTCAGTTTCGGGTTTCCGGCATAAAACTCCTCGGTCTTCATCAGCCCCAGCACTGCCAACCGCTGACCTGCCAGCAACCCGATGTCGCGATTATGGTTCATTAGCGCCCGCCCGGTTTCATTGTCGGAATTGAGCAGGTCCTGGCCGAAGAAGGTGCTTTGGTACGGACGCCCGGTCAATCCGAGCAAGGTCGGAGCGACATCAAGGGAGCAGCCGAGTTGGCCTACTCGGCGCGGATGCTCGACAACCGCCGGCCCGGCAATCAACAAAGGGATTTCATATGAATGAATCGGGATGGTTTGCTCGCCGTACACGCGCGCGCCGTGGTCGGCGACGACCGCGAAGATGGTATTGGTCCAGAATGGTTCCTGTTTCGCCAGCCGAAAGAACTCGCCCAGGGCGAAATCGGCGTATTTGACGGCATTTTCGCGACGGTGCTCCTCCGGGTTTTCGGCAATTCGGCCCCGCGGATACGTATAGGGCTTATGGTTTGAAACCGAAAGAATGGTGGCGAAAAACGGCTGTCCGGCCTTTGCGTCAGCGCGAAATTCCTCGATGCTGCGCCGGTAAAGGTCTTCGTCACAAACTCCCCAGACGGTTGTGAAGGTCGGATGCTCGAAGTGTTTCTGCTCGATGAACCGATCGTAACCATTGCGCAGAGCAAACGAGCGCATGCCATCGAAGATCCCGCGGCCGCCATATAGGAACAGAGTCGAATAACCATCGCGCTTCAGCAAACGCGCCAGCGTTTCAACGTTGTCCGAGAACTCGCGCTTTACGATCGATTCGCCGGGCAGCGGTGGAAAAGAAGCCAGGACCCCTTCCATGCCGCGCACCGTGCGGTTGCCGGTCGCGTACAAATTGGTGAACAGAATGCCTTCAGCGGCCGCGAGCTTGTCCATTTCCGGCGTCAGGGTGTTGGTGCGCCCCAGGCATCCCCAAAATTCCGACCCGAGACTTTCTTCGAGCAAAATGACGACGTTCAGTCGCGGTCGGGTGGAATCGCCGGCGACCGTGCGACAAAGCGAATCGGGCCGCGAGACATACTTCGAATTAAGACGGGCAAGCAGAAAGCGCGCGCGCTCGTAAGCCTGGTTCCGGGGCAAGGTTTTGTAGAAAGCGCCATAGTCGAGATGATGCGTCAACGCGGCCGCAAAGAAGGCCCATTCGCCGTTATTGGCAATTTCGTTTAAGGTCCGATCGGAACTGATCCGGACGCCGGGCAGACTGGGTGGCGAAGTGAGCACGCCGGTGAGCGCGCCGGCCACCAGGACCAAAGGCGCCGATGCGGCCAGAAACGCCAACGCCATAGCCGCCGCGCGCCCAAGCAGGCTTCCGCTCATTTCGCGTTCCCATATTGCCTTAAACAATTGCGCGGCAATCGACACCCAACCCACCGCCAAGAGCAGGCATGCCCCGATGACAATGCCAACGTGGTACGAATCCCAGATATTGACGAACACCTCATTGGGGTACTGCAGATAGTCCACCGCCACTGTGTTGAACCTTGAGCGGAATTCGTCGAAGAAGAAGTACTCGGCGAACAGTAAAAACGCCTGGCTGAACCAAAAGATAAAGCAGGCGGTCCAGAAAAGGCCCCGAGTGAGTGCGCGACGCGGCGGCAGGAAAAAAAGCCAGGCGAAAACCGGCAAGGTCAACCACAGGCCCACCGCTGCATCCCGGTAGAGCCCATGAAGTAAGGCTTGGAAAGTTTCTTTCGCCGGCGCGGAGGGGAGGAATTGCAGAACCAGGAGCAGTCGAAGCCCAAACCAGGCAACCAGCAATGTGAGCAGCCACGCCAGGATGAAGGCAAAACGGGATGCCTGCCAGCCTCGTTGTGGAGGAGGCGGTGTTTCGTCCGTCCTGGGCGTGTCCATCGATTGTGACGTCAGCGGTGTTTCGGTCCGTGCGCATCGCACGAGCAACAGCGGATACAAGTAGCTGAATTGAACGGTCCGTGTAAAGGCCGGCGCGCCTGAGCGCTCAGGCGGACCATACAGGGTAGGGTTTGGGTGACTTGACAGAAGCCAGTTTTTCTTTCACCCGTATTCGTGTTTTTATGGAGCTTTGGAATATGACCGGGCGTGCGGGACTGAACGGGCCACGAAAATTCGTCATTTGCCGGGCTGTCGTCGGTTGTGCTCTGTTATGCGCGTTGGTGCGGACCACTCTGGCGTCGGAAAACGTGCCACACTTGCCCTTTGCCGAATGGGCAACGGTGCCGGCGCAAGGTCAGTTGGTAGTGGGGTTGGTGTATGAGGAATCCGAGGCTTACCACGTTTGGGCATCCGGCCAAAGGCAGAACATTACCTGGCATAACAGCGGGGAGAGTTATGGGATTGATATCAATCAGGGCTACGTGGCCTTGCAGTACGGAATCACACCACGCTGGGCGGCCGATTTGAATATCGGTGCGACCACGGTGGGCTGGCGTTCGTTTGACAAAGGAATCATCCAATCGACTACCGGCCTGATGGACTGGTCTTTCGGGGTGCGCTACCAGATTTTCGACGAAGCCCAGGCGCCGGCCGCATGGCTGCCGACTTTGACATTTCGCGCCGGTGGGGTGCTGCCCGGCTCCTACAGCCAAACCATGGCCTTCGCCCCGGGATTGCGCTCAGCAGCGATTGAGCCTGAGATTTTGCTACGCAAACATTTCGGCTGGCCGGGGCTGGGTGTGTTTGGCGACGCGCTGTTCCGATGGAACCGGACAACCGAAAATGACCAGTACATTACGGCGATTGGCCTTTTCCAGGAAATCAAAGGCTGGGAACTGGACGTAGGCTATCGGCATCTGCAGACCTTATCCGGCGGCGACATTGTTCTGTCACCGGATCTGAGCATCGATTATCCGCGAGACGTGCGCGAGATCAGCGACGCCATCGACGCCGGTTTCAGTTACACCACTTTGAAGCGCCACATTCGCTACGCGTTCCACGCCCGCACGGTTGTGGATGGCAACAACACAGACTCAAAATTCTGGGTTGGAGGTTCGGTGCAAATGCCGTTCGACCTTCCTTGGGCAAAGCGCGAACCGTAGTCCGGCAGCGTAGGGCAAGACCCCATTCCATTCCTGAAGCGGCATCCGCTAGCGTTAACCCACTTCGGTTGAAACAAGCGGGCAAGGGACTAGTGAAATTATGCGCTTACGATCAAAGCCACCGGAACCAGTCCATTTGGCTGGGATGGAAAAGGGAGAGGAGTACACCTTGAAGCACGGCAAAGAACATGGCCGCGGTGGCCGTCAGTACCGCTCGGCGCGTGACGCTACCGGTATCAATGCCGAGCAGCGACGGCCAATCCACCCCGCAATGCCCGACATTCCGCCGGCGTAACCTCTCGCTCGCGAGCCGAGGCTGTGTCATGAAACCCGGTTTTTTGGCTGGAGCAGAAAGCCCTTTCGCCACGCTGCGCCGATGGGCCCAACCGTCAGCTGCCACCGAGAGCTGCGAATTCTGCAACACCAGCCTGGGTGAAGAACACCGGCACCTTTTCGAGCTTGCTACCCGCAAGCTGATTTGCGTCTGCGACCCCTGTGCCTTGCGATTTGAGAATGTGGTCGGGCGCTGGAAGCTCATCCCGAGAGACGCCCGCGCGGTGCCGGGCTTTCAAATCACCGACCCGCAGTGGGAATCGTTGGCGCTTCCGATACAGTTGGCCTTTTTCTTCGAGAACAGCACTCTCGGCAAAGTCATCGCCATGTACCCGAGTCCGGCCGGGGCGACCGAGTCACTTCTGCCTTTAGCCAATTGGCAAGAGTTGATGGAAGCGTGCGGTGGAAATGTCCGGTTACAGCCCGATGTGGAAGCGTTGCTCGCCAACCGCCTTGGGCCCATCCCAAGGTACTGGGTGGCTCCCATCGACCTTTGTTTTGAGTTAGTCGGGCTTATGCGCCTTCACTGGCGGGGCCTCTCCGGCGGTGAAAAGGTCTGGGGCGAGGTGGAAGGATTTTTTGGCCGCCTGGAGGCGCGCGCAAAGGCCGGTGTACCGGCATCCTGCGAGACGGTTCATGTCTAATTTGAATTTCAGCATCGGCGGCCTGGAGGTGGCGACGCGTGCGCTGACGCCGCTGATGCAGTTCACTGTCAATATCCAAACAGTGCCGGAAGATCGCCAAATTGAAGCGGTGCTGCTCGCCGCGCAAATTCAGCTTCAATGTCCGCAAAGGCGCTACGCTCCGGCGGAAAAGCAGAGATTGCTCGAATTGTTTGGTCCTCCCGAGCAATGGGGCCAGACCTTGCGCAACCGGCTTTGGGCACATGCCAATACCACCGTGGGCTCGTTCTGCGGCATGACTAAAGCCATGTTGACGGTCCCTTGTTCCTACGATCTGACCATTGCCTCGACGAAGTATCTGTACGCCCTTGAAGCGGGCGAGGTGTCGTTGCTTTTTCTGTTTAGCGGTTCGGTGTTTTATTTGAATACGGAGGGGCGGCTCCAAGTGGAGCGCATCTCGTGGAGCAAGGAGGCAGTTTACCGGTTCCCGATCAAAGCCTGGCAAGACCTCATGGAAGCACATTACCCAAACAGCGCCTGGGTCGGTTTGCGCCGCGACGTCTTTAACGAACTCGACGAGTACAAACGCCGGCACGGTCTCGCGACCTGGGAAACAGTCATTCAGTCACTGCTTTCCCTCGAGGACCCCCGTAAGCTCAACTCTGCTTCGTCCGCAACTTGTCCTTCGAGACCCGCGCCGCGTCCCGAGGAGGTGCCGGCATGAACTCAGCCACCCTCGAGCAAATCGTTCAAGCCGTGCTCTACGAGGGCTACATCCTTTACCCGTATCGTGCTTCTTCAAAAAAGAATCGGCGCGAGCGCTTCACTTTCGGCCGCGTTTATCCGCAAGCCTACAGTCAACTGCAGAAGGGCGCGGAACCCTGCCAGATGCTCACCGAATGCATTGTGGAACGGGGACCGAATGACGCTGCTCTGGAAGTCAGCATGGGGTTTCTGCATCCGATAGCGCGGGAAGTTGGGACTTTTGAGCCGGACCAATCTGGCGATTGGAGGCAGCGTTCGTTTCGTGTTGTTCCTGAATTGCGCGTTGGCGGAGAGGTATACCAAACCTGGCATGAGGCTGCTGAGAGACGCGTGAATGTCCCCACCCTCACGTTGGAGAATTCAACGTCCTCGAAAGTTCGAACTCCTTTTGAGTTCCCGCCGTCCTGCCACCTCCAACCTCTCCTCCAGGGCCAGGAAGCTGTTGGAGTGATTCGGAGGCGCCAGCACGCCATCAGCGGAATTATTGAAGTTACCGCCGCACCTTTAGGCCCGGGCGTCATCAAGGTTTCCGCGCTGATCGTAAATCAAACGTCGCTTTGCGAAATCAATCCCGAAGAGCCGGAATCAATCCTGCTGCAGACCTTGGCTTCGACGCACACTGTCCTCCGGGTCCGCGGCGTTGAATTCGTCTCATTGATGGATCCGCCGCCAAAACATCAGGGTGCCTGTGGCCTGTGTCAAAACATCGGCACTTGGCCGGTCCTGATCGGAGACGAGCCATCGGGCCAGCGCGACACGATGCTTTCGTCGCCCATCATTTTATACGATTACCCGAAAATTGCCCCCGAGAGCCCCGGACCGCTTTTCGACGGAACCGAAATTGACGAGATCCTTTCGTTGCGGATTCTCACGATGACCGACGAGGAGAAAGGCGAAATGCGGCGAGTGGACGAGCAAGCGCGTCGAATGCTCGAACGCACCGAGTGTCTGACCTCGGATTCGCTGTTGCGGATGCATGGCGTCATGCATCCCGGCGCGAATAGGGAGCGGGACACGTCTCCGCCTGCGGTTCGGCAGGCTGGTGCGGCGTCGGTAGTCGAGTTCGATGACTTTTTTGGCGCCAATACCCCTTTAGAGGGCGTGAAGATCGAGGGCAGGTTGTTACGAGCCGGCGATCGGGTGCGAATCCGTCCGCAAGCCCGAGCTGATGTGCTGGATCTGGCACTCCAAGGTCGCACCGCCATCATTGAAGCGGTCGAGCAGGATGCCGAGCGGCGCATTCACCTGGCGCTGGTTCTGGAAGACGATCCGGGCAAAGACCTGGGCCTGTTGCGGCAACCCGGTCATCGCTTTTTCTACGGCGTCGAGGAAGTGGAACCGTTGTGTGAAGAGGCCTTATGAATCGCATTTTGATTGCCGGGATCGGGAATGTTTTTTTTGGCGATGACGCCTTCGGCGTCGAGGTGGCCCAGGCTTTATTGAAGCGCGACCTGCCCCCGGGAGTGGAGGTGCGCGATTTTGGCATCCGCAGCTACGACCTGGCTTTCGCGCTGACGGACAATTACGACGCGATCATACTGATCGACGCGGCCGCGCGCGGCCAGCAGCCCGGCACGGTGTTCCTGATCGAGCCGGATCTGGCGGAACTTCGTGAATTGGACCGGACCATTCCGGATGCTCACAGCCTGGACCTGGTGCGCGTGTTGCAAATGGCCGAATCGTTCGGGGGAATCCGAACGGCTCCGTTTCTAGTGGGCTGCGAGCCATCGTTGCTGGAGTCCTCGGACGGCGAGTTGGGGTTGAGCGATCCAGTGCGGGCAGCGGTGCCCAAGGCGGTGGCCATGATCGAGGCGTTAGTAACCAATTTACTCAACATTGAAACTAAACAAGAACCCGGCTTTCTGCCGGTTTGAAAGGAGTCACAACATGCGAAGAGCTTCAAGGAATCCTGTGGCAACGGCCTGGCTCGCCTTTGGCGGGCTGCTGGTAGTAGGGATGGCATTCCTCGTGGTGCGCGAGTTGCCGTCCATGCGTCGTGAACTGCGCCTGATGCGCATGTAAGGAGGTTTTTATGACAACGCCCAAAGTTAACGCGAATCATGCTCCGGCGGTCAAAGAGATACATGTGGTCTGGATGACCACCGGCTTGAGCTGCGATGGCGACTCGGTTTCAACCACCGCCGCCTCACTGCCCAGCATCGAGGACGTCGTGCTCGGCGCCATCCCGGGATTGCCCAAGGTGCACTTGCATAATCCTGTGCTGGCCTACGAAGTCGGCGACGATTTCATGCAATACTGGCACAAGGCCGCCGCCGGCGAATTGGAGCCGTTTGTGCTGGTGTTGGAAGGTTCTGTACCAAACGAGGAGATCAAGAGTGAAGGATATTGGGCGGCGATGGGCACCGACCCGAATACCGGCCAGCCAATCACGACCAATGAATGGATCGATCGCCTGGCACCCAAGGCGACCGCCGTAATCGCGGCCGGCACCTGCGCCACTTACGGCGGCATCCACGCCATGCAAGGCAACCCCACCGGTGCCATGGGCCTGGCCGATTATCTCGGTTGGAATTGGCGCTCGAAAGCCGGCTTGCCGATCGTCAATGTCCCCGGTTGCCCGGTCCAGCCTGACAATATGATGGAGACGCTCCTGTACCTGCTCTACCAGGTCGCTGGACTGGCGCCCATGATCCCGCTGGACGATCAACTGCGCCCCACTTGGCTTTTCGGCAAAACGGTTCACGAAGGCTGTGACCGCGGTTCCTATTATGAACAAGGCGATTTTGCGCACGAATACGGCTCCCCCAAGTGCCTGGTCAAAATTGGCTGCTGGGGGCCGGTGGTCAATTGCAACGTGACCAAGCGAGGGTGGATGGACGGCATCGGCGGCTGTCCGAATGTCGGGGGGATTTGCATAGCCTGCACGATGCCGGGATTCCCCGATAAGTTCATGCCCTTTATGGATGAACCTCCGGGGGCCACTTTCTCGAGCATGTTGATAAGTTCCTATGGCCCGTTGATTCGCTCGTTGCGGGCGATCACCAACCGCGCGGTGAACCAGGAGCCCAAGTGGCGCCATCGCGGCCCGGAACTAACGACGGGCTACGAACCGGATTATTACGGCGAAGGCAATGGCGCGCCCAATGGCAATGGCCACGCCCATCATCAACACCACCACTAAACCTTAACCCAAGAAACGATTATGGCAGAAGCAACATTAACAAAGCCCGCGACTGCGCAGCCTCCCCCAAAAGGAAACCTGGTGGAGATGAACTGGGATCCGATCACCCGCATTGTCGGCAGCCTGGGCATTTATACAAAAATCGATTTCGAGCAAAAGAAGGTCGCCGAGTGCCATAGCACTTCGTCCATTTTCCGCGGCTATTCGATTTTCATGAAGAATAAAGACCCGCGGGACACGCATTTCATCACCAGCCGGATCTGTGGCATTTGCGGTGATAATCACGCCACTTGCTCGGTATACGCGCAGAATATGGCGTATGGAATAAAGACGCCTCCCTTGGGTGAGTGGATCGTCAACCTCGGTGAAGCCGCCGAGTACATGTTCGACCACTGCATTTTCCAAGACAACCTCGTGGGCGTGGATTACTGCGAAATGATGGTGCGCGAAACCAATCCCAGCGTGTGGGAGAAAGCCAAACGCACCGAAGCCCCGCACGCCCAGGACCACGGGTACCGGACCATCGCCGAGATCATGACCGCCCTCAATCCATTCCAGGGCGAGTTCTATCGGGAAGCACTGGTCATGAGTCGGTTGACGCGTGAGATGTTTTGTTTGATGGAGGGCCGCCACGTTCATCCCTCGACCCTTTACCCGGGCGGTGTCGGCACGGTTCCATCTATCCAGGTGTTTACCGATTATCTGGTGCGGTTGACGAAGTACGCTGAGTTCATGAAAAAAGTCATCCCGCTCCACGACGACCTGTTCGACTTCTTCTATCAGGCCTTGCCTGGCTACGAGGGGGTGGGCCGGCGCCGCATTCTGCTCGGTTGCTGGGGCTCGTTCCAGGATCCGGACGTATGTGATTATCGCTACGAAACCATGGAACGCTGGGGCCGTTCGATGTTTGTCACTCCTGGCATCGTAGTCGATGGCGAACTGGTCACCACCAGCCTGGTGGATATCAATGTCGGAATGCGCATCCTGCTCGGCTCCTCCTACTACGAGGACTGGGAGGAATCCGAGACGTTCGTCCAGGAGGATCCGCTGGGCAACCCAATCGATCAGAAGCATCCCTGGAATCAGACCACCATCCCCAAACCGCAAAAACGTGATTTCGACAGCCGGTACACCTGGGTCATGTCGCCGCGCTGGTTGGATAAGCGCACCGGCGATCACCTGGCCCTGGATACGGGCGGCGGTCCCATTGCGCGGCTGTGGACCACCGCTTTGGCCGGGTTGGTGGACATCGGGTACGTCCAGGCGCCTGGGGACAAAACCGTGCGCATTCGTTTGCCCAAGACCGCCACCAAACCGGAAAAGGAGTTCGTCTGGAAGATTCCGCAATGGAGCAATGCCATCGAACGCAACCGCGCCCGTTCCTATTTCCAGGCTTACGCCGCGGCGGTCGGTTTGTATTGCTGCGAAAAGGCGATGCAGGAAGTTCACGCGGGCCGCACGCAGACCTTTACCCCCTTCAAGGTTCCGGACGAAGCCATTGGCTGCGGCTTCCATGAAGCGGTGCGCGGGGTCTTGTCGCATCACTTGGTGATTCGCAACGGCCGCGTAGCCAATTACCATCCCTATCCGCCCACGCCCTGGAATGCCAGCCCGCGTGACATATACGGAACACCCGGCCCTTATGAAGATGCCATCCAAAACACCCCGATCTTCGAGGAAAACGGGCCGGACAAGTTCAAAGGCATCGACATCATGCGAGCCGTCCGCAGCTTTGATCCGTGTCTGCCATGCGGAGTTCACATGTACCTCGGGCCGGGCAAACAACTCGAACTGACTCATACGCCCACGGGCATGTTGGGGCTGAATAAACGGACGGCCAACAAGACCGCCGTGCTCAAGTAAGAACCCGCGTTACGTGATTACAGAACTATCGCCGATATCAAACGCTGTGCCGCAGAGCGCGGCGGCACAGCCCGATTCGCTCCACCGCGCCGCGCCGTCCTCTCCGCCAAAGGACCTCTTGCAGGAAGGCCGCAAGCTCCAGCAATTAATCCAGCAGGTCGAGCAACTGCGGGATCCGGTGGCGCGCGCAACGGTGCACGAGTGCCTGCAGTCGCTGCTCGCGTTTTATGGGGATGGCCTGGCCAGGCTGCTGCGCGTGGTGCAGGCTTCCGGCACGGCCGGTGAACACGTTTATGCTCAGATCGTCGAGGACCCAACGGTCCGAGGCCTGCTGCTGATTCATGGACTGCATCCGCTGGACCTGCGAACGCGGCTGAACCAGGCGATGGAGAAGGTTCGCCCCTACATGGAAAGCCATGGTGGCAACGTGCAATTGATCAGCCTGGAAAATGACGTCGCCCGCTTTCGACTCCAGGGCGCCTGCCAGACTTGCCCTTCCTCTTCCATCACTTTGGAATTGGCCTTGCGGCAGGCCATCGAACAGGCCTGCCCCGATTTGATGGGGTTCGAGGTGGATAACGCGCCAACCCATTCCGTCTCATGATATGTGTTTAGCCATTCCCGGTAAGGTCATCGAGATCCAACAGGACGACGCCGGCGTGCGAATGGGCAAGGCCAGTTTTGGGGGCATCGTTAAACAAGTGTGCCTCGAGTACACGCCTGAGGTGAGCTGTGGCGATTACATTCTGGTCCACGTCGGCTTTGCGCTGAGCAAGGTTGACCCCGAGCAGGCTCGCCGAACCTATGAAGCGCTCGATGAACTCAATCAACTGACGGAATTGCAGGTCGAAACCGAGCTAAAGCCGATCCAAAGCTCTGGACCATCGCCATGAAATACCTGGACGAGTATCGAAACGAGGAAGTGGCGAACAGGATTCTCCAAGAGATTCGGCGCGAAGCGACGCGGCCGTGGGTTTTAATGGAGGTCTGTGGCGGCCAAACTCATAGTATTGTCAAATACGGGCTGGACCGCCTGCTGCCTGACGGCATCGAGTTGGTGCACGGTCCTGGGTGCCCCGTGTGCGTGACTTCCCTTGAAATGATCGATAAGGCGCATGCAGTTGCGCGGCGACCGGAGGTGATTTTCTGCTCGTTTGGGGACATGCTTCGCGTTCCCGGTTCAAAAGGAGATTTGCTCCTGCTCAAATCGCAAGGCGCCGACATCCGGATCGTCTATTCACCCATCGATTGCCTGAAGATCGCCCGGCAAAATCCGGATAGAAAGGTTGTGTTTTTTGCGATCGGCTTTGAGACCACTGCACCGGCAAACGCCATGGCGGTCTGGCAAGCCAAACGGCAGCAGGTTCACAACTTTTCCGTTCTGGTTTCCCACGTGCTGGTGCCTCCGTCCATCGCCTCAATTTTGCAGTCCCCGCTCAACCGGGTACAGGGTTTCCTGGGACCGGGACACGTCTGCACGGTAATGGGTTACCGGGAGTACGAACCCATCGCCGCGCGGTTCAAGGTTCCCATTGTCATTACTGGTTTTGAACCGATCGACTTGCTCCAAGGGGTCTTGTGCGCCATTCGCCAGTTGGAACAAGGGCGGGCAGACGTCGAAAATGCCTATCCGCGCGTGGTGCGACGGGAGGGCAACCGCGCGGCGCAGGAATTGATCGGCAAAGTGTTCGAGGTTTGCGACCGCAAATGGCGCGGCGTAGGTTCGATCCCGAAAAGTGGCTACAAATTGCGTTGGGAATTTCGCGACCATGACGCCGAGCGCATTTTTGACGTAAAGGAAATTGATACCAAAGAGCCCTCGATTTGCATCAGTGGAATGGTCTTAAAAGGGATCAAAAAGCCGACGGACTGTCCCGCTTTTGGCAAGCAGTGCAACCCGGAACATCCCCTGGGGGCGACCATGGTTTCGGCTGAAGGCGCTTGCGCGGCTTACCATGCCTATGGCCGCCACCTGGCTCTCGAGCCCAAGGAGTTGGCTCCCTTAGGCTGACGCTGGATCCATGAATGCCATCCCTCAGCTTCCGGTCGTGGACAGAACCCGCGAGCCTTTCCGGGACAAGATCCTGCGCAAATGCGCCGAGAGCGTCGAGATGAAGGAGAAATTCTTCAGCCGTTACGCCGAGCAGATTGAGGCCATGACCCGTGAGATGGCTCAACGCTTTTCGGCCGGCAAAAAACTATTAGTGATGGGTAACGGCGGCAGTCTATGCGATGCGTTGCATTTCAGCGTCGAATTCACGCATCCGATCATCGAGAAACGCCGGGCCTTCCCGGTGATTCCACTGATGACCGACGTTGCAACTATAACCGCGATCAGCAATGACATTGATTACACCCGGGTTTTTGTCAATCAGCTCCAATTGCTGGGACAACCAGGTGACATGGCCCTGGTGGTTAGCACCAGCGGGAAATCCCCGAATCTCATCTATGCCGTTGAGACCGCGCGCGAGAAGAACATGTTGACCGTTGCCTGGCTGGGCAAGGATGGTGGGCGGTTGGCTGAGATTGCGGACTACGCCTTTATCGTTCCCTCCTATAGCATTCATCGGATTCAGGAGGTTCACGCCACGCTGGTTCATGTGGCATGGGACCTGATTCACCTTGCGTTGGGAGAAGAAGACGTCGTCTGAACCGGATCCCGAAACGAGTAGGAAAATACCCCATAAACTTGCCGGGGCTTCCGCTTTATCCTTGACACTGCCTGCTAAGCCACGCAGGGAACCTGGAAAGTGGACGCGTAAAAGTGCTAGACCTGCAACTGACAATCCTACTCAGCCGCGCGAGTCGTCCTCTGGTGGCATTCGCTCAGAATCACGAGGTAACCTGAAAATGAACTCGACCTTGATTGACCAGATCGTCGAGGCAGTGCTCTACGAGGGCCATCTCCTCTATCCCTACCGGCCTCAGTCCAATCGCAACCGCCCCGAGCCGTGCAAGCTGGGCTGCCTTTATCCCGATACGTACAGCCGCCATCACAATGGCGCTCAACCATGCTTGATCCAAACCGAATGTCTGGTCGAGCTCGCCGAGAAGGCCAGCCTCAAGGCGAGCGTGCGCTTCCTTCATCCCATCCTCCGCGAAATTGAGCTGCTCGATGAGGCCCCTCCCGTCTCCATCCTTAACGCTCCGCCGTTTGAATGCGTTCCCGAATTCACACTTGGAAAGGGGCTGTTGCAGAGCTGCGAGGAGTCGGTCGAGCGACGTGTCGAGCTGCCGAGCTTTCGGCTCAGGGTATCGAGCTCGGTAAAGTATGAAATTCGTTTCCAATTTCCGCAAAGCGTGTTGATGCAGCCCATTGTGCGTGATGAGACGGTGATCGGCTTCATACGCCGGCGGCAGGAAGCCATCACTGGCACCGTTGAAGTAAGCGCCGTACCCGCCGGGCCGCATCTCTTGAAAGTGGCTGCCCGGGTTTTCAATCACACTTGGGTTCCGCCCATCGACCCTGAAGAACCCGAGCCGGTCCGGCTGCAGACGTTGTCCTCAACCCACACGGTCTTAAGCGTCGATGGAGCGGAGTTCGTGTCATTGCTCGCCCCCATGCCGCAGTACCGACACGCTGCCAAATCTTGTCGCAACCTGGGGACCTGGCCGGTGCTCGTCGGCGACGGCCGTCTTCGCGAGCGCGATACAATGCTCTCCTCTCCGATCGTCTTCTGTGACTATCCGAAAATCGCGCCGGAGATCCTTGAGCGGGCATCCTATCAAACTGGCGCTGGTGGAATCCCGGCTTCAGGCGCGGCAATGGCGTGCGCTGGCGAGCAGATCAAAATTCGCAGGGTTGGCTCGATCGGCGCTCTCAGGCCTGCTCGCAGCGGGTGCGGCATTCAGAGAAGTACCCGGCAAAATGGTTGCCGTTTGCGGTAGACCAACGGCACGCCGACCTCAGAGCCTGTTTGGAAATAATAGCCATCGAGGTAACGAAGCGGGCACTTTTTTGAAACTCTCTTGAATCTCAGCACGGTCACGCGAAAGCTGCTTTGGCCCGCGCATTTTTAAAGCGCTCAGTGGCCGTTGGCCGAAGCGCGCAACTGTAAGATCTTGTCTAGTGTCTCGCGCGCCAGGCGATCGGTTGGATCCAGCTTCACCGCTGCGCGAATGCTCCGCTCGGCGCGCTCCAGCTTCCCTGAATCCCAGAACACAAAGGCCAGGTTGCCGTACGCTCGCGCGTTTTTGGGATTAAGCTGAATGGCCTTTTCGAGCTCTGTCTGAGCCTCAAGAAGCTTGTTCTGGGTGCGGTAAATGACCCCAAGGTAGTAATGGGGCTGATCGAAGGTTGGATCGTCGGCCGCCGCCTCCCGGAACGATTCCATGGCCTGCTGCACCTGGCCGTGCGTCCATTGTGTGAAGCCCAGCTCGCTGCGCGCCTTGGCGTTCCTCGGGTTGCGTTTCAATCGAAACTGGTCGTACCCGGCGAACATTCGGATATTCTTCTCATTGCACGCATCCGCTAAACGGGTGGCGTCATTCGTCCCGTGCAGCAGGACCTGGAACCATAACTCGGCCATTTCATCGGACGATTGCGGTCCGCAAAGCACTTCCCTGGTCGGGCGGTTAGGATTGGCCGGGTTGGCCGCCGAGTTATCGAAAACGTAGCGCATTTGCAGCAGCGTTCCCGCCGGCACGTGAACCGGATGTGAATAGCGATAGTCGCCCTGCCAGTTAAAATCCCAATTTGGGATCAGCAACAATTGCTGAGTCTTGCCATCCGGAAGTGTGGCCATCCCTTCTAACCGTTTACCCAGGTAATGCGTATGGGGCAGCACGGATAATAGCTCACCGTCCACCGGCATCGTGAAGCTGTCCTCGACGACACAGTTGGTTGCTTCGGGAGGCAGATCGATCGTGAGCGAACTCAAAGCAAACACCATGGTGGTATTGGTTGGTGGAATATCCGTGAAGTACAAACCGACCCGCGCCTGAAGTTCCTCGGGTTGGCCCGTCGGCCGAAGGTGCATCTGCACGACCAGGTCCTGCCCCGGGTTTAACGTCCAGCCGAACCCAGGCGGTTCGGCGGCGGGCATTTTTCCGGGTTGATAACTCAAGAAATAGCCGCTGGGCATCTTCACGCTCTCCGGCACGGTCATCCCCTCAAAACCGGGCTGTCCCTCAGTTCCCTCCAGGCGGCGCACCTCTCCGGAAGAGTCCACTCGGACAAAGGCGTGGTGGACGATCCGTCGGTTGTCCGGCTCAAACTCGACTGCCCGCACATATCGCGGCTTCTGCAAGGGAACGGGAATTACAAAATTCCGATAAACGTCCTGTCCGCCGGCCTGCAATCTGAATTTTTTCGGCATTTGCACTACCAGGTCAGGCTTGCCCAATTGCCACTCCTCATCCCACTTCGGCCGCGGCGGCAAATCCCCCGGTGCCCCTTCCGGCATTCCAGACCCTAACCATTGCTGGAATACTTCGATCTGTTCCGATGAGAGGCGGCGGTCTCCCAGAAATTGGCCGAATTCTCCGGCGGGAAGCCAGGGTGGCATTTCGCGTGCCTCAATGGCTTTGCCGATTTTCCTCCTTTTGGCTTTAACCTCGCTGTAGGTCAGCAGCGGAAAAGGGCCGCTCTGACCGGATCGATGGCAACCGGCACAATGCTCAAAGACCAATGGCGCGATGTCCTTGTTGAAAGTAACTGCCGACTGGGCGCTCAATCGCGCTCCGGTCAGCATCGAAACAACAAACAGTGCCACGGCCCGGTACATGTCCGATACTTTATAGCAGGACGCTTTGCGGAACGCATTAGCCGATTTCACGACCAGAGCGGCTAACGACGATTGATTGCCGAGAACGTGTTTTGAAAATACCGACCTTGGCATGGGCGAATGGGGTTTGGAGTCCCGCCTTTAGGCGGTCCGGCGCCAAAACCGCCTGAAGCCGGGACTCCAAACCGAATTCTAAACCAAGCTCTGAGCTACTGGGTGAGGACTCGGTAAAAACGTGCGGGCGCTACATTGGTGTCGGTATAAGTCGTGGTCCCCCCAGCGGCGGTTAGTGGTGGGCCCAGGTTGGCCCAATCGGCTGGTTTCAGTGAGGAAGCCGCCTGTACTCGGTACACTTCGTTGGGCTGGCTGCTCCAGGTTAGTTCCAGGCTGCCCGGGCGAAGCTGGGCCGAGATTAAAGTTGGCGCGGGTCTGCTGGCGGCACCCGCATCCAGTTGAATAAAGATACCCTCGCTGGCATTGAAATACGATCCACTGGGGTTTTGCTGCAAAGCGATGGCGCGAACCATATACGTGAGGTTGCCTTTCTGCGAAGATGTAGAATCCGTGAAGGACGTCGCTTGAACCGGCGAATCGGTTAATCGGGCGAAGGGCCCGGTGGGAGCAGTTGATCGGTATACGTGATATCCCACGACCCGATCGGAGGAAGGCGACCAGGTGAGAGTTATGGCGGCATTGTTGCTCGAACCCGAAAGGGCCGACACCGGAGCCACCGACTCCATCCTCAACGTGGGATCGCCCAAGAGGTTGATAAAGACGGCGCGGGGCAGCGCATTACTTTGGTTCTGGTAGAGTGAAGTGTTGTTCATGGTCAACCGCGTCGCATAGCCGATGGTTTCACCCAAGGCCATATGATGGCAGAACCAATGGGGCAATCCCACGATGCAGGCGGTGAGTCCCACACTCGGAGTCGCCAAGGCGGCGCGCATAATGTTGTCGGTCCGCGTCCAATCACCAAAATGACTGCCAAAGAACATTGAAAAGACCACTTTGGCATCCTGACCGACAATGTCCGTGCTCCAGACGTCATGATAGGTGTCGTGTGTGCCCAATTGACTGATGACCGTGTCCTGGCCGCCACCGCAGCCGTAACTCCATAGCCAGGCACTGTTGGTGGCCAGTGCGATCCAGCGCTGTTCCGCCGCTGCCGAATCCGAAACGTTCGCCTCGGTTATGTTGCCCGGCCCGACAAACGGCTCGAAGTTGCGGTAGCCGCTGGCGGCATATGCCTGGCCGTCAAAGTCACCCACACGGTTGGCCATTAAGGCGCGCCGGGGAACGACGATTTGTTTGTGGCGCCACGCATGATCTTTGTTCAGATACCTTCGCAGCAGTTCAGTCTCATTCGGCCAGGGGGAAGGGGACCCGATGCCAGGCATGTCAAAGAAGTCGACCCGCCCAACCATCAATTGGATCTGAGCCGGGAAGTAACTCGGCCGATTCGTCGGGTCCTGGTCCAGAGACCAGTCGCCGGTCAGATCGCCGTAAAACCCATCGGCCGGCAAGGCTCTGGCGCCATGAGAGTCATAATCGAGATCGCCCGACATAACCACCGGCACATGGCCCAGAAGAAAAACCGATTGGACATGCGTGGGATCGGCAGCGTAGTCGCTTTGGATCAAGCTCCTGACGAACGTCGGGCTGTCGTTGGACGAAACGTCATGTCGGATGACGGACCATCCGTCGCCGATGAGATCCTGCTGCAAACGCGCCAGTTCATTCGTCAGGGAAGCCGTATCGGCCGCTACCATGAGCAGCACCGTCCCGCGGGTCTCCATCAATGGAGCTTCGATCCCGGCGTAAATGTACCCGTAGCCAGTGTAACCCAGCGTCGCGTGCTTGATGATCTGGTACTCGTAGGCCGCGCCGAGCGAAACGGTGGTATCGGTGAAACTCGTGTTTGTGCCGGGCAGAAGTGTTCCTGACCCCCAGCCAGTGTCGCTCTTGAGTTTGCGATAAACGACGTAGCTGTCGGCGCCGAACTGGTCCGGCTCCCATTGCAGCGTTATCTGCGGTGGGTTGGTTTGAATGACGGCGCTGATTTGCACCGCGTACAGCCAGGTGTCATCGGCGAGCAAGATCTCCTTCGCGAGGAACGCCAGGATGAGAACGCCGCAAACAAAAGCCAGCCGTCGCGGTGGCGAGCATAGCGGATTTCGGTGGAACTTCACTCCCGATCGAATGACTTGCCACAATCCTCTCGCACAGAGTTTACAACCGCAATAGGGTGCTATGCCCGGTGTTTCTTTCCGCCTTCGGAAAGTCAAAGGCAGCTATGCTGAATGACTTTAGTGCAGTGGCACCGGATTCCGCTTACGGCCTGACCGCGGTGCCGTCTTTGCGGCGCGTTGGCAGCCAATAACCGGGGGCGTCGGGCAGCGGAAACTTTTTCGCCAGCTCCTCGTTGAGGTCCACGCCCCACCCTGGCGCCTCGGTGATATACATGTAACCATTCTTTATTGAGGGCAAGCCGGGAAAAACGTCCTGGGTCGCCTGATTGAATTGCACCGCCTCCTGAATCCCAAAATTGTGAATGGCGAGATCCAAATGGGCGTTCGCGGCGTGGCCGACTGGGGATACATCGGCCGGGCCGTGCCAGGCGGTGCGTACTTGGAACCACTCCGCCAGGGTGGCAATCTTGCGGGCGGCCGTCAGGCCGCCGACCTGTGAGATATGGACCCGGATGAAATCAATCAGACGCTCCGAGATCAGCCCGACCCACTCGTGCGGATTGTTGAACAACTCGCCCATGGCAATGGGCGTGCTGGTCTGCTGTCGAATCATTTTGAAATAGCTATTGGCCTCCGGCGGCAGTGGATCCTCGATAAAAAACGGCCGGTACCGCTCGAGTTCCTTGCACAGGTTGACAGCTGCGATCGGCTCGACCCGCTCATGCATGTCGTGCAGGAGCTCCAGTTCATCGCCGAATTTGTTCCGAATATGCTCGAACATCTTCGGCACGGCATTGAGATAGGGCCGTGCGTCCATGTGCGATTCCACGGGTAAACCGAAGCTTTGCTCCTCAAAATCCGCTTTGCTCGAAAGATGGGGTGAGCCGTAGCCGCCGAGTTGAATGCGGATATGCCGGAAACCCCGCTCCAGATTGGCGCGCACGCTGTCTTCAAGTTGCGCCAAATCCCGTCCGCTCGAATGAGTATAACAATCCACCGCGAAGCGGCATTTTCCGCCCAGCAGTTGGTAGACTGGCATCCCAGCCCGTTTTCCTTTGATGTCCCACAGCGCCTGGTCCAGGCCGCTCAGCGCGTTGTTCAGCACCGGACCGTTGCGCCAGTAAGAACTGGTGTAGGCCGTTTGCCAAAGATCCTCGATATTCTCTGCATCGCGGCCGCGGCAAAATGGGTCGAGATATTCGTCCACCGCTGTCTTCACTGGCAGCGGTCGCTGGTTGAACGTAGCGCAGCCCAGGCCGTATAAACCGGGCTCGCTCGTTTCAACCTTCACCACCACGAACCGCGTTCTGGGCTGCGGCGCCGTCAGAATGGCGCGCACTTTTGTGATCTTCAGCGGACCCGGACTTTTCATGGGTTTGGTCACCTCCTCCGCCCTGAGTTTGGAGGGAAGGGCGGACCATCCCAGCAAAGCTGCGGCGGCGCCGAGTCCGGTTCCTTTGAGCATGTCGCGTCGGTTCATAAGTTCATTTTGAGATCGCTGTTCTGGGGGATGAGGCGTTCGCTGCCGGGGAAATCGCAGTGTCCGCCGTGGTTTGTTTCGACGGGACGGGGCGCCGTCGCCACCAACTCGCCAGGACCGATCCGGAGATATTCATCCAGGTGCCGAAGATCGCCGGCGCCAGCGCAGCGTCGGCGCTTTGCAGAACGCTCATCGCCAGCCCCGTCGCCATACCACCGTTTTGCATTCCAACTTCCACTGCGATGGTCCGGCAGGCACTTTCGTCCAGTCGCGCCGCGCGCGCGAACCAGTATCCCAGCAAATAGCCGACGGCGTTATGCAGCATCGCGGCCAGCAGCAGCAGCCAACCCACTGCCAGCAACCGGTCTCGTGACCGGGCCGCGATAATGGCGATGATCAGACAAATCCCGGCCATTGAAACCGCGGGTAGCGCCTGCTCCATCCAGTCGCGCGGCCCGCGCAGCCAGATCGATATAACCAGTTTTGTCAGCGCCACTAAACCGATCAAAGCAGAAGCCAGAACGGCCCCACGGCCCAGTGAGAGCAATGCATGAACGTAGCCCGGTGGCGAAAGAGCCGCTGCCGCGGTCAGCCCCAGCCCGCCGAGCGCAATCACGCTCAGGTGCTTTGCCGAGTTCACCCAGCGACCGGAACCGTACAAGATGCGATGGGCGACCAGGCCGGCTACGACCGGCACGATTACCATGTTAAGTACCTCGATCATCATGGCCAAGAAATCGATTGGGACCAACCTGGCGGCCAGAGTCTTCATCAGGAATGGAGTCATGAGGGGCGACACAAGTGTCGAGCACGCCGTCACGGTAACAGCCAGGGCCACGTTCCCGCGGGCCAGGAACACGATAACATTCGAGGCGACACCGCTGGAAACCGAGCCGACCAGGATCACGCCGGCAGCAATCTCGGGCGCAAATCCGAACAGCCGGGCAATCGCCCAGCCGGTTAACGGCATTACCCCGAAATGCAGCGTAACTCCAATTAATACCGGCCGCGGCATGGTCAGGACTCGCACAAAGTCCTGCGCGCTCAACTTTGTGCCCATGCCGAACATGATGACCTGGACCAGAGGGACGATCAGGAACCTAAGGTCGTATCCGAACCAGTTGCCGAAGGCCCCTGGCCACACCATGGCCGCCGTCACAAACGCCAGGACCCATGCCGTAAACGCGAAGCTACGCAGGCTGGTTTGTGCTCGCAAGGCGACGGCGAGCAGGCCAAGAAAAACGACCAGACACGGTCCGAGCCAAAGCTGACGGCTCCAGAACAGTGCGGCGGCAATTCCGAACGCGCCAGCGGCTAATCCCGCCGTGATCAGCCGTAGGATTCTAGGGCCGGCGTTCGCCGGCGGCTTTGCGGGAAAATCCGATGCGCTCACGGCGACGAGGGTTATTGGGCGGCTTTAACCATGAAGTAAAGAAACGGCGGTTTAACCTCTTTAAACCAGTGCGGCACTCCATTGGGAATAACCATAACGTCGCCTTTGGCGAGTTGCCGGTCTACTCCGCCCGTGATACTCCCGGCCCGTGTCTCGCCTGGGCTTGTTACCCGCGGTTCGTTCGGCCTGCCGCCGGTTACCAGCGTTGCTGAACCTTCGAGCACATATAAAACGTCCGTGTCGTGCTCGTGAATCTCCACTTCGCCCGGCCCGTCGCGGCGCAACGCCAGCACCTTCAAGTTATTTGTATTTAGAAGCGGGCCGCCCCGAGCAAAGACCGCCGCCACTTTATCATGATCGATGTGAATGACACCCGAGTCCGGGGACGGAGCGCCGGCCAGAGTAATAAGAGCCAAGAAAGGGACCAGCAGGAGAAGGAAGCGCTTGGAAGTCATACCGTCTTTTACTCGGCATGAGCCTCAATGGAAAGCCTCCTTTCGTTGGCGATTGCCTTTAGGCGGCCGGGCGCCGAAACCGCTTGAAGGAGACTCCAAACCCAGGCGTCCACGCCAACGCCGGTATTTTAAGACACGCTCTTACGGACTGACTACCCGATAGAAATGTGCGCCTGCCGTATTGGTGATGGGCACCGACCAGGAACTGGTTGACCCCGTGGCGGACATCGGTGGGCCGAGCGGTTGCCAGGCGCCCGGCGCTGGCATCGCCGTCGTCTCGACTTGGTACAGGACACCAGCCTGACTCGGCCAGGTGAGGGTGACCTGGTTAGTCTCGGCGCTGAGTTGCAGGACGATAGGAGTTGCCGGCGCGGTGATCGTCACATGGGCGAAGATCCCCTCACTCAGATCGAAGTAGCTTCCGCTGAAGTTCGTCTGCAGGACCATGGCTCGAACCATATACGTGTAGTTGCCGGGGGCCGCGGTGACATCAGTGAATGTCGCACCTGAAATCGGCGCGGAGTTGAGCCGGGCGAATGGACCTGAGGACGATGTTGAGCGGTAAAGATTATAAGTCGTTCCCGATGGGCCGGAATAGGTCCAGGTCAGGTGGACACCGGCGGCGTCGGCTGCGGCATCAAGGCTGGAAGGTGGCAGCAGTGGTTCCTGGCGGAGGGTTGGATCGCCCATCAAGGCAATGTAAACGGCTCGCGGGAAGAGGTTGCTTTGGGTTTGATACAGGGTGCGGTTGTTCATTGTGAGCCGTGTGCTGTAGCCGAGCGTCTCGCCCAAAGCCATATGATGAAAGAACCAGTGCGGTTCGCCCGACATGCAGCAGGCCAAACCCGTCTGCGGGGTCGCCAGTACCGCGCGCATGATATTGTCGGTGTGATCCCAGTTGCCCAAGTGACTGCCAAATACCATCACGAAAACCGCGTGCGCATTTCCGTCCACCAGGTCGGTGCTCCAAACCTCGTAATCGGTGGAATGGGTCCCCAGGTACCCAATGGCTGTGTCTTGTCCCCCACCACAGCCATAGGCCCAAAGATATTGTCCCGTCTGCAGCATTGAGGACCACCTTTGGGCGGCTGGCGCAGTGTCATCAATGTTGGCCTCGATCGTGGTTCCCGGACCGACCAGTGGCTCGAACGCGCGGTAACCGCTGGCAGCGACCGCCAGCCCGTTTTCGTCGCCCCGCCGGTTGCCCATTAGCGCTCGTCGGGGCACCGACAGTTGCGCTGTGCGCCATTGATGTTCTTTGTGCAGATAGTTCCGCACCAGTTCTACTTCGTTCGGCCAGGGAGTGAGGGACTGCGCGCCAGGCATGTTTGCCAAATCCACGCGGCCTACCATTAAGGCGACATCCGAAGGCAGGTAGTTCGGACTGTTGGTCGGGTTGGTCGGCCAATCGTTATTCATCTCGCCATAATAAGCGTCGGCGGGCATGGGGCGGGCTCCGTGGCCGTCGTAGTTCATATAACCGGACTGCAGAATGGGAACGTGGCCGAGCAGGAAAACGGTATTCACGTTGGTCGGATCCGACCTGTAATCATTTATGATCAAACCGCGGACAGCCTGCGGTGTGTCGTTGCTGGAAACGTCGTGGCGAATTACACCCCAGCCGTCACCCACCAGGTCCTCTTCCAGTTGCGCCAATTCGTTGGTTAAGCCGGCCGTGGATTCTTGCGCGACCACCAACACGACCGTGCCCCGGTTCTCAATGGCGGGCGCTTGGACGCCGGCGAAGATGTAGCCGTAACCGGTGTAGCCCAGGCTTGCCCGCTTAACAATTTGGTATTCGTAATTAGTGTTAATCGCGATGGAGCCATCGAAGAAATTGGTTGCATAGCCCGGCAACAAGGCGATCGGCGCGCCCCAGGAACTATCCTGCTTGGCTTTGCGGTAAACCAGGTAGTTAGTGGCGCCGTAAGGATCCGGCTCCCATTTCAGTCGGATTTGGGGCGGGTTGGTTTGCACCTCCGCGCTAATCTGGACCGCGTATACATAGGTCGAATCTGCTTTGGCGACAGAGGCGGTGAACAGGACTAAACAACACAGCGCGAACCGAATCACCTCTTTCGGCAGTTGTACATCGCGCCAGCCACTGCGATTTCTATCCATCAAAAATGCCCGGCAGCGATTTTCGTTCTTGTGGCGAGATCGAGGAAGGGGGGCTAAACCCCAAGCGGGTCCGGAAAATAACCCCAGGCATCCGGTCGCGCGCCACGCTTCTTCAATTTAGGCTGCGCGAAATGCGGGGCTCCTTCGAGCTTTCGCTGCGGGGTTTCGGAACGGCGGTGGAAGGAGTTGCCAGCCGCGGCGGACTACTCTTCGGTCGGGCGAGCTAAAATAGCCTGCAGCCTTCTCTCCGTGAGCGCCGCCGGATGGCCCTGATAAAGAACTATGCCTTTGGGATCGACGAGAAGGACGCAAGGAATGCTGGTGACCCCGGCTGCCGCGGTGAGTTTGGCTTTGGAATCGAGGCCGGAAGCGTACTCGATACGCGGGTCGGTCATATCGGCCACCTCGTTTTCAGGGTCAGCGCTGATACCGACCACCACCAGTTTCTCGGAATACTTTTTTTGCAGCGCGTTCAACTCGGGTATGTACTGCCGGGAGGGAGCACTCCAGGTGGCCCAAAAATTGATGAGCACGAACTTGCCTTCCAAAGCGGGTTTGTCGCCCAGCCATTTGTCCACTTGCACAGTTGGACCCGGCTTGCCAAGCAGCGACTTATCGGAAATCGGATCCGCCAGACCCGTTTCCGAACCGATTAAAGGCTTGGCGGGCGTCGCCGCGTTGCCAGGCCGGGGGCTGCCAGTGTGGGCCAAGGCGGTTTGATAAAGGATTTCATTTTCGACCTGCCGCTTCTCGGCTTCCTCGGCCGCTTTTGCGTTGTAATCAAAGCGTTTTTGCAGCTCCGGACCAACGTATTTGAGCTTCACGTTGGCAAAGCCATTGGCATGGCTGAAGTAAAGGTCCGTCGTATTGGCGCCCAGAACCGTTACATTGCTGTAGGTGGTGGTGCCGATCTTCAATGTGTCCAGTTTGAACTGCGCCGCGCCTGCCGAACACACCAGTAGCGTTCCGCACAGTAAGAACCACTTGGTCATGGCGCCGGTATGCCTGAATCCCGCTCGTTTGACAAGCTACCTTTAATCGGGTCAGCCCGGTTGAAGTTTGCAAAGTTACAGGTTACAAGTTGCATGCAACCTAACTTGCGCCCTGCAATCGCAGCCGGCCTGGGGCTTCAGCTTCGCACTAGAGTCCCATCGGGCCGCAGACGCATTTTTTCGCCACGCCATTCAATGCGATTGCCCAGGAACGCCAACAACCATATCGCCGTTTGGAGCAAATCCTTCAGCGGCACCATGAAGCCATAGCTGAACTGGATTGGCGTTTGGGTCAGCTTGCTTTGCAGATTCAGGGCGGTGGCGATTCGGACCAGGATGCATGCGCTAACACAGAGCACCGCCAGTCGAGAATGATTGGAACCGAGGACCAGTACGGGCCAGAGCGTCGCGTTGCTCAAGATACTGAAGAAATAGGGCCAGGGCTGGCAGACGCGGATCGTTCGTGCCCACCGCAGCTGATGTTTCCAGACCGCCGTCCAGTTCATCGGCTCGGACCAGCATTCCACCACAATCGGACAGAGCACAATGCGATTGCCTTGCGCGGCGATGCGTTTCCCTAATTGATAATCGTCGGCCAGGCAATCCGCGAACGCCGCAAAACCGCCAATCTGCATCAATTGCTTCCGCCGCATCGCCATCACGGCCCCGAGGGCGAAATCGAGCGGCTTGAGAGATTGGGACTGCAAGACCTGACTCCAGAAATCCGCATTGATCGCCACCGCCTCCCACTTCATCGCCGTGTTGGCTGGATTGGCCAGCCGATAAAAGCAGTTTACCAGGCCCACCTGCGAATCCTCCAGAGGGACGAGTGCGTTGGTGAGAAAGTCGGCCGGGACCTTCACATCCGCATCGCTCACGATGATCAGGTCGTGTTTCGCCAGGCGCTCCAGCTGCATTAATTTCGAAACCTTCAGATTCGCGCCGGCGAGCGGACCGCAGATTACCAGTTGCGCGTCCAATTTCGGAAACTCACTGAGCAGACGCTTGACGATTTCGCAAACCGAATCCTGCTCCCGGGCAACTCCAAACAAGATTTGAACGACTCCCTGGAAGTCCTGCGTCAACCAGCTGCGCAAGCAGGCTTCGGTCGTTGCATCCGAGCCCTTCAGCGGCTTGAGCAGGGTTACTCCCCGTACCACACTCGGCTTCTCCGCACGTTGGTGCAGAGGAAATCGGCGGGCGACCCACCATTGCCACAACGTCAGGCAAAGGCTCAGGCCGGCCAGGCAGGCCAAAATCACATTCAAGACCACCGCCGGTTCCTAACGGCACAACCTCGGAGTGGCAAGCCCAATCAAGGCTAGAGTCACCGGTTTATGGGCTCAAATAAGCACGTCTGCACCGAGCGTTTGGGGTTCCGCCTTCAGGCGCCTTCAGGCGGTGCGGCGATAATGCTCCGCGCCGAGTCTCACCCAGGCTGGAAATCCCCAACGGCTCAAGCCGGGGCTCCGAACCTCTCCGCCGGTACCAGCTAATTTAGGGCTTGACGAGATATGCTTTGTGATACAAAGTTAAACCCATGGAATCGAATTGGGCCGCCGAGCACCTCCAGGTGATTCGCACCTTAATGGAACGTTCCGCCGTGTATCGCCGGGCTCTCGCCCCAATTATGTCTTTCAACGGGGTCTTGGGTGTGGTCGCCGGGCTCATTGGCTGGTTTGCGAAAATCGACGCGCCACAGGCCTTTATCGGCTACTGGGCCGGTGTCGGCGTGCTGGCGTTGGCGGGAAGTTTCCTGCTGGTTAGGCGTCAGGCCTTGAGGGAGTCTGAACCTTTTTGGTCCCCCCCCACTCGCCGGATAGCACAAGCGTTGATGCCGGCGCTCTTTGTCGGCTCCATTGCCGGGTTACTCGCCCTGGTTTGTCCGAACTGGGAGTTTCTGCAAACCGGCTCATTACCGCCGTTCTGGATGCTGTTGTATGGGTGCGCGCTAACCGCCGCTGGATTTTTCATGCACCGTGGGATCAAACTCCTGGGCTGGCTTTTTATTTTATCTGGGTGCGCTTTGATGGCAGCGCACTGCCCGGCCATCGCCTCGGTGACCGCGATGAATGGACATTGTGTGATGGGTGCCGTGTTTGGCGGATTGCATCTGGCCTATGGCATTTACCTCTACTTCACCGAGCAGCGCAGGAATGAAACGTGAACGCCGAAGCATTTCTTCAGCTCGATCGCGTTATTCACGAGAAAGGGCGGCTCGCGATTATGTCGATGCTGGCGGCCTCGCCGGAGCTGTCGTTCACCGAAATGCGCGATACGCTCAAGATGACCGATGGCAATCTGACGACGCACATCCGCACTCTCCAGGAGGCCGGGTATGTTTCCATTACCAAATCGTTTCAAAACAACCGGCCCCTCACCACCTGCTCCTTGACGGCGGCCGGCAAGAAGGCCTTTGCCAGCTATATCAATCTGCTGGAACAGATCATCCAGCAAACCAAGCCTAAATAGAAATGATTCGGAACCAGAAACAATTTGGCTGTTCTTATACTTTGTCGCACAAAGTTTTGCCACTTTCTAAAGGGATTCATTCAAAGAAAACTTTATGAAAATAATTCGAGCAGAACACTTGGGAATGTGTTTTGGAGTTCGTGACGCGATCGCTTTGGCTTTAAAAACCGCTCAAAGCCGTCCCATCACGGTGCTGGGAGATTTGGTTCACAACGAGACGGTGTTGGCGGGTTTGCGCGCCCAGGGCATTCAGTTCGCCGCGCGCGCCGCCGAGGTGGGCACGCCCAGCGTGATGATCACCGCGCATGGGGCGTCGGAAAAGGCGATGAGCCAGGCGCGCGCCCGCGGACTCGAAGTGACGCAAGCAACTTGTCCGCTGGTTCATCTGGCCCATCGCGCGGTGGCGGCGCTGGTCCATGAGGGCTATCACCCGGTGCTGATTGGCAAGCGGGATCATGTGGAAGTGCGGGGCATGACCGAGGATCTGGCGGATTACGATGTCATTCTGAACGAGGCTGACGTCTTCGAACTAAAAGAAAGACCTCGTTTTGGTGTTGCGGCGCAGACGACTCAGCCCATCGAGCGTGTTCGGCGGTTGGTCGAGTTGATACGAAGCCGATTTCCTCGTTCGGAAGTTCGGTTGGTCGATACGGTTTGTCAGCCGACGAAGCAGCGGCAGAATGCCGCGGTTGAACTGGCACAGCGCTGCGATGTGGTGATCGTGATCGGGGGGGCGCATAGCAACAATACCCACGAACTGGTCCGGACTTGCGCACAGCATTGCCAAAAGGTTTACCACGTCCAGACCGCGGCCGACCTGCATTCGGCCTGGGTGGCGGACGCGCACACGGTTGGCATTACCGCGGGAACCTCGACGCCCGATGCGGTGATCGATTCCATCGAGCGCTGGTTGATTAATTTCCACCGGGAGCGAGAAGATTCCGGCAGCGGCGACACAACGCGGGACTCGGCTCAGACACAACCACAGCTGAAAGCGGCATGAGCGCAACACCGGGTTATCGAACTCGTTGGCTGGTTGTGGCCGTTTACGCTTTGGCCATGGCTTGGGTCGAGGCGGCCGTGGTCTATTATCTCCGAACGATGGTGGACCGGATTGAGCCGTACCAACCTAATCCGCTCCCCATCATCGGCGGGTTGGGCCCGGCGGAAATGGTCCGCGAAGCGGCTACCCTAATCATGCTTCTCGCCGTTGGCATTCTGGCGGGGAACTCCTGGCGCAGCCGCCTGGGTTACGCCGCGGTGGCTTTCGGGATTTGGGATATCTTCTACTACGTGTTCCTCAGGGTGCTTTGCGGATGGCCTCACTCGCTGCTCGATTGGGACATTCTCTTCCTGCTGCCGTTGCCCTGGTGGGGCCCGGTCCTGGCGCCCGTTTTAATTTCGTTCTTGATGATCGCCTGGGGCTCTCTCTCGGCCAATGAACCAGGAGGGCGTCCCGAACGCAACGAGCTTAAAGCCTGGTTGCTGAACGGCGGCGGGATTGTGCTCGCCCTGGGTGTGTTCATGGCCGACACACTGCGAGTGGCATCTCAAGGCATGGAAGCGGTGCGCCGCGTGCTTCCGCAAAGGTTCAGTTGGGTCTGGTTCTGTCTCGCTTTGGTTCTCATGTCGGCACCGCTAGCGCTTAGCTTGCGCCGCGGCTTTTTTGGCAACAGCCGCGCACTTAAAGAGGATCGGCTCGACGATTCGGTAAGACCAAAGCCCATGATGATCCCCGTGGGAGTGTCCGAGCGAGCGCGAATGCCTGAACCGTGACAATGATGCGATGGCAAACCAAGCAACTGCCACAAGCGCCTTAGAACTCGGTACCGTCCTGCGCGGCGAACCGGAGTCGCTGCATTCCTGGGTCCAGACGTGGAACGCGGCGCGCCTCGGCCGCGCGATCATTCTCATCGTGGCGGGGGCCGGATTGTATGGCGGCGCGATGGGGAGTTGGCGCGCGCCGGCACAGGCCTTGTTTGTGGCCGTAAAGTTTCCGCTGATCATTCTGCTGACCACTCTGGGCAATGCCTTGCTCAATGCGATGCTGGCTCCGCTATTGGGCCTGAGGGTCACCTGGCGCCAATCGTTGTTGGCAATCCTGCTCAGCTTCGTCATCGCCGCCGCCATTCTCGGCTCGTTCAGCCCCATCGTGTTCTTCCTGGTCTGGAATGCCCCGCCCATGAGCGCGGTTTCGCCGGCCGGACACCTGACTTACAACTTGATTTTATTGCTTCACGTAATGGTCATTGCGCTCGCCGGCACCGTGGCCAACTTACGCCTGGCGCGCTTGCTCGGCGACCTGGCCCGAAGCCCGCGCATCGGCCGGCGCGTGCTGCTGGCGTGGCTCGCCGGCAACCTTTTTCTGGGCAGCCAGCTCTCCTGGATTTTGCGACCGTTTATCGGCTCTCCGGACTTGCCGGTGCAGTTCCTGCGTCAGGACGCGTTTCATGGGAATTTCTACGAAACAGTCTTCCGCACGCTGATGCTGGTGCTTCACGGTCATCCTTAATACTTCGCTCAAAAGCTATGAACACGATCCCACCGAATGCCCCTCCTCAAATTCCCTTATCTTCCTTTGGCGCCAGCGACCTGGTGCCGCTCGGGAGCAATCCCGAAGAACATGAGCCTGTCAGCAACCTCGTTGTCGCCATCGAGTCAATCCTGCGCCAGCCTCGGCGGATCTTTCTGCAGCTCCGACAAGCCGGCGCCGGGGCTTTGATTGGAATCATGCTCTTCGGTGCGCTCGTGTGCAGCTTGATCTACGGTGCGGTGGTTGGATCCTTCTCCATGGGAACACAGCTCTGGGCCGCTCCGCTCAAGGTGGCGGCTGGCTTGTTGATCACCGCCATTATTTGTCTGCCGAGCCTGTACATCTTCGCCTGCATCAGCGGCTCGCGTGCTGGATTGCGTGAAATCTGCGGGTTGGTTGCCGGGTTGATCCTGCTGATGACCTTGTTACTGGTGGGGTTTGCGCCGGTGGCCTGGCTGTTCGCGCAGTCCACCGAATCGGTCTTATGGATGGGAGCGCTCCATTTGGTATTCTGGTTCATCGCCACATGTTTTGGATTGCGGTTTTTAACGCAGGGCTTTTCCCATTCACAGGCTCGCTCCAAAGCGGGGCTGGTCACTTGGATCGCGATCTTTGTGCTGGTCGCCGTGCAGATGACCACAGCCCTGCGACCGCTCCTGGGGAAGTCCGATACTTTCCTGCCGACCACCAAGAAATTCTTTATCGCTCACTGGGGTGATTGCCTCAATTCGCCGCAACCGCCTGCGCGCTAAGACCATCCCGTGAACGAAATGGTCACACCCAGCATTGAGCGGGACCGGCGGGCAGCGGTCCAATATACCTGTTATAATGTGCCTATGAAACTTTTGAAACTGGCCTTCCGCAGGGAGACCGCTGTCCCTATGTTCGCCTTAAGTCTTGCGTCGGCCGTTACCGTCATTTTGATTGCCGCGCGCGTCTTGTGGACCCGGGATCTGATCTACGGAGCGTTGGTGTGGAACTTGTTCCTGGCCTGGTTGCCTCTGATTTTTGCATTGCTGGCCGGCGAAGAATTTCGGCCGGTTAACGTGCGCAATTGGCGCTTTCTGGGTTTTGCCGGCGCGTGGCTCCTGTTTTTTCCGAATGCACCTTATATCTTTACGGATGTTGTCCACCTGACCACTTTTTTCTATCGACACTTCTGGGTCGACCTGGTGCTGATTTTATTGTGCGCGCTGACAGGGTTGGTGCTTGGGTTTGTCTCACTTTTTTTGATGCAAGGAATGGTCCGGCGGCTCTTCGGCAACTTGATAAGTTGGGTCTTTATTGTCGCCGTGGCTGGGGTCAGCGCGTTCGGTATTTATCTTGGGCGCTTTTTACGGTTCAACAGCTGGGACGTCATTTGGAAACCCCTGGCGCTTTCCCGAGGCATCGGCAACTGGGCCGCCAATCCTCTGGCCCACTCCAATTCATACGCTTTTCCAATGCTCTTTGCAGTATTCCTCTTCCTCGCTTATCTGATGCTTTACGCTTTAACTCATCTCGAACACGCAGAACATCTCCAACCGGCGCAGGCAAACACGTAGGTTCAAAGGTTTAAGGTTATCAAGTGGCTCGACGGTTCCTCCGATTCGCGTTTATTCGTGTCCATTCGCGGTTGCTTCCCTAACAGGCCCTTCGCGGTTGTTTTACCTCCATGCTTCGACTAATTTGCCGCAGTGATTTACGATGCGTCATTGGATGACCTGCTGCAGAAAGTTTGGGACGGCGGGCGCATCAACCCGGCCGAGGCGCTGCGGCTTTACGCGCTTCCACTCGAGGAATTGGGCGCGTTGGCCGACCGCCGGCGCCAACTCGCGCGGTCCTCGGCGCACCAGGGTCGCGGAAACAGCATCGTCACGTACATCATCGATCGCAACATCAACTATACCAATGTCTGCAACGTTTACTGCAAGTTCTGCGCCTTTTACCGAACCGAAGGAGATGGCGACGCCTACGTGATTAGCCGGGAGGAACTGGACCGCAAAATCGAAGAGACGATTGCTTTAGGCGGCACGCAGATCCTGATGCAGGGCGGCCATCATCCCAAGCTGACCAAACAATGGTACTTGGACCTCCTCGACCACATCAAAGGGCGCTTCCCTCAGATCAATATCCATGGATTCAGTCCGAGTGAATTTGTCCATTTTCGAGAGGTGTTCAACGAGCCGCTGGAAACCATTATTTCGGATTTCAAGGCCGCGGGACTCGGCTCAATCCCCGGCGGTGGCGGAGAGATTCTCGTCGACCGGGTGCGTCAGCGAATCTCACCCTTAAAGGCGATGAGCGACGACTGGCTCGAAGTAATGGACGTGGCGCATCGGTTGGGACTGCGTTCCTCGGCGACCATGATGTTCGGCCACGTCGAGACCATTGCGGATCGAATCGAACACCTGGAACGCGTGCGCGCGCAGCAGGATAAAAGCTCGCAAGCAGCCGTCACCCTGGGCGGCAACCCCGGCGAAGCCGGATTTACTGCCTTCATCGGCTGGACGTTCCAGGCCGAGCATACCAAGCTGAAAGCTCCGACTGTGGGCGCACACGAGTACTTGCGCACGCAAGCCCTGGCGCGAATCTATTTGGACAACTTTCCCAGTGTCCAAAGCTCTTGGGTGACGCAGGGTCAGGAAATTGGCCAAATTGCGCTGAAGTTCGGGGCCAACGACCTCGGCAGCATCATGATCGAGGAAAATGTCGTCTCCCAAGCCGGAACGACCTTCCGCATGACCGTCGCGGACATGCGGCGCCTCATCTCCGACCTTGGTTACGAGCCCCACCAGCGCGACAATTGGTACCGGCTTTTGAACTAAAGCTTAGTGAGGATGCCAGTCGTCGCTGCGGTCCCAGTAGCCTTGGCGTGCCGGGTAGCCGGGCCATTGTTCGGTTCCAGAGCTTCGATAGTTTCCGTCATACGCGCCGCCCACGTGGCGGTCATTGTGCTCGTGCTCGTCGCCTTCGCACCCAGCGGTGATTAACATGGTGGCGGCCCCGATCAGTGAAAGGACAAGTATTTTCATCTCAGATTCTCCTTGAAGTAACCTTACACCGGCCAAAGCTCCGGCCATGGGGTTGATCCCGGAGTATCAAGATAGCTGCGGATTTTCGAGTCCTGCTGCGAAATTGACGATTGGCGATGCTCCGAGGTTTGCTTTAAAGCCATGAAGCAGGCCGGTGGCCTGCGAGAAACGGCTCGGGCCGGGCATTCCCAGGCCTTCGGCCTAGGCTGATATGAGCAACGCCGTTGGCGTTGGAGCTGAACAGTTCAAGGTGTAAAACCTGGTGATCTTGTCATAGCACTGGCCTTACAATCGAGCGCGGAGACCTTTCCCTCTCCTCCTCGGAGGAGAGGTTGGGGAGAGGAGGCATAGTTGCATTAACCGCGACGCTCGAAGCGCGGTGAATAATGAGTGAGCAGTTTTGAATAACTTCTTGTTCTATTCTTGTGGGACGCCTCGTAGCATCCAGCCATGAGCAAAAATGCGCGGTTACGAAAGCTCCGGCGCGAGGCTCGGCGCCAACTGGGGGCTCACTACTCCGGCGAGAGTTTCGCGAGCAAATCGCTTCGGGACAAACACCCGGATACGGTTCTGGTTCCGGTCACCACAGGCGAGAAGATGTCCGAGGTGATCGAAGATTTCGCTGCGCCGCTGTTGGAAGGCGCGGACTCGCCCGACGAGGTTAAAAAAGCGCTCCTCATCGCGATGATTGCCTGGAATTACTCATTGCTGGACGAAGCCGCTCGGGCGGAACCTGATACTGCTTATGAAACCGTGTTTGCTGATCCGGTCGGAAAACAGCTTCTTGAACGTTTGCTGATACGCAAGCAGGAGCTGTTTCCGGATAACCGCAGGGCCATTCTCGATTTTGAGTTGATCCCGGCCGGCACGGAGTTTCGGTTCAACGTCATCTCCACGTTGGATCCCGCCCGTTTTCCCGGCGCAATTGCTGAGAACATTTGAAACACCTCGCTGCGCCGTACGACCCGGCACGAAAGCCCTGCTCGCAAGGGAACACCTTCCGTTTTAACGCTTCAACGTTTTAACGTTCCGACTTTTACCGTTGGTTGCGGTCCGGCCGGGCCGGGTGAATCTGCAAGCAGGGATGCTTCTCCGTACCACCGCGTGACGATAACGGCCAGTTTCACCTTGCGCTCACTAAAACCGCTGATAGAGTCTGGCCTGCTTTCTCCTCCCCTGCGGAGGATTTTTATTTTTGACCAAACTAACGAACCACCGTGAAGGTCTTTAGCGGCACTTCCAACCAGCCTTTGGCCGAAGCTATCTGCACGTACATCGGGATTGCGGTGGGCAAATCCACGATCAAGCCGTTTCCGGACGGTGAGACGTTCGTGAAAATTGAAGAGAACGTTCGCGGTGAGGACGTGTTCCTGATGCAATCCACCAGCCCGCCGACGAATCACCACTTGATGGAAATGTTCATCATGATTGATGCGCTGCGGCGCGCCAGTGCCGCCCGCATTACGGCCGTCTTGCCGTTCTATGGCTATGCCCGCCAGGACCGCAAAGACCAGCCCCGCGTCCCCATAACGGCCAAACTAATCGCCAACCTGTTGGTGGCCGCCGGCGCCAATCGTGTCCTGACGGTCGATTTGCATGCGCAGCAAATCCAGGGCTTCTTCGATATCCCCGTGGACCACCTTTATGCCGCGCCAGTCATGTACGAGTACCTGAAGACAAAGAAGTTGCGAAATTTGGTGGTGGTTAGTCCCGACGTGGGCGGATTGAAAATGGCCTACGCGTACTCCCAGGTGCTTGACGCCGGTCTTGCCATTGTGGCCAAACGCCGTAAAAGCGCCACTGAGGTTGAATCCATGGCCGTCATCGGCGAGACCCGAGGCAAGGATGCCTTGCTGGTGGACGATCTGACCGAGACGGCAGGCACGCTGACGCAGGCCGCTGCCCTGATCAAAAAGAAGGGGGCCAAGCGCATTTTGGCCTGCGTTTCGCATGCCGTCCTCAATGAGGTGGGCATCGAACGATTGCGAAAATCGGCTATTGACGAGCTGGTAACAACTGATACAGTCCTACGCCCTGCAATCAGCGGCGTGAATATCACCACGTTGTCGGTTGCGGGGCTTTTGGGCGAAGCCATCAAGCGAATTCACAGCAATTCGTCGGTAACATCGCTGTTCGAATTTAAAGGCGGGCGCACCAGTTAGACTTGTGTGCTTGCGCGAACGAATCTTAAGACATGAAATCTGTAGCACTTAACGCTTTCCCACGCACCTTGGGACGCCGCGCCGGGGCCAAAAAACTCCGGTCAGCCGGGCGGATTCCCGCGATTATTTATGGCCGCCAAGCCCAACCTCAGAACCTCGAGCTCAACTCGAAGGAAATGGAAGACTTGATCCATCATTCCATCTCGGAGAACCTGCTGGTCGATCTCGCCGTCAAGGATGACGCTCGGCCAAAGCGCCTGGCGCTGGTCCAGGAAGTTCAGCACCATCCGCTCAACGGCAAAGTGCTCCACGTCGATTTCCACGAAATCGCCGAGAACGAGAAGGTGACCATCAACATTCCGGTTGAGACCACCGGCGAAGCCGTCGGGGTCAAAACCGACGGCGGCGTCCTCGAGCACGTGCTCTTCAAGATCAAAGTCCGCGGCCTGGCCAAGGACATTCCCGAGCTGATCACCGTGGACGTGAGCCATCTGAAGATCGGCGAAGCAGTTCACCTGGGCGAAATCAAAACGCCTGCTGGGGTTGAATTGATTGGCGACAAGCAGATCCCGGTTATTGCCGTCGCCGCACCGCGCACGGAAGAAGAAGAAGCTGCCGAAGCCGCCGAGGCCGCCGCTGCTCCGGGCGAAGTGGAAATGATCAAGGAAAAGAAGGAAGAAGGCGAAGAAGCCGCACCTGCGGGCAAAGGCGCCGAGAAGGCCCCGGCCAAAGGCGCGGAAAAGGCTCCAGCCAAAGGCGCCGAGAAACCGGCCGCCGGTGGCGACAAGAAAGCCGCTCCCGCCGCCGAGAAGAAGGCTCCGGAGAAAAAGAAGTAATCTGGCCGCCATCCCGGTTTTTGCCGGGTTGGCTGACGGCGTTGGCGCATGGAGAACCTTCACCTCATCGTGGGTTTGGGCAATCCGGGCGCTCAATACAAGCGCACACGGCACAATGTCGGATTCGTCGTGGCGGAAAGATTGGCGAAGCGATGGCGCGCGCAGTTTGCGTCGGAAAAGAAGTTCAACGCGTCGTTGGCCTGGGCGCATCAGGGAGAGCGGAAGGTTTTATTGTGTCAGCCGCAGACTTTCATGAATGCGAGCGGCGAAGCGGTGCGGACAGTGGCCGCCTTTTATGACGTGCCGCCCGCCAGAATCCTGGTTATAGTCGACGACGCGGATTTGCCGGTGGGTCAATTGCGATTGCGTCCGGGAGGCAGCAGCGGTGGACATCATGGATTAGAGTCCATCGAGGCGCAGTTGGGCACGCGGGAGTATCCCCGGCTCCGGGTCGGGATCGGGCGGCGCGAAGGGGCTCGCGAAATTACCGGGCATGTGCTGGGGAAATTTGATTCGACCGAGGCCGCCCTGGTCGATAAGGTTTTAACGGCGGCCGCCGACCAGGCTGAAACCTGGGTGACGGCCGGTATACAGAAAGCAATGAATCAGTTTAATGGCGTCGTGGACGATGCCGTGAACGAAAGAAAAGATCAGTGAAACGATACGAAGCTCTGTTCATTCTCGATACCGCGGGTAAAGAGGAGACCATCAAAGACACCATCGACAAGATCTCCGCCGAAATAACCTCCGCGGGGGGCAAAGTCGAAACGGTTCAGAAGATGGACAAGAAAAGCTTCATGCGGGTGGCAAACAAAAAGTACACCGCCGGCTTTTACGTTAATGTCATTTTTGAATGCGCGCCGGCCGTGCTCGACCAACTCAAGCGCCGCTTCGCCATGAATGACGAAGTGTTCCGGGTGCTCTTCACCAACGCCCCGATGCCCAAAGCTGTTGCTGCTGCCTAGAACCTCCCCTCAGAAAGGATCCCTATGGCCAGTTATAACCGAGTCATTCTCGCGGGTAATCTTACCCGCGATCCGGAGCTGCGGTACACTCCCAAAGGCACTGCCATTGCCCGCATCGGCATGGCAATTAATCGAACCTGGAAAACCGAGACCGGCGAGACTAAAGAAGAAGTGACCTTTGTGGACGTGGATGCGTTCGGCCGCCAGGCGGAGGTCATCGCCCAGTACTTTAAAAAGGGTAAACCCCTGCTGGTCGAAGGTCGCCTCCGGCTCGACCAGTGGGAGGACAAGAACACGCACCAGAAGCAGAGCAAGCTCAAGGTCGTCCTCGAAGGTTTTTCGTTCATCGACTCCCGCGGCGCCGGGGATAGTGGAGGCGGAGATTCCGCCCGGCCTCGGCCTGCCGCCGCCGCGACAGCTCCCTCCTCGGCCCCAGTTGCCGGCAGCCCCGAACCCAGCGAGCCAGAAGCGCCCCCGGCCGAAGAAGACGACGTTCCGTTTTAACAATTCTTACATATTGTCAGGGCGTGGACCTTTCGTTAGATTAACCGTTGCGTTTCGAAGAACTGGATTTCTTGGACCTATGGCAAAAACTGAAGTTATTCTCACTCATAACATCGTTGGGTTGGGCGGCGAGTCCGACCAGGTGAAGGTCGCGGCGGGGTACGCGCGTAATTACCTGTTTCCGCAGGGGCTGGCGATTCCGTTGACCGGCGCGAACAAGCGCCGGCTCGAATCGCTCAAACAACGCCGCGCCGAGCGCGAAGCGCATGAACTCAACACCATGGCCGAGCTGGCCAAGAGTATTTCCAAGCTGCTCTGTGTGATCACCGTCAAGACTGGTGAGGATGGCAAAATGTTCGGCACCGTGACTTCCGGCATGATCGCCGACCAGCTCAAGACGCAGTTCGAGATTTCCTTGGACAAGAAAAAGATTCACCTCGACCAGCCGATTCGCGCGCTCGGCGAGCATGAACTCGAATTGCGCTTGCATCCGGACGTGACCTCGACTCTCAAGGTTCGCGTCGAAAGCACCACGCCGCTCCCGGAGCCGGCGGCCGCCCCGGCTGCTGAAACCAGGAGAGAAGAGGCCAGGACCGAAAAGCGAGGCCGCCGCCCTGAAGCCGCTCCGGAAAAGGGCAAGACCGAAGCCAGCGACCGCAAGCCCCGCCCGGTGGCCAAGGGAGAGAGACCTTCGAAGCCCGAACGTCCCGCCAAAGGCGAAAAACCTGGCAAGCCTGAAAAGGCGTAGAGACCTCTTGGGAAGTTCGAGAGGCGCCAAGATTTCGCGAAGCGTTTTGGAGTGCGGTGCTCGGCACCGCTTTTTGAACTGACCAGCGGCCCGCGAAACTCGTCGCGATCGACGTATTTCTATCAAAAAAGCGCCGCGAAGCGGCGCACTCCAAAACCTTCGGATTACCAATCCTTGAGCCGCTTTCGCCGTTCGCCTTCCGGTTTGATCGGCAACATTTTTTCGTCCCCCTTTTGTGAATCCAATAATTGCCGGGCCTGGTCGGGGGTCATTTCGCCGGCGGCATATTGTTGCTGATTGGTTTCTCCCGACTGATTCTTCTGTTCCTCGGCGGCCCGGCTGGGCTGCTGTTTTTGCTGCTGCTGATTCTGCTGGGCGGCCTGTTGCTGTTGTTGGTCCTGCTTCTTTTGCTCGTTTTGCTGTGAAGCGTTCTGCTGCTGTGACTGGTTCTGCTGACCCTTATCCTGGGCTTGCTGCTGTTGTTGTTGTTGCTGCTGATCCTTCTGATCCTGCTTGGACTGCTCGTTTTGTTGTTGCTGCTGGTTTTGATCCTGGTTTTGCTGCTGGTCAGATTTGTTCTGCTGCGAATTCTTTTGTTGCTGCTGTTGTTCTTTGAGTTGTTCGAGGCGCTTTTTCACAAAATCGCGGTTGAATTTGGCGTCGGCGTCCTGCGGGTTGAGTTTCATACTCGATTCGTAATCCTGAAGCGCCTTCTGCCAGGCATCGGTGCGCTTGTTCGGATCGGAGTTCTTCTCGCCCAGCCAATATTGCGCGTTTGCCCGATTGTAGTAAGCCAACTCCTGCAGCTTCAGATCTGGAGTCGCAATGGCGGCGTTGAACTGCCGGGCGGCTTCGTCGAACTTTTGATCCCGGTACGCAGCCGTTCCCGCGTTGAAATGCAGGCGCGGATCGTCGCTGTTTTTCTCCAGCAGCCTCTCATATTCCTTGAGCGCCTGGTCGTACTTTCCGGTCTTATACTCGCGCAAAGCACTGGAAGGCGAGCCCAAGGCGGCCGGCACAGCGAGCGCGAACAAAGCGATCACCGCCGCTGCTTGCCAGGACGCTCCTCGCACGGTGCCAGCGGACGGAGCCGGTTTTGGCTCGCGTTTGCGTTCCGGAATTAACATCTCAATAATGAGCAGTAAGATCGCAAACCCCAACGGCCAATAATAACGCTCTTCATAATTCTTCACCAGCTTCTGTTGATGCTCCGATTTTGGCAGCTTGGCCAAACCTTCGGCATACAGCGTATCCATGGTCTTGGCTCCGCGCAGTGGAAGATAAAAACCCTCGGGAGTGGCGCTGGCGATTTGCTGCAACAAGCGTTCGTTCAAGTGAGATTTGACTACGTTGCCCTGTTCGTCGCGGATGTAATCATCATGTCCCTGCGCGTCCTTGATGGGCAGCAATTCCCCTTCGGCGGTCCCAATGCCGATCGTGTAAATGCGCATCCCCGCCTCACCGGCCTTTCGGGCCGCTTCGAGCGCCCCGGTATCCTGGTCTTCTCCGTCGCTCATCAGGATTAAAATCCGGTGATTATCACCCTCCTTAAACGCGGTCTGCGCCGTGTCGATCGCTTCACCGAGCGCGGTGCCGCCCTCGGGAATGATGTTCACGTTCAGCGCTTCGACACTTTGGCGAAAAGCGGTGTCGTCGATCGTCAGCGGGCATTGGAGGAACGCACTGCCCGCAAACGCCACTAGACCGAGCCGATCCGCTTTGGCCAATTGCATCAGGTCGAGGGCGGCGAGTTTGGCCCGTTCCAAGCGATTCGGCGCGATGTCCGCCGCCAGCATGCTTTTGGACGTATCAATGGCCACGACGATATCGACGCCGCGCACTTTGACTTCCTCCCAGGTAAAGCCCCACTGCGGCCGAGCCAGGGCCACGATTAAGCAAACGATGCTTAAGACCAGGCACGCCAGCTTGAGCTTTTGGCGCGTGGTTGAAATGCCTGCGACCAGTCCCGGCAATAGCCGCGCCTGAATGAACTGTGTCATCAACACCTGGCGCTTGCGCCAGGACCACCAATAGAAGGCAATCAATGCCGGAGGAAAAACCAGCAGCAGCGCAAGGATGTTTCGGTCCGCAAATTGCATGGCTAAGAGTTCATGACCACCACTATGGCAATCTCCTGAACAAGGTATTTCGCAACAAGGTTTCCAGCAAAACCAGCCCCAGCCCAGGCGTGATCGCCCAGCCGAACAATTCTCGATGGTGGGAATATTTCCTTACTTCCTTCTCGGTCTTTTCCAGCTTGTCGATTTCGGCGTAGATGGCCTGGAAGCGTTCGGTGTTGTCTGCCCGATAATATTTGCCCCCGGTCAGATCGGCGATTTTTTTCAGCGTGTCTTCATCGATATCCACTGGTTCCATGCGTTCGCCGACCCGTTGTCCGCCGAAAAATACCGGCATCGGGGCCATCCCGCGCTTGCCCACACCAATCGTGTAGACTTTCACGCCCAGAGCCTGGGCCGCCTCGGCGGCGGTGAGTGGGGCGATCTTGCCGGAATTGTTCTGGCCGTCCGTCATGAGGATGACAATTTTGCTCTTGGCCTTGAGCTCGCGTAGTCGATTTACGGCCGTGGCCAGAGCCGAACCGATGGCGGTGCGATTTTCATCGATGGCGCCAATCTGCAACCGTTCCAGGTTTTGGACTAAAAAATCGTGGTCCAGTGTCAGTGGCGTCGCGATGTAAGGGTCCGTCGCAAACACCACCAGGCCGATGCGGTCATTCGGACGCTGATCGATAAACCCTTTTAACACCGCTCGCGCCATGTTGAACCGGTTCACTCGCTGATCGCGCAGGACGAAATCTTCGGAGATCATACTGCCCGAAAGATCGAGCGCCACCACGATATCGACGCCGCTGGCGGTGACTTTGGTTTCACTTTTGGTCAGCCGCGGCTGGGCCAGCGCGACGATCAACAACGCCAAAGCGGCCCAGCGCAGCGCCCAGAGAAAGGATCCCGAGCGGGTTCGCGTAACGCTGAGGAGCCCACGCACGAGCTGGATTGAAGAATAGACAAAGGCCGGCGGTTGGCCACGTTTGCCCTTGAGCCACGCCACCAGCGGCAGCAGCAACAGCAGCAATAACAACCATGGATGGGCGAAAGTCATTTGAGTGCGGAATGCGAAATGCGGAGTGGGGAGTGCGGACCCTCCTTCGCTTTGTTACGGTGCGGCAAGGCGCGAACCATCGGGTGCGGAATTGAGACGTTCATTTGTTGACCGATTGTAAGGCCGGTGATCGGGTATCACTTCCTGAAGAGCCCGGTTGTTGAGCCATCTCGGTCCCGGCTATCGGCTCGGTTTCTTCCACCAGCCGAACCGCTGAGGCGTGCAAATCGCGCAGCTCGGGTTCGCGCGGTTCGTATTTCGCGAACTTCACCAGGTCGCAACGATTGAGAAAATCAACCAGGCTTTCTTTCTGGTCGGGCGTCAGCAGTGTGGTCGCCCTCAATTCGTTTAGGAATTCCTCGGTGGTGCGTTCCGGCGCCCGAAAGTCAAACCGCTCTTCCAGGTACCAACGCAGCGTATCCGAAACCGCAATGCAGAATTCCTTTGGCTGGCCAATCAGCGCGAGGGCGTCGGCAAGTCTTTGTTTCGCTCGGAGGTGGGCTGGAACCGGTGGTGTAATGAGGACCCGGGCTCGTTGGGCTTTCCAGTATTTCCAGAGCCAGAGACCGAGCGCCGCCAGGGCCAGCGCTCCGAACAACCAAAGGACCCATGCCCAGCCGCTGGGAATTTCGACCGGTGGCTTTATGTCGCGCAGCGCGTTGGTGCTTGTGCCGGCGGCGGTCGCAATTGCGTTGGTCGAACTCTTAACCATCGTATTCTCTAGCCGCGCAGTCGCCGTTTTTCGCGTTTTTCAAAAAACCGCCCGAGCTCGGCTGCGTACGGCTGATCCGTGCGCAACTGGATCGCATCAATCCCGGCCGAGCGAAACAAGCGGGCCAAATCCTGTTGCGCTTTTGCCTGTCGTTTCGCAAAAGAATCTCGGTTCCGTTCATCCCCGGTATTAACTTCGACGATCTCGCCGGTTTCCGCATCTTGCAAAACGAGGCGCCCGAGGGCTGGCAATTGCAATTCGTAGGGATCGGTGATGTGAACGGCTACGACGTCATGCCGGCGGTTGGCGTGGCGCAGCATGGGTTGGGAGGCTTGCGCCAGCGATTCCAACAACATCATCGATGGGCGGCTTTTGCGCCCCGGCCTTGCCGAACTGGCCGGACCGCCCAAAAAATCGGAGATCACCACCGCAATCGCTTTGTGGGGGGTAACGCGCAGCAGGAACTCAAGGGCGCCATCCAGGTTGGTGCCCCGGCCCTCCGGCTCGAAAAACAATACCTCTCGAATCACGCGCAATACGTGCCGCCGTCCTTTGCGCGGCGGAATGAACTTCTCGATCTCGTCACTGAACAGGATCAGGCCTACTTTGTCGTTGTTGCGGATTGCGGAGAAGGCCAGCACCGAGGCAATTTCGGCTGCCAACTCCCGTTTGGATTGATCGCGCGAACCGAATAATCCCGAGGCGCTGACGTCCACGGTGAGCATCAGCGTCAGCTCGCGTTCCTCGACAAACTTCTTGATGAACGGATGATTCATCCGCGCGGTCACATTCCAATCGATCGAGCGGACTTCGTCGCCCGGTTGGTACTCTCGAACCTCCTCAAAGTTCATCCCTTGCCCCTTAAAGACGCTGTGGTACTGACCGGCCAGGCTTTCGGTGACCAGCCGGTTGGTCCGGATCTCGATCTGGCGAATTTTTTTAAGAATCTCGCGAGGAATCATTTAAGTGGCGAGTGATGAGGGGCGAGTGACAAGAGCGGAGTCCGGAATGCGGAATGAGCCAACTGGATGAGTATTGAATGCCTCGTTCATCGAAATTTCACTGGGCTCCTTTGGACATTCTGCACTCCGCCTTCCGCACTCCGCACTTAAGGAACGGGCAGTTCGTCGAAAATTTTCTGAATCACCGTCTCGCTCGTTTTTTCCTCGGCCTCGGCCTCATAGGTGATGGCCACGCGGTGGCGCAGGACGTCCATCCCGATGCTCTTCACATCTTGAGGGGTGACGTAGCCGCGGCCGCGCAGGAAGGCATAAGCTTTAGCTGCCAGGGTCAACGAAATCGTAGCACGCGGAGAAGCGCCGAGCTGAATGAATTCTTTTACCTGGATCTTATAGGATTCAGGATCGCGCGTCGCGCAAACCAAATCGACGATGTAGTCTTTCACCTTGTCATCGACATAGATGTCGTTGATGACCTGGCGGGCTTTGAGGATGTCCGCCGGTTCCACCACCGGTCGGGCTTCGGGCGTTCCCGAAGTGCGAGCCATCAGGTCCAGAATTTGGCGTTCCTCGGCTTTTTGCGGATACCCAATCCGGAGCTTGAGCATGAAACGATCGACCTGAGCCTCAGGCAGCGGGTAAGTCCCTTCCTGTTCGATCGGATTCTGAGTCGCCAAAACCAGGAATGGCTCTTCCAGCCGGAAAGTCTGCTCACCAATGGTGACCTGTCGTTCCTGCATCGCTTCGAGCAGGGCGCTCTGGACTTTGGCTGGAGCCCGATTGATTTCATCGGCCAGAACCAGGTTGGCGAAGACAGGTCCTTTGCGCGTGGTAAACGCGCCCGACTGAGGGTTGTATATCTGCGTGCCAATCACGTCCGCCGGCAACATGTCCGGGGTGAATTGCAGCCGTGAAAATTTAACGTTGAGACAATTGGCCAATGACTTTACCGAAAGCGTTTTGGCCAGCCCCGGCACACCTTCGAGCAAAACATGCCCGTTCGCGAGCAAGCCGATCGCCAGCCGCTCGACTAAGTACGTTTGGCCAACAATGACTTTGGCCAATTCTGCAAACAGGGGCCGCACGAATGCTCCGGCCCCTTGCACCGCCTCATTAATCGCGCTGATTCCTGTATTCATCAGTCTTCCAATCTTATAGACCGATGGACAGAAAAACCAGAAAATGCGTTCAAAACAGGCGGGAGGTTTTAGAACCTAAGCTGAGCCTCCGAAATATCCCGCGCGATTTGCTCGCGCAGCGCCGCCAGGGAGGGGAACTTTTCTTCGTCACGCAATTTTTCGACGAAGAATAGCTCCAATTCCTGGCCATAAAGGTCGCCTGTAAAGCCGAGCAAGTGCGCTTCGACCCGAAGTTCGGGTGTGGGATTTTGCAGGGTCGGGCGCGAACCGATATTGACGACGGCCCGGTGCAGCTTGCCCGCGGTCCTGGCCTGAGCCGCATAAACGCCAGTTGGTGGAAGCACCAGACCGCCCACTTCGAGATTGGCTGTGGGAAAACCAAGTTGCCGCCCCATTTTATCCCCGGCCATTACCATTCCCACCAGCGAATAGACGCGGCCAAGCATTTGTCCGGCGGCATCGAGTTTGCCGGTGCTGATCGCCTCACGAATGCGAGTGCTGCTGACGGCTTTTCCGTCCAGGGAAACGGCAGCCAGAGCCTGCACGTTGAAATTCAGCTCGTTTCCCAGCTTGCGCAGTAGCTCGACATTGCCGCTGCGTTTATGCCCGAAAACGAAATTGGCCCCCACACACACGCTTCGGATCGGACCTGCCTCGAGCGCCAGGCTGCGAACAAACTCTTCCCCGCTGCGCTCGCTAAAAGATTTATCAAAATGAAGCAGCAGGGTGAAGTCCACCCCGAGAGATTCAATCACGCGCAATTTCTGCGACAAAGGATAAATCAGAGCCGGCGCTCGATTCGGCGCCACCACTGTGTTGGGATGCCGATCGAAGGTGACAATCAAGGCCACCGCATCGTGCTGGCGCGCAGCAGTTGTAGTCTGGCGCAGGATTTGTTGGTGCCCGAGATGTACGCCATCGAAAAAACCCAGCGCCAGACACACTCGGCGCCCGGTCTGACGCACTTCTGACGGATCTTGAATTGTTTTCACCGGCCTCGTCTCACGGTTAATTGAAAGCCGCAAATCTCGGATTTCCCATCTGTGGTCGCCTTGAATCGGGGGGAAGTTCATGGGCGATTCCCATCTGTGGTCGCCCTGAATCTCTGGGGAACTTCATAGGTAGGCCGCTTCGCGCCCGGGCTAGGCACCTGAGAGTTTCAAGAACGGGATAATCAGCTTCTCCAACTCACGGCTGGAGAGCTTCAGGACTTCCTCAAATTCTGTCGCCCGAGCGACGTCAAACTTCCCCGAACGCACTCGGCGCAACGTCGCCAGATGCGCGCCGCAACCAAGCTTCTGGCCCATTTCATGGGCTACGCTGCGCACATAGGTTCCTTTGGTGCAAGCCAGCTCGAAGGCCCCAATCGGCTCTTCATACGAGCTGAAACGGAATCGGTAAATATGGATCAGCCGCGCCTCGCGCGCGACTTCGACTCCTTTCCGCGCGAGTTTATACAGAGGGACGCCACCGATCTTTACAGCCGAGACCATCGGCGGGGTTTGCATCTGGTCGCCCACAAACTCCGCTGCCACCTGGTTTAGCTCGTCCAGTGTTAAAGGCGGGACTGGCAGCGACGAGAGCAATTCGCCATCCGCATCGTAACTCGCCGTGGCTTCTCCAAACTTGACTGTCCCTGCGTACACCTTGTCATCGGACATGAGTTTCTCGGACAGTTTGGTTCCACGTCCGAGCACGATAATGAGCAAGCCAGTCGCATTCGGATCCAGTGTGCCGCAATGGCCAACCTTCTTGATATTGAACTGCCGCCGGATCGCATCGACCACGTCGTGCGACGTCGGCCCAGCCGGTTTGTCGATTAAAATCGCGCCATCCGACGCAGTGAACTCTTGTATCATGATCCTTCAGGTACGTATCTCTCACAACAAATTAGGCCGTTCCCACCGTGGTGCGCCAGCTTTTCGTGGCTCAGCCCGCCTTTTCTGAGGTTTCCGACCCGTCATCCGCCGTGGCGCTTCGCGCGGTGCCGCCGGACTTTCGCCCGGTTCCCGCAATCGCGCATGTCGCACCAGCAGCGGCTGTGGTTCTTGCTCGAATCGAGGAAAAGCCAGCCGCAATTGTCTGCCCGACACTGGCGCACATGGGCGCAGCAATCGTGCGAAACCAGCAAACTCGCGGCGGAATGTGCCAGCGGCCCCAATGGGTAATCCAGTTGCAGTAGCTCCGCCGACCAACTCCAACTGAACCCATCCCTTTCACTGTTCGGGCTGATTCTCATACCACCCAACGTATGTGCCAACTCTGCATTTATGATTGCCAGATCGTCAGGCCTCGGTTTTTGTCCGTTAAACAGGCCAAAGAACACCCGATAGATAGCCTCTCTCAATTCAAGCACCCGCTTCAAAACACCCAACGCGTCCTTGGGAACCTCTTCAGATCTTTCTTTCAAAGCGACTGCCTGGGCCGCCGAGATCAGTCCAGCTTGCTCACACCAGGTCAAGAAATCGAAATAGGAATGCAGTTTCTCTCGCGCAATGCCCTCTCGCTTGCCTCCCATCGTGTTGCACAGATCGAGACATAAGGCTCTCCCCACGAAGCGAAACTTCTGAGGGGCGGGCGATTCATTTGGCGCAGGTTCATTAGCCACAAAAGAACTGTAACCGTCAAAATTTCTTTTGACAAGTTACGATGTTTGTGAGTAGATGTAACTAGTGAAAGTTAAATTAGACGGTTATTTATCTGTATGAAAGCGACCTTGAACTTGGGCTATTCCCATGTTGCGTTTGCGACACAAGCTTCTTTGGACCAAGCCACTGCGAATAATATAATCCCGCTCTTGCCAGAAACGCGGGACTTCCATTTTCCTCTCGAGAAGGCTGCGACAAAGGCTTTGGCTACGGTTGCTGCAAAGGAGGTCAGTCGAGCTGACGTTTTGGAAGGCCTGACATACTTGACTATTGAGATGGCTGCCGCAGCTCTTGTGACGATCTCGTTGGTCCGTGCCATTCAGTAGCTGTAACCCCTTTCGGATTTAGAGAAGGGTAGTTTATTATCGCAGCTCCCCTAAGGGCGCGCGCCATCTCTCACTTCGCGCCGTTTACCCCGTTCAACGCCTTTTTGAGTGCTGCGATGACTTGTCGCTGGACGGCGAGTGGCGTGCCGGGGATACGTGCACCAGCCGCGGCGGGATGACCACCTCCGCCAAATTGCGCCGCAACCTCATTGACATTGATTTTATCGCTCTTTGAGCGAAGGCTGATGCGGGTCAGTTCAGGCTCGATTTCCTCGAACACACACGCCACCACAACCGGCGCAATGGCGCGAATGTGGTCGATCAGTCCTTCGGAGTCACTACTGTCTGCCCCGGAACGAGCGAAGTCGGCTTTTTTCAGCCAGAAATACCCGATTTGGTTGTGATGCGTGAGCCGAAAATGGCTGTATACGTGCCGTAGCAGGCGGGCCCTGGACAATGGGTAGGATTGATAAACCTCGTCGCAAATCCTTGCCAGGTCGGCTCCGCGCCGCACCAGTTCGCCGGCCACGTGGTAGGTTCCCGGCCGCGTGGTGGCATATTGAAAGGAGCCCGTATCTGTCGAGACTGCGGTGAACAAGCAATTGGCGATGGGCTTGGTAATCGGCCATTTGGCGACCTTCAATATCCGGAAGATAAGTTCACCCGTCGAGGGTTCGCGGGCTGAGACCCAGTTCAAATCGGCATAGCGAGTGTTACTCTCGTGATGATCGATATTGATGAAGCGCTTGCGATCCGTGATGCAGGCGCCCACCTTGCCAAGCCGCTCGAAGCTGGCCGCGTCTGTAGCGATGACGCAATCAAACTGCATCCCGTTCTTCGGCTTTTGAATAACGTGCTCAGGATCCAGGAACTCGTACTTCTGTGGGATCTTATCCTCGTTCCAGCAGACGACTTTTTTGCCTTCGTTTTTAAGGGCAAGGCTCAGGCCCAGTTGCGAGCCGACGCAATCGCCGTCTGGCCGAATGTGGCCGACCACGCAAAAAGTCTCGCTCTGGCGAATGTCATCGAGGATTCGGTCGATAATTTTAGGGTGCTGCTTCATGGACCAGGCACAGCTATTCGTTCGTGCTCGGCTTGGACTTTTCCAGCTCCTCGATGATCTGCAGAACGCGATTGCCCCGCACGACCGAGTCATCGATGATAAATTTCAAAGTCGGAGTGTACTTAAGCACCACGGCGCGGCCCACCAGGCCTTGGATGCGCTTGCGATGGCGGGTGAGCAGATCCAGGCCGCGCTTTTGTTGCTCGTTATTGCCCAGAATGCTGATGAATACCACCGCCGAATGCAGGTCGCCGGCGACCTCCACGTCATTGACCGTCACCAGGCCGGCTTCGCTGACGGGGAACTCGCGTCGGATGACTTCGCCGATCTCCCGTTTCAGGAGCTCGCGCACACGTTGGAGTCGCAGGGAAGGCATGAGGATGAATTGAGTCAATCGCCCACAGCTGAGAGCGGCATCCGGCCTGACTTCAGGCTGAGCGGTTCAGCCGCCGCTCAGGCTCATAGTTTTTGGGCCACTTTCTCAATCGTGTAACACTCGATATTGTCACCAATCTGAAACTCGCTGAAGCCCTCAATGCGGATGCCACACTCCATGCCCGCGCGCACTTCGTTGACTTCATCCTGAAACCGGCGCAACGACTGAGTGATGCCCTCGTAAATAATCTCCTTGCGACGCCGGATGCGCACCTTGCCTTTGACAATTCGACCGCTGGTGACCATGCAGCCCGCTACCGGCGCACCTTTGGACAATTCGAAAATCTTGCGCACCTCGGCAACGCCGGCGGTAACGTCTTTAAGAATCGGTTCGAGCAGGCCGGCCATGCCCTCTTTGACCTGATCGATCAGCTCGTAAATGATCGCGTATAGCTTGATCTGAACCCCTTCGTGTTTCGCCTTGTCGGCGACACCGCTATCGACCCGCGTGTGGAAGCCCAAAATGACCGCGTGCGAGGCCGAGGCCAGCGCCACATCCGACTCGGTGATGGTGCCCACCGCGCTATGGATGATTTCGAGGGAAACCTTGTCCGAATCGATTTTCTTTAGAGCGTCGACAATCGCCTCGACCGAGCCTTGGGCATCGGCCTTAACCACCGCTTTGAGGGCCTTCGATGTGCTCGATTCGAGTTGGGCAAAGAGGTTCTCCAGCGTCACCTTGGCCCGAGGTTGCTCCTGTCCGAGGAGTTTAGCTTCCTGCGCCCGCTGCTCCGCCAGTTCCCGCGCGGCCTTTTCATCCTCAACGACGCTGAATTCGAGTCCCGCCTCCGGAACGCCATTGAGACCCAGCACCCGCACGGCCACGGACGGGGCGGCTTCCTTGAGACGTTTGCCTTCCTCGCTGATGAGGGCCCGCACACGGCCGTAGTACTGGCCGCAGATGATGATATCGCTCACGTGCAGAGTGCCTTTGCGGACCAGTACCGTGGCAGTGGGTCCTCCCGGTTCCAGGCCGGATTCGATGACGTTGCCCTTGGCGCGCCGGTTCGGGTTGGCTTTGAGCTCCAGCAGGTCCGCCTGAAGCAAAATCATTTCAATCAGTTTATCAACGCCTTGCTTGGTGAGAGCCGAAACATCAACGAAAATGGTTTCGCCACCCCAGTCGTCCGGCACGAGACCTTTATCCTGTAACTGCTGGCGCACCTTGAGCGGGTTGGCGTTAGGATGGTCGATTTTGTTAACCGCGACCAGGATGGGGACTTTGGCGGCCTTGGCATGGTTCAATGCTTCCAGCGTTTGGGGCATCACGCCATCATTCGCTGCCACCACCAGTACCACTAAGTCAGTGACATTGGCTCCCCGGGCCCGCATCGAGCTGAACGCCGCATGGCCGGGGGTGTCCAGGAAAGTGATTTGCGCCAGTTCCTGTTTTCGCTCGGGATGTGGAAAAGAAATGGTGTAAGCGCCGATATGCTGGGTGATTCCGCCCGCCTCCCCGGCCGCCACATTGGACTTGCGGATCACGTCCAGCAGCGTGGTTTTGCCGTGGTCCACGTGACCCATGATGGTCACCACCGGTGCGCGCGGAGCCAGTTCCTCCGGTTTGTCTTCCACGTCCAGCTCGACCTTTTTAATCGGGGCATGAACAATGCCGCTGCCGCGCTCGCGCTTCTCTACTTCGAATCGGAACCCGTAAGTGGCGCAGACCCGTTGCGCGACGGATTCGTCGATCGCCTGGTTAACGGTGGCGAAGACGCCCAGCTGCATTAAATCGGCGATGATTTTGAAAGGCTTCTGCTTGAGGTGCTCCGCTAGCTCACGCACGACGATGGGCGGCTTAATCGTGATGACTTGGGCATCGGCAGGCAGATTGATCTTCGGCGCGGCCGCTTCGGCCTTTGCCGCCGGCTTAGCCGGGAATTTTGCGCCGGGCACCGAGGGGCCGGTCGGGGCGCCCGGACCTCGCACGCTGCGTATGTCACCACGCTTGGTGAAATCTGTGCGCCGCGGTTCGGGAGGGCGGGGCGGCAATTTAACCCCGCTCGTGCCGACCTTGTCCGGCAATTTAGGGCCGGGTTTCGGCGGCAGTTGGACGAAGCCTACCTTATCGCCCAGCTTCGGACCCACGGGTTCCAGGGGCAGGGCCGGCAGTGCAGCCGGCGCTTGGAAGACCGAAGGGATTGGTTTAACCCCTGCTTCTGGAGTTTCCAGCACGGTTGGCTTGGGTTCTGAGACATGGTTGGGTACTTCTACTGGAGCAGAGCTGGGAGCGGGAGTTTGGGCGACCGCTGGCATCTCGGCCGCAGGCGGCTCAAGCACGGCGGTCGAGCCGGCAGTACTGATCGTAACTTCCTGAACCTGCGTGGGCGCTGATTCGACGAGTGACGCCGTCACCACCGGCGCGGGAGCAGACTGCGTTGCCACCGGGGTTTCCACCGGCCCAGCCGCAGGAGTGGCTGCCGAGGCGCTCGGCCGATTGGGATGAGCCAGGATGAGTTGCTGTTCAAGGTACTCGGCGGTGATTTTATCCAGTGAACTGGACGCTACCCGCGCGGCGGCAATGCCCAGCTCTTTCGCCTTGGCCAGAACTTCTTTGTTCTCCAAGCCGAGCTTTTTTGAAATATCGTAAATACGGACGGGCATAATTCTCTAACTCTTCGGGCCATACTTGCCGTGCAGCCTTCATCGGCTCGATCTTACCATGTAAAAACTTCCTGCGCCAGCGAGCTCTAACCCGACACCGGGGTTTCACCTACACTCAAGGTCCGCCGAGCCCCCTCGGCGCGCGCTGACTCCAGGATGGCCGCGGCGCTTTCGCCGATCTGCTCGATCCCGGACAAATCGCTGACATCCGCCTGCAAAAGATCTTCCAGCCGCGTCAAGCCGTGGTGGACCAGGACGTCAGCCTGTTCCCTCGTGATTCCGGGGATGGCCGCCAGCGAATCGACCGCCTCCGCAACTTTCTCTTCGAAGCCTTTGTGAACCACCACCTCGGCTTCGATGTCCACCTGCCAGCCCGTCAGCTTCGAGGTCAACCGCGCGTTCTGGCCGCGCTTGCCGATGGCCAGGGACAACTGGTCGGGACTGACGATGATCTTGACGCGCTTATTGGCTTCATCAATCTCGAAGGCCTTGAGTTTCGCTGGCGCCAGGGCGTTGGTGATGAAGTTGCGGATGATCGGATCCCAGCGGATAATGTCGACCTTTTCGTTATTGAGTTCCCGGACGATGTTCTTGACCCGCTGGCCCCGCAACCCGACACAAGCGCCAACCGGATCGACTTTTTCATCGCGCGTATAGACCGCCAGTTTGGTCCGGAAACCCGGTTCCCGGGCGATGCCCTTTATTTCGATCGTGCCATCGTTGATTTCCGAAACTTCCAGCTGAAAGAGCTTGAGCACAAAACGCGGGTCGGAACGCGAAAGGATGATCTCGGGGCCATGGGGACCTTGCTCGACTGCTTTGACGTAACAACGGATCCGTTCGCCAATCTGGTATTCCTCCGTCGGGACGCGCTCCCGATTGGGCAGGAGCGCCTCGTATTTGCCCAGGTCGACGATGACGTCCGAACGTTCGAATCGGCGCACCGTCCCGCTGATGATGTCGCCAACCCGGTCTTTGAACTCGGTAAAAATGAGCGCCTTTTCCGCGCGGCGAATATGCATCATCAGCGCTTGCTTGGCGTATTGGGCCGCGATGCGGCCGAAACCCACCGGGGTTACTTCGACCTCTACTTCTTCCCCGACCTGGGCATCGGCCCGGATCCGCCGTGAATCGAACAGGGAGATCTGGTCGTGTTTGGAAATCACCTTTTCGGACACGATTAGCTTGGCATACGCGCGAATGTCACCATTTTTCGGGTCAATCGCGACCCGCAGTTCGCGAGCCGGACCGACGGCTTTCTTGGCCGCAGACAGCAACGCTTCATGGACAGCGCCGACCAGGACATCACGGTTGATGCCCTTTTCACGTTCCCAAAACTCTAATACAGCTAGAAAGTCGGCGTTCATACGTCTTTAAAGAACGGCTTCCCTTCCGGGGAACAAAAAAGTCGGCAGATTGAACTCTTCCGACTTTGGCGCGCTGGCGAACCAGCAAGTATACCGTTCTATTGCTAAGGTAAATTTTTAGTCAAAAACAGTCAAGCCCCTTATTCGGCGGATTCGGCGGAAAGCCGGCGAAAAGGTGCGTCCCAAGCCGCAAAATTTTTGCAAATTCCAGCGGCCTGTTCCAAGGTGAACACATGACCGAACCGCTGGCGCTTGTCCTATACGAAAACCTATTGCCTGGCTCGCAGCTTGTCAATCGCTTGCAGGATCTTAAGTATCGGGTCCAGTCGGTTTCCGACTCACGCCTCCTCCCCGAGTGCTGCGAACAAACCAAGCCCATGCTCGTGCTGGCAGATCTGCGCGCTTCCCCTCAGGACGTTTGCGCCGCCTTGGGTCGGTTGAAGCACAATCCCGCCACCCAACACGTGCCCGTTATCGCTTTTGGCGCCGAAGACCAGCCGGAGGTCCAGAAAGCCGCACTCGCGGCCGGAGTGACCCTGATTGTGAGCGAATCGGCCCTCCTTAACCATTTGCCGCAATGCCTCGACCAAGCCCTGAGCATCGAGTAACCCTTCAGCAAAGTGCCGAGAATCAAACCCTCGTCGGCATTGCTTGTATCTCGGCCCAACGGGCCGAGGTTCGCTGTGCCAAAGCCAAACCAGCGGCAATACTTCCTCACCAGCTCAGTTTTGCCGGCAGGTATTCCTTAATTAGCTCGTCGTAAAACGGCCGCAATTCCTTCAAATCCGGTTTCTTGTGGTTCTTGGTATACAAGTCGTACGGGTTGAAAGCCTGCACCCACTTGAACATGTCGCGGTCCTGCTCGCTCATCAGGTAACCGTACTCCCCGTCCCGGTGCGCGGGATAAAACGAATGATACCGGATCATATAAAGGGCTTCCCTGGGCAGGTAATCCTTCACCACGTGGTACAAATACTCGTCATGGCCCCAGGACATGCAAACCGAGTCGAGCCCTTTGCCTTCCTCGTAAACCCCCAGCTGCGTTTGAAATCTGGCTTCCTGGCTGTCCGGGTTATCGACAAAAAACTGGTGGAACACAATTCTATCCGACCAGGCGCAACCGACCGGGAAAGTGTCGCCGACTACCGCCCATTGAGGCTCGCCATACAGGCAAAGAATCTTCCCAAGATCATGGATCAGCCCAGCCAAGATGAACCAGCGCGGATGCCCGTCGTGCCTGATCTGCTCGGCGGTTTGCAGCAGGTGATCCAGCTGTGACATATCCGTATCCGGATCGCTGTCGTCCACCAGGGTATTCAGGTACTCGAGGGCCTCCCACACGCTCATTTTCTTGCGATGGAGCCCCAGAAACTCCTTTCGCTTCGACTGCACGAAATCGTACGTCTGGTGGCGGTGGTTGAGCCGGTAAAACTCCCTCACCGTCGGCCGCGCATTGGCTTCGTAATTGCGGAACTGCTCTTTCTTTTTATTCGGGTCGGTCGCCTGGAACGGCTTGCTCTGCGGAGCGGTCTCGGGATATCGGTCCTTCAGAAAATCTTCCCACTCTTCGAGCCCGGACAATGGGCGGTTGGAATCGTTCATAGCAATTCAGTTTTATTATGGCTTCCATGAGGAAATTAACTCTGCCTGACTGGATTGGCAAGCCCGCGAAAACCCCGAGGCCGAAGGCGGAAATCCCAAAGGAAATCCGAAATCCGAATTGACGTGGCAAGGGAACGCCTCGCAAAGCGAACAGGCGGCTCCTTTTTTCCCGTTCGATCCGCCGTACTTTTTGGGCGTTGTGACTGCTGGTTGGGTTTTCGCATTTCGGATCTTGAGTTCCTTTCCGGCTTTCGGATTTAGAGCCGCGCTCCGCCTTCGGCCTTTAATTCTTCGTGCTTCTCTGGCGCAGTTTGTCCACCCCGACGGCGATAATAATCACAACGCCAATGATGATTTCCTGCATGAACGTGGGCCAGCCCATCTGGTTGGAGCCATTGCGCAGGACGGCCATGGTTAGCGCGCCGATCATCGAACCCAGCACGCTGCCGCTGCCGCCACTCAGACTGGCACCTCCAATGACTACCGCGGCGATGATGTCCAGTTCCAGCCCAATGGCCACAGTCGGATCGCCCTGAGTCAGACGCGAAAGCTGCATCAGGCCGGCCAAACCGAAAAAAATGCCCGCCACAGAATAGATCAGCACTTTTTGCAGATTCACCCGGATCCCGCAGAGCCGCGCGGCTGCTTCGTTCGAGCCGAGGGCGAAAATGTATCGGCCGAACACGGTGTTGCGCATGACGATCGCCATGACCGCGGCCAAGCCGAGAGTGATCCAGACCCCCAGTGGCAGCGGGAACAATCTCGTTGGGTCCTTGAGATCCATAATCGCATTGATGGACGTGTCGGGCACGCTCACGGTTTGATTGCCGGAGAGCCACTTCGCCACCCCGCGCGCTACCCCCATCATCCCAAGTGTGACAATAAAGGGCATCATCCGCAGACCACCGATGACCAGTCCGTTCAGCAGTCCAACGCCCGCGCCGACAGCAACGCTTAGCAAGACCACCACGGCCGGGGAGACGCCTTTGACCAGGGCCGTCGCTCCCACCACACTGGTCAGGGCGACGACCGACCCGACACTCAAATCGATCCCGCCGCTAATAATAATCAGCGTCATGCCCAGCGTTCCCATCGCGACGATGACTGTCTGCGTCAGGATGATTTTGAAGTTCGGCCCCGTCAGGAAGTACGGCCGCACGGATGGACTCAGCGAAAACAGCCCCAGCACCAGCAGCAGCCCCAGGAAAGGGCCCGCCACATTGAGCAAGCGCCGACAGCGGCCGACCGGGTCAGTTCGAGCACTTGCTGACCGAGGAGTGCCCGAGAGCGATTCCGATTGTCCGGGTTTAATCAGGGGCCATCGGGAGCGTCGGACTTCGGAACTCATTTTCACGAACCCCTAATCTCAGTTCAGATACTCATTTAAAGGCGGATAGAGCAGCTCCTTTATTTGCGGCTCGTTCATGTTTTCGGGAGTGACCAAAACCACTCCGGTATCGATTCTTTTCTCGACCTTTTCGCCTTTAAGATGTTTCACGGCAGTGACCACGCCCAGGTACCCCATCAGCAGCGGGTTTTGCACCACCAGGCCCTGCACATCCCCGTTCTTCATGTCCAGCACCGATTGCGACCCGGCGTCGAACCCAACCATTTTGACCTTCCCGCCCGCCAGCCCCAAGTCACGCAGAGCCTTGGTCATGGCGATGGTGGGCGGTTCGCACGGGCAAAAAATACCATTCACCTCGCGCCCGAAACGGTTGAGCAGGTTCTGTGATACCTGGTAAGCCGTCTCCCGGGTCGCCCCGGCGTGCTGGTCGGAAGATATTAGTTTTATCCCCGGATACTTCGTCTTGAGCACGTCCAGGAAGCCGGCTTCACGCGCTTCCGTACTAGCCGAGCCAACGGCGTACCGGAGCAGGATCACATTGCCCGCCCCCCCCAAAAGCTTGCCCATTTGTTCGCCCGCCAGTTGCCCGCCCTTGTAATTGTCCGTCGCAACGAAACTGACGTATTCGTCCGATTTGAGATCCGAGTCAATAATGACGACGGGGACTTTGGCCCTCGTTGCGTTGTGGACTGGCCGCACCAGGGCCTGTGAATCCAACGGGGCAAGGACGATCGCGCTAACCTGACGCGCCATGAAGTTCTCGACCACCTGGATCTGCTGATCGCGGTCATCCTCGCGCAACGGTCCTTTCCAGAAGATCTTCACCTTTGTTCCTTGGGCGGTCAGTTCGCGCTCCGCTTTGACCGCTCCTGCGTTGACGGATTTCCAGAACTCGTGAGTGGTGCCTTTCGGAATAACGGCGATGGTATAAGGCGGTTCTGCGGCAAAACCTGTAACCGCCAACAGGATGAGCGAGCAGAGGAGCGAATATTTGCGCTGCGAAGTTCCGGGCATGCGGGCAAGCTACCAGGGTCAAACACCATTTTCAATAGTTTGAATCCGCGATGCTAATGGACGTCCTCAGCGGCGGCGCCGCGCGAGCATCCTGCTCGCAGCAACGAACGACCATGGCTGGCTCCAAACCTTGTCTTTGGCGCATCGGCGATTCGCGGCTCCCTGCGGACAACCGATGTCCGCGCGCCAGGGGCAAAAGACCACTTGACTTACGCCGAGTGGCTTATTAGTCTCCAATCGCTTTTGAGGAATACGTGGTTCCAGAGCCGGTAACGGGCATTCACCCGGTTGGGCGCGTGTCCGCTTGTTTTGCTGGCCTTCCTCTCAGGCATTCAGGAGATAGATATGGCTAAAGGCAAAGTTAAATGGTGGGACAATAAAAAGGGCCTGGGTTTCATCGCCCAAGAGGCGGGCCAGGATGTTTTTGTCCATCACACAGCGATCCTTGGGGAAGGTTTTAAGACGCTGCGCGAAGGCGACGAAGTCATCTTCGACATCGTCACCGGCGAGAAGGGTCCCAAAGCCGAAAAAGTCCAACGAGCCCACGCCTAGTCGGCTCGTGCGGCGCTAGTCGGGAGTCCCGGATTCGTCCTGGCACGCGGGACGACCTATTTCTTTTCACCTGTTCCGGAGGACCTGAACCACGGCTGAATTAACCACAGAGGCACGGAGGCACAGAGAAGGCAGCAAATGACCTCTCGGGGAAGTGTACATCTTTGGAATTCCTCTGTGTCTCTGTGACTTTGTGGTTCAATAAGGCTGCCATGAGCCACCAAGACGCGGAGGCACGAAGAAGCCAGCTAAATGATCTGTCGGGGAGGGTCATCGGACTGTGTATCGAAATTCACCGCGAGCTTGGGCCAGGCTTGCTCGAATCCGCGTACGAGGAGTGTCTGGCGTACGAATTATCCAAGGCGGGGCTTGGTTTCGAGCGTCAACGGGCGCTCCCCGTTCATTACAAGGAAGTGCAGCTCGATTGTGGCTATCGACTGGACTTCGTGGTCGAGCGCAGTTTGATTGTTGAGCTCAAAGCCGTTACGGAACTGCATCCAATCCATGAAGCCCAGTTGCTCACCTACCTGAAGTTGGACAAAAAACCGCTGGGGTTACTGATCAACTTCAATGTCCCGGTCCTCAAGCAGGGCGTCAAGCGCGTGGCTTGCGGAGATTTGTTCCGGCCTCCCGGGCCGTGAGCTGCATAAACCACAGAGGCACGGAGGCACGGAGGCACAGAGAAGGCAGCTAATGACCTCTCGGGGAAATGTACATCTTTGGAATTCCTCTGTGTCTCTGTGCCTCTGTGGTTCAATTTGCGTGCCTCTGTGGGTCAATATGCTATATTCCCCGAAAATCGAACCTATGATGAAAACCACTCTCCAGCTCATTTGTCTTTCGGTCCTCGCGTTCACGGGTTTTGCAGCCAAAGCAGCGGAAACTTATAACCTCGATCCCGCTCATTCGACAGTCGGCTTTGCCGTGACGCACATGGTCATCAACACCGTTCACGGCAAGTTCAATGACTTTTCGGGCGCGCTCACCTTGGATGGCGGCCAGGTCAAAGAGGCCACTGGAACAATTCAGACCAAAAGTATCGATACCGGGATCGAACGGCGCGATAATCACCTGCGCAGCCCCGACTTCTTTGATGCCGCTAAGTTTCCCACGATCACCTTCAAGAGCAAACGAGCTGAGAAACAAGGCAGCGACATGGTGCTGGTAGGTGATTTCACCATGCATGGTGTGACTAAGGAACTCTCGCTGCCGGTCACGGTTAAAGGTCCGATTAAAGATCCGTGGGGGAACAGCCGAATCGGGCTTCAGGCGCGGGCAAAGCTCAACCGGCAGGATTACGGCCTCAAGTACAACCAGGCGCTGGAGACCGGCGGTTTGGTCGTGGCCAACGAAATCGAATTGGAAATCAACGCTGAGGCGGTCAAAGCAAAATAACCAGCTTTGTGGCGCTCGTGAGATTCCGTCGCTCCGTCTGCTGTGCCTCAGCCATACTCCTGATCCTTGCGGCGCTTACCGGTTGTAAGACACCTCCCCGACCCGGCGCGGTCGAACGCCGTTCCGGCGACGAAATTGTCGCCGCGGGCCAATTTTTCCACACCGGGACGCCCATCGTGCTCTGGATGGACCCGGGCGGTTACGACGCCTACCGTGTCGAGCGCCGGTTCAGTCCTCTGGACAAATCCGATTGGGAAGATTCGCAAGCCGAGGTGCGGGAGTTGACTTCACCCAATCGATACAATCTGCGTCGAAACGGCTTAACGCCAGAAGAACTGGAGCGCGTCCGCGGCGGCGGTTGGGATTTGCCGACCCTGCAAAGGGCCGTGGATCAGTTTGTGATCCATTTCGACGCCTGCGGCACCAGCCGCCAGTGTTTCAACGTGCTGCAGGATCACCGCGATTTGAGCGTGCATTTCATGCTCGACCTGGACGGAACGATTTACCAAACGCTCGACCTCAAGGAACGCGCCTGGCATGCCACTTCTTCCAATAGCCGCAGTGTTGGAATTGAAATTGCCAATGTCGGCGCCTACGGCAGCGACGAGAAAAACCCATTCGATCGCTGGTATGCTCGCCACGCCGATGGCACGACGCGAATCACTATTCCAAGCTCATATGGGGATGGTGGCATCCGCACTGCGGGTTTTGTGGGTCATCCAGCCCGACCCGATCCGATTAAAGGGGTCATCCAAGGCCGGGAACTCGTGCAGTACGATTTCACCCCCGAGCAGTACCGGGCCCTGATTAAACTCACCGCCGCTCTGACTCGGGTTTTTCCCCGAATGACCTGCGATTTTCCCAAAGACTCGGGCGGCCGTCTTATCACCGCGAAACTTCCTGACCCCGCTTTGAAAGCTTACCATGGCGTCCTGGGTCATTTTCATATTCAAACCGACAAAGTCGATCCCGGCCCCGCGTTCAACTGGGATTACGTGATCGACGGCGCCCGGCGGCTGCTCCACGGCGGCATGTCCGAGGCCGCCGACCAGACCAGCCTGGGGCACATGCGACCGCGCTTTGAATGAGCGATCTCGACGCCCTTGCGATTAACCCCGTTTCCAAGGGCGCTACGCAGCCGCTCCCCAATCCGTCCTCTCGGTCCTATTCGTCCTCTTGCCTGACGCGTGCCTGACGAAGCCCAGTGGGCACCAGTCCACATTCCGGTTATGACCCCTTTCATTTGTTGCTTATTTGTGCCATTTTACGAGGGGCGCCTGCAAGCTAACGCGGCTCTCCGGGTATGGACCGAGTGCTGTTGCAGGTGCGAAAAAAGAAGGATCGTCGCCGATTGGAGGATTGGCTGGCCAAGTCTTGCCACTTGATCTTGCCCAACCCCGAACACCCCTTGGAGGGCGAATTTGACCTGGTCATCATCGATGGTCCGTCCCTCAAAGAGCTCCGTTCCAAAGTTCGCCGTCGCCGCCAGGCTGAACAGCCTGTTTTTTTGCCTTTTCTGCTTCTGACGATGCGGCGCCGGGGAAGCATGCCTTCCCGGCATCTGGGACGGGTCGTCGATGATCTGCTTATCCGTCCCCTAAACGAAAACGAACTGCAAGCGCGTGTGGCTAATTTATTACGCATGCGGCGGTGGTCGCTCGATCTTAAACGAGAGCATGACCGGGTCATGAAACTCGCCGTGACGGACGACGTTTCCGGGTTCAACAACACGCGCTACCTGCACCGTTATTTGGACCGGCTGCTCGATCACGCTGAGAAGCCCGTTGAGGTCTGCCTCGTTTTTTTCGACCTCGACAACTTCAAGCATCTCGTCGATACCCATGGCCATTTGCTCGGGAGCAAAGCTCTGAGGGAAGTGGCTCAGACCGTCGCACACGTGCTGGGCGAGGAAGATCGGCTGGTGCGCTACGGCGGCGATGAGTTCATCGCGATCCTGCCGCGCCAGAACAAAGACGAAGCCCTGCTCAAGGTCAACCGTATGAAACAGGCGATTCTCTCGACCCCGTTCCTTCAGAAGGAAGGTATCCACGCAAGGCTCACCGCCTCCTTTGGCCTGGCCGCTTTCCCAGAGGATGCTGCCGACAAACGCGAGTTATTGGCGGAAGCGGATCGGTGTCTGTTTCAGAGCAAGACGGAAGGCAAGAATCGCATCACCTTTGCCGAACTGGAGCATGCAGCGTAGACCTGGACAGCTGTTGCAGGTTGAAACTTGACCACCCTGCCGCTCTAAATCCTCAGGGCCTGGTCAAAGTCTTCGTAGAGGTCTTCGAGATCCTCGATGCCCACCGATACCCGGATCAGGCCGGCGCTGATGCCGGCGCGCTCCCGTTCTTCCGGCGACATCGAGCGGTGCGAGGTCTGGCTGGGCAGGCACACCAGGGTTTCAACTCCGCCCAGGCTCAGCGCCGGCGTGGCTACCCGCAATCGCCGTAGCACCTCGTTAACCCTGGCCGATTCCCGCAGTTCAAACGACAGCATGCCGCCGAAACCGCGCATTTGCCTCGTGGCAATCTGGTGATCGGGGTGGCTCGGCAGGCCCGGATAATTGACTCGGGCCACTGCCGGATGATGCTGCAGGAATTCGGCGAACCGGCTCGCGTTTTCATTGTGCCGTTGGACTCTGAGGGCGAGGGTTTTCATGCCGCGTTCCAGCTGGTAACAACCGTGCGCATCGAGCGTGCCCCCGTGATTGATCGCACACTCGGCTACTTTTCTGATCACGGCACCCGAGGAGACCGCCACGCCCGCGTTTACGTCCGTATGCCCATTCAGGTATTTGGTCGCGCTATGGACCACCACATCGATGCCCAATTCAATCGGGTTTTGATTAATCGGGGTGGCGAAGGTGTTATCGATGATGCTCAGCAGCCCATGGTTGCGCGCCACAGCCGCAACCGCGGCCAGGTCGATGCAGCGCAGCAGCGGGTTGGAAGGCGATTCGACATAAATCACCCGCGTGTTTGGGCGCAAAGCCGCCTCGAATTCCTCCGGCGTGCCGGCCAGTCCGGTTTGAATTCCGAAGGCGGACAATTCGCCGCTGAGAAAATGGTAAGTGCCTCCATACAGATCGGCCTGGAACAGCGCGTGATCGCCCGGCTTCAAATGCGCGAAGAGCACGGTTGAGATCGCCGCCATCCCGGAACCGAACACCAACGCCTCTTCTCCTTTCTCCAATGCCGCGATTTTGCGCGCGACCACCCGTTGATTTGGCACGTTAAAATATCGCGGGTAGATATTTTCATTGGCCGGGTTGGGATAGGCGTACGACGTGCTTGGAAAAATCGGGCTGCCAACCCCTCCGGTGCGCTCGTCCAGGTGGGTCCCGGCGTGGACGCACTGCGTTGCCGGACGAAAGGAGTGAGTCGCGTGTTTCATCGAGTTCTCGGTCTACGGTTTCTGCGCTTCATTCCAGCGGATGGCATATCTTACCAACTCACCGCCGTTGGCCAGTTCCATTTTCTTCCGGATATTGGCCCGATGCACTTCCACGGTTTTGACGCTCAGATGCAGATGCTCGGCAATCTCGCGCGTCCCGTGGCCCTGGCCCAACAATTGAAAAACCTCGAATTCCCGGTCCGATAGCTTTTCGACGGGAGATTGGGAATCCGGCCGGTGCCCGGAATAATTTTCAAGGATCTTGGCCGAGATTTTCTCGCTGACGTAAATGCGTCCGCCCAGAACCTGGCGGATCGCCAGCATCAACTTTTTCCCGCCTTCCTGTTTCATGATGTAGCCGCGTCCGCCGGCGCGCAGCACGCGTTCGGCATAGAGCGATTCGTCATGCATCGAGACCACCAGGATGGGCAATGCCGGTTGCAGCGTGTGGACGTCTTTGATCAGTTCAAGCCCGCTCTTGTCGGGCAGCGAAATATCCACCAGCAGCAGGTCGGGTACGGCTTTCTCGATCGTCCGCAAAGCCTGGCCGGCGGAGTCCGCCTGCGCCTCGACGACCAGGTCAGGCTCGTGCTCGATCAGTTGCGCCAGTCCTTCGCGCATCATCGGATGATCGTCTACGATCACGATGCGTTGCTTGAGCTGAGCAGCCTTCTTCATCAGTGCTGGATTGTGCCTCCACTTCAACAGTTTCCCCGGTGCGTGCGCCAGCCTTTTTTATGTCTTGGTCACAACACACGATACCTGGGCGCCGCCTCCCGGAGTGGATTCTATGGATAACGAGCCGCCAATCATCCCCGCCCGATAACGCATAATCCGCAGACCCATCCCTTCGTTCCGCGTCACTGCTTTTGGCAGTCCAGCCCCGTTATCGACGACCCGCAGCATGATTTGGTCGCGGTCTGCTTCGAGGCCAATGCGGACTTGAGTCGCCTTGCCGTGACGAATCGCGTTCGAGACCGCTTCCTGGGCGATGCGGTATAGGTGCGTGGCGGTGGCCGGAGGCTCGTTCCGGCCCGCCCCTTTGCATTCTGCCACGCACGTAATTCCGAACATCTTTTCGGTGTTGGCCGCCAGTTCCTCGAGGGCCGAGGCCAGGCCTTCGGATTCCAGGGTGACCGGCGCCAGGCCTCGTGCCAGGGACCGGGTCTGAGTAATCGCCTCGCGCACGTGACGTGCGATGTCGCTGGCGCGATTGGCCTCGGCCTTCGATTTGCCGGCCAGTTTCTGGTGCAAGACCTGGCTCATGAGCTCGATCCCCGCCAGCTGTTGGCATAGGCCATCGTGCAAGTCCTGTCCGATCCGGCGCCGTTCCTGATCACTGATTTCGAGGATCTCCCGTTCCAACCGCCGCCGTTCGGTGATGTCCCGAAAGATAATCAACCAGTGCGTGTTGCGCCCCTGGTTGTCTTCAACTGGACCGACGCGCCATTCCCCCCAGCGCTCGCCATTCGCCGTTTGGTAAGTGGAAATCTCATCGAGAAAACGGGCGCCGCTCGGCAGGCCGGCTTGCAATCGTTGAGACACATGTTGCAGCCCCGCCAACGAGCTGAGCGGTTTGCCCACCACTGTTTCCGCCGTATAACCCGTCGCCTGCGCAAACGACGGATTGATGTAGATCACCTTCAAGTCCGGCAATTCGGCGCTGCAGATTAAGACCGCGCTGAACCCTTGCTCGACAGCGCTGCGAACCAGATGGACTTGCTGCTCGGCCTCCGCGAGGCGTCGTTCCTGGTCCAATTGGTCGAGTGCCCTTTTAACCACGGCCGGGACGAAGTGCAAAAAATCACCGTCCTTCACCAGGTAATCGCGGGCGCCGCGTTTCATCATATCCACCGCGACACGCTCATCGCCCTGGCCGGTAATGATAATGAACGGGGGACAGCGCTGCGATTGGACGAGGCGCTCGACCAGTTGCGGGCCTTGAATGTCCTGGAGTTTAAGGTCCAGCAACATGAGTTCGGCCCGGTTTTGGCCCAGCCACTCCAGCGCCGCCTGGCCGCTGGTCGCGGCAGCCGTGTTGAAACCCTCACGCTGCAGCGCCCGTTGGATCAGCCGCAACAACCCGCGGTCATCATCCACGACCAGGACGGTTGGCGCAGAGGCCGAGGTTTCCATAAAATCGCCGGACGGCTTGGTGTCTGCCGAAGGAATCACCGCCCGCCGTTGATGTCCGGCACCTGAACAAGGCTGATGTACAATCCCAGCCCCTTGATGGCTTCGGCAAATTTGCTGTAATCCACAGGTTTGACGATGTAGCTGGCGCAACCAATGCTGTGGCAACGTTCCACTTCCCGCGGATCATCGGTGGTCGTCAGAATAATGACCGGAATCTTTCGCAGCTCAGGATCCTCTTTAACCTTCCGCAACACTTCGATTCCGTCCACTTGCGGCATGCGGATGTCTAACAGCAGCAAATACGGCGCCTCCCCAGCCCGGTGTGGCCCCGTGCCGCGTCGAAAAAGAAAATCCAACACCGACTGCCCGTTGTCGAAGCGTAGGATGGGATTGTTCAGCCCGGCGCGCGTCAGGTTCTTCTCAATCAAACGCGCATGGCCCGCGTCGTCCTCGGCTACCAGGATGATGACTTCTCGATTGGCGTTCACCGCTTCATTTTAAGCGGCTCCGGACCCGGCAAGGAAACAAAAAAACGGCTGCCGACTCCCGGTGACGATTCGACCCAGATCTTTCCATTTTGCCGTTCCAGGATGCGCTGGGCGATGGTCAAGCCGAGTCCTTCTCCTTCGCCGGCCGATGGGTTGAGTCGATGAAAGATTTCAAAAACTTTGTTCTGGTGATCCGAGGCGATCCCAATGCCGTTGTCCTGAACGATGAATATCGCCCGTTGATCCTGTAGCGAGCCGCTAATCCGGATGAATGGCGCCCGGTCCGCGTGACGATACTTAATGGCGTTATCGATGAGATTTGAGAAGACCTGGTTGATTTGCGTCGCGTCACCCAGACAATCCGGCAGCGGCTCGACCGCCAGTACCACACCGGCCTTTTTGACCTGAAATTCCATTGCCTGCAGAATGTTTTGCAGCAACGCATTCATGTCCAGCCGTTCGATGCGCAGCGCCGCCTTCCCCAGCCTGGAATAGCGCAGAAAACCCGCCAGCAGGATATCGATCTTCGTCACCCCGGCCTGGATATACTCCAGCGCTTCGGGGATATCCTGCCGGAGCACCTCCTGAACCTCCCGGTCGCTCACCGGCGCCGCTGATTGCCCGGCCATCAGGCGCTCCCGCAGTCGCTCGCAGGCGAGCGCGAGTTCCTGGCTGAATCCCTGGATATTGACCAGCGGCGATCTCAAATCGTGCGAGGCCACGTACACGATGGTCTCAAGTTCCTTGTTCTTCTCCGCCAGGGATTGGGCCAGGTCCGCCAAGCGCGCTTCCGCTTTCTTGCGTTCGCTGATGTCCCGCACAAAACCGGTGAAGAGCCGGCGGTCAGCCAGGGGCACCTCGCTCACCGCCAAATCCATGGGAAAAACCGTGCCATCCTTTCTCTGTCCCAGCACCTCGCGGCCAATTCCAATGATCTTCGCTTGGCCGGACCGCAGGTAATTCGCCAGGTAACCGTCGTGCTCCTCTCGATACGGCGACGGCATGAGCATGCTGACGTTTTTTCCAATCACCTCTTCGGCTTTGTAACCGAAAGTTTTTTCTGCCGCGGGGTTCATCGATTCCATAATCCCGCGCTCATCGATGGTAATGATGCCCTCGACCGCGGTTTGTAAAATCGCCCGCAAACGCTCTTCGGTCTCGGTTCTCCCGGAACGGTTGGCGAGCGGGTATTCGCGGCCCGCGGTCCCCTCAGTTGGCCGCGGGCACGCCTGAGATTCCAGGGCTTTCAGCCGGGCGACCAGCTCTGTCCGGCTTAAATCGGTGTATGGATCCATGCGCTGAGCCCCTGAACTATCCGGTACCAGCCCGCGAAAGCCAATGCTATCTTAGCAGACCTGGTTCCCGTCCAGAAATAGGGACTCGTTTCAGGGCGTTGCGCGTGCCCCTACCTGCGTGTGCCCAGTAACTGCACCCGATATTCTGTCGGCGATTGCCCCAGAATTTTTTTGAAGACCCGGTTGAAATGGGTTAGCGATTGGAAGCCGACCTCGAAGGCGATCTCGCTGACCCTCAGATTTGGATTGAGCAGGAGGTTTTTGGATTTCTCGATCCGGACGCGCGAGAGGTAATCGGTGAAATTAATCCCGGTAACCTTCTTGAACATTTTACAGAAATAAAAGGTGCTCGTGTTGCAGGCCTTGGCGACATGGCCAAGCCGCAGGTTCTCGGTCTGGTGTTCCAGGATGTACTCTTTGGCCCGGGTTATAACCGGCGGTTCGGCATTCTCCTGTTGTACCACCACTTGATTGCTCAGCATTGACAGATGCTGAGCAAAAATGGTCAACAATTTGACCATCGCGTCGTGTTGCTTGGGTGCCACCACGCGGCTGGCAAAATACGCTTCATGCAGCGTTTGGCGATCCGCTTCCACACCCCATTCGGCGGCTTGCCGCGCGGCCCGATCGAATTGCGCTTCACTGGGCTTTTTGCGGAAGACCTGCCCGGTTTGCAAAAACCCGATCAGCCGGTCGCCCAAACGCACCGGCACCGCTGTGTCGCACAGGCCGTTCGGACATCCCATCGTGTACGCCTGCTCGGACGCTAATTCCGACAACGTTTCCTGCACCGACAAGCACGATGCGCAGGCCCGGCTTTTCTGAGAGATCAACGAACAAAATGGGCCTTCATTGCGCCGGCCGTGGTGCGGCAACTGCCACGTCTCCACTGGCCGCAGCGCCACCGGCAGCCCGGTGGCATCGGTAAAGGCCCGTTCGTACTCCTGGAACAGCTTCGAGCTGACCAGCGCTTCGATTAACCCCCGGTCGCCATTCCCATGATTGGCGGCTCGGCTCTTAAACAGAGCCCCGCGGTTCCGCAGCGGCGCAGCCGTCCCGGCCGGGTGCAGAGGGCGAAATGAAGCCGGCTCGGCTGCCGAGGCGTTCAGCGTGCTTGCGGAGGGAGGAGTCGACCTAACATACGTTGTCTGCATGAAGCCAATTTAAGGAGCATCCAATGTGATGACAATTAGGGGGCAGCCTGATCGCTTATTAGGGATCTGGAGTACCTGGCCTAGGGGTTGGCCTTAGAGCCTGTTTTGGAATTCGGTTTGGAGTCCCGCCTTTAGGCGGTCCAGCGCCCAAACCGCCTAAAGGCGGGACTCCAAACCAGGCGCGGCGACTCGGCCGGTTTTTAAAACACGCTCTCAGTTAAAACCGATAACCAATGCCCGCCAGGATCTTTAGGTCGTTCTTCAGCCGGCCGCTGGCCGGACGGTTGTTGTAAGTATCATCCGCGACCAAACGAATATCCAGTGACTTGGTAACCGGCGCCGACACGCCGACTTCGGCGTTCAGTATCCAATTGGCAAAGTCATCCACTTGGGGAATCCATTCCAGCGTCTGCCACACTTTGGCTCCGCCGCCAAATTTGTGCTCGAATCTCTCAGCCAGCCGCAGGCCCATGTATGTATCGCTGTGATGGCCCAATTCCTCTGTCACCAGAGACGGGCCCGCTTCACCGCTCAGGAAGGTGTTGGTCTGCTTGATGAAATAGTACCCTGCCAGGGGGCTCACGGTGAATCGGTAGTTGATATCGGACACATTGTCGTGCAATCCCTCGACGCGCAGGCCGGCATAAAAACGCTCGCTGAACAAATGATTGAACTGTCCGAAGCCCTTCAGAAAGTCCTGGGTCTCGGACGTCACATCCTGGCCGCTTGAACTCTTAGTCGTGGCTTTGCCGTACCCGGCCGCTGCGCCCAGCAACAACTCATCCGATTCCCATTTGCGCTTGGTGTTCAGCGTTATGGCTCCCAGGAAATTGCGGCTGTTGCCTCTGGTCAGAGTCAGATCGGCCGAAGCGACGCTTTCCCAAAGCTTTTTTGGAGGTTCAGGCGCTTTGGCGTCCTCGGCCGCGGCCGCCGCCGCCAGCAGGAGAGCTGTTAGTTGCAAAGGTAAGCCGACGACTCCGCTTAATGAGGGTTCTTTTGTCTTCATGATGGTCGATTAGTGTTACTGTTAGGTCCAAGAGTGCCCGAGTGGTTCAACTTGCTACAACGCACCGGCTTCATCGTTCAGCCGGTGAATTGGAGGCCAATCCTACGGAACCCTGATCTAAATGCCAGAATTTTTCCACGACCATCGAAGCAAGTAAGCAAATCGAAGCGTGCAATCTCGAAAACCAGGCACCCGTCCGATTGGCCCGGCTACCGCGGGAAGGCAGGACTCTGAACCTTTAGGGCTTCGTTGGATTTATGTAACGGTCGGAAACCCACTGGAGGTCGCGATTTCTGGCGGAACCGAATCTGGGGGCCGGTGAATTACCGGTTGGGTTGGTGAGGAGTCCCGTGCTGGCTTCAACCCATTTGTGGATTTCGGTGTGGCCATCGGCAAACGAAAAACTGGCCGACTGCCCGTGCCGGTAAGCGGGATAGTTCTGCCAGGTATCATCATTGACCTGGACGGCGAAGTAGCCGTCGTCAATCGTGTACTCGCTCTCATCGACAAAGACAAAAGCGTCCACGGGAGGAGGCCGGTTGATCTGGCCGGTTTTGCGATAGGGAATCGCACTGGCCGGGTTATTGGGCAGCGTGATGGGCTTCACGTCGGTGCCGTCCCAGGTCCCCCCATGCATTTGGCCGCTGATCGAAAAACTTCGGGCCGGCAGCAAAGGCAACAAACCATTGCGGCTGATTACTTCGACTCGCTGCTGCGCGGGGCACGCGTAGATTTTCACCTGGGTATTATACGGAAAAAGCAGGCCCCGTTGGAGGGTGGCTATGTTGGTTGCGCCGGGCAAATCATAGGCCAGCGCGTTTCCGGAGCCGTCAATCCAGGCATGCGAGTCATCAGTGGCGTTGGGCACGATGGTATCATTGTAGTCCAAGGCGTACAATGCCCAGCACACTTGCAATTGCTTGGCGTTGTTCGAACAGGAGATCCCCTGGCCTTTAGCCTTGGCCCGGCTTAAGGCGGGCAACAGCATCGAGGCCAGTATGGCAATGATCGCAATGACCACCAGCAACTCAATCAAAGTGAATCCTTTGGACACCGAGGAACGTTGGATCGATGGCTGGGATTGCATAGCTTGTTGCTGAATGTTCATGGGCTACGCCTCCCTATACACCCAGCTCATGACAATAGTCAACTCTGCTACCTCATGCCCCAGGGCAAACGCATCGGATAGGTAGGGACATCGCGCTGCGATGTCCCCGCCCGCGTTCAGCGGGCGGAACGAATGCGAGAGGACTTCCCTTCCCACCCAACCTTGCCTCGCTGAACTTGCGCGCAGCGAGCGCGCCATCCCTACCGCCAGAATTAGATGCGTTTGCCCTGTCACCGCCCAACGAGGGTCTCTGTCAGCGGTTTGGGTGAGACGTTTTCGTGAAAGCCTGCCGCCACTGGGGGATGCTCCGAAGCCTCGGGATCGGCCAGGAGCATCGAGCACCAGATCATAAACAGAAACAGAATTGAGTAAACCTGCAGCGGAAAATCCCAGCGTGCCTGAACCAGGCATCCGGCCAGGGCCAGCCACAGGCAGAAATTCAAAGGCCAGTGAGCGCGAGCACTTCCACGACTCAACTCGCCGAGCACGAGCACTAGCAACCAAGAGCCGATCAGCGCCGTTCCCGTCCAGCCAAACGTCAGTCGTGTTTCGAGCCAATCGTTATGAAGTTGTGCCGGCCAATAGTCATCGGGTGATTTGCGATACAATTGAAATACAGCGCCAAAAGTGCCCGGGCCTGTTCCGAAGAGATCGTAATCTCCGGCGATGAGCCGGGCGCGTTCGTACAGCTCTTCGCGCGCTTTCAAATCGGCCTGCGCCTGTCCTAAACGCGGCCACAGTTCTTTCCATCCGAGTCCGGCGCCCAGGCTCAGGCTGGCGCCCATAAAACAGGCGATCAGCAGCACCTCGCCCCGGCTCTTTTTGACATAATGCCTGTCGTCTCGCGCCAGTGTCTCCATAGCGAAGACAGTGCCCGCCAACGCCAGCATTGCTACGTCGACCAGCGCTGCACCGCGAGCCGACGAGAGGAGCGGGCAAGCCGCCATTAACCCAATACAGACCAGTTTCCAGGAATCGTGAAGGATGCTGTGATTTGGCCTGGTCCGTCGCCCCGTCCACCACAACCCGAAGCAAACCGGCCAGAGCAGGTTGAAATACTGTCCGGCATTGCCCCGATAGGCAAATGACGCGAACTGAGTTGCGGGATCCGCTAGAAATTCCGGCAACATCAGGAAGAGAAGCTTGGGCGAACGCGCGATCCGCTGCGTGATTCCTTCCAAAGCGAGCAGGCCTCCGCTCAAAGTCAATAGCCAGAGCAACCGCCTGATTCGAGTTGAGACTGCGGCGTCGGCTCTCCCTTTCAGCGTGCGCGGTTTGTCGGCGTCGGGTGCTCTTAACCAGTCGTGCGCCGCCCAAAAAGAGCAGGACAGAGCGAGCAACCGAAGAAAGGCGTCCCACGACCCGCGCGAATCCAGGCTGTGCGGCAGCCAGGCGACACAATCGTGGTACCGGAGTTGGCCGGAAAGCGCATCAAATGTCGCGCGGGCGTTCACCGCGGAGATAAAGCAATACAGCAGAATGGCGGAGGTCAAGGCGCCAAGCAGGTGTGCCGTTGTGCGGCGGTTAAAGCCGAAGCGAGAACTGCTACCCGGAATTGACCCGCTCGTTTTAGTCACGTGCCGTATCCAGGTCTTTATGCCGAGCAAAATTCCCAGGCTGTACCCGCACAGATTCATCGTCCAGCTCGACCACCGTTGGGTGGTTCCAAACGCCCAAGGGCTGAAGATTAGCATGAAACATAATAGAGTTGGTATAATGGCCTCGCAGACCGAGTTCGCCAGAAGGTCGCGCGCGCGTATTGGGCGAGTGGTTAGAAATCCTGATGCGAACCTCTTACTCATTAAGCTACCTTGAGCCAAGCCTCGGCGGGGTAACAAGTAGAATCGCAGCTCCCCATTCGCCTCGCGCTGGCATCGCGGTTGCTCTTGTCATTCTCGGAACGCCGCTCCGGCATCGCGACGAAGTGACCAGCAAGATGGGCCGGCGGCTGAAACTGTTTTAAGCATATCAGAAGAAAACCTGGTTCAGTATTACAAGGAACCCTCGAGTGGATGCGAACCCATTGGCGGGGCTTGCTGTCCTGCTTTGTGGCAGCTCTGTTCGCTTTCTGGACGCCGCCCGGTTGGGCCGCTCCCCGGAAAACATTACCTGGCCATGTGCCGGCGGTAGTGCGGAAGGTTGCCTCGATTAGCCGGATGCCGGCGGCGACGCAGTTGCGGTTGTCGCTCGGCCTCCCGTTGCACAACGAGCAGGATTTGACGGCCCTCCTGCACGATTTGTACGACCCGTCCAATGTCCGCTACCATCAGTTCCTTACTCCGGATCAATTTACGCAAAAATTCGGCCCCACCGAACAGGAGTATCAGGCGCTTATCGACTTTGTCCAAGGCAACGGGCTGACTATCGTGGGGCGGCATCAAAACCGGCTGCTGCTTGACGTTGCTGGCGCCGCTGCCGACATCGAGAAAGCCTTCGCCACCACTCTGCGACTCTATCCGCATCCGTCTGAAAGACGCGAGTTTTTCGCGCCTGAAATCGAGCCTTCAGTGGTTGCGGGCGTGCCGCTGCTGGATATCAGCGGCCTCGATAACTTTATCGTGCCTCACGCCTGCTCGCTCCATCGGCAGGCCGCTTTGCCTGCCGCTGCTCCGAATTTAGGATCCGGACCCGGTGGCGGTTATCTTGGCAACGATTTTCGAGCTGCCTACCTGCCCGCCGTTGCGCTGACCGGGACGGGGCAAATCGTGGGCTTGCTCGAGTTCGACGGCTATTACACCAACGACATCACTGCGTATGAGGCACAAGCCGGTTTGCCGAACGTTCCGCTGCAAACTCTATTATTCAACGGTTTCTCCGGAACACCGGGCGCTGACAATGCCGAAGTGGCTTTGGACATCGAGGTAGCCATCGCGATGGCCCCGGGGTTGTCCAGTGTCATGGTCTATGAGGGGGTCGGTGCCAACACCATGCTCAGCCGCATGGCCACGGATAATCGCGCGAAACAATTGAGTTCGTCCTGGACCTTCGGCATTAATGCCACCACCGAGAACATCTTTCGCCAGTTCGCCGCCCAGGGACAATCCATGTTCCAGGCGGCCGGCGATGATGGCGCCTACTCTGGCACCGTCGATCCGCCCGCTGACAATCCCAATCTCACCGTAGTCGGCGGCACCACTCTCTCGACCGCGGGCCCCCACGGGGCCTGGACTGGCGAGACGACGTGGAATTGGGCTTCCGTCGGGCAGGGGTCGGCCGCAACGGGCGGCGGCGTGAGCACAACCTATCCCATTCCTTCTTACCAAAGCGGGCTGGACATGAGCGCCAACCAGGGCTCGACGACCCTGCGCAACTTTCCCGATGTGGCGCTGACGGCCGATAACATCTGGGTGGTTTGGAATAACGGCAGCAAAGGTTATTTCGGCGGCACCAGCGCTGCGGCACCGCTCTGGGCCGGGTTTATGGCCCTGGTAAATCAGCAATCCGTTGCCAATGGCCACTCGACCCTTGGCTTCATCAATCCTGCACTTTATCTCATTGGCAAGGGCACGAATTACAGCGCGTGTTTTCACGATATTCGAACCGGCAATAACACCAATTCAACGAGTCCTTCAAAGTTCAGCGCCGTCAACGGTTACGATTTATGCACTGGTTGGGGCACACCGGCCGGCCAACGACTCATCAATGCTCTCGCGGGTGGCACCAACTTGCCGCCCGTGTTCAACGCCAACCCCTTCCTGGCGCCTTCGGCCAACGTCGGACACCCCGCCACGGGTTCGATTGCAAATCAGGCCAGCGATCCTAATCCGGGTGAGCGTCTGAGCTTCGCCAAACTCGGTGGCCCCGCCTGGCTCACTATCGCTCCGAGCGGCGCTCTTTCCGGGACGCCGTCAGGTTCGGATGTGGGAACCAATGTATTTCAGGTGAGCGTCAGCGAACCGGCCGGCATGTCCAACACCGCGACGATGTATCTCAACGTCAATGCCGCGCCCGCATTCGTCGCGGACCCG
>Ga0070741_10001382_pt1 | contig 74845 bp, 69 predicted proteins | sample Coa_R1_4_FD_66440 | JGI IMG/M metagenome (GOLD analysis project Ga0070741, IMG submission 66440) | Surface soil microbial communities from Centralia Pennsylvania, which are recovering from an underground coalmine fire - Coalmine... | ecosystem: Environmental > Terrestrial > Soil > Unclassified ...
TGCAACCGGAACCGCAAGGCACGGCCGGCCAAGCGACCGCAGCTTCGGGCAATGCGAACGAAACATCGCCCGCGACGAGCGCATCGCCTTCGACCGCAGCGTCGAATGGCGGTGCCGGTAGCGCACCCACGCCATCACCTACACCGCAAGCGACGACACCGGCCGCGCCTGCTCAAACCGCCGCTCCGCAGAGCGCGCCCGCTGGCACGTCACCGAGCGGCGGACAAACAGGTACCTCCGCCGCATCGACACTGAGCACACCGGCACAGAACGCATCTACACAAAGCGCTCCCGCAGCGAATGCTCGAGCACCGAATGCTGCGACACCGAATGCCGCCGCCCCAAATGCTCCGGCAACGGCCGAGCAGCCACGCGGCTCGAGCAGCAGCGGCGGCGGTTGACTTTCGCCATGTTCAACTTCTTCATCGAGCGTCCGGTTTTCTCCACCGTCATCGCGTTGCTCATCGCGCTGACCGGCGCGCTCGCGATGTTTCTGTTACCGATCGCGCAGTACCCGCAGGTGGTGCCACCGCAAGTGACCGTGTCCACCAACTTTACCGGCGCCAACGCGAACGTGGTGCTCGAGTCGGTCGCCGCGCCGATCGAGCAGCAGGTCAACGGCGCGACCAACATGATCTACATGGACTCGTATAGCGGCAACGACGGGTCCTATACCTTGAACGTCACCTTCGACGTCGGCACCAATCAAGATCTCGCTGCGGTCGAGGTGCAGAACCGCGTGGCGGTCGCGCAAAGCCAATTACCGGCCGACGTCCTGCGCAGCGGGGTAACCGTGCGCAAGGTGTCGACCGATTTTCTCGAAGTGATCGCGCTGACCTCGCCTGATCGCCGCTACGATCAAATCTTCCTCAGCAATTACGCGCTGCTCAATTTGTACGACGCGCTGGGTCGCGTACCCGGCGTCGGCAATGTGCGCATCTTCGGCGAACGGCAATACAGCATGCGCATCTGGCTCGATCCCGAACGCATGGCCCGCCTGGGTGTCACCGCGGGCGACATTCAACGTGCCGTGAGCGAGCAAAACGTGGTCGCCCCCGCTGGAGGAGTGGGCTTGCCGCCTGCGCCGAATGGTCAGCAGATGCAGTACTCGGCGCAGGTACAAGGCCGGCTCTCGAATGCCGAGCAATACCGCGACATCGTGCTGCGCGCGTCGAACAACGGGCAAATCGTGCGCTTGGGCGATGTGGCCCGGGTGGAGCTGGGTGCGGCGGACTACTCGATCAACGGCGCGACCGATGGAATCCCTTCCGCATTGATCGGTATCTTCCTGCAGCCCGCCGCGAACGCACTCGACACGGCGAAGGCGGTGAAACAGGTGATGGAGGAGCAAGCGCAGCGCTTCCCGCCCGGTGTCGTCTACTCGATCCCTTACAGCACCACGCCCTTCGTCACGCAGTCTCTGCACGAGGTCGTCAAGACCTTGCTCGAGGCCTTCGCGCTGGTCGTCGTCGTGGTGTTCTTGTTTCTGCAGACATGGCGCGCGACACTGATCCCGATCTTGGTGGTCCCGGTATCGCTGATCGGCACGTTCGCCGCGTTTACTGCGCTTGGCTTCTCGATCAATACGCTCACCTTGTTCGCGCTCGTGCTGTCGATCGGGATCGTGGTGGACGATGCCATCGTCGTCGTCGAAGCCGTGCAGGAGCGGCTCGACACGCACCCCGACATGACACCCGTCGAAGCCGCCAGACAGGCCATGGCGGCGATCGGCGCGCCGGTCATCGCGATCACGCTCGTGCTCGCGGCGGTGTTCGTGCCGGTCGCCTTCCTCGGGGGCCTCACCGGACAGCTTTACCGCCAGTTCGCGCTCACCATTACGGTGGCGGTCACGCTCTCTGCGATTTGCGCGCTCACCTTCACACCCGCGATGTGTGCGCTGCTTCTGCGCCGAGCGGCACGCGACCACCAGGCGCGCGGTCCGGTCGGTCGCTTCCTCGCCGGATTCAACCGCGGCTACGAGCGTTTCCGAGACCGCTATCTCCATGGCGTGGACACGCTCATCCGCCATACGTTCCTCGTGCTGCTGACCTTCGGGATTCTTCTGGTGGCCGTGTTCGGGCTGGTCACCACGCGGCCCACGGGCCTCATTCCGCAAGAGGATCAAGGCTATCTTTTTGCCGTGGCGCAGCTGCCCGCCGGCGCCTCGCTGCAGAGGACCAACCGCGCGATGGAACAGATGAGCGACATCGCACGCTCGCTTCCGGGCGTCGACGGCACGGTGACGATCTCAGGCTTCAACTTGCTCACCGGCCAGAGCGTGTCCTACAACGGCACGATGTTCGTGCGTCTCAAACCTTTCGACCAACGCAGCGGCGCGGAAAGTGCGCAAGCCCTGCTGCCGCAGCTGATGGGGCGTCTCAACGGCGGTGTGCGCGACGCCATGGCTGTCGTGGTCAACCCGCCTCCAATCCGCGGGATGGGCGCGGCAGGCGGCTTCACTTTCGTTCTGCAGGATCGGCAAGGTACCGATCCCGACCGTCTGGCGAAGGCGCTGCAAACGCTGCTCGCCGAAGCACGCAAGCGGCCCGAGATCGGCAGCGTGTATTCAGCGTTCGACACGCGCGTGCCGCAAATCCGCTATGAGATCGATCGCGAGAAAGTGAAGAGTCTGGGTGTGCCGCTCGACGACGTCTTCCGCACGCTACAAGTCTTCCTCGGCGGCTTGTACATCAACGACTTCAACCGCTTCGGTCGCACCTTCCGCGTCATCGCGCAGGCGCAGCCCGACGAGCGCGCGCATCCCAACGACATCGCCAACTTCTACGTGCGCAGCGCCAACGGCGACATGATCCCGCTGTCGACGGTCGCACACGCGGTGCCGATCAACGGCCCACAGTATTACCAGCGCTTCAATCTCTACAGCGCGGCAACGGTCAACGGCACCACTGCGCCCGGCTACAGCACGGGCCAGGCAATGGCGGCGATGGAACAAATCGCCGCACAATTGCCGCCCGGCTTCGGTTACGCGTGGCGCGACATTAGCTATCAGGAGAAGCAAACCAGCGGGCAGACGATCTACATCTTCATGCTGTCGCTGGCGTTCGTCTTCCTCGTGCTGGCAGCGCTCTACGAGAGCTGGGCGATGCCGGTCGCGATCCTGCTGGTCATTCCCTTCGGCGTGCTCGGTGCATTCCTCGGGCTCCTCGTGCGTAGCATGACTAGCGATGTCTACACCCAGATCGCGTTGATCCTGCTTATCGCACTAGCCGCGCGCAATGCCATCCTCATCGTCGAGTTCGCCAAGCTCGCACGCGAGCGCGGGGAGCCCATCGTCGACTCGGCGATCGCCGGGGCGCGCTTGCGTTTGCGGCCGATCTTGATGACCTCCTTCGCCTTCATCCTCGGCTCGGTGCCGCTTGCGATCGGTGTAGGTGCAGGTGCGGGCGCGCGGCAGTCGCTCGGTACCGCCGTGGTGTTCGGTATGCTGATCGCGACCATGATCGGCATCTTCTTCATCCCCGCGTTCTATGTGATGCTGCAACGATTGAGCGAGCGCGGCGTGCATTTGCGTCCGAGGCCATCGCCACCCGGCTCGACGCCGGGTCCTACACCGCCCGGTCCACCACCACCGGGCCCGACACCAGCGGGCGGCGGAGCTATGCCAGGCAGCGCAAGGGCGGCGCCGGAGAGAGATCAGGGGCGCTAGGACTCGTTATCTCGGCCCTGCCCCGCGCGCGCTCGCACGACAGCGTGAAGCGCCGCAGCGCGCGTTAGCTCATCGCCGCACGGATTTGCGCTTCGCTCAAGCCGACTTCGCTCAGCACCTCGCGCGTATGCTCGCCGAGATTCGGCGCGTGGCGGCGCAGCCGGTAAGGCGTGATGCTCATGCGCACGGGACTGCGCACGCTGCGATAGGCACCTTCGCTCGGATGTTCCATGGTGCGGAACAGCTCGACCGCACGGACATGCTCGTCGTTCTGTACGTCGTTCAAGTCCAGCACCGGCATGCAGGGAATGCTGACACGGTCGCAGAATTCAACCCACTGCGCGGTAGTGTGCTTGGGCGCTTCCTCCTCGATCACCTTGTAGAGCACCTCGATGTTCTGCACCCGCTTTGGCAATGTGCTGAAGCGCGCATCCTCTCGCAGCTCTGCACGGACGACGAACTCGAAGAAGTCGCGCCAGTTCTGATCGGAGTACGGCAAGATGCACGCATAGCTGTCGGCCGTGCGAAACGGCTTGCGCTGCTTGCTCAGCAGCCGTTGAAATCCGATTCGCCCAAGCGGCGGCTCGAAGGTCGCGCCGCCGAAGTGCTCGACCAAATTGAATTCGATCGCGGTCTCGAACATCGGCACTTCGATTTCCTGCCCGCCACCGCCGCGCGCGCGATGAAACAGCGCAGCGAGAATCGAATAGGCGATGCTCTGGCCGGCGATCTTGTCGCAGATCACCGTGGGACAGTACTGCGGCTCACCGTGCACGCTGCCGTACAGCGCAGCAATGCCCGACCCGGCTTGGATCAGATCATCGTAGGCCGCCTTGTCGCCATAGGGCCCCGTCGCGCCGAAGCCGCAGGCGCTGCAATAGACGATGTCGGCTTTCAACTCGCGCACGCTCGCGTATTCGAGGTGCAGACGCTGCGCCGCCTTGGGTCGCATGTTGTGGACGAGGACGTCGGCGGTGCGAATCAACGCATCGAGGGCTTCGCGCGCCGCCGGCCGTTTAAGATCGAGCATCACGCCGCGCTTGTTGCGATGAAGATTGAGAAACGATCCCGACATGCCTTCGTGCCGCAGCGGGCGATAGTTGCGGAAGCTGTCGCCCTCGGGGCTTTCGACCTTGATCACGTCGGCACCGAAGTCGGCGAGGATGTGCGTGGCGAAGGGGCCCATGATGACCGTGGTGAGATCGATCACGCGGATGCCGGTGAGCGCGCCGGGAGCAGGATTTTCTTTCATTGATTCTTAATACGACTTCGGCAACCCCAGCACCTTCTCCGCGATATAGCACTTGATCAGCTCGGGGCTCACCGGCGCGATGCGCGTGATCAGCACTTCGCGCAGATAGCGCTCGACATGATATTCCTTCGCGTAGCCGTAGCCGCCGTGTACCATCACCGCGCGCGTGCAAGCGTTGAAGCCGGCTTCCGCCGCGAGATACTTCGCGGCATTCGCTTCCGCCCCGCAGGGCTCGCCACGATCGTAGCGTTCGGCCGCGCGCATCACCATCAGGTCGGCCGCAGTCAACTCCATCCAACTCTCGGCGAGCGGATGCTGCACGGCCTGGTTCATGCCGATCGGCCGATCGAATACGATGCGTTCGTTCGCATAGCGCGCTGCACGATGGAGCGCAGCCATGCCCAACCCGACCGCTTCGGCAGCAATCAGAATGCGTTCCGGATTCAATCCGTGCAGGATGTACTCGAAGCCTTTGCCTTCCTCGCCGATGCGATCTACCACCGGCACTTCCAGCTCGTCGATGAACAGCTGATTCGAGTCGACGCACTTGCGTCCCATCTTCTCGATGACGCGCGCTTCGACACGATTGCGGTCGAGATCCGTGAAGAACAACGACATGCCGTCGGTCGGGCGCGCGCACTGCTCCCGTGGGGTAGTGCGTGCGAGCACCAAGATCTTGGTTGCGCGCTGCGCGAGCGTAGTCCATACCTTGCGACCCGACACGATATAGCGGTCCCCGCGCCGCGCGGCCTTGGTCGTGATGCGCGACGTGTCGAGCCCCGCATCGGGCTCGGTCACCGCGAAGCACATCAGCTGCTCGCCGCGAATCATCGGTGGCAGCATGCGCGCCTGTTGCTCGACGGTGCCGAATTGCGCGACCGGCTTCAAGCCCCAGACGTAATGATGGATGGCCGATGCGCCGCTCATGCCGGCGCCCGATTCGGCTACCGCGCGCATCATCACTGCGGCTTCGGTCACCCCGAGCCCGATGCCGCCGCATGAATGCGGCATCGCGATGCCGAGCCAACCGCCGGCGGCGAGCGCATGCTGGAACGCTGCCGGATAGTCGCCGTCGCGGTCGCGCTCCGCCCAATAGCTATCGTCGAACTGCTCGCACAGTTTGCCGATGGCCTCTCGGATGGAGGCCAGGGAATGGGACGGTGCGATCATCGAGAAGGATTCAAACGCAAAGATCGATTAACCACGGGCCTTGTTGCCAGCTTGGAGCGCACGATCGTCATCCCCCTCTGTCTGCCCACTGCCGCGACGCGAGAGGGAGACCTTGCCCTACTCGACCCGACCACTTCGTTTACTGCGACAGGATCCAATCGACCAGCATGCGCGCTTCGGCAGCATCGACCTGCCGTTGCGGCCACATGGCGAAGCGCTCGCCCCAGTGCCCGATACTGCCGGTGCGTATCACCGTCGGCAAGCGTTCGCGCGCGCTCAGATCGTAGCGATAGCGCCGCGCAATGGCACTGAAGGAGGGACCCACTTCGGTGCGTCCGATCGCGTGGCATTCGAAGCAACCCTTTTCGCGCGCCAGCGCTTCGGCGTCCTCGAAAGGCTGCGCGGTCGCCGCATACGCAGTGACCAGTCCGAGCTGCACCAAGGCCGTCAGCAGGATGATTCTCATGAGCGCTCTTCCAGGCGAGGGGCGGTGATCGGATTGTAGACGGATCTACGTGCAGGAACAGGAGATAGCCGCTTTGCGAGACGGAGGCAGATGGCGCCGACACTTGCCTCCTGCCGGCGGTCTGCGGTTCGTGAGCCTCGCGCCGCGGCGTTCGGGCGCTCGCTTGAAGCATAATCCGGTCGACAACATGAAGACGGACGTTCTGCTGAAACCAAGGTCGCGCCTCCTGCTGTACGGCGCGACGATTCTCCTCAGCGCCTTTCTGCTATTTCAGATCCAGCCGCTCGTCGGCCGCATCGTGCTACCGCTGTTCGGCGGGGTGGCGTCGGTGTGGACCACGTGCATGCTGTTCTTCCAGGGATTGCTGCTGGTCGGCTATCTCTATGCGCATGGCTTGACTCACCTCGCGCAGGCGGCGCAGCGCCTGGTGCATGGGGCGGTGCTGCTCGCGGGAATAGCGGCGCTCTTTTCCGGGCTTTCCGCCTCACCCTCGATAGTGGAAGGCGATCCAACTTGGGCGGTCTTGCGCACGCTGTTCGTGCTGGTCGGATTGCCTTACTTGATCCTGTCCGCGACGGGTCCCTTGCTGCAAGCTTGGTGGCTGGCCGAGGCCGATCGCACGCCCTACCGGCTCTTCGCGCTGTCGAATTTCGGATCGTTGCTCGCGCTGCTGAGCTACCCGCTGCTGGTCGAGCCGCGCCTGGCACTCGGCACGCAAGCATCCGCCTGGACAGTCGGCTTCGTGATCTTCGCCGTTGCGATCGGAGCCGTGGCTTATTCGTTGCCGCGACTGCAGCGTCCGGCAATGCATGCACGGGCGCGAAACAGCGAAGCCCCAACGCGGCGCGACGCTGCGATTTGGACGGTGCTCGCGTTTTGCCCATCGCTGCTGCTGCTTGCGGTCACCCGCCACATCACCGAAGACATCGCCCCGGTCCCGCTGCTCTGGGTGGTGTTTCTATGCGTCTACCTGTCGAGCTTCGTTTTGTGTTTCGAGCGCGACGGCTGGTACCGGCGCAAGGTGTTCGTCCCTGCCCTATTCCTCTCGATGGGTCTGATCAGCTACAGCCTCCTCACGCGCCACGTCTTGTTCGGGCCACGTGGAACGATCGTCGTCTACACCCTCGCGCTGTTCGCCGCCTCGATGACCTGCCACGGCGAACTTGCCCGGCGCAAACCCGCCCCCGAACACCTGACTCGCTTCTATTTGTGGGTGGCCGTTGGCGGCGTACTGGGCGGCGTTTTCGTGAGCATCATCGCGCCGCGCATCTTCAACGACTACTACGAGCTGCCCCTGGGATTGGTGCTCGCACTGCTGGTCGCCGCGCTGTCCTCGCCGCGCGTGGATCCGCGCCCACCGGCCCGGTTGCGCAAGGTCGGATTGCGCGGCGCACTGATCGCGCTCACCCTTTGCGTTGCCGCCGCCTTGGCGTACGAGTCGGCCGAGCGTGACGAACGCTTCGTGCTCCTGCGGCGCAATTTTTACGGCAGGCTGGCGATCAAGCACACGAAAGTCGGTGAGGTCGTCCAGCGCACCCTCTATCACGGCGGAACGATCCACGGGCTCGAGCTGCTCGACGGGACGCATCGGCTGCAGCCGACGACCTACTACACCGAGTCGTCCGGCATCGGGCGCGCCCTCTTGGGCAAGCGTAGAAGCGGCGCGCAACAAGTCGGCGTGATCGGATTGGGTGCTGGAACGCTCGCTACCTACGCGCGCCCGGACGATCTGTACCGCTTCTACGAAATCAACCCGCTGGTCGTGCGCGTTGCACGTCGGTGGTTTTTCTTTCTCGCGCGATGCAAGGGGCAAGTGGAAATCGCGCTCGGCGATGCACGCCTGTCGCTGCAACGGGAAGCCGATGCACGCTTCGACGTGCTCGCGGTCGATGCCTTCTCGGGCGACGCCATCCCCGTACACTTGCTTACCCGCGAAGCATTCGAGCTCTACTTCGCGCGCGTGAAGCCCAACGGAATCCTCGCCGTTCATGTGTCGAACCGCTACCTCGATCTCGTCCCCGTCGTCGCCACCCACGCGGCCCAGATGGGCAAGCACGCATTGATATTCGATACGCAAGAGGATCGCGCCAAGCTGCAATACGGCTCGACCTGGGTGCTGCTCGCCGACTCGGCGGCCGTCTTCGCCGATCCAATCTTCCGCGGCGGGCAGCTTCCCAACACGGTCCGATCGGTGCGGCAATGGACCGACGACTACAGCAGCGTGTTCGAGGTGTTGAAGTAGTTTGACGTGACGCATGCCGAGGATGCTCATCGCCGATCCGCGCTGCGGCGATTTACTGTGGATATTTCCAGCTTCTTCCAAGAAGTCAGGGCTGCCCCTTGACAGCATGATGAGGTATATTGATCGCGTCCTATGCGTAGGTCGAATCAATCTACCGTGGGCATCCTTAGGAGGAGCTCCCCATCCATGGACGTCAAATTGACCCGGCGCCAGTTCTTCAAGGTCTGCGCGACCGGCATCGGCGGCTCGAGCATTGCGGCGCTCGGCTTCGCGCCGGCACCGGTGCTCGCCGAAGTCCGCCAGTTTAAGTTGCTGCGCACAACCGAGACGCGCAACACCTGTCCGTACTGCTCGGTGGGCTGCGGGCTGATCATGTACAGCCTCGGAGACGGTGCGAAGAACGCGAAGTCCGAGATCATTCACATCGAAGGCGACGCCGATCATCCGGTCAATCGCGGCACCCTGTGTCCCAAGGGCGCCGGTTTGCTCGACTTCGTGCACAGCGCCAACCGGCTCAAGTATCCGGAGGTGCGCGCACCCGGCACTAGCGAGTGGAAGCGCATCTCATGGGACGAAGCCCTCGATCGCATCGCCCGACACATGAAAGCCGATCGCGACAAGAACTTCGAGACGAAAAACAAGGACGGCGTCACGGTTAATCGCTGGCTGACCACCGGTGTTTTGGCGGCGTCGGCATCGTCCAACGAAACCGGCTACCTGACTCACAAGGTCGTTCGCAGCTTAGGCGTTCTCGGATTCGACAATCAGGCGCGTGTCTGACACGGACCTACGGTGGCAAGTCTTGCCCCTACGTTCGGTCGAGGCGCGATGACCAACAATTGGGTCGACATCAAGAATGCCGACCTGATCCTGATCATGGGCGGCAACGCCGCCGAAGCCCACCCCTGCGGCTTCAAGTGGGTCACCGAAGCCAAGGCGCACAACAAGGCGAAGCTGGTCGTGGTCGACCCGCGCTTCACGCGCTCGGCTGCGGTGGCGGATTACTACGCACCGATTCGCGCCGGCAGCGACATCGCATTCCTGGGCGGTGTCATCAACTATCTGCTGACCTCGGACAAGATCCAGCACGACTACGTCAAGGCCTACACGGACGTGAGCTTCATCGTGCGTGAGGACTTCGGCTTCAAGGACGGCTTGTTCTCCGGCTACGATCCCGATAAGCGCAAGTACGACAAGACGAGCTGGATGTACGAGCTCGACGACCACGGCTACGTCAAGACCGATCCCACGCTTACGAATCCGCGCTGCGTGTTCAATCTGATGAAGGCGCACTACGCGCGCTACACGCCGGACGTGGTCAGCAAGATCACCGGCACCCCACGCGACCAATTCCTCAAGGTTTGCGAGCTGATCGGCGAGTGCAGCGCGAAGGATCGGGTGATGACGATTCTCTACGCGCTCGGCTGGACGCAGCACTCGCAGGGCTCGCAGATGATCCGCGCCGCGGCGATGATGCAGCTGCTGCTGGGCAACGTCGGCATGCCGGGCGGCGGCATGAACGCGCTGCGCGGCCACTCGAACATCCAAGGTCTGACCGACCTCGGCTTGCTCACCAATCTGCTCCCGGGATACCTGACCTTGCCTGGCGAAAAGGAGGCCGACTACCAAGAGTACATCGACCAGCGCACGCCCAAGCCGCTGCGGCCCAGTCAGCTCAATTACTGGGCGAACTACCCGAAGTTCCACGTCAGCCTGATGAAGGCGTGGTTCGGCCCGGCCGCAACCAAAGACAACAACTGGTGCTACGACTGGCTGCCCAAGCTCGACAAGCAGCACGACGTGCTACAGGTGTTCGAGGACATGCATCAGGGCAAGATAACGGGCTACGTCTGTCAGGGTTTCAATCCGCTCGCCTCCTTCCCGAACAAGGCGAAGCTGATCGACGGACTGTCCAAGCTCAAGTACCTCGTCATCATCGATCCGCTCGCGACCGAAACCTCGGAGTATTGGAAGAACTACGGCGCTTACAACGACGTCGACCCGACCAAGATCCAGACCGAGGTGTTTCGCCTGCCCTCCACTTGCTTCGCTGAAGAGGACGGCTCGCTCGTCAACAGCGGCCGCTGGCTGCAGTGGCATTGGAAGGGTGCGGAGCCGCCGGGTGAGGCGCGTGGCGACCCGGAGATCATGGCCGGGTTGTTCACGCGGCTGCGCGCGCTGTATCAGAAAGAAGGCGGCGCCTTCCCGGATCCGATCCTCAATCTGACCTGGAATTACCTGCAGCCGGAGTCGCCCTCACCCGAGGAGCTGGCGAAGGAGTTCAATGGCAAGGCGCTCGCCGATGTCACCGATCCAAAGGATCCGAAGACGGTGTTGGTCAAGGCCGGCGAACAGCTCGACAGCTTCGCTCAGCTGCGCGACGACGGCTCGACCGCGTCGGGCTGCTGGATCTTCACGGGGAGCTGGACGAGCAAGGGCAACATGATGGCGCGGCGCGACAACAGCGACCCGAGCGGACTGGGTAGCACGCTCAACTGGGCGTTCGCCTGGCCGGCCAATCGCCGCATCTTGTACAACCGCGCCTCGTCCGATCCATCAGGCAAGCCTTGGGATCCCAAGCGCAAAGTGATCGGCTGGAACGGTCAGAAGTGGGTCGGCGTCGACGTGCCCGACTTCAAGATCGACTCGCCGCCCGAGGAAGGGATGAATCCGTTCATCATGAATCCGGAAGGCGTGGCTCGCTTCTTCGCCGTCGACAAGATGGCCGAAGGTCCCTTCCCCGAGCATTACGAGCCGCTCGAGTCGCCGCTGCCTGCCAATCCGATGCATCCCAATGCACCAGCGGCCCGCTACAACCCGGCGGCACGCGTGTTCAAGGGCGATCGCGAGGCGATGGGTGAAGCCAAAGACTTCCCCTACGTCGCGACCACTTATCGCTTGACCGAGCACTTCCACTATTGGACCAAGCACGCCAAGATCAACGCGATCCTGCAACCCCAACAGTTTGTCGAGATCGGCGAGGAGCTGGCCAAGGAGAAGGGCATCGCGAGTGGCGACAAGGTGCGCGTGTGGTCCAAGCGCGGCGAGATGAAGGTCGTGGCGGTGGTGACCAAGCGGCTCAAAGCGCTCGACGTTGAAGGCCGTCGCGTGCATACCATCGGCATTCCCATTCACTGGGGCTTCAAGGGCGAGGCGCGCCCGGGTTACCTGGCCAACACCTTGACGCCTTTCGTCGGCGATGCCAACACCAACACGCCGGAGTTCAAGGCGTTCCTCGTCAACGTCGCGAAAATATAACCGGACTAGGGTGTAGTCATGCCTCTGCAATCTCTCGATATCACCCGGCGATCGGCGACGACGACGCAGCCGCCGTCGGCGCGCGAGACCACCTCGGTCGCCAAACTGATCGACATCTCGAAGTGCATCGGTTGCAAGGCCTGCCAAAGCGCGTGCATGGAATGGAACGATCTGCGCGACGCAGTGGGGGATAACACCGGCACCTACGACAATCCGCGCGATCTCACCGAGAACTCTTGGACGGTGATGCGCTTTTTCGAGGTCGAGCCGAACGGCAAGCTCGAGTGGCTGATCCGCAAGGACGGTTGCATGCACTGCGCAGACCCCGGTTGCCTGAAGGCCTGTCCCGCGCCCGGCGCCATCGTGCAGTACTCGAACGGCATCGTCGACTTCCACGAAGAGAACTGCATCGGCTGCGGTTACTGCGTGACCGGCTGTCCGTTCAACGTCCCACGCATCTCGAAAAAAGACAGCAAGGCCTACAAGTGCACGCTGTGCTCCGATCGGGTCTCGGTCGGACTCGAGCCGGCCTGCATCAAGACCTGCCCAACCGGAGCGTTGGTGTTCGGCTCCAAAGACGACATGGTTCACCATGCCGAAGAGCGCATCGCCGATCTCAAGGAGCGCGGCTATCAGCAAGCCGGACTATATAACCCGGCCGGCGTGGGCGGCACGCATGTCATGTACGTGCTGCAGCATGCCGACAAGCCCGAGTTGTACGGGCTGCCGAAGGATCCGCAGATCAGCCCGTTGGTAAGTCTGTGGAAAGGCGTGACCAAGCCGCTTGCGCTGATCGCGTTCGGCCTCGCCGCGCTCGGCTCGTTCTTCCATTACGTGAAAGTGGGGCCGAACGAGGTCGACGACGAGGACACCGCGGTCGACGCCAAGGCGCGCGCGAAGGAGGAACTATGAGAGCGGACTTGATCGAACGCTACAAGGCCGGCGATCGGATGAATCACTGGCTGGTGGCGATCCTCTTCGTGCTGCTCGCACTGTCCGGGCTCGCCCTGTTTCATCCTGCGATGTTCTGGCTCACCAATCTGTTCGGCGGCGGTCCGTGGACGCGCATCCTGCATCCCTTCCTCGGCGTGGTGATGTTCGTCGCCTTTGCCTGGCTCGCGATCAAGTTTTGGCACCACAACGTGATCGAGCCGCGCGACCGACAGTGGATGAAACAGTGGCGCGACGTGATGGCCAATCGCGAGGATCGCCTACCGGAAGTGGGACGCTACAACGCCGGGCAGAAGGTGCTGTTCTGGGTGATGGTCGCGTGCATGATCGTGCTGCTGCTCACCGGCATCGTCATCTGGCAGCCGTATTTCGCCCCGAGCTTTTCGGTCACCACGCTGCGCATCGCCGTCCTGCTGCATGCGTTTGCCGCCTTCGTTCTCATCCTCGGCATCATCGTGCATATCTATGCGGCGATCTGGGTCAAAGGCACTGTTCGCGCGATGACGCGCGGCACCGTCACGCGGCGCTGGGCGAGGAAGCATCACCCGGCCTGGGTGCGGCAGATCGAAGGGGGGGAGGGACTAGGGATTATTGAGATTCTCACAAACGGATGACATCGCCGTTGGTGCAAGGCAAAGGGGAGTTGTTCCTCCCCTCCTCTCATGAGGAGATGCCGGCGGCAGGCCGGGGGTGGTGTGGCTTTGCCAGGTCTTTCCCATGACCATCATCACCGACGGCTCGCTCGCCGGTCAGGTTCCGCAGATTCCTCCGTTCCGGCCCGCCACTGCAGAGGTATTCGCGCAGCGGGCGGCGCGATTGCGCGCGCTGGCGCCGGGGCATGCGATGGAGACGTACTTGCGCTTCGCCGCTGCGCTCTCGCAAGGACAGCAGTCTGCGTTGGATCGACTCGGCGCGCTGCCGGTCCCCGATGAACACACCCTGACGGCCTGTCGCGAGCACGGCATGCCGCCGTTGTCCACCGAGGGCCTGCACCGCGACGCGCGTTGGCGCGAAGTACTGCGCGAGATCGTTGCTGCACTCGACCGCGATGTATTGCCTCGCGAAGGCGCCGAAGCGCTCGCGCGCTTGTCGTCGATGGATGTGGCTGCCCTCGAAGCTTCCGCCGATGGCTTGCTCCAAGGTCGTTTCGATCAACTGGATGCCGCGCTCGCGCCCTTCATCGGTGCGGCCCTGCAGGTGTACTGGGTGAAGCTTGCCGTCCAACTCGGCGAGGCCGCTTACGCTTCCGGCCATCAATACGGGCTCTGCCCCGTATGCGCGTCTTACCCCGTTGCCAGCGTCGTTCGCATCGGTGGTGCAGCGCAGGGCTTGCGCTACCTCGTATGCGCGCTGTGCACTTCGCAATGGCATGTCGTGCGCGTCAAATGCACGGCTTGTGCGTCGACCGCGAAGATTTCCTATTTGAGTCTGGAAGGCGCGAAGGAGAGTCTCAAAGCCGAGGTATGCGCGGAATGCCAGACTTACTGCAAAGTGTTCTACATGGAGAAGGATGCCTATGTAGAACCCGCGGCCGACGATCTCGCTACCCTCGCGCTCGACATGCTCGTGTTCGACGAGGGCTTTCACCGGCTGGGACCGAATCTGTTGCTCAGCCCTGGCGCATGAGAGCCTCCGTGACTCGTGGCTCGTGACTCATCGGTACTCGTCGCCCGCCCGATCCCTCGCCTCCGGTCCCCAGTAGCACCTAGCCCGGATGAAGGCCGAAGGCCGGAATCCGGGAAAGCCCTTCGATCCACGCGAGCTTGTGGATGTGCGCCGCCGTCCCCTTCGGCTCCGCATACTACGACGCGACACGCGTCCGTCCCGGATTCCGCTCCGCTTCATCCGGGCTACCGAACTGTGTCATCGCGCCCTTGTGCCAGGCACGCTCTGCATACGCCGCGACGATAGCCTGCCTCGCGAGCGACGAATCACGAGTCACGAGTCACGATCGTTCGCGACGCGTCACGAATCACGATTCACGAGTCACGATCATTCGCGGCGAGTCACGATCATTCGCGACGAATCACGAGTCACGATCATTTGCACCCGGTTTGCATGTCATCGCGTTTTCCATTACCGTCCTTCTGCGAGTCATGGAACGCCGCTCTGATGCGTGGCCATGCCGCGTCCAATACCACAACACGAGGAGAGGGGGAGAGCATGAACGACCAGTTAGCGGAAAGGATGAAGCGCGCTTGGCAGCGCCGGCAGTTCCTACGGCGCGGTAGCTGGCTGCTCGGCGGTGCCGCGCTGGGCTTGCCAGCCCTAGCATCGGCCAAGGCGTGCAAGCTGACCGAGCAGGAAATCCTCGGCCCGATGTACAACTACGGCGCGCCGATGTTCCAAATCAAGCTCGCCGCGGACAACGAACCGGGGCAGAAGCTGTTGCTGCGCGGCGCAGTGTTGAGCTCCGATTGCCGCAGTCCGCTGCCCCATACCCTAGTCGAGATTTGGCATGCGGACGACAAGGGCATGTACGACAAGAAGAAACCCGGTGACTTTCTCGAGCCGGTGAAGCCGCATCTGCGCGGCATGTTGCTCACCGACGAGAACGGACGCTACGAGATCGAGACGATCGTGCCCGGCGCGTACCCGATTCCGCCAGGCGTCCCGGGCCTCGAGAAATACGGCGGACTGACGCGCGCGCGGCACATCCACATCAAGGTCCTGCCCTTCTTGCACGTGGCGCTCACCACGCAGCTGTACTTCAACGGCGACGAGCATCTCGCCGGCGATCCATGGGGCGGCCACAAGCCCGACCTCGCACTCGACATGAAGCAAGACGGCAAGTACATGAAGGCCGACTTCGACTTCGTGCTGGGCACTGGGCTCTAACCAGCTGCAAAAAAGCTGCCGTGCGGGTCTGATCGGGATGCGCGAGGCTCGAAGCTAGGTCTTCATTCGCCTACATTCGTTCGTCTTGCCTGGTGCGGCTGTTGCATCGCCGCCGCCTGTCTGCTTTGCCGACCCCAGACCCGCTTCGCACGCTTTTCAACAGCCTTTCGCTTCCTCTAGATGATGGAAATCGACATCGAATCGCTCGCACGCACGCAACGCTACAAGCTGCTCACCAGTCTGATCGTTCCGCGACCCATCGCGCTCATCACGACGCTCTCCGAAGGCGGCGTGGTCAACGCCGCGCCCTTCAGCTATTTCAATGTGTTCGGCGAGGATCCGCCGATCGTCATGTTCAGCGCCGACGCGCGGGCCAGCGGGGGCCCGAAGGACACCGCCGCGAACGTCGCACGCCACAAGGAGTTCGTCGTCAACCTGGTGGACGAAGCGATCGCCGAACAGATGCACGGATGCGCAGTCGATGCCGCGACGCAATTGAGCGAGATCGAGCTGGTCGGCTTCACCACTACGCCGTCGGAGCGGGTGCGACCGCCCCGGATCGTGCAATCGCCCGTGTCGTTGGAGTGCACCTTGCACACCCAGCTCGACTTCGACACGCGCCAACTGTTCATCGGCCAGATCCGCTGGATGCATGTCCGCGAGGGCATCATCGACCCCTCGACCCTGCGGCGCGTTGCCGATGTCTACCGTCCCGTCGGGCGCCTCTACGCCAATCGCTATTGCCGCACCGCTGACGAGTTCACGCTGGATAACAGCGCCTATGCGACGGCGGCCAACGCACAAAGCGCGATACGCATGTTCTGATCGACCGTCGCGCGCCGCTTTACACGGCGCATGTTCGGCAACTCGCGGACCGGTGGCAAACGTTCCCGCGTGCGTTCCTGTTCGGCGCAATGTGCGATGGAGCCGACGCCGAAACTTGCTACGCCAACCCGACGCTACGACTTCGGCGTCGCTATGCACAGGCCCGGTAAGGTGCAACGAGGCAACGCCTTAGTGATCGCCGGCTCGGCGATCGTCTCGTTTCCCGCCGCCGTGACGGCCGATGCCGACTGTGACGAAGAGCATTACATCGCCAGTGGATACTTCGCCCGCGAACTGTCGCTCCATCGCGACTTCATTTCCTTTCAGCCTTCGCCTTACACTTGGATGCTGGCCGCCGTGCTCTCGGTCGTCGACCGTCGGTATCCCGGCACCGCCCGTATCGTCAGGTGCATATTCTCGGTGGCGATCGCGCGGTTACCGTTTTCGTTCACGCGCACACACGGCGCTGGCCGCCTCGCCGCGTTCGTACTGCTGTTGCCGTGGTGGCGTCGCTTATCGTGGGCGTTGCCCATTGCGGCACGCAACGACTTTTTCTGCTGCGCCGACAGATCAATGACATGAGTGCCGCTGACCAATTGCCCACACCACTGGCCAAGCTCAAATGGGAGCGCTTCGCCGTCGCAGTCGCCTTTATCGTGCTCGCCGTGGTCCTCTTCGCCGCCGCGATGACGGGAAGACTCAACTACGACGAAGAGCAGTACATCGCCGGCGCCTATTTCGCGCGCGATTTGAAGCTCTACCGCGATTTTGTCTCCTTCCAACCGCCGATGTACACCTGGATATTGGCGGCGGCATTCGAACTGTCGGGCGGGTGGTACCTGCTGGTCGCACGCCTCATCACCTGGACGTTCTCACTTGGCTGCTGCACCTTACTCTTCTCTCTGCTGCTCACACTCGGGACAGGTCCGTTGGTGGCGAGTGCGCTCGTTCTCATGTTCGTCGCCTGTCCGTTCGCGTGGATCCCGCTGACTGCGGCACGAAACGACATCATGCCACTGTTCTGGCTCTTACTCGGCATTTGGCTCTGCTTCTACCCGACGGGCAGGCTCACTGCGAGTGCAGCGCGCAGTCTGTTCGCCGGCCTCGTGCTGTCCCTGGCGGCGTCCACCAAGTACACCTATGGATTCGCCGCGCCGATCATGGGCGTGGCAGTGCTCTACGATGAATACGTGGCAGGCGGCGGGAAGTGGAGGTTCGCCCCACGACGCACCGCAGCCTTCGTTCTCGGAGCTGCACTGGGGGCGCTGCCGCTTGTCTACTTCCTGGTCGTGGACCGGGAGCGCTTCTTGTTCTTGACACTGTTCTTTCACCTCACTGCGATTCCACAGTGGTATGACGCGCAGGGCGCTGGTTATGTACTCACCTTCGGGAACAGAATCCGCATGCTGTTGCTTTCGGCGCTCCAGGGCAGTAATGCGGCGCTGCTCCTGGTCGTGACGTTCTCGGCGTTCGCCCTGGCCGTGCAGCGATACCGCAACGGCAAGGGTTTCAGCGGCCTCGGGCCTGCATTCACGCTGCTCGCATTGCTGTTGAGCAGTTTGGTCCTCGCCTTCGCGACCGGGCCGGCCGCCGGGAACCTATCCATGTACTACGTAGGCGTCGCAGCGCTCGCGGTACTACTTGCGGGCTGGCTGTATGCAGCCGTCCGGTCGAGCTTGCCTGCATGGGCTCCTCTCGTCATCGTGATCCTGGGTGTCGGCTTCTCGCTTTCGGCCCTGTCGGAGTATCGCGTGGCGCTGGAGCGGAGTCTCTATCCGAGCCAATGGGCCGGTGTCCAAACCCATGACGCTGCCCTCAAAATAGCCGATATCCTCGCCCGCCACGGGGTATCGGGACATGTCGCGACGCTCTTCCCAATGGTCGCCCTGGATGCAAATCGGGTGCTTCCGCAGTTTGCTGCAGGCCCATTCTTCTATCGCAGTGCCGACCTTTACAACCCAGATGAGGTCGCGCGTCTCAGGGGGGTGGGCCCGGCCACCATGGATCACCTGTTCATGACGGCTTCTCCTCCTGCCGCCGTCGTCGGAGGGTTTGGTGTTGTCGGCTTCCAGCACATGGACAGGGCGCTGATCGAGTACGCCCGCCGGATGGGGTACGTGCTCGTCTTGGATGGTTGGACGATGACGGGCTATCGGCAAGGCCAACTGTGGGTACGCAGAGCGAGCGGTGATGCAGCCGCAGCAGCGAGCCGCTGACGCGGCTTGAGCCGTCCACGAGCTGCTCGCGCCCCTGGTTCGCCATCGTGCGTGCGAAATCTGACTAGATAGAGAATCGGGCAATGATGTCTTCCGCTGACGCGAAACGCATCGCGTATTGGGACAATCTGAAGGGCATCCTGATCGTCTTAGTGGTGGTCGGACATTATTTGTGGGAGTACCGCGGCTACCGCGGCCTGCGCGAAGCAGTGTTTGCGATCTATGTGTTTCACATGCCGGCTTTCCTCTTCGTCTCCGGCTACTTCAGCAAGAGCGAACGCAGTGTCGGCGGAGAAGCCCTAGCAAAGTTGTTCGTCTGGTTCCTCGCGCTCAACTTCTCGATGTCCTTCTATGCGTACTTCGTTCAGCAGAAATCCTTCTCCCTGACCAGCCTCTACTACTCCAGCTGGTACCTGCTCGCGCTGTTCCTGTATCGACTGACCCTTCCGTGGTTCGGGAAGATACCCTTCATCGTTCCGATCAGCGTCATCACGTCGCTGTGCATCGGCTTCACCGGCGCGATCGACGACTTGTGGCAACTGCAGAAGATCATCGCGCTTTACCCCTTCTTCATCGTTGGCGCCAAGTTACCAAGCGAAAGGGTGGAGCGCTTCATCGGTACGCTGAAGGAACACATGTGGTGGGGTGGGTTGGTCTTGCTTGCTGCCGGCAGCCTGTCCCTGGTCCTGATATTCGAAGACCAGCTCAGGGTCAACCACCTGCTGTGGTGGTCTTACGCATCAAACACGGACCTTGCAAGGCGTCTGGCGCTCCTGGCGCTTGCCACCGCCATGATCCTGGCGCTGCTGGCGCTCACGCCGCGTGCTCCGGTGCGGCTCCTCAGCACCTGGGGACGCAACTCACTCGCTTTGTATGTCACGCACCGAATTTTCACGCTGCTGCTCGTGCTGTTCTACCCCCTGCTCCCGCTGGAGCCGACCGGTTACGCGCTGCTTGCGATCGCATGCTTCGCAACGCTGGTCGTCCTAGGTTCCGACCTCGTCGCGCGTCCGGTTACGCGCACGCTGGACTACCTTGCAGGGATCGTCGCGCCCCGCAGCCTGGTCCACAACTATGGCGCGAGAGTCGCGGCCGTCTTGGCGGGCGTGGCAATCGGCGTGGTGGCGGCGCTCGGTATCGGAGACAAGGCTAAATCCTATGTTTTGTCGGTCGCTCACTCGGTCAGCGCCAAGCAGGCAACCGACCCGGTCTATCCGGTGATGTCCCGGCAACAGACCGACGCGATGCGAAACGCGATCTCGGTCTCCTTCGTGGGCGACCTGATCTTGCTGCGAGATCAGGTCTACCGCGGGTGGGATCCGAGACGAGGCCAATACGACTTCGATCCGATGTTCGAGCACACGAGGCGCTACTTGAAGGAGGCCGATCTATCGATCGGCGTCTTCGAAGGTCCGATGGCTGGAGACAACGTCGAATACTCCACCAGTTCCTACGTTGACAAAGTGCCCTTGTACTTGAACTTCCCCGATTCCTTCGCAGCGAGTGTGAAGGCCGCGGGAATCAAGTTCGTAACGCTGGCCAACAATCACCTCCTCGACCGAGGTGTTGCGGGAGCGATGCGCACGCTCGACGTCCTCGACCGTGTCGGCGTGGCCCATGCAGGCTCCTACAGGAGCCCCACGGATAAGGCAGAGCGCGACATCCCGGTCATCGCGGTCAAGGGATTGAAGATCGCGATCCTGACGTACACGTTTGGGGTGAACCATTACCCGATCGACTATTTTTTCAACGCCCACCACGCCCACGAGACATCCATCATCGCTGATCCCACCAGTCCCTACTTCCAGGCGAGCGTTGAGGGGGTGCTGAACGACTTCAAGCGTGCCCGCGCTAAGCGGCCGGACACCATTATCGTGCTGCCGCACTGGGGTGAGCAGTTCAGACATGTGCCCGATGCGTTCCAGAAGTTTTGGGCCGACATCTTCATCAAGGCAGGTGCAGACGTGGTGTTGGGTGATCACCCTCATGCCGTGCAGCCCATCGAATGGCGCACCACGGGTCGTGCGGACAAGAAATACGCATTGATCGTGTACTGCCCCGGCAACTACGTGAACTCGTATATCGCAGCGGACGGCGACGCGATGGCTATCGTCGACGCCTACTTGGACCCCAACACCGGAGCTCCGATGGCGGCCAGCATCGTGCCGATGTGGGCAATGTCCTCGCCAAAGGGACTCTATCGCGCGCTTCCGGTCTACAACCTGCTGGACGACGATCGGCTTCAGCAGGAGGTGAGCCTGCAAGACTTCAACCGGATCAAGCAAGTTCATTCCCTCGTCACTTCCGTGATGCTCGGTCAGGACCTAAGTCTGGATCAGGTGCAGAAGCGGTATTACTTCTTCCCGGAAGGCTATGCTCGGTCTTCTGTATCGAGTATCGAAGTGCCCGAGCAGTTGAAATCGAACAACATCTACCGCTTGCTCTCGCGGGCGCGCTCGGTAACCTTCGTTGGCGACAGCGTCACTGAAGGCACGAAGAACGGAGGATATGGCTGGTACGAGCCGCTCGTGGCAGCATTTCCCCATCTCATCGTCCGCAAGCATGCCTGGGGCAGCTACACCTCGAAGATGCTGCTGGACAGGACGGAAGAGATTCTCGATGTGCCGACCGATGTGTATGTCATCGCCATCGGTACGAATGACGTCCGGTACCGAAACCCGAAGCTCTGCGCAATGACGAGCGAGGAATACACCGCCAACCTCGATCGTCTCGTGCGAGCGATCCGGGCGAAGCAACCAGCCGCGCAGTTCGTCTTCATTGGCGCTTGGACCACCGATCGCTACGACCCGATATCGGTGCTGGACGAGCAGGCGCGCGCGAAGTTGCTCATCGAGTATAGGCAGGCCCTCAAGTCCTACGCCGCGGCTCACGGGCACCTCTATGTCGACCCCAATCCGGGCATCGACAAGGTCTTACGCGCCGAGTACCCGCGCGACTACCTCAAAGACCATATCCATCCAAATGCCGGCGCCGGCATCCGGCTGTATAGCGCGAAGGTGCTGGAGGCTTCGCCTTGAGCTCGGGTACGCCGGTCGCTGACGCCTCGTGCGTTGACCGCCAGTCGTTAACATCACTTATCGCTTGCCGTGGGACCGGCCCATCAATCGCGCGCGTCAACAGGATCGGTGAAAGTTGGATGAGCGGCGTGTCCGGGTGAGAGTGAAGCCAACGTCTTGCTCAAGAACAAGCCTAGCGTAAGCAAGCCGAACAGCTTGAGACCGTTGTCACGCACGCGCGCTTGATGATCGCGCAACAGGCGCTCGAGCGCCTTGCGATCGCACCACTCGGCCATCGGGCTCGACAACAAGGTGTCCTCGCATAGCTGGCGCAGCGAGCCGTTGATCCAATGCGACACCGGTGCGTTGAAGCCCTGCTTGGGACGCTCGAGGACGGCGCGCGGGAGACGCTTGCGCTGGCTCAGCTTCAACACATGCTTCTTCCGGTAGCCGTGCAGCTTTAAATGGGCGGGCAGTCGCGCCGCGAACTCGACGATGCGATGGTCGAGCAAGGGGCAGCGCACCTCCAAGCCATGTGCCATCGACGCGCGGTCTGCCTTGACCAGCACATCATCGGCGAGCCAGGTCTTGATGTCGACGTAGCAGGCTTGGTCGAGCGGATCGCAATCGGCCACGGCGGCGAAGTGCTGCGCGAAGTAGGCGTCGTACAAATCGTCCGCATCGTCCGCAGCCCGCAGCTCGGGCCAGGCCGGCCGCAGGATCTCGCGCAATTCGTCGTCGCTGAAGATATCGCGCCACGCCGCATGCGCACGATTGCCGTCGAGCGGTAGCGCCGCCGAGAAGCGCCGCAGCTTCTCGGGCCAGGCCACCTTGCCGTGATCGACCGGCAGCCAGCGATCGAGCCAGACCGGTAATCGCCGGCGCAGCGCGAGCGGCAGCGAACACAACCGTTTGTGCAACTTGTCCGCGACATAGGTCTCGTAGCCGGCGAAGCACTCGTCGCCACCGTCGCCGGACAGTGCAACAGTGACGTTTTGCCGCGTGAACTGCGACAGGAAGAACATCGGCAGCGCCGAGGTGTCGGCCAGCGGCTCGACAGCGGCCGCCATCACGGCCGGCATGAGATCGAGGCGGCGCGTATCGAGCGTTTGGGTACGATGGACGATGCCGAGATCGGCAGCAAGCTGTTCGGCCAGCGGCGATTCGTCGTAGCTATCCTCGAGGAAGCCCGACGAGAACGTATAGATGCTGCCGGCATGGCGCTGGTTACGCATCGAAGCGACGATGGTCGACGAATCGACTCCACCGCTCAAGAACGCGCCGAGCGGCACATCGCTCACCAAGCGATCGCGCACCGCCTCGTCGATCAAGGCCGTAAGCGCCTCGGCCGCCTCGTCCTCCGATCGATACGACGCCTTGTCGCGAAACTGCTCCGCGAGATCCCAGTACTGTGCGATGTGCAGCTTGCCGCCTGCCTCGATCTCGGCATAGCAGGCCGGCGGCAAGCTCTCGATGCCCGCGTACAGGCTCCGGTTGCACGCAACGTAGTTGAGGCGCAGAAACCGAGCGAGTGCAGCGCGGTCGATGGTGCCCGCAACGCGGGGATGAAGGGCGAGCGCGGCCGGCTCGGAAGCAAACGCGATTCCTTCGCGCGGCAGTCTGGCGAAGAACAAGGGCTTCTTACCCAAGCGATCGCGCGCCAACAGCAGACGCCGGCGGGTCTCGTCCCAAAATGCGAAGGCGAACATGCCGACGAGCCGCGGCAGCGCCTGCGCGCCCCAGCGGATCAGCGCCGTAAGTAACACTTCGCTGTCGCTTTGCGTCGAAAAGGCACAGCCGAGGCCTTCGAGCTGCGTGCGCAGCGCCTTGAAGTTGTAGATCTCGCCGTTGAACACGAGCAGGTAGCGTCCGCTCGCATCGCGCATCGGCTGGTTCGCCACCGCACGCAGATCGATGATGGACAGGCGCCGGTGGCCCAATGCGATGCGATCTTCGACCACGATGCCTTCGGCATCCGGCCCGCGATGCGCCAGCGCGCGCGTCATCCGAGCGATGACTTCGCGCTGCGGACGCTCGCCTTCGCTCGCCAAGATCCCCGCGATGCCGCACATGATATGAGAAGCCGATCTAGCGTCGCGCTGTCATGGATTGAGCGGCTTGTCGCCGATCACGGTCCAGCTGTAGCCGTGCCGATGATGAGCACGCACGTTGGCGAAGCCGGCATCCCCGAGCAATGCCACCGCTTCGCGCTGAGTGTAGTACTTGGCATAGGCCGGATTGAGCTGATCGTACATCACGAGCCGCCGCTGTGCCGGTGAGAGCTTGGCGAGATAGTTGTTGAGATAGTCGCGCAACGGGACGTCGAAGCGGCGTGCCAGCGCGATATAGCCCGCCAGCACGGGATAGAGCAGATGGACCAGTCCCACCAAGATCGGGTGCGGTACGCGTCGCGTGAACGCACGCAACGGCTCGGCCAGTGCCAAATACGTCTCGTTGTTCTCGCGACCGTACAGCCACGCAAGCATCCTGCCGCCGGGCTTGAGCGCCCGATAAGCGGCAGCCAGCACCGGCGCCGGATCCGGGATGTGATGCAGGACACCGATCGAGACCACGACGTCCAAATCGCCGCTCGGTGGAAGCCGATCGCCGGTCGCGTTGATGAGGGTGACGGCAGCACGATCGCTCACGTTCGCGCGCAACACGTCAAACGCAGCCGATGGCTCGACCGCCACCACATGCGCTACGCCGGCGTCCAACAGCATGTTGACGATGCGCCCCGTTCCACTGCCGATGTCGGCGACGCGTTTGCCGCGCAGCTCCCCGAGGGGCAACAGCGGCTCGACGATATCGGCGAGCAGATGCGCCGATCCGTAATAGCCGTCGTTTTCGCGATAGCGCGTCCACTGTTCGCCGAAGTCCCGGATGGTTCGTTGTCGCAGGTGCTCGCCGGTCTCCATCAATGCCGATACTCCTCGATTCGCGCCGCTTGTACAGCCGTATCGACGCCAGGCGTCAGTGCCGCGCCCGTCGTTGCCGCCTTGCTTCCAGCGGACGGGCGGGAAGAATCGGGTGCGATTGGGCGCTCAGCGTCGTGTTCATCGTACTGGTCGATTCACGTGCCGCAGGACGCTGCGGTGCAGTCGGTACGATCTGAAACCGGCGCACGATGACGTCGGCAATCACGCCGAAGGCAAAGATCTGAAATGCGGTGAGGAACAAGATCACCGAGACCGCGCCGAACTGATTGACGGCGATGACGTCGCGAATCGCGCGCAGCACACCGAGGGCGAACACGACGAGCGAGGCCGGCAGGAAGAAGCGCAGCGGCTCGAAGTAAGAGGCGAGCCGTACGATCAGCATGACGAAGCCGAAGAAGTCTTTCACTGGCTTGATGTTCGAGCGGCCGATGCGATGGTCGTAGCGCACCGGGATATAGCGAACTCGGTAACCGGCATAGAGCGAGGCGACGGTGAGCGTGGTGGTAAACGAGAAACCCATCGGCAACAAATGGCGGAATTCGGTGTACAAAGATCGACGGAAGACGCGCATGCCAGAATTGAGATCGGGGACCATCACTCGGGTCAAGCCATGCACCATCTTGCGCAGCAGCCAGCGCGCGAAGCGGCGCAACGGATGTCCCATCGTGCTTCGCCCCTGCCGCGCGCCGACTACCATGTCCGCACCTGCTTCGGCGCTCTCGAGCAGACGCACGAGCTCCTCGAGCGGATAAGTACCGTCTGCATCGGCAATGAACACCCAGTCCTGCCTGCAGTAATCCAGACCGGTGCGCAGCGCCGCGCCGTAGCCGCGGTTCACGTCATGGGTCAGCACCGTGATGCCGCTCAACCCTTCAAGAATCTCGCCTGTGCGATCGCTCGAGCCGTCGTTGATGCAGATGATCTCGAAGCGGTACCGGGGCAAGCGCTGGCAGACGAGCTGGAGGCGCTTGACCGTATCGGCGATCGCGCGCTCCTCGTTATATACGGGAATGACGATGGCGCAGGTGCTATGCATATGGCCTCCCCGCTCGTGCTAGTCGTGCTAGGCCTTGCGACCCACGGCGAGCAACGACTGCCCGAACGGCATCGCACGCCCGCCTTCCATCCGCCTGAGCAAGGGAATCAGCAGGCGATCGAACATGCGGATTTGTCCGTTGATCGATGGCGACGACAAATCGCGATGGGAGATCAAGCGGTTGTTGACCCACCAGCCCAAGGCACCGACCACGTTCACGTAGCGCAGCACCAGCGGCTGTAAGCCGGCGGCGGCGAGCTTCCTGGCGGTGTCGTCCCTCGCGTAGCGGCGAAAGTGCCCGGCCATCCGATCCATGCAGCCGTACAGCCAAGCATGCGCGGGAAGCAGCAGTACGAGTCGACCGTCCGGCCCCAGAAGTCGAGCCGCATTGCGGAACGCATCGGCATCGCGTTCGATGTGCTCGAATACATTGCAGGAAAGCACAGTGTCGAAGGCCTCGTGGCCGAGTTGCTCGACCAAGGCGTCATCCGTGATGTCGCCCACTAGGAACGACCAGTTCGTCCGGCTGCGATGGCGCTCGCGCAGCGCCTCGACGGCTTGCGACGACAGGTCGATCGAGACGATTTCGGCCTGCGTCAAAAAGGTCAAGTGATTGCCCGTCCCGCCTCCGACGTCGAGAATTCTGCCGCGCACGTAGGGCGCGATCCAAGCGTAGGTCCAACGGTGATAGTTGGTCGCGCGCTCGAGACCGGAAGACATCGTAGCGCGACCGAGTGGAACAATCTCCCGATCTTCCAAGGTGCTCATCGTCACTCAGCAGTTCCCCATCGCTTTCACCGCGGATCGCCGCGATGTAGATCCTTCATGCATGTTCGTCGCAACGCTGTCCCATGTTGCATCGATCTTGCGCATTGCGCGGCAGTATAGGTGCAGCCGCGGCGAGGGTACACCTCACGACTGGCTGCTATAGGCGACAATACACGCCGCCTCACTTCAACTTAGCACGAACGCATAAAGCATTCTGCATGGTCTTCAGTGCACACTAGGGTATCGGCACTGCAGTTTGGACGGACATGACGGCAAGCGACATTCCCGCTTGTCCCCGCGTTACGCTCTTGTGCAATGTCTGCTCGCGATTTCTCAATAGCATCGCGGAACGCGGTGGCGAGGCGCGCCTGCAGGGTTCGCGCGATCGCTGCACCGCGGCCGGCTTTCACCGCGGCGGACCCGCGTTAGAATGCAGAAGTTCCCGCTGTCTTGCGATGCTTCGTCGTGAACGAGCCGCTTCCCACGCTGCTGTCTACTCGTCCCGGTCCCGCTGCCCTCCCCTCGGTCGAGCGCATTCTCCGGCTGACGGCTGTCGCTGCCCTGATCGAGCGTTTCGGCCGAGTGAGCGTGCATGAGGCGGTTCGCGCGTTGCTCGAGGAGAAGCGCGGCGCGATCCGAGCTGGATCGATGCCAGACGAGGCCTGGCCGCCGGGCCACAGCTGGATAGCAGAAGAGCTGGCGGGGCGTCTCGCCGCACATGCCCAGCCTCGGCTGCGCCGCGTGTTCAACCTCACCGGCACCGTCCTGCATACCAATCTCGGCCGCGCGCCCATGCCCGAAGAAGCCGTGCAGGCCGTGGCAGAAGCGATGCGCCATGCGGTCAACTTGGAGTTCGATCTAGACAGCGGCCGACGTAGCGAGCGCGACACGCTGGTCGAGAATCTGCTGATCGAACTAACGGGTGCCGAAGCGGCAACGGTAATCAACAATTGCGCGGCGGCAGTGCTGCTCGTGCTCAACACGCTGGCCCAGCGCAAGGAAGTCATCGTCTCGCGCGGCGAGTTGATCGAAATCGGCGGCGCGTTCCGGATGCCAGACATCATGGCGAGAGCGGGGGCGAAACTGGTCGAAGTGGGCACGACGAACCGCACGCACCCTTCCGACTATGCCAATGCCATCAACGCGCGCAGCGCACTCCTGCTCAAGGTTCACCCGAGCAACTATGCGATCGAGGGCTTCACCGCCAGCGTCGACGAGTGCGCGCTTGCCGGCCTCGCGCATACGCATCGGTTGCCCTTGTTCGTCGATCTGGGCAGCGGCGCTCTGGTCGATCTCGCTCGATGGGGTTTACCGCCAGAACCGACACCACGCGCGCTTCTCGACGCGGGCGCAGACCTAGTGGCCTTCAGCGGCGACAAGTTGTTGGGCGGGCCACAGGCCGGCATTGTCGTCGGCCGGCGTGAGCTGATCGAAAGGCTGCGCCGCAATCCGCTCAGGCGCGCGTTGCGCGTCGACAAGATGACGCTTGCCGCGCTCGAAGCGGTACTGGCCCTCTACCGTGATCCCGATCGATTGGCACAGCGACTCACGAGTTTGCGATTGCTGACCCGAGCCGTGGCCGCGCTGCGCGCGCTCGGCGACCGACTGCTGCCGGCGCTGCGCGCGGCGCTGTCCGCAGATTTCGATGCGACGCTGCGCGATTGCGAAAGCCAGATCGGCAGCGGCTCGCTACCCGTCGAGCGAGTGCGCAGCGTCGCGCTCGTCATCGCCCCGCGTGTACGCCGGCGCGGGCGCGGCAGTGCACTGAAGGACATCGACGAGCGGCTGCGCGCGCTGCCTATCCCCGTCATCGGACGTATCGCAGATGATGCGTTGTGGCTGGACCTGCGTTGCTTGGAGGACGAGGAGGCTTTCCTCGCGCAGCTTCCACATCTCGAGACCTCCTTGGGCACGTTCCAAAGCTCGGCAAGTCAATGATCATCGGCACCGCCGGCCACATCGATCACGGCAAGACCTCGCTGGTGAAGGCGCTGACTGGCGTCGACGCCGATCGGCTGCCGCAAGAGAAGGCACGCGGCATGACTTTGGATTTGGGCTACGCCTATCTGCCGCTGCCCGATGGCCAAGTACTCGGCTTCGTCGACGTGCCGGGTCACGAAAAGCTCGTGCGTAACATGCTCGCCGGCGCGACCGGCATCGACTACGCCCTGCTCGTCGTCGCTGCCGACGACGGCCCGATGCCGCAAACCCGCGAGCATCTCGAGCTGCTCACCATGCTGGACATCGACCGCGGTGCGGTGGCGCTGACCAAGATCGACAAAATCGGCGCGCAGCGCATCGAGCACGTGCAGGCGCAGCTGCACGCGCTGTTGGCGTCCAGCTCGCTTGCCGCGGCGCCGATCTTCCCCGTTTCGAATATCGCAGGAGAAGGCGTGGAAGCGTTGCGTGCGCACCTCGCACGCGAGGTCGCCCATGGCTCCGCGCGCAGCCGGGCCGGATATTTTCGGTTGGCGATCGACCGCTGCTTCAATCTGTCTGGCGTGGGAACCGTGGTGACCGGCACGGTTCATTCGGGCAGTGTGGCGGTCGGAGACACTGTCGTGCTCACGCCGCCTGGCGTGAAGGTGCGCGTGCGCTCGCTGCATGCTCAAAACCAGCCTGCGTCGAAAGCGGACGCAGGCCAGCGCTGCGCGCTCAATATCGCCGGCGCCGATTTCGACGCGAGCCAAATCGAGCGTGGTTACTGGCTCGTCGCACCCCGGATCCACGCACCGACCACCCGCATCGACGTGTGGCTGCAAATGTCCGCGACGGCGCCGCGCGCGCTCGCGCATTGGACATCCGTACACTTTCATCTCGGCACCGAAGAAGTGATGGGCCGCGTTGCGCTGCTCGAAGGCGAGCAACTCGGCGCGGGCAAAGCCGGGCTGGCCCAAATCGTCCTCGATCGTCCGATCGGTGCTTTGCACGGCGATCGTTTCGTGATCCGCGATCAGTCGGCGATGCACACATTGGGCGGGGGCAAGGTGCTCGATCCGTTTCCGCCGGCACGGGGTCGGCGCACGCAGGCACGCTTGGCACTGCTGCGCAGCTGGACGCATGCCGATGCGAGGCAGGCTCTGCAGGAGGCGCTCGCCCATCACGCCGTGGGCACCGATCTAGAGCGCTTTGCGATGAGTTGGAGTATCGCCGAGGATGAGCTTGTCACCACGGTACGGCAGATCGAAGCGCATGTGCTCGGTGGCATTGGTGAGCGCTGGGCGGTGGCGGCCGATGCTTGGTCGCAACTGCGGCAGCGGGCCAGCAGCGCGCTCGCGGCAGAGCACGAACGCGCGCCGGACATGATCGGCGTCGGCCGCGAGCGCTTGCGCCGCCTCGCCGTCTCCGCGTTACCGCAGCTCGCGTACCAAGCGCTGGTGGAGGAGTTGCTGGCAAGCGGCGAAATCGAGCGCAGCGGCATGTGGCTACGCGCGCCGGGACATCGCGTCCAGCTCAGTGCCAACGAGCGGATACTTTGGGAGCAAGTTTACCCGCACCTGGCAGAAAACCATTTTCATCCTCCGCGCGTGCGCGACCTCGCACGGGCACGCGGCGTCGATGAGAACGTCATGCGCCAACTGTTGAACCGGGTGACACGTCTCGGAGACGTCTATCTCGTCGCGCACGATCACTACTTCACGCTGCGAGCGGTCGAGCGTCTGGCCGACGTCGTCCGAGCGATCGCCGCAACGCACGGCGAAGTCACGGCTGCGGTGTTTAGAGATCAGATCGGCACCGGCCGCAAACTCGCCATCCAGATTCTCGAGTTCTTCGACCGGATCGGCTTCACCCGACGCGTGAAGGATGGGCACCGGTTGCGCCAACCCGACCTCTTCTCTGCTAACACCGCGGAGCAGGCCTAGAGCCCATACCGCAATTCGCGCCGAGATGTCTGAGCCGCGGCTGCGGGATTGGTTACATCTCTCGACGTCTGGTTCGACTTATCCCGGATTGCGGCGCCGCGCGCCTCCGTAGGGCCACATGACTCGCGCCTTCGCCCGCGGCTCCAAGCAACGGAGGCCGTTACTCGCTGCGAGAGCTTATGTTCTCTGACTAATGCTGCACGGACCGCTTCCCCTTTCTACTCCAGCGACGCAGTCGAATGGATTGCCACCGGGCGTACCGGGGGCCTGGTAGAGGCGGCGCGCGCGATGGCGGTAGTTGGCATGGCAGCTGTGCTCGCGGCGGTCACGCACGCGCCCTTGATGGCGATCGTGATGGTGCTCGAGATGACAAACCAGTTTCGGCTCACTGTACCGGTCATGCTGGCCTGCGGGGTCGCTTACGCGGTGAGCACTCGGTTTGGAACCAAACCGCTGTACGGCAACCCTATCGCGGGTCATCGATAATCGCCGCCATCAGCGGCCTGCTCAAGACGAGAGCAGACGTTGCACGAGTGGATGCAGGACCTTCTTCTGAGTGGCAATGGCGAAAAAGTGCTCCTCCACGTCTTCGCAGCGGCCCAGGCGCTTGAGCTCATAACGTGCGGTCAGCTCGTCGTGCACGAGCTCCGCCGCCGGAAACACGCCCATGCCGCTCGCAGCGAAGGTTGCCAGCAGCGCGCTGTCCTCGAACTCGCCAACCACGCGCGGCTTGATCGCACAGCGCTCGAACCATTGGTCGAGGCGAGTACGCACCGGCGAGTGCCCAGTGGGCAGCAGCACCGGGACGTTGGCGAGCGAGCGAGGGAAGTCTCGCGCCGCCCTCTTGTGCAGGGCCAACGGCGCATACCAAGCGAGCGCCGAAGTACCAAGCGAGTGGTTGTGCACTCTGAGGTTGCGGTTGGTGGACGCCGGGCGATCGGCAAGAACGACATCGAGCCGATGCAAGGCCAGCTCCGCGAGCAGGTCATCGAACTCGTCCTCATGACACAGCAACCGCAGGTTCGGCTGGCGCAACACCGGTTGCAGCAGGCGGCGCACAGCCAACTTGGGAAGTCCATCGGAAATTCCAACCGCCAGTCGCACTAGCGGCGTGCTGGCGACTTCGCGCACGGCGGCCGGCAGTTGCTCCCCCAGCTGAAAAATCTGATCCGCATGGCGAAGCGCCGCTGCCCCGGCCTCGGTCAACGCCAACCCGCGGCCGGCCGGCTTAAGTAGCGCGCATCCGAGCGCGCGCTCGAGCGCACGCACCTGCGCGCTCACGGTCTGGATCGCCACGCCAAGCCGGGAGGCAGCCCCCGTAATGCTGCCTTCCCTGCCCACCACCCAGAAGTAATAGAGGTGCCGATAGCTGAAGGTTGCGCCCATACTCAGTTTTTTTGGAAATATAACTTCGCGATTATCTGCTTTTTTGGAACTTTGAAAGCGCCTATCTTCTGCCCGTTGTTCACCCACTGGAGATCGACCCATGAACGTACTGTTCGAATCCCACGCGCCGCATGCCCCCCAACTGCGCGAATCCGCGATCGCGCAGGTCCACACCGCGACGCGCCGGCTGCGCTGGCTGATCGCGGATGTCAAGGTGTGCCTGTCCACCATCAGCGTCTCCCCCGGCCGCGCCGGCGAGCGCTGCGAGATCGAGCTCGATGCGCATCGCCTCGGCCGGGTCGTGATCACGTCGATCGCGCGCGACCCGCGCGTTGCCCTGGATAGCGCACTGCGCCGCGCTGCACGGGTGCTGGTGCGCATCTGGCGGCACAGCCTGCGTCGGCGCCAGGATGCGTCGGCCTCGACCGCCGGCGCGCAAGGCAGACCGGGAGGGCGCTTCTTTCTGCGACGCGCCGCGGCGTCCGTAACCCGAGCGCTTCCCGCGAACTAAACGAACACCTCTGGGAATTGGAGAAGATCGCTCGTGGAAGTCCTATTCGAGATTTTGCAGACCCCCTTCCTCGGCAAGGCGCTGTGGCTGTGGCTCACCTTCCTAAGCATCGTCGTCGGCCTGCTCGCCTTCGATCTGGGCGTCTTGCACAAGGACGATCACGAAATCGGAATCAAGGAGAGCCTGCTTCTGTCCGCGGGGTACATCGGCATCGCGCTCGTCTTCGGCGCCTGGACCTGGCTGTACTTCGGAGCGCAAAGCGGCATGGAATATTTCACCGGCTTCCTGGTGGAAAAGTCCTTGTCGATGGACAACATCTTCGTCATCGCGCTGATCTTCACCTATTTCGCGATCCCACCGCAGTACCAGCATCGCGTGCTGTTCTGGGGAACTCTGGGGGTGATCGTCCTGCGGGCGATCATGATCGGACTGGGCGCGGCGCTGCTGACGCAGTTTAGCTGGATCCTCTATGTGTTCGGCGCCTTTCTCGTGTTTACCGGAATCAAGATGTGGATGCTCGCCGAGCATGTTCCCGACATCGGGAACAATCCGATGCTCAAGTTCCTGCGCAAACACGTGCGTGTCACACCCAATCTGCACGGTCACGCGTTCTTCGTGAAGGCGCCACACGCGGCCAACGGCAAGATGGTCCGCTTCGCCACGCCGCTGTTTCTTGCCCTGTGCTTGGTGGAGTCCGCGGATCTGGTGTTCGCCGTCGATTCGGTGCCGGCGATCTTCGCCATCACGCGCGATCCGTTCATCGTCTATACCAGCAACATCTTTGCGATCCTGGGTTTGCGCGCTTTGTACTTTGCGCTGGCTGCGATGATTCACCGCCTCAAGTATCTGAAGTATGCCTTGGCGCTGGTGCTGGTGTTCGTCGGCGCCAAGATCTTCCTGGTCGGCATCATCGGCAAGATTCCGCCCGTGGTGTCGCTCAGCGTGACCTTCGGTCTCATCGCCGGTGGCGTGATCGTCTCGCTCCGGAGAACGCGCGCTGAGCGTCTCACCCTCGGTGCCTCGTAAAGGGAAGCGAATCGCTTGCGCAAGGACAGCTCGATTACTGCCTTAACCCTGCCGCCTTACCGTGCGCAGCATTGGCGCGCGCGGTTGGCGGCGTTCATCGATTCGCCTCGCGTTCAGGCCGCGCTCATCGCGCTCATCCTGCTCAATGCGGCGATCCTCGGCCTGGAGACGGTTCCTTGGCCACGATCGCGCTGGGGCGAATACTTGTACGCCGCGGATCACGTCATTCTCGGCATATTCGTGATCGAGATCACGCTGCGCGTGGCCGCGCACGGCCGCGCCTTCGTGCGCGATCCATGGAGCGTGTTCGACTTCGCCGTCGTCGCGATCGCGCTGATGCCCGCGAGCGGTGCTTTTGCCGTGCTGCGTGCGCTGCGCGTGGTGCGCGTGATGCGCCTCATCTCGCTCGTCCCCAGCATGCGCCAGGTCGCGAGCGGTCTGCTCGCCGCGATACCGGGCCTAGGCGCGGTCATCGGCATCATCGCCGTCATTCTCTATGTGAGCGCGGTGATGGCGACCAAGCTGTTCGGCGAGCGCTTTCCCGACTGGTTTGGGACGCTGGGCGAGAGCGCCTTCACCATGTTCCAACTCATGACGCTCGAGGGCTGGCCGGAAGTCGCACGCGCGGTGATGCAAGCCTATCCGCTGGCGTGGCTTTTCTTCGTGCTGTATCTGCTCGTCTCGACCTTCACCATGCTCAATTTGTTCATTGCCGTCGTGGTCAATGCGATGCAAGCGGAGCATGCGCGCGTGATGGAGAGCGCGGCAGCCGAACCCGCTCCGGCGGAATCGGCGCTGCGCGATGAGATGCGGGCGCTGCGCGAAGAGCTCGATCGGCTGCGCGGTGCGCTGCGAGCCGTCAAGCTCGAGGGTCGTTTCGACGACGGCCCTTCGCGGTGATCGATCCATGATCGCCGCGTTGTCCCGCGGCACGAGCGGACCGCGCATCGCACGCGCGGGTCGTTGCTACGTGCATCGTCGCGGTGCGCAGCAGCCGGCACGGACGTCATCGCGGCTTTCAAAGAGTCGGACAACTTCGATGTACCCGCAGCGTGCTGTATGCATGAACATGCATCGCGGCGGTGAACTCCGACATCGGTTATGCATCTAATGAGCGCCCGTCGACCAGTCGTTCGTCATAGTGCAGCGATGATCGGCGAAAGCAATCACTAGCGCCCGTTCGCATTTTCTACGATTGGACGCCTGGCCAAGTTATTTCTCAACCCACTGCAAGGAGGTGCACGATGAAAGCTCGTTCCATCAGGTTCGTTGGCCTATGTATCGCGGCTATGCTCGCGGTGCCCGCACTCGCCCATGCGGGCGCGGCGCAGATCCTCTATCAACAAAAGAAGGCGGAGTTGGAGGCCAAAAATGCCGGTGCAGCCGCCAGCTCTCAGAGCGACACCGTTGTCGATGTCATCGCGCGGCAAGGTCAGTTCAGCACTTTCCTCCAGGCGCTGGAGGCAGCGGGGCTGACCGACATGCTCAAGCAGCCCGGGCAGTACACGGTATTCGTCCCCACCGATGAGGCGTTCGCCCAGCTGCCGGCGGGCAAGCTCGACACGCTGCTCAAAGATCGCGCACAGCTCAAGCAGCTGCTCGCCTATCACATCGTCCCGCAGAAGAAGTACGGCTGGGACTTGCGTCGTGATGCACTGAAGACGCTGGACGGCAACACGTTGCAGGTCACCCAATTCACCTCTCCCGATGACATTCGATTGAACCAGCACGTGGAGGTATTGGAGGCGAACTTACGCGCCACCAACGGCGTGGTTCATGTGATCGACCAGGTCATGGTGCCGCAAAGTTGACGCGTTAGTGCAGGAGGGAGCGTGGCGGTTCTGCGTGCGCTCTCTCCTTTTTTCGCACATCGTCGATGCGCGATCTCGAGACGAACTGTTGCTCGAACAGGTGCCCGCGAGAGCGAAACGCCCTCACAAAGCCGGCCGTCTTCGCCGCGAAAACGTCCCGTCGCTGCCAGCAATTGTCCGGTGGGGCACAATGGGTGGCCTCGGCAGGCCTCGATCCGAGCCCGTTCAACCGTCTTCAGGGAGGAGCGCTCGCATGGCAACTACACTTTCGCAGTGGAGGATGGACGCATTGGGTCGGCTCGTCGTTGTTGCGGTGTTGGCCGGGCTCGCGGCTTTCTATGTAGAACCCGCCGCGGCGCGCGACGACAATCGGGATCATCAGCGCATCTGCCTGCTCGTCGATACCGATGTCGCGACCGACGACTTTCGCGCCTTCGCTGTCTTGTTTCCGCATCGAGATTTGCGCGCGGTCGTGGTGACCGAAGGCATTTCCTCGGTGCTGCGCGGCAGCACCGCAATCGCGCTGTTCCTCGCCAGCGGGCAGTCCTTCGCACCGGTCATTCCCGGCCTGGCGGCCAGCGCACCGCCTTCGTATGAGTGGTTGCCGGCAGCGCGCGCCGCAGCCGAACGCATCAACGGATTCCTCGCGCAGTCCGTACCGTTCGACGCGAGCCCCAACAAACTCAAAGTCGCGCTCGCGGCAGCGTTAAGAGATTGCCGCCGCGTCGACGTATTGGTCCTTGGCCCATGGTCGTCGTTCGTGCAGTACGCACCGATGCTGCGCCCGTTCATTCATCGTGTGGTGGCCTCCGGGCGGCCGCTCGCAGAGAACAATCCGGACAACTTCAACTGCGTCTATGACCAGCCCGCCTGCGATGCAGCCGACAACTTGGTGCGCAGCATGCGCAGCGTCGTATGGGTCGATTTACCGGCGGATGGGGTGTCTTACCCGCCCACTCAGGAAATGGTCGATCAGCTCGCCGCAGCCGGCATGCCAGGAGTATTGCGGGCCGCGCTCAACGCCGATCCTTCACAGTGGCTGGGAACGCGTCTGTGGGACGACAGCGCTGCGCTCTACTTGCTCGCGCCCGAACTCTTCGCGCCGAACGGCGCTCATGTCGAACCGAAGATCGACGAGGCGACGCTGCGTGCTGAACTCGTGAGGGCGATCAACGGACGGTGATTGGGCGAGTCTTCCTAAGTTCGCACTTATTAGCAAGAACGTTGATGCCAACAGTATCAGGGAAGACGGTTCATCTACTGCTCGTATCTGATCGGCGTCGAGGGAGATGGTCAGAGATCCAAGGTCGAACTGGTATTGGTTAGTGTTTCCGGCAGGCTGTTGGTAGAGGAGGTCCACTTCCAGAAGAGTCAGGAAGTACTTGCCATCGGTAAGGTTCGTCGGATCTTCAAATGTTGAAGGAACGGTAACCCCGCCAGTAGTTGGATTTCTAGCCGGCGTACTGGTACCGCTTGGCGTGCCGCCAGCAAGCGGAAGTACTATCTTCCACTCAATTGGCAACGGATCCACATTCGGACTCGTAAATAAAGATACTCCGAATGTGATAGCTGCTGACTCGTTGTCGCCCGTCGGAAACGTATCTTCAAGCTCAAACAGTCCAAAATTCCGGAGAATGATTCTCTGCGACACACCTGGACAGGCTGCGGCGCAGGTCAGAAGGGGTAATGACGAATTTTCGAGCTCGTCGAAGCCCGTTGTGAACTTGATGACATCATTCCCTGCAAGATTATCCTCAAGAGTCACCTTCGGAGTGATAAGCAATGGATTGGTGACGGCCGCTAAGGCTCGTCCGGGCAAAAGTATGATGAGGAATAAACCTATCAGATACATCCGCGTGAACTTAGCCATCTCCACCTCCGCGATTAGATTTGTCAGCATTCGCAGAATGCACTCTGGGCTTACCGCCAGCAACACCGCTTTCCAAGCTGGTGAGGTCCCACCGTCCTTGTATTCGTCGACGTCTTGACGCTACGGTGATCATTAGGCACCCCACCGGCTGACACGATGGCGTGAACTGTCGCAGAATACGCCGTGGGATCGCCGCCAGCAACACAGCTTCCCAAGCTCGTGACGCCCCTCAGCCCTCCAACCCACCCCCGCCGCTTTCGCCAACGGTGATCAGTAATCGCCCCACCGGCTGACACGATGGCGTGAACTGTCGCAGAATACGGCGTGGAGTCGTTCCTCACGTATCAGCTTCCCAAGCTGTGGACGTGGAGCCGAGAGAACATCAGCTCTCGCCTGCCGATAAGGGCCTATTCTCCCCACCCGTACAGGGGTCCAGCGTTCCTCTTCTTGTAATGACGGCGGGGGGAGCGTTCCTTGTGACGAGCAGCCCCTGTCATTCTCCGCTGCAGTCGAGCTTAATGACCTCTGTTTCCGCGCGATGCCGGAGAAATGGCGGCAACAGGTTGACATATATCAATCACGGCGCGACTAGTGGTGAGAACTCAAGTCACGAGCGTCGAGGCGCTGAAGGGGCTCACCGGGTTGCGAATAGTCCGATGAGCTAGACGGCAGTGGTTGGCAGCGGGTTCCGAGCCGCACCCAGAATTGTTCGCCGCGCTTTTCGCATGCGCATCTTGCTCCTTGGGTTTGATCTGGACGTGTTTAACGATGGCGTCTGATTGCCTGACGCGCACTCAGCCAGCGAGGCGGCCGCGGTGGTTTTCTTCTCCTTTCTGACCAGCTGGACGATCTCCTACTGTTGGTGCAACGCAGGGCATCGACGCGAGACAGAAAATCAACATAGGTCGCCGCGGCATGCATCGCCCAATAGCGCCTCGCCCGCCCGCCGCCGCTCACTCCCCCTCACTGCCTTAAACGCCGCTCACTCCACGCGAGAACCTCCCACTGCCCTTCAGCTAGTCGCGGCGCATTCCATAAAGGGTAGGTTTTGAAACAGCCCGCAAACCCGCATAAAACCTAGGGAAGGGCTGATCAAGTAGGGAAATACAGGCCGTCTCTCATGCCGCGCTTCAATCGTAAGCATAAATGCCATTTTCATGCGCAAAAAAGGCGTATTTCGGCCTTCTTATCGGGAAATTCCCGATCCTTCTGCGACAGCCGCAGGCGGGCACACGCAGGTGGAGCGAAGGGTTGGATAAAACGCGTCGTCGTCGCCATTGGGGGAAGCAAGTTGATCGAGCTTCGCGGGAGCTGGCTCCAGAACGATTTGGAGTATTCCCGCTTCCATTGCGGGGGAGAAAGGCTCCGTCTCCGTTTGCCCCTCGTAGTTCACAGGAAGGCTTTCTCGTACACCCAACGTTCCGAGTGAGGCCCGCGCAACCGCAAGCGGCGCGGCTTGAGAGCGTCGCTCTCGAAATCGGAGGTTAGACGGCGCGATTCTCACAGCTCGCTCACAAGCGCTTCGTACCGTGCTACCTACTGTCTTCCGCTTTCGCTCGCCACGACGAAGAAATCAAACGGAAATTCACCGAAGTCCTTATATCTGTCCACGAGCTCAAACAGTTCTTCAGGAGTCTTTGCTGCTTCTTCAACGGCTCCTTTTTCTTTGCCCCATGTGGCGAGGCTGCAAAGATTCTTGTCAATGAGTTCTCTAACAACGCGAACTGTGCAGGCCGTAGCTAACTTCGCCGCTTCTGCACCAGCGGTTTCCGCAAACCACCGTCGGATATGAGCCAAGCAATAGATGTCATGTGATGCTTCCAATAGGATGTCTCTCTTGAGACTTCCGATTGCGCCCGTTGCAACTAATCCGTCGTATGCGTATGACATGGCTGTACTGCTCCGTAATAACGCCCCGGTTTCAGCGGGTGGCGACAGGCGCCGAAGGCGGCTGTTGACGCTCCGTTGGAACTGGATGTTCGGTGTCATGCCGTTGCCACTCGCGAGCGAACATACGTCGAACCGGGGAGCCTTCTGCTACAACGACCCGTAATTCGTTGGGTTTCGTGACTGGATCGAAATGAATCACGAGCACTCCGCAATGCAGCGTCAATGAGTGCCGAGCCAGAGAAGGTATGCGGGGCGTGTGCCCTTCTATTGTGATGTCCCAATCTGCTGATAGGGCAGATTCTTGTCGACGGTGATGAACGCATCGAACTCCGCGGCGGCAGCGGCCAACAGTGCGCCGTTCTTCACTCCGCCCCATCCCATTTCGACCGCAGTCTTGACGACATGCGCAGGTAGTGCACGCCGCAGGGGTACGGATTCATCAAGCCGCAGGCGCATCCGCAAACAGCCGGATCTTCGCTGCCTCAAGTACATCGCGCGACACGGAAGGGAAGTCCTCGAGGAACTCCTCCAAAGAAGAGCTTCCTTCCAGGTAGTCGAACAAGTTCTGGATCGGTACGCGTGTGCCCTTGAAACACAGCGCCCCACTCATGATTTCCGGATCGCGACTGATGTAATCAGTTTCCATAGCCACTTCCACGGGATTCAGTCTAACAGGCCCGCGCGGCGTGCAGATAACCAGCCTGACCGGGAACATGTAGCGATGGGAGCCCATGATGCCGACCTGGACGCGTTTCAGGCGCGCGCGGAGAAAGCGCTTTCAAAGCTTGACGCCCTTGCTCGGCGCGTGCCTTACACCCGCTGGTTAGCCGACGATTTTGTCGTACTCACCATGGGTTCCAATCCAAACCCAGAGAATTCCGTCTTGAACCTCAGTAACCAGAGCCCAGTAGTGCGCGCCAACCCGAACAGACCAAACCTCACCGAGACGTTTGAAGTGTAGAGATGGATGCTTAGGATCGCTCTTCAGGAGAAGATAGTTTTTGTCCGCGAGTGAGCGGATATCTTCCGGTAGCGCTCGGTACAGGGCGCAGAACCGCGATGAGGCGTGGTGGTTCAAAGCGGACGGCTCTTGCCCGCCTTGTGCTCAGCGACCGCGTCCGACAGAAGTTTGTCTAGCTTACCTGCCTTAGAATCGGCAGCGATCTGCTCGTCCCACAGTTGGGCGTCAAATTCCACGAACCATTCGCTAAATTTTTTCAGCTCTTCGGGGGAAAGCTTCTGAACACGTTGTTCGAGCTTCTCAAGTTCGCTCATCTTTGGCTCTCGCCTGTTCGCGACATTTTACGCCTACGCGTCCTCGTCGGCGAACGCCCTCGCCGTTTCTTCGCCCTGATCGAGTCCGCCCTCCCGTAAAATCGTCGCTGCTCGCGTAACCAAGGAAGAGAAACGCTCTCCGGTGAGGCGGCCAGACTTCAAATCTGGCAAGGGTCGCCAGCGGCTCTTCGTGGGTTCGACTCCCACTCTCTTCCGCCTCCTGTTCGTCACTAGTGGCGGAATGGCGCAATAGTCCTTGGTACCGCCACTCTGAAGGGAAAAAACCGGCTTCGGTGGGTTTACCGTGAAGAGCTTCGTCCTGGCGAACCCGAGGGTGATTCGTCGTTGATCCTGAACTCCGCCGTCTCGTCCGCGAGAAGGCCAAACGCTAGCGAGCATATGTCATTGCGCGTATCGGGCTTGCTAGAACTTCGACCGCAGAACTTGTAGCTATAGAAATGCTGCCTAAGACAGCGGCCTTGAGTCCGCTGTTTGGTCCCCTCCGCGCTGCGCGCTCCGGCGGTCGCTGGACTAGTGCGCCAGTAAGCGCTAGAACATGCACACCTGCCGGATCCACTTCGCCTCGTCGCTGCCTTTGACGGGCTTGATCGGGTCGAGCGAGCGCGGTGGCGCGACGATGGTCTTCGCGATCTGGCCGTTGCGGTCGAACATGCCGATGGCCGAGACCGTCATCGTACCCTCCTCGCAATTGGCCATGTAGCGCACGCGTCGCGGCAGATAGTCAGCCGGCTTGGGGCGATCGGTCTCATCCCAAACGACGATGACGTCGAATTGTCCCTGCGTATCGCCGAACTTTTTGATCGATTGAAGATCGAGGCGTGCTTTCTCGCCATCCTTGATTTGTGCAAGCACGTCGGGCGTCGGCGTAGTCTCTTGCGCGAAAACCGGTGCGGCAGCGATCACGGCGGTCAATGCGAGGGGAATTGGGAGGGAAGTCATTTGGGCTCCGATTGAATTGCTTTGGTTCATCGAGTTCGAGTGATACCCGCTACAAGGGTTGGAGCAGGTTGCGGACCGCTTGTTCCCTTCGAGCAACCGGTTCACTGGCTTGATCATGCGCTCGCCATGCGCCGCTCGAACCTTGGGCGAGAGGTTCGACGATTGCCCGAGTGCCTTGTGTACATCCTGCTATTGCGAAGCCGCGGTATGAAGAAACGCGCCGATCCGCGCGTCGAGAAAAGCCATGTCCGAAGCACTCGCCGTCGCGGCTGATTGGTGCCCCTGCACCGAGGGGATTTCCACTAAGGTGCTTCCCGCAATGGCGTCAGCTGCTTCCCGTGCACTGGATGCCGGATTGAAAAGATCGAGCGGCGGGGCGAGCAGCAAGGCCGCGGCGCGGATCGAGGCGAGCGCGCGCTTCGTGTCGCCGTCGAACCCCGGTGTTGTGCCGACATCGTGTGCTTGATACGCCCAACTCTGGTAGAGCCAGTCGGTGGCATCGAAGCCGTTCGCCTTGTTGTCGGCAGTGAGCTTGTCCATCCAGCTCAGCACATCCGCGGCACTGTCGAACATCTCGCTCAACGCCTGCGGTGTGCGGCCGGCGAGAACGCTCATCACGCCGGTCCAAGCGCGCCAGCCGCGCTCCGGATAGTCGGTGAACTGCGTACCGTCCCAGGCAGGATCGGCCATCAACGCACGCCGTGCGGTTTCGACGACGGCCACCGTCCAAGGCGCGGTGTGCGCCATCGGCGTCATCGCCACGATCGCGCGCATCCAATCGGGGTGGCTGACCGCCCATTGCAACGCCTGCATGCCGCCCATCGATGCACCGACGACCGCCACCAACTCGCGCACTTGCACTACCTCGCGGAGCAGGCGATCTTGCGAGGCCACCATGTCGCGCAGACCAAAGCGCGGGAAGCGCATGCCCGGTTGCTTGGCGCTGTTGCTCGGCGAGGTGGTGAGCCCATTGCCGATCGGGTCGACGCAAACGACGAAGTAACGGTCCGTGTCGAGCGCTTTGCCCGGTCCAATGAGAAAGTCGAGCCGGTGGTGGTTCCCGGTGAGCGAGACGGTGACGAGGACCGCGTTGTCACGCGCTACATTGAGCGTGCCGTGCGTCACGTAACTCAAGGTGAAGTCGCGGATCAGTTCGCCGCTTTCGAGTCGGAAGTCGCCGAACGAGGCATGACGATGCGGCGCGTCGATCATGCCGGGACGAAGGGGTGGGTGAGTCACGGCTGGTAGTCGTCGAGATGGAGTGTCCTTCGGTCAGTCTGCTGCGATTGCCTATCGCCAGCCGCGAATCGTCCCGCACGCCGCCCCGATACGAAGGCCCACGCGAGATGATGACCGTGGCCTTTCAGCAGCAGGCCGCCCTGTCCGGTCGCCCCCGCCGCATAGAGCCCGGCAATCGGCACGTCATCCGCGCCAAGCACGCGATGCTGCAGGTCCACGGCCAATCCCCCTTCGTTGTGTACGAACACCGGTCGCACCGGACCGAGCGCGATGAAAGGCGGTTGATCGAGCTTTCCAGCTGCTTCGCTCGTCGACAACGAGTCGCGCATCGCGGCCGCATCCATATCGAGCGTACGCGCGAGCGCATCGATGCTCGCCGCTTCTGTGTAGACATCGGGACGGTTGCGGCGGTAATCGGGGACGTAAGCGTACGCGACACCGGGCGCGGTCGAGACGAAGTGCGGCCACGCCGAGAACTGCTTGGCAAGGCGCCCGTCGATCAGAATGTAGCCGATCTTGTTCGGCTGATCGGCGAGCGCGAGCGCGGGCTTGTCGCGCTCGTCGCAGAAGCGCTTGCCGTCGCGATTCACCAGTCGCGCGCCCTGCTCGAACAGCATCGGCGAAGGTGCCAACGCAGTGGTTAGAAAACTCATGACGAAGGGTCGCAACAACGACGCCGGCAGATGCGACATCGACCACTCCATGACCGCAGCAAGCGCAGGCCATGGCGGCAGTCGTCGCGCCAGCGTGGGCCGCGCCGGTGCGATGAAGCGGATCTCGGGGCCGAGCGCGAGATCACCGTTGACGATGCGCGCACCCAATGCCATCGCCATCTTCTGGCCGTCGCCGGTGGCAGTGAGATTGACGCCATCGACCTTGGCTTCTTGCGCGCCGATGTGGCGCGCTTTGAGCTCCGGATCGTTGGTGAAATCGCCAGCCGCAAGCACCACTGCGCGGCACGCCTCGAACAACTCGCCGCCTTTGCAGCGCACTGCCGCTACGCGCCGCTGCTCCACAATCAATTCCACCGCCTGCATGCGAAAGCGAAACTCGACACCAGCCGCGTGCGCGCGACGCCCGAGGTGATAGATGAACGACAGCGAATTGGGGAGCACCGTATGCATGCGCGGCTTGCTGTGCGGTGGCTCGGGCATCGGACCGTAGAAGCGCACGCCGAGATCGAGCAACCAGCGCATGGTGTCGGGAATCTCGTCGCACAACACGTGGCGCAGCGCGTCGTTGTCTCGCGCGGCAAGCTCACCCGCGAACAGCGGCATGTCCGCCCAATGGTCGTGCGGATTGTCTTGGATGCCGTTGCGCTGTTGATGCGGCGTCCCAGTCGAAGTCACCGACCCCACCGACCACGCCGTCGATCCACCCAGCTTGTCGTTCTTCTCGAGCAGCACGACGCGCGCCCCGGCGTTGCGCGCCTCGATGGCAGCCGCGAGGCCGGAACCACCGCCGCCGATGACGACGACGTCGAAGACTTCGATTTCGGCGCCCTTCATAAGAACAGAAACTTCCACCACGAAAACGGGAGGGCACGAATAGAAGCTCGATACGAGAGAGCACAGCGGCCGGCGCGTTGATAACAACACATCACCGAGTTTTCGCTGTGTCCTTTGTGCACAATGCAATTGCCCTTCTTCGTGCCTTGGTGCCTTCCTGGTTATCAAAGTTTTCGGTTAACTACCCGCTCGCTTCGCCGCCAACCCCGCGCTCGTGCCGGCAATGCGCCCGAACACCGAGCCCGACATCAACCCCGTTCCGCCCGGATAGTTGAAGTAGAACAGGCCGCCCACCAACTCGCCGGCCGCATAAAGCCCGGGAATCGGCGCACCCTCGGTGTCGACCACTTGCGCGTTGGGGTCGATGCGCAGTCCACCGAACGTGAAGGTGATGCCGCAAGTCACTGCGTAGGCCTCGAAGGGCGGCGTGTCGATCGTGTTCGCCCAGTTCGACTTCGGCACCGCCAGGCCTTGCGTGCAGCGACCGTCTTTCACGTTCGGGTTGAATGGGATGTCGGTGCGCACCGCGGCGTTGTAGGCGCGGATGTGCTCGAGCGCGCGCGAAGGGTTGACGTCGTCGAGCTTGCTCACCAGCTCTTCCAAGGTATTGGCCGTCACCTTCGTGACCTGGCGAATGCGGTACTCGTCCCGCAGGATGTGGGTGACCTTCTTGTCGAAGATCTGCCAGGCGAACTGCCCGGGCTGACGCAGAATCACAGCGCCGTATTTCGCATAGGTGTAGTTGCGGAAGTCCGCACCCTCGTCGACGAACCGCTCGCCGTGCGCATTGATCATGATGCCCCAGGGATACGAGTGCTTCTGAAAGCCGTCGCCCACGGCGAGATCGCCGAACTCGGGCGCGTTGCGATCCCAACCCACCGCGTGACAGCCCGACCAATTGCCGTACGGCGCCGCACCGATATCGAGCGCCATGCGAATGCCATCGCCGGTGTTGAAGCGCGTGCCGCGTACCTTCGCGAGATCCCAACCGGGGCCGAGGTAGCGCGTGCGCCATTCGGGATTCGATTCGAAGCCGCCGGCGGCGAGCACGACGGCTTTGCAGCGGATGGTGGAGGTCCGCCCCTGGTGACGCACGTGCACGCCGTGTATGCCGGCATCGTCGTGCAGCAAGGACATCGCGCGTGCCGAATAGAAGATGCGGATGTCGCGCGCAGCGGCAGCCTTCTTGTGCGCCTCTACTAGACCTGGTCCGCCGCCCCAGGCCTCCACCGTCAACCCGCCCCAGAACTTGAAGCGCCCGTCCACCTTGAATGCTTGGCGACCGTAGATCGGCACGAAGCGGTAGCCCATTTCGCGCATCCACATCATCGTCGGCTTGCTGCGGCGAACGAGCAGCTCGGCAAGATCGGGATCAGTGCGATTCTCGGTGACGCGCGCCAGATCGTCGAAGAACTGATCTTCGGTGTACGCGCCGAAATCGGTGCGCGCGATCTCCTCCTCGGTGAGGTCGGACATCAGCGCGCGCAAATCGTCCACGCCGTTGTAGGCGAAGCGAATCGCACCGGCGGTGAAGCGCGTATTGCCGCCCGATTCGTCCTCCGATGCACGCTCCAGCACGACCACGCGCGCGCCCTGCTCGTGCGCAGCGAGCGCCGCACACATCGCCGCATTGCCCGCTCCGATCACCACGACATCACAACTCTGCGGCAACATCTCGTTCTCGCTCCTCCCATCCCATCCGCGACACCCTTGCCTCGCGCCGGCGGGTAGTATGCAAGAAATCGGGTGCTCGACGTGGGACGCTTCCCGGTCTCTGACGTAGGCGCTGACGCGCCTCTCGCGTAGGCAACTCCCCGCCTCTCACGAGGCGAGGTCGGGCGAAGGCCGGGGATGGGGTGGGTGGGCTCGACGCGGACCACTCCACGTCCTTCGGGCGCGCCGTGCCTCGCCGGGGTGGGGAAAGAAGCAAGGAGGAGACAAAAGTGGCCAGCACAACGTCGATGCCGATCGGCATCAACACCATGTCGTTCATGTGGTCCATGAGCGCGCGCCGTGCGCTCGAAAGCTTGGCACGCGAAGGCTACCAGCGCTTCGAAGTGATGGCGCAGCCGCCACACTTCGATCCAATGATGACACCGGACGAAGCGCGATCGTTCGCCCGCTTCCTGCGCAATGCGCAACTGACGGTCGAGTCGATCAATTTGCCGAGCCTCGATCAGAATCTTGCCAGCGCATCGCGCGAGATGCGTGTCTACTCGATTGGGCTTTACGAGCGGCTGATCGAAATCGCCGCGACGATCGGCGCGCGCGCGATCGTCGTCGTCACGGGCCGCGTGAATCCGCTGATCGCGCCGCTGCGCCGCGATCTCGAGGGCTGGTTCAGCGACGCGTTCGTGCAAGTGCTCGCGAAGGCGGAACGCGCCGGCATGACGCTCCTGCTCGAGAATATCCCGATCGGCGTCTACTCGACCGCGGCGCAACTCATTGCGTTCGCCGACATGTTCGACTCACCCAACGTGGCCATCTGCTACGACATCGCCAACGCGCATTTTATCGGGGAGGATGTCGCCGCAGGCGTGCACGCGGTGAAGGCACGATTGGGTATCGTGCACTTGTCGGACACCAATCGCGACAAATGGCGCCATGATCCGGTCGGCCAAGGCAGCTGTGATTTCGCCGGGTTCGCACAGGCGCTGCGCGAGATCGGCTACGACAAGACCTCGATGCTCGAGATCGTGGCGGAGCAAGCGGTCGAGCAGACCCTCGAGAGTCATCGGCGCCTCGGGCAGTGGGGATGGCAAGGGCCGCCAGCCAACGGTGCCGAGCCAAGAGCACATTAGACTCTCGCAGGCATAGGAGACCGTCGCACCGACATCTCCTCCGCATCGCCTGAGCCGTAAGCTCGCGCCAGCGTGCTAGGCTATCCAACATGAAGATCCAAGCCCTCGGTCATGTGGTGCTGAAAGTACGCAATCTGGATCGCGCCCTGCAGTTCTATCAAGGTGTGCTCGGTTTGCGCCTCGCGGCGCGCGCCGCCATCCGCGATGTGCCGATGGCATTCCTCGCGATCGACCGCAATCATCACGATCTTGCGCTGATGGAAGTGGGCGAGCAGGCACCGGCGGCGCCGGAGAAATCGACCGGGCTCGCGCATTTCGCGTTGAAGATCGGCGACAACTTAGAAGCGCTGCGCTCGGCGCGCGAGTACTTGCAAAGCATGAACATTCCTATCGACCGCACCGTCGAGCATCGCGTTTCGCAGTCTCACTACGTGCGCGATCCCGATGGGCATGTGGTCGAGCTGTACGTGGACGCCGACCCGAGCATTTGGCATCACGACCCGGCATCGGTTGCGCACAGCGAACCACTGGATTTGTAGCAACAGGGGTGGCTCGGCGTAGGCTTCCGCTGTCGATCGATGACTCCAGAAGCGCCGCCGGATGCACAGAAGAGCAGATCGAGGTCGGTCCGGACGCTGCCAAACTGTGCTCTCGCTACGCCAGGCTCGCGAGCAAAGTCGAACTCAGCCGATACCACATCGCCTAGCCGCCTTTCCCTAACGGCGCTCTCTAGAAGAGCGCGTTTCGGATTTGCCATAATCAGTGGGGTCACGCCGTATTCCACCGCGCATGGAGCATCGATGAAGCTCTCCGACTGCACCGAAGCAGAGCGGCGCGCGCTTTCCGCACTCGAGCCGCGCATCGGACATGTTCATCTGCGTCAGCGGTTGGGGCTCGAAGGCGACTACGAAGCGCATGTGTTCCGCAAGGGCACCCATTTCTTCCATCTCGAGAACTGGTATTCGTTCCATGCGCTGCTGCGCCTGACGCTCACTCTAGCGGGTTTGCACGGGCGCGGGCGGCGCAACGCGCTGCGCATCCAACTGCGACGAAACGACGTTGCGCTGCCGAGCCTTCCGCTCGCCTTCGACGGCTACACGCTGCTGCATCTGAGCGATCTGCATTTGGACATGAGCGAGGCACATCTCGCTCGTTTGATCCACATCGTGCAAGACCTCGACTACGACCTGTGCGTGCTCACCGGCGATTTTCGCTTTCGCACCTTCGGGCCTTACACCCCGGCACTCGATGCGCTCGCCACGCTGCGGCCGCATCTGCGCGGGAGCATCTACGCGGTGCTCGGCAACCACGACACGATTCGCATGGTCCCCGGCATGGAAGCGCTCGACATCCGCGTGCTGATGAACGAGTCGGTGCGTATCGCGCGCGCGGAAGAGATTTTGTACCTGGCCGGCATCGACGACGCGCACTATTTCCGCACGCACAATTTCCACCGCGCCGCCCACGACATTCCGCACGACGCTTGTGCGATTCTGTTGTCGCACACGCCCGAGCCGTATCGTCACGCAGCGCATGCCGGCTTCAGTCTGATGTTGTGCGGTCATACGCATGGCGGGCAAATCTGCTTGCCCGGCGGCGTGCCCGTCATTACCGACTCCGATGCGCCGCGTGCGTATGCCCGAGGTGCGTGGCGCTTTCGCGCGCTGCTCGGCTATACGTCGGTGGGCTGCGGATCGTCGATCGTCGATGTGCGGCTCAATTGCCTGCCCGAAGTCACGCTCCATCGGCTGCGCCGATCGCAAGACGCGGTCGAGCGTTGATCCGGCACGCCGACGACGATTCAATACGGCGTGCTGCGCAGGCCGAGCCGGTAGAACAGTCGTGCTAACGGGATCTCGAGGGCGAAGAAAACCGCCGTGACGGCGAGGATCTGAGTCCACGAAAGGTCGAGTGGGCCTTGCACCGCGAGGAGCGGCAGCAGCGACTCGGGGATCTGATCGATACCGGTGGCACGGCCGCTCGGGGCGATGCCGAGCCGCCGCTTCGTGAAGCTCGACAGCAAATCCCCGAGCATTGCGGCAGCACCGATCAGCGCGCCGAGTCCGAACGAAAGACCGACCACCGGCGCGACGACCGCGGTGGCGACGACCGCGGCGATGACACCGCGAATCGTCTTCGAGCGACCGAGCAGTGGCCGCCCGTCGATAAAGCGCAGTCCGCCATCGCATGGCCAATTCCAGCGCGAACCGAGCAAGCGCGCGACAATGAGCGGCGAAGCGTTGGCCACGCCAAGCAGAACCAACAGCCGAAATCCCAACCAGATGTCAGCCATGACGGCATCGTACCGGTTCTCGGCGTGGCTCGTTCAGCGGCAGGCCGCAAGTCGGTCGGGATCGAGATTGTTCCCGGCTCGATCAAAAGCGGGCCCGGCACGTAGGCGTGCGCGACGGATCGGAAGGCGCGAATGGGCAGCGGAGCGAAGATCGATGTGGCGCATCGTTGCTCATGCGGGCCGACTCAACTCTCGCCATCGACAACGAGCCTGTAACCCACCCCCGTTTCGGTGATCAGATGGCGCGGTCGTACCGGATCGCGCTCGAGCTTTTCGCGCAACTGCTTCATGTAGATCCGTAGATAGTGTGTGTCGCGATCGTGCGTCGGTCCCCACACTTCGGTCAGCAGCTGGCGATGCGTGACGACCATGCCGAGGTGCTTGGCGAGGCAGGCAAGCAAGCGAAATTCAATCGGGGTGAGATGAACCGCTTGCCCCTCTCGGGTCGCGCTGCGCTTGTGCAAGTCGATCGTCGCGTTCTCGAATTGCAGCAGATGGGTGCCGGCGCCCGAACGAGCCGCATGTCGTAGCGCCGCCCGCACCCGCGCGAGCAGCTCGCCGACGCCGAAAGGCTTCGTAACGTAATCGTCTGCCCCGGCATCGAGCGCCTCGATCTTGGATTGCTCGTGAACGCGGGCGGAGAGCACGATGATCGGCATCGGCGACCAAGCGCGTATCCGGCGGATCACTTCGACGCCGTCGAGATCGGGTAATGCGAGATCGATGATCGCGAGATCGGGCTTGTGCGTCCCCGCGTCGACCGCGCCACGTCGCGCCGACCCCGATTCGACCACTTGGTAGCCTTCGGCGCTGAGCGCGGTACGCAAAAAGCGACGGATCTCGCCTTCGTCCTCGACAATCAGAATCGTGGGACGCGCTTCGCTCACTCGTTCGGACTCTCCGGTGGCAGCGGCGGTGCTTTTTCGATCGGCAGCGTGAATCGAAATGCCGCGCCTCCTGCCGGCATCCGCTCCGCCCACGCGCGCCCGCCGTGCAGCCGGACGATCGCGCGACAAATGGCAAGTCCGAGCCCGATACCGCCGCCCGACCCTTCCGCCGAGCCACGCTGAAACTTCGCGAAGAGCCGCTCGAGATCGCCCGGCGGAAGTCCAGGTCCGAAATCTTCCACAGACACGACCAGCTCGTCGCCCTCTCGCCGCGCCCGCAATCGCACCACCGTTCCGGCCGGCGTGTGCTTAGTCGCGTTCTCCAACAGATTGCCCAATGCCTGCTCGATCAAGCTTGCGTTCACACGCACGAGCGGCAGATCACTTGGCAGGTCGAGGAGCAACCGATGCTCGGCCAAGCGTTCGCTCAGCCGCTCGAGCACCGACGACGTAATCTCCGTCAATGCCACCCAGTCGCGCTCGAGCTTGATGTCGCCCGTCTCGAGGCGGGCCATTTGGAGCACGTTGGCCACGTGCTGCGACATTTCGACCGATTGCGTGAACACGCTTTTCGCGAGCGCCGCTCTCTCGTCCGGGCTCAGTCGCTCGCCGCGTTCGGCAAGGGTCGACGACGCGCCCGACATCACCGCCAGCGGCGTGCGCAGATCGTGTGAAATCGAAGCGAGCAACGCACTGCGAATACGCTCGGTCTCGGTTTCGATTTCGAGCGCAGCGCGCGCGGCGGCTTGACTGCGAATCTTGTCGACCAAGTGCGAGATGACGAGACCCACCGCAAGCATGATGGCAAACGTGAGCAGGTATTGCACGTCGTGCACGGTAAACGTGCCGCGCGGGGGGACGAACGCCAAATCGAACGCAGCGACGGACAAAACCGACGTTGCCACGGCCGGGCCGCGCGAGAAGCGCAAGGCGATGACGACGACCGCCAGCATGTAGACCATCGCGATGTTGACGAGATCGAAGCGCCCAATCATCTCCAGGCCGACGAGCGTGCAGGCGGTCGTTGCGCCCACTGCCCAAAGGTATCCCGGCCAATCGCGTTTGAGGTTCATGGCCACTACTGTAGCAACATCGCCGTAAAGATCTCATAAAGATTCGACTCACCCACTGCCCATCGGAATGCCGAAGGCCTAAGCTCTGCGGCGTATGAATACGATCAGCGAACGACGATTGTTCCTAAAAACTGACCCGGGCCGCACCGACGCAAAGCAGACTACGGCAGCGCTTGCGCTGCTCGCCCTCGGTGTAGTGTATGGCGACATCGGTACCAGTCCGCTTTACGCCGCCAAGGAGACATTCAACCCTGCTCACGGCATTCCGCTGACTACCGCCAACGTGCTGGGCGGGGCGTCGGCGATCTTTTGGGCGCTCATGTTGATCGTCTCGCTCAAATACGTAACGCTCGTGCTGCGCGCGGACAACCGGGGCGAAGGCGGCATCATGGCGTTGCTGGCGCTCGCAACCTCGGCCGTTCGCGATCGTCCACGACTGAGCGCAGCGCTCCTCGCCGTGGGCGTATCGGGTGCCGCGCTGTTCTTCGGCGACGCCGTGCTCACCCCCGCGATCTCCGTGCTCTCCGCCGTCGAGGGTCTCGAAGTCGGCACGACGTTGTTCAAGCCCTACGTCGTACCGATCGCGGTCGTCGTGCTGGTCGCGCTCTTCGCGCTCCAGCGCCATGGCACGGGTGTGGTCGGCTTGCTGTTCGGACCGGTCTGCGTGCTGTGGTTCGTCGCGCTCGCTGCCTGCGGCATTTACAACATCGCGCAGGCGCCGATCGTCCTGCAAGCGCTCGATCCTCGCCACGCGCTGCACTTTGCCACCGCGCATGGGTTTGCATCCTTCGTGGCCTTGGGCTCGGTGCTCCTTGCGGTCACTGGGGCCGAGGCGCTCTACGCCGACATGGGACATTTCGGCAAACGCGCGATCCGCCTGGCATGGTTCGGCGTTGCCGCGCCGGCGCTCGTCCTCAACTACTTCGGTCAAGGTGCGTTGCTGATCGCACATCCGGCGGCGCTCGCCAACCCGTTCTATCTCGCCTATCCGTCGTGGGCGCTGTATCCGATGGTCGGGCTCGCCACCGCCGCCACCGTCATCGCGTCTCAGGCGACGATCTCAGGTGCGTATTCGATGACGCAGCAAGCCATTCAGCTTGGTTATCTTCCCCGCATCGCGATCCAGCACACCTCCGCTCGCACCATCGGTCAGATCTATGTTCCTGCGGTCAACTGGATGTTGCTTGCCGTCGTGATCGCTGCGGTCGTCGCATTCGGTTCCTCCACCCGATTGGCATCGGCGTACGGCGTGGCGGTGATGGGGACCATGCTCGTGACCACGCTGCTGACCTTCTTCGTGTTTCGTCACCAATGGCGCTATCCACTGTTGGTGTGCCTCGCGATCACGGCGCTGTTCACGCTGGTCGATCTCACCTTCTTTGCCGCCGCCATGCATAAAGTCTTCGAGGGCGGCTGGTTCCCCCTGGCCTTGGGCACGGTGATGTTTACGCTGATGACCACTTGGAAACGTGGGCGCGAAATCTTCCTCGGGCGCTTACAAGGCGGCTCACCGCCGCTGCGGCCCTTCCTGCGGTCGCTGCTTGCGCATCCACCTCAACGCGTGGAAGGCACTGCGGTCTTCTTGACTTCGACGCCTGAGGTCACTCCGCACGCGTTGCTGCACAGCCTCAAGCACTACCGCGTTCTGCATGCGCAGAATGTGTTTCTCACCGTGGAGTTCGTCGAAGTGCCGTGGCTCGAGGCGAAGGACCGCGTAGGGTGCGAGCGTCTCGAGGATGACTCTTGGAGTGTACGGCTACGCTGCGGCTTTATGGAGAATCCGGATGTGACGCTGGCGCTGGAACTCTGCGGGCCTTTCGGACTTCAAGTCGACCCGGCGCAAGTTTCGTATTTCCTGTCGAGAGAGCGCGTGATACCCGTGCCAGGCGAAGCCGGCATGGCGCTTTGGCGCGAGCGTCTCTTCGCGGTCATGGCACGCAATGCGTCGAGCGCTTCGGACTTCTTCAATATTCCGACCAACCGAGTCGTCGAGTTAGGGACGCGGGTTCAGATCTAGTCGCGGGTGGGATCTGCCCGTCTTCCTACTGCTCTTCACGAAACTATGCGCCAGAACCACACCACCCCCGGCCTTCGGCCGACCCCTCCTCTTGAGAGGAGGGGAAGACAGCAGTATGCTGCCCACTTCTCCTCACCTAAGGAGGGGAAGACACTAGTATGCGGCCCACTCCTCCTCACGTAAGGAGGGAAGACATCGAAGCAGTCCGTTCTAGGCAACTTTGGTGTTTCACTACTGGTTTAACAACCATTGAACCGGATGCACATCGATCTTTGAACCGGGTCCACTTCGATCTTTGCCCTGTCACGCCCCGGCGTGGGATGATGCATGCTCGCCAATCGATGCATGCATCCGATCATGAACACTTCGAGCTCGTGGCCAACTCCAGCGCGTCGTTCTTTCCTCAAAGCACTCTCGGCGTTGTCCGCGATGACGCTCAGCGGCCGCATCGAATCGATCTTCGCGCAGTCGAATGCCGGCTTCGATCGCGCGCTGCTCGAAGACCTCGTCGCCGCGAATCGCATCCTCGCACAAGAGGGTGTGCTCGACGGCTATGGGCATGTCAGCGTTCGCCACGACAAGAATGCCTCGCATTATCTGATCGCGCGTTCGATCGCACCCGAATTGGTGACGGTGGACGATATCGTCGAGCTCGATCTCGATAGCAATCCGGTCGACGGCGGTACGCGCAAGCTGTATCTCGAGCGCTTCATTCACGGCGAGATCTACAAGTTGCGTCCCGATGTGCATGCGGTCGTTCATCACCACGCTCCCGCAATCGTACCCTTCTCCATTTCGAAAGTGCCGTTGAAGCCGGTCTACCACATGAGCGCGTTCGTGGGCTTCGGTGTGCCGATCTTCGAGATTCGCGAGGCGGGCGGCATGACCGACATGCTCGTGCGCACGCCGCAGCTCGGGCTGGCGCTCGCCAAGACGCTCGGCGACAAACCCGCCGCGCTCATGCGCGGACATGGCGCAGTGGTGGTCGGCGCCAACATCATCGAGGCCGTCGGCCGCAGCGTTTATCTGCAGATGAATGCACGCTTGCAAGCGCAAGCGATGGCGCTCGGCGAACCGCTGACTTACCTCGACCCGGAGGAGGTCAAGAAAGCGACGACAGGATTCGGCTACGAACGCGCGTGGGAGCTGTGGAAGCGCAAGTCGATGGGACGTTGAGGAAGCTTCTTTCAGTAGCCGCGCTACGTCCTAGCCGGCCGAACTAGCATGCTACGTATCCATGCACGGGTCGAAAATCTTTCGAGTCGAAGCAGCAAGCGCATGCACTCTCTTCCTTGTTCGTCTAGAGGGCAGGCTGTCTTTCTTCCCTCCTCGTGTAGAGGGCAGGCTGTCTTTCTTCCCTCCTCGTGTAGAGGGCCGGCTGCCTTTCTTCCCCTCCTCGCCTAGAGGGCCGGCTGTCTTTCTTCCCCTCCTCGTCGAGGAGGGGTGGCCCGAAGGGCCGGGGTGGTTCGGCGCGTCTGGTGTTACCTGATATGCATACAGCTAGCCCACACCACCCCGCGGGCTGCCGCCCGCACCCCGCCTCATGAGAGGCGGGGAATACGGCTTTGCATGCATTCCATACCTTGCTGCCTCAGCAGAGCCCATACCTTGCTGCCTCAGCAGAGGCCATACCTTGCTGCCTCAGCGGAGCCCATACGTTGCTGCCTCAGGAGAGACCTGCGCTATCGAAGCCCTTTTGCGTTAGCCTATGACCTTCCTTCCTGGACCCGGCCATGAAAACCGTCACGCTACCGAGCACCGAATTGAAGGTTTCGCAGGTCTGTTTGGGCACGATGACCTGGGGCGAGCAGAACACCGAGTCGCAGGCGCACGAGCAACTCGACTACGCCATCGCGCAAGGTATCAACTTCATCGACACCGCGGAGATGTATCCGGTGCCGCCCAATGCGCGGACGCAAGGACGCACCGAGACGATCCTCGGCACGTGGCTGGCGCGTCGTCCGCGCAAGGACGTGGTCATCGCTACCAAGATCGCCGGGCCGGGGCGTCGTGATTGGATTCGCAACGGTCGCACCGATCTGACCGCCGGCGTCATCGCCGAGGCGGTCGACACCAGCCTTGCGCGCCTTCGCATCGACCACATCGATCTGTATCAGATCCACTGGCCGCAACGCAATGTGCCCAATTTCGGCGCAGTGGAGTTCGATCCGACCAAGGAGCGCGAGGGCCCTTCCATCGCCGAACAAGTAGAAGGCATGGTGGCGATGATCAAGGCCGGCAAGATCCGCTATTACGGCTTGTCCAACGAGACGTCGTGGGGCGTGTGTGCATTCCAACACGCAGCGAAGCAGTTGAACGTGCCGGGCCCCGTCACGATTCAAAACAGCTACAGCCTGCTCTCGCGCAATGTGGATGGCGATCTCGCCGAGACGCTGTTTCGCGAGAAGATGAGCCTGCTCGCATACAGTCCGCTGGCGGCCGGGCTGCTGTCGGGCAAATACATGTGTGGCGCGCAGCCCGCAGGCGCGCGCTTCACGTTGTTCGATTCGCTCGGCATGCGATTTCGCAAAGAGGTGGTGCCCGAAGCGATCGAAGCCTACGCGCAGCTCGCCAAACGGCGCGGCATCACGCTCGTTCAATTGGCGTTGGGTTATGTCGCGAGCCGCTGGTTCGTCGGCGCGTCGATCATCGGCGCCACCACGATGGCGCAGCTGAAAGAGGACATCGCGGCCGCGCAGTTCGAATTGGATGAGCAGACGCTAAAGGAAATCAAGGCCGTTCAGTCGCGCTATCCCAATCCAGCACCGTAGTAAATTGCGCAGACCGATTTTTCGCAGGCATCGTCGAACACTAGAACGCAACACTTTTCGGCGCCTGCTCGATGGCCGTGCTCAAACCAGGGAGGAGACCCATGCAACGCAGATCGTTTCTAAAGCAAGCCGGCATCGGTGTGGCGGCAGGTGCGGTCGGCGCGCCCGCCATCGCGCAGCCGGCGCCCAGCGTCACCTGGCGCATGGCCACCAGTTGGCCGAAGAGCTTGGATACGCTCTTCGGCGGTGCGGAGCTGATCTGTCGGCGTGTGGGAGAGATTACCGAGGGGAAATTTCAGATTCGCCCCTTCGCCGCCGGCGAGATCGTGCCGGCGATCCAGGTGCTCGACGCCGTGCAAGCGGGAACCGTCGAGGTCGGTCATACGCCGCCGTACTACTACTTCGGAAAGGACCCCGCGTTTTCCTTCGCGACCTCGGTGCCGTTCGGCATGAACCAGCGGCAGAACTTCGCGTGGTGGCATTTCGGCGGCGGCGCCGAGGCCATGGCGCCACTGTTCAAGGAGTACGGTTGCGTCGCTTTTCCAGCCGGCGGTACCGGCTGTCAGATGGGCGGCTGGTTCCGCAAGGAGATCAAGACCGTCGACGACTTGCAGGGGCTGAAGTTTCGCGTCGGCGGTATGGCGGGCCTCGCGCTCGCCAAGGTGGGCGTGGTGCCCCAGATGATCGCCGGCTCGGACGTCTATCCTGCGCTCGAGAAAGGCACGATCGACGGGGCCGAGTGGGTAGGACCCTACGACGACGAGAAGCTCGGCTTCAACAAAGTGGCCAAGTACTACTACTATCCCGGCTGGTGGGAAGCCGGCCCGATGGGCATGACGCTCATCAACGAGAAGAAATGGGCGACGCTGCCTCCCGCCTACCAATCCGCGCTCATCACCGCTTGCGCGGAAGCGTGTCACTGGATGGTGGCGAAGTACGACGCGCAAAATCCGATCGCGCTACGCCGCCTCGTTGCCTCCGGCACGGTTCTGCGCCCCTTCCCTCGCCCGGTGATGGAAGCCTTCGAGAAGGCCACTTTCGCGCTGTATGACGAATTGATGGTCAAGAGCGCGCATTGGAAGCGCATCTACCCCGGCTGGAAGAAGTTCCGCGACGATCAGTTCCTCTGGTTCCGGGTGGCGGAGGCGACTTACGACAATTACGCCTCGACGTCGAAGATCAGCAACAAGTAGAGGTTGGATCGCCGTCCTCGAATCAACGCACGCTCGCGAGCGGAAGGGCGTGCCGTCGAATGACGGTCGGCTTGTCGGCGTTAGAACTCTTTTCTCAACGCGAACACTACGCCCGGGGCGCAGCGACCGCGCTGCGTGCGGCAAAACCCGTCGTCACGGCTCGCGCCCACCACGCTCGCTTGTGCGACTGCGTAGCCGAAATCCCAGGCGACGCCGAGCTGCGCATCGCCGCGATTGGTGTGGTGATAGCGCGTGCGGCCGGAGCGATTATGGCCGGTGACGAGGAATCCGACGTGGGCGGTTAGCGCAACTCGCAATCTGCATTGGGCGTCGCAGTCAGCAGGTCGGTGCCGGGCGCCGAGAGCGTGCCGCTCGACTTGCGATCGGCCACGCCGATGACGCCCGGATGCGCGGCCGGGAATCCTCCGTCGTCGTCCGCTGCGGCTACCACGATGATCCCGTCGGCAACGGCGCGATCGACCAAGCGTTCCAGCAGCCGATCGCGGGGACCACTCAGACTGAGGTTCAGCACGCGCACTTCGTGCGCGCTTGCCTCGGTACAGTCTTGCGCTCGCGACCTGCGCTTCATTCTCTCCTGCGAGTAGTTTGCTACCATCGGGTCCAAGCAACGCCGCGACGTAGCACTTCACCGACAAGCAAACAGCGGCGTGAACCGGAGGAGCACCATGCCGCGCATGAAGGGCGCAGATCTGATCTGCGATTTCCTGATCCAGGAAGGCGTTCCCTACGTCTTCGGCATCTGCGGCCACGGCAACGTCGGCCTGCTGGATGCTTTGTGGGAACGCCAGGACAGGATCAAGCTGATTTCGCCACGCCACGAGCAGACCGCCGGGCACATGGCCGACGCCTACTTCCGCGTGTCGCATCGCCCGGTCGCTACACTCACCTCTTGCGGCCCGGGCTCGTGCAATCTCGTCATGGCGACCGCGTGCGCATCGGCCGATTCGTCCGCCTTCTACGCCATCACGGCGAACGTGCCGACTTCGCAGTTCAATCGCGGCCCATTTCAGGAGAGCTATCGCAACCAAGCGGCGGAGTTTCCCGTCGTGCTGCGGCCGTACGTCAAGCGCACCTTCCAGCCCACGCGGGTGGACATGCTGCCGCTCGCGCTACGCCAAAGCTATAACCTCCTGCTCGCCGGTCGCCCGGGGCCGGTCAATCTCGACGTGCCGTTCAATCTGTTCCAGGAAGAAGACGACGTCACGCTGTTGCCCTCCGATCGAAGCAAGGGCTTTCCGCATCCAGGCGCCTCGCCCGACGACGTGCGCCAGGTCATGGACATGATTCAAGCGGCTCAGCGCCCGGCTTTCTTCGTGAGCCACGGCGTGACATTGGCCGAAGCGGGGCCCGAGCTGCAGCGCGTGGCCGAGATGCTCGACATTCCGGTCATCACCTCGCCGAACGGCTTCGGCGTGCTGCCAATGCCGCATCGACTTGCGCTCGGCTTCATCGGGCGCAACGGCGCGTATCCTGCCAATCAGGTCGGACGTCATTGCGACCTGCTGATCACGGTGGGCGCGCGCTTCGACGATCGCTCCTCGTCGTCGTGGATTCCCGGTTACTCCTGGAACATTCCGCCGACCAAGCTCGTGCACGTCGACATCGACCCCAGCGAGATCGGCCGCAACTATGCGGTGACGCTCGGCATCATCGCCGATGCCAAGGTCTTCCTCGGCCAGCTCGCACAAGAAGCCGTGAGCCGCAAGGCGAACGGCGCACGCTTCGCGGCATGGCAGGCGCAGATCGAGGGTTGGAAGCGCGAGTGGGACAACTTCACGCGACCGAATTTCGAGCTGAGCGGCACGCCGCTGCGGCCCGAGCGCGTGGTCAAGGAAGTACGCAAGGCGCTGCCCTCGAACGGCATCATCTCGCTCGACAGCGGCGTGCATCACAACTGGTTCATGCAGTTCTGGGAAGCGCCCGAGCCGCAATGCATGCTCAACTCGTGGGGCTTCTCGGCGATGGGCTTCGGCGTGAGCGGCATTCTCGGCGCCAAGCTCGCCGCGCCGCACCGGCCTTGCATTGCGGTGATCGGCGACGGCGGCTTCACCATGACGCCGCACGTGCTCGCCACCGCGGTCGAGTACGACATTCCCTGTGTATGGCTGGTGTGGAACAACTATTCGTGGGCGGCGATCCGCGATATTCAGATCGGCATGTTCGGCGGACGCGAGATCGGCACGGGTTTCTATGCCGGACCCAACCGCGCGCCCTACAACCCGGACTTCGCCGCGATGGCGCGCAGCTACGGCGTCGAAGGGGTGAGCGTCAAGCACTCCGATCAGCTCGGCGATGCCTTGCGTCACGCCTTGGCACTCGGCAAGCCCTGCGTGCTCGACGTGCACGTCGATGACAAAGTCAAGCCGCCGGGAACCGGGACTTGGCAACTGCCGCCCACGCCGTTCAAGGAGCCGGTGTTCGGCAAAGCAGTCGTGCGGTAGGCGGCGTTTTTTTGACTATAGACGGGAGCGGGTGGACTGAGGATGACCCAGTTCCTTCGGTGGAAAGCACGGGGAGTGGTCCGACTGCGCGTGCTCCAGTTACCGCTCCCCTCCTGCGAGAGGGCTAGGGAGAGGGGGATATGACAGCAACACACGCCCGCGCCCTGATCAACGGGCAATGGACCGAGCCGACGCATCGCGTCGAGATTCGCGATCCGTATCGCGACGAAGTCGTCGGCACCGCGCCGATCTGCGCGCAAGAAGACGTCGATCAAGCGGTCCATGCCGCGGTGGCGGCGCGCGAGAAAGCCGCGGCAATGCCGGGCTACGAGCGCGCTGCGCTGCTGCGTCGAGTCGCGGCGCTGATCGAGCGCGACGTCGCCGCGCTCGCCGAGCTGATGACGCGCGAAACCGGCAAGGCGGTCAAGGACTCGGAAAGCGAGATCCGCCGCTCGCTCGAAACTTTCTCGCTCGCCGCGGAAGAAGCGATCCGCATCGAAGGCCGTCACATTCCGCTCGACGGCAGCGTGATGGGTGCCGGCAAGCTCGCTTTCCTGCTGCGCTTTCCGGTCGGCGTCGTGGCTGCGATCACGCCGTACAACGCGCCGTTCAATCTCGCTGCACACAAGATCGCCCCGGCGATCGCGGCGGGCAACGTACTCGTGCTGAAGCCGCCGCCGCAGGCGCCGCTCATCGTGCATCGCTTGATCGAGCTGGTGGTGGAGGCCGGCGCGCCCGCGGGGATGATCAACGCAATCTATGGCGGCGCGGACATCGGCGCGATGCTGGTCGCCGATCCGCGCGTGGACTTCATCACCTTCACCGGATCGAGCAAAGTCGGCGCCACGATCAAGGCGGCGAGCGGCCTGCGCCGCGTCACCTTGGAGTTGGGCGGCAACGGTGCGACGATCGTGCACGACGATGCGGATCTGCCTCTCGCCGCGGCGATGTGCGCACGCAATGCCATGCGCCTCGCCGGCCAGAGCTGCATCTCGGTGCAAACGGTCTATGCGCACGAGCGGATCTATGCGCGCCTTCTCGATTTGCTCAGAGCCGAAGTGGACAAACTCAAGCTCGGCGATCCGCTCGATCGCTCCACCGACATCGGCACGCTGATCGACGAAGCGGCAGCCTGCCGCGTCGAGAACTGGGTGCGCGAAGCGCATCTCGGCGGAGCACGCGTAGTCACCGGCGGCAGACGCAAGGGCGCGGCCTTCGAGCCTACCGTGCTGACCGACGTGAAGTCGGATATGAAAGTGGTATGCGAGGAGATATTCGGTCCCGTGCTCAACGTGATCCCGTACGGCAAGATCGACCATGCGTTTGCTGCGATCAACGCCGGCGCGTACGGTTTGCAAGCCGGCATCTTTACGAAGTCGAACGAAGTGACCTTCGCAGCGATCCGCGCGTTGCGCGTCGGCGGCGTCATCGTCAACGGCACCTCGACCTGGCGCACCGACCAACTGGCATACGGCGGCGTGAAAGCGAGCGGCATCGGACGCGAAGGGCCGCGCTATGCGATCGAGGAGATGACCGAGCAGCGGCTGGTCGTGTTCAACCTATGAAGATTCTCGTCACCGGTGCCGACGGTTTTCTCGGTGCGGCCGTCACGCATGCGCTGCTCGCGCGCGGCGATGCGGTCATCGCATTCGATACCCGAATCTCGGCCTTGCGCGATGCGCCCGCGACGCGGCTGACTTCAGTGGTTGGCGACATCACCGACCTCGCCGCGCTCGCGCGGGTGATGCTCGAGCAGCGTCCCGACGCCGTCATTCACGCCGCTGCCATCGTCGGCGTGCTGTCCTCGATCGGCAGCCCGGTGCAGATCGTGCGGGTCAACGTCGAGGGCGCGCTCAACGTGTTCGAGGCGATGCGATTGGCGGGCGTGACCCGCTGCATCCACATCAGCTCCGAAGAAGCCTACGGCGCGTTTCGCACCGATCCGATCGAGGAAACACATCCGCTAGAGCCAGTGCTGCCGTATGGCATTTGCAAGGCGACCGTGGAACAGTTGGGCCGCACCTATCGCGACCTGCACGGGCTCGAGGTAATCAATCTGCGCACCTCTTGGGTGTACGGTGCGGGGCTGCCGCGCGATCGCATTCCCAAGAACCTGCTCGAAGCTGCGCTAGCCGGACGCGCGCTGCACCTCGCGTCGGGGGCCGATTGCGCCATCGATCACACCTACGTCGACGACTTCGTGAGCGGCGTGCTGAAAGCGCTCGACCATGCTGTCCATCGTTTCGATGCCTATAACATCGCGAGCGGCCAAGCCACGACCGTCGCGCAGATGATCGAGATCATCCGCACACTCGTGCCCGGCGCGAAGCTCTCGGTCGGCCCAGGACCGTATCGGCACGGCGATCGGATCGAGAGCGTGAAGAAGGGCGCGCTCGACGTCAGCCGCGCGAAGGCAGAGCTGGGCTGGGCGCCGCGCTATGACATGCGGACGGGATTGGCGGCGTACCTGCAGGCTTTGAAGATTTAGGGACCGGGTTCAAGGAGCAGAGGAGTAGCGATGTCCGAAAAGCAAAAGGCCGTCATCCGATCGACCGCGGAAGTGATGTGGGACGAGCCGCCCGCGCATTACGGCGGCGCGTTCTCGAAGATGCTGGTGCGACCCGAGTCGGTCGGATCGAAGCGCATCGACTACCGCGTCTCGGTCTATCAGCCGCGCGCCTACGTCGCGCCGCATAAGCACAAGATCCAGGAGCAGGTCTATCACATCCTCGACGGCGAAGGACTGATGGAGATCGAGGGCGAGCGCAATGTCGTGCGCAAGGATGACGTCATTTTCCTGCCGCCCGGCGTGGAGCATGCCATCTACAACACGGGACTCACCGACTTGCGCTTCATCGTCGTCACCTGCCCGCCGGACGACGCGGAATGAACGACCTCCATTCCGCTCTTATGAGATTCTCATAGATGGATCACATCGCCGTTGTTGTAAGGCAGAGGGGAGTTGTTCCTGCCCGTCCTCTAGATGAGGAGGGGGAAGTTGTTCCTGCCCCTCCTCTCTTGAGGAGTTGTCCCTCCCCCTCCTCTCATGAGGAGGGGTCGGCCGCAGGCCGGGGGTGGTGTGGGTGTAAGTCCACACCAACCACCCCGTCGGCTTCGCCGACACCCCTCCTTGAAAAAGGAGGGGAAGAGCATCTCGACTTCGCAGTCGTTCCCCTCCTTGAGAAAGGAGGGGAAGAGCATCCGACCTCGCAGTCGTTTTCGCCTCCTCTCATCAGGAGGGGGGAGTTGTTCTTCCCCTCCTCTCATGAGGAGGGGTCGGCCGCAGGCCGGGGGTGGTGTGGGTGTAGATCCAAAACCAACCACCCCGTCGGCTTCGCCGACACCCCTCCTTGAAAAAAGGAGGGGAAGAGCATCTCGACTTCGCAGTCGTTTTCCCCTCCTTGAGAAAAGGAAGGGAAGAGCATCGCGACTTCGCCGTCGTTTTCCCCTCCTCTCATGAGGAGGGGTCGGCCGCAGGCCGGGGGTGGTGTGGCTTTGCCCGGCATTTAGCGAATCCGTTGGAGTCAATCAGATGACTGGAGTCAATCGGATGACGGATCTGTGCTTCCTCCTCCTCGCCCGTCCAGCGGACGACGTGGAATGAAAAGCGTGCGTTCTTCTCCAGTGAACCGATCGATCTCCGCGGTCGCCGCCGTCGTCTTCGCTTTTGCCGCTTTGGTGCTCACGCAAATTGCCGCCGCGCAAAGCACACCGCTGCGAATCGGCGTGGTGACCTTCTTGTCCGGTCCGGGTGCGGGCGGCATGGGCTTGCCTGCGCGCAACGCTGCCGAGCTGACCTTCGACGCACTCAACGCGGGCGAAGTCCCGTCGCCTTATCAGCGCAAGGGCTTCGGTGGCCGTCCTCTCGAACTGGTGCTGCTCGACGAAGCCGGCGCGGTGAGCAACGTGGTGACGCAGTATCGCAACCTGGTGCAACGCCAAGGCGTGTTGATCGTGATCGGCTACATCTCGAGCGCAAGCTGCCTTGCGATCGCACCGGTCGCCGAGGAGCTGAAGACGCTGACCGTGTTCTTCGACTGCGGCACGCCACGCATCTTCGAGGACGCCAACTACCGCTACGTATTCCGCACGCAATCGCACGCCACGATGGACAGCGTCGCCGCGGCCAAGTACGTGCGCGAGCGATTCCCGCAAGCGACTCGCATCGCGGGGCTCAACCAAAACTACGCCTGGGGCCAGGACTCCTGGCGCGACTTCGAGATGTCGATGCGGGCGCTGCTGCCCAACGTCGAGGTCGTCACCTCGCAGATGCCGAAGCTGTTCACCGGCCAGTTCGGCGCCGAGATCACCGCACTTCTCAGCAGCAACGCCCAGGTCATTCACTCCAGCTTTTGGGGCGGCGATCTCGAAGCGTTCGTGTTGCAGGCCGGCCCGCGCGGACTGTTCGAGAAGATTCCAGTGGTCTTACCCGCCGGCGAATCGGGCGTGCACAAGCTGAAGGGAAAGATTCCCGACGGCACCATCATCGGTGCGCGGGGACCGCACAGCTTCTTCGCGCCGGACAATGCGCTCAACCGCTGGTTCAAGCGCGCATACGAAAAGCGCTATGGCGGCCCACCGAGCTTTACCGCGTATCACATGGTGCAGGCGATCCTCGGTGCCAAGGCCGCTTACGAAAAAGCGCAGGCAGGCAAGGACGCTGCACCGAGCACCAATCAGATCATCGGCGCGTTCGAGGGCCTGAGCTACGAGACCCCGAGCGGGATCACCAAGATGGCATTGGGCAACGGGCACCAAGCGATCCAGGACACGGCGTACGGGATGACCAAGACCGTCGATGGTGCGTTGACCGTGACGAACGTCACGCGTTACAACGCCGAAGACGTCAATCCGCCGAACGGCGTGAAAAGCGAGGACTGGATCCGCAGCGGAATGAAGCGCTGAACCTCCCACCCTATCGCGTAAAACTCCCGCCGCGCGCATTGTGTCCGCCGTCGAGCGTGATGACCGTCCCGCTCAAATACGACGCGCGATCGGATGCAGCAAACACCACCACGTTAGCAACCTCTTCGACCGTCGCGGCTCTGCCCATCGGCAATCCTTCTAGCAACTCGCGCCAACGCTCCGCGTCGCCGAGTTGATCCGCAGCGAGAGCGCGCATCAAGGTCACCAGACGTTGCGTCTCCACCGCACCCGGACTCACCGCAACCACGCGCACGCCGTGCTCGAGACTGTAGCTGCCCAGCGTTCGCGTAAAGGCGTTGAGCGCCGCGTTGCCGGACGACCCGGCGATGTAACGATAATCGAGACGATCCGCGGCGAGCCCCGTGACATTGACGATCACACCGCGCCCGCGCACTTGCATCGCGGCGTAATAGGCACGCGACAAGTTGATGTAGCCGAACACCTTGAGGTCCCAAGCGGTACGCCAACGCGCTTCGTCGACTTGCAACAGATCGCCGCCAGGAATCGCGCCGGCATTGTTCACCAGAATGTCCGGCGTCCCGGTCGCGGCTTGCAGCGCGGCGACGCTCTCGCTGCGCGAGAGATCGAGAGCGCGGATGCGCACGTCGACGCGGTGCTTCTCGCGGATCGTTGCGGCCGCACGTTCGAGTTGCTCGGCCGAGCGTGAGACGAGATGAACATTGCAACCTTCGGCCGCCAACCCTTCCGCCACTGCCAGCCCGATGCCCTTCGATGCGCCGGTTACGATTGCGGTGCGACCGCTTAGTCCGAGATCCATTTTGTCCTTTACCTTCCGAATGAACTCATCATCTATTGCGGAAAGAGGCAAGCCTTATTCTGGGCGTGGCTGCCGAGTCTACGAAGCGTATCATCCATGACGCTTCGATGTGATGGAAGCGCTCGTCTCGAGTGTTCTATCGGCCGGCCGTATGTCCTTGAACCTGCTTCAGCGATCACGCGGGGCGGGGCGCGACGTCAAGGTCACGAAGCGTTTCGAGTTCTATGAACGCTCGCGGGATGTGCGCCTGTGGAGTTGTTGACCATTTTGGTGACCATAGGCATAATTGTGGTCAACCTGTCGGGGAAAAGTCTATATGCCTACTATTCAAGCTTCCGAGTTCAAGGCGAAGTGTCTCGCGCTGATGGATCACGTAGCACGTACTGGTGAGACGATCGTTGTCACCAAGAACGGCAAACCGATCGCCGAACTTCGTCCGCATCGACCGCCGCGCGCCAAGTCTCTTATCGGTCTTCATAAGGGGAAGACACGAATACGCGGCGATATCGTGTCGCCGATCGGTTCGCGCATATGGGAAGCAATGAAGTGATCGTGCTGGACACCCACGTCCTAGTCTGGGCGGACAGCGACGATCGCAAGCTCGGACGAAAGGCGCGCGCTTTGATCGACCGGCTATGGGTAACCGGGAAGGTCGCGGTGGCGGCGATCTCGTTCTGGGAGGTGGGTCTTCTTCAAGCGCGCGGCCGACTTGATCTGCCAATGCCGGCGCAGGAGTGGCGAGATGCCGTGCTCGCGGCCGGCGCGATCGAGCTTCCGCTCAACGGTGTGATAGCGTTGCGGGCGCTCGACCTCGTCGGCTTGCATGACGATCCGGCGGATCGGTTCGTAATCGCTACCGCCTTGGTACACGGCGCGGCGCTCATCACGGCAGATGACCGATTGCTCGACTGGCGCCACGCCCTAGAGAGGCACGATGCGCGGAAGTAGAAGCTTCGGCGCTCAGCCCGACTATCCGCTGTTTACCACCACTTCCCGAATCGTCTCGCCGCGGCGAATCGCATCGAAGCCGCTGTTGATCTCTTCGAGCGCAAGCCGTCGCGTGATCAACTCGTCGAGCATGAGTTTGCCGTCGAGATAGAGCTGCGCAAGCCACGGGAAATCGCGACGCGGGTGGGCGTTGCCGTAGCTCGATCGCACGATCTGCTTTTCGCCCATCAGCGATCCCCAACGGAAGGGCACTTCCTGGTTCACGCTGACCTTGCCGAGGAAAACAACATTGCCGCCCGGCCGCACGGCCTCCAACGCCAGGCGGAATGCCTTCTCGTTGCCCGCCGATTCGAACACGTAGTCCGGCCCACGCCCGCCCGTGAGGTTCTTGAGCTGCTCGATCGCATCGCTTGCCGCAGCGTCCACCGACACGTGTGCGCCGAAGCGCTGCGCGGTCTCGCGTTTCGAAGCGGCGACATCGGCGGCGATGATCAACCCCGCGCCGGCGAGCTTGGCGCCTTGGATCGCGTTGAGACCTACTGCGCCGCAGCCGATGATCAACGCGCTCGCACCCGGTTCGACGCGCACTTTGCGTGTCGCGGCACCCACACCCGTCATCACGCCGCAACCGATCAAGCATGCACGATCGAACGGAATCTCTTTCGGCACGGCGATCGCGCCCGACTCGGGCACCACGCAGTACTGCGCGTGCGACGACACCACCGAAAAGTGATGCATCGGCCCGCCGTCGCGCGACAACCGCGAACGTCCGTCGAGCAGCAGACCCTTCGGCTGATGACGCGAGAACGGCTCGCATAGAATCGGAAGGTCGCGCTCACAATAAAAGCAGTGACCGCAATGCGGATTCCACGAGCACACCACGTGGTCTCCCGCCTTCACTTGCGTCACGTCGCTTCCGATTGCTTCGACCACGCCGGCGCCTTCATGACCGAGGATGATGGGCAGCGGATAGGCAAGCTGACCTTGGATCACTTCGAGGTCGGTATGGCACAGTCCGCTCGCGTGGATGCGCACCAGCACGTCGGTCGGCGCGAGCGCGCTCATCTCTACGGTTTCGATGGCGAGCGGCTCGTTGATCGTGTTCAGTACGGCGGCTTTGAATTTCATGTTGTGGGCCTCGCGGAGTGCGCCGCCACGTAGACGTCTTCCTTGGCGCCGTGCAGGCGTTCAAGAGAGCGCTCGGCCGACTGCGGCGCGCGATCGATCAACGTGACCAGCTCGAGTAGCTTGGGGTGATACGGCAAGTCGAGCAAGGCTTGCGCGAATGCGCCGGCGGCGATCTCGGCGAGACTGGCGATGCCCGAGGTCCACCGCCACGGCTCGACATGCAACAGCGTCACGCGATGCGTGACGGCGATCGCCGGGCCGCCGCGCGTCAGGTCGAGATGATGGTAGAGCTCGTGTGCGAGGAAAATCTCGCGCGCCGCGCGTCCCCCGAGCACAGGATGCAGACCGAGTTGCGTCGCGCCGCGTTCGAGCGCAGCGAGTGCGGGCAGGAACAGGTCGATGCGGCGCGGACGTTCGCGATACTGCGCATAGACCACGTGGATACCGAAATCGCCGTCGCGTTGCGCTTCCACGACTTCGACGCCGCAGGCCGCCGCCAGATCGGCGGGCAGCTTGGCCGGCCTGTCGCCGAAACGGTGCACCGCGTCGCGCGCCAATGACGCGCCGTCGGTCAGCGCGGCTTCCACGAAAGCGGTGGTGCGCGATGCCTCGATGCGGTGGAACTGCGGATCGTCTTCGAGCATCAGCCGGCCGAGGGCGGGCGGCGTCGCCAAGCCTAGAATGCCACGCGCTCGACCTGCAAGTTGATTTCGCAACCCTATCGTCATAAAGTGTAGCAGTGCTTTGCGATGTCGGCTGTTGCTACTACAAGCTCTCTAAACACAGGAGCGTGTAGCCGAGGCGCCAGAGCACTCTACTGCCGATGCCCCTACATCCTGGCGCTATTCCGGATCCGTACACGGCCAGGCTCAACGATCCATAAACGACAAGATATCGCTTCTGTACCGATGAGAGCTATAGCGCCGCGAAGTACGGATAGCTCTGTCGCCAATGCTGTCTTGCCCAAAGGACGAGTTGACGCTGGTGGTATCGCCAGCACTCGTGGATATTGCTACGGGATCTCGACCTCGAGGTATGCGCCGGGCGCCGCGCTGTCTACTGCAGAAACGACTGCCGCAGTGGCTCGTTGAATGCGCGGCCAGCTCGTTGTGGTCAGCACTACGATGGCGATGCTGCGAGAACCCAGATTCTGCTGATACTTCAAGTTCGCGTCCGTCGTCACGAAGACAGCGAAGCCTTCTTTCTCAGCCAAGTCCAGTAGCTCTCCGTTCTTAAGCTGAGACCATCCCCGCTCGTGTGCGGTTTCAACCTCGTGCTGGGTAAGCAACCACCTAAGCGGCACGGGCCTGCCTTGGTCGAACAGTACGCGCACTTACGCCGGAGCCAATGCGCTGCGGGCCGCATGCTCGAGGACGGCGCGAACCTGCTCAATGGTCACGCCGGGAAACCACTCGACGAACTGCGATACGAGCGCCCCGTCTTCGAGGTTCTGGAAAAGGGCCGCCACCGGCACTCGCGTGCCGCGGAAGACCCACGCCCCGCTCACGCGAGCGGGATCGCGTTCGGCAGCCGGACATGTGGACCAGTCGATCATGCGGTGGATGATACCACCCCATAAATCAACTACGAGGATCTTGCACTAGAGCGCGTGTTCCGGACTTAGTCTCCAAGACGAACTTGGAGCTCGTAGGCAAGAGTTCACCGGCAGGCTGCAACGGGGCTGGGCTAGAAGATGCAGCGGCCAAGCCCACATTTAAAAGCAAGCGAAACTGATCGCCGATGCAGGCTTTCATAGCGAAGCGAACGTACGCTACAGCATCGCGCAGGGCATCGATGCCAATAGCCCTGGCAGTCTGGCCGACAGGAATTCGGGAAGTAAACTGAATGTTTGATGCCCTTGTGGGCAATACCAACGTGCAACCCGAATTCCCGCGGGCGTGCGCCGCGCATAAGTGCCGTGTCGTGCAAACCCACACCCCCCCCCCCGACGGATGCAGCGGACACGCTGCAAGATGCGCATCGCGCCATTGCTCGCCGGCAACATAAGCCTCGGGATCGGTCTGGGTCCGAAACGCGATTTGCATCTGTGCCCTCGGCCGCGTCGCGTACATCCAATTCGTTCGCAGACTTTATCTGGAGTCGTATCGCACCACAATTGCGAGTCAAGCCCACCCAAACAAATACCACTAGGCCAGATAAAACTCTGCTCAAGATAATGCGCCTTATCCGGTGTTCTGGATAAGGCGCACGTGCGACGCAAGTTCTTCGACATCCACCTCGCGAGCGGCTCGCCGCTGGCCGCGCAGGCCCTGGAGCGCATCGGCAAGCTCTATGAGATCGAAGCGATGGTGCGTGGGCGCCCACCCGATGCACGCTGCGCGCTGCGCCAAGCGCGCGCTGGCCCACTGCTCGATGAGCTCAAGGCGTGGTTCGAGCACAACTTGACCAAAGTGTCGGCGAAATCCACCTTGGCACAAGCGATGCGCTATGCGCTCACCCGCTGGGCCGCGCTCAGCCGCTACGGCGACAATGGCCACATCGAGATCGACAACAACGCGGCCGAACGCGCGCTACGCGCGGTCGCTTTGGGGCGCAAGAACTATTTGTTCGCGGGCTCGGATGCGGGTGGCGAGCGCGCCGCGGCGATCTATAGTTTGATCGGCACGGCCAAACTCAACGGGCTCGATCCCGAGGCCTATCTGCGCGCGGTGCTCGCGCGCATTGCCGAGCATCCGGTCAATCGCATCGAGGAGTTGCTGCCGTGGCGTATAGCGCGCGAAAGCGAAGATCGACTTCCGCAGGCCGCCTAGGCAGCACTGCGGCCCGAATCGCGGCGCTACCGCGTGCCAGTGCCGACACAGCGAAGTTGGCACTGCTCGAAGCATTCATCGCCGATGGGGGGCAGATTGCGATCGGCCGCATCGGGCCCATTGCCTGTGCCGCAGTCGCCAATGACGAACACAACATGCTCGCCGGGCTCACCCGACGCCCCGGTGAGACCCTGCCTCAATTGCTCATGCGGCTGCAGGCTGCTGTGCAACTCGCATTGGATCGAGACTGTTTCATCGACGAGATCAATGAGGGACCAAGCTCGCTGCTACCCTAATCGATCGACTTGTCGCTCCGTAGTCAAGACGGTGGGTACCGGACGCTTACGCTCCCTGCGCCCTTGTTCCCACTGCTCCAAAGTACGCTTCGATACACCAAGCGAATTGCGCCTGAGACAGTCCGCTTTTCAACCTCACGCGAACGACTTGGGATTTCGGTTGCACTTTCGTGCGCTTGCCACCACCCGCCTTGATCTCGCGTACTCCGTCCAGAACTTCTTGCCACACGTCGCGCTCGGCCTCGAATTTCGCCAACGCCTTTCCAGTAGGTTTCTTGCTCATTTGCGAAATACTTCTAACAATTGCTTCAGCATTTGCGATGGGCGTTATCAAGCTTGGCCTTTAGACTGTCAGCATCCAAAATTCGTTGGGTTGGTGCTTCACGAAATAGATGACCCGCAGCCCGCCGCGCTTACTCATACCGGGGAGCGTCCAACGCAGCTTTCGCACACCACCGGAGCCGGAGATGATATTTCCGGCCTCCGGATTTTGCATCATGAACTGCTGTAGTTCGGAGTATTCATCGTCGTCCAGGTACACGGGCAGGACGCGCTCAAATACGGACGATTCGATGAAGGTGAACATTGCGGCTGGTGTACGCCATTGGCGTATAATCCGCAACTTTACCGATCACAGATGTCAGCTACCTCAAAAAGGGGCCGAAACGCATAGTTCAGCGTCGCCCACGCGTGCGTGGCGAAGCGCAGATGGCCAACAGCAAGCGAAGCGCCGCTGTTGGCGGGTCGGGTTCATTGCGTTGTTGGGCGGCGGCCTACTGGGCAGGCTCTTCCGATTGGACGCGCTTCGAATAGCTCACGCTTGGCCGACTGTGCTGGAGTTCACCCTCCCGGAGGCGCGCAACGAGTTTGTCTAGATCGTATTCGCAAGCGGCGAACAACTCCTGACGCGCGGCGCGGACTTCTTCCACGATCGGAGCTTTCCAAGTGGACTCGGCGTGTTTTCCTTGGGCCATACTCAGGTCCCCATGAGTTCGTCAGGCGTACACAGAACGGGTGGTTCGTAGCCGTTGTCGCGGCAGGCTCGCTCCACCTTCGGCCGGAACTCCGCGTTCGCGATGTGCGTGGAGTTCCAGGTCAGCAGGTAGTGCATTCCATGGCATGCGGCTGGGGAAATATGCAGTGCATCTACGGCTGCCCGATCGGGAAGACGTGCTGCCTGGACCAACAGGCGCCCCAACGCCGCGGCCTCATCCGTAATGCGGAGGGAGGGAACACCTTCCATCCACTGAGCTCGCCTACGCGCGGCATCGGCGTCGCCGGCCGCAGCCTCGGCCACCACGATCTCAGATATGAACACTTCAAACTCGAGCCGACGGCGGGTCCACCACTCGTGCCTGATCTGTTGCCGAGCGGCAGTGATCAGATCGCGGCTCGGATGAGCCGCAAGGTAGCTGATGATCGAGGTTTCCAGGTACACGCGCTCAGGCATCTGAGCAGCTTACCCCAACTGATACTTTGCCGCCGCCCAAACGTTTGAGTTCACCCGCGTGCGGAGGCGGGCGAAGCCCGCTGTAGCACGTCGGGTGCAACGAAATGTTCGGCAGCTCGTCAGTCACGCAGCGAACTTGACAACGCGGAGGTTCTTGCGCTGCTTCTGGACCTGCCATAGGTCATATTGAAGTTGATGATTCAACCAGCTCTCGGCCGAAGTGCCAAAAGCCAAAGACAGACGAACGGCCATCTCTGGCGAAACGCTGGCGCGTCCATTGAGGATGGCCGACAACGTCTTGCGGCTCACGCCAAGTCCCTCTGCCGCTTGCGTAACCGTGAGCCCCAACGGCTCAAGGCACAGCTGCCGCAAAATCTCACCCGGGTGCGGCGGATTGTGCATTCGAAGTGGTGCAACCATGATCAGTGATAATCCTCGTAGTCGATGTCCACAGCGTCCTTCCCATCGAAAGAAAACGTAATTCTCCAATTGCCACTGACCGTGATCGACCAAGTACCTGTGCGGTCGCCCTTCAGTTCGTGCAATCTCAACCCGGGAAGCGCCATATCACTCGGAGCCACTGCCGCGTGAAGCTGAGCCAGGATGAGCCGCAGCCTATCCGCCTGCTCCGGCCGGATACCGCTCTTCGACCCCGAGAGGAAAAAGCGCTCCAGTCCCTTGTGCTTGAAGCTCCGAATCACCCATCGAGTGTAACCTTACCGGTTACGGCTATCAAGACGCCGAACGCCGTCCATCAGCGGCCGGGCAACAGCAGCGCGCAGCGACGCTGTTGAACGGTCCGCTGCATGGGCTTGTTGGGCGGCTGCCTTTAGCCACCGAGTTTCGTTTCAAGCGAATCCACCAACGCATCAAAGGCGCTCTTTCTGGCCGCTAGTAGAGCCTTCCCCGGAGATGCGGCAACGGTCTCGGCTACCTTCCACTTCACCTGTAACTCAACTCCGTGATCCCAAGGTTTCCCGCTCGCAATAAACAGATCCTCCATTCTGTCCGACCATTTCTTCTTGGTGTTCGTATGGTGAGGGCTTGCAGCTGGCACTCCGAAGGTAGCGTCGAGGGCGGGGGCGATGAGTGTTGCGTCGTACCAGTCTTCAAGCTCAGACTGCGTCATTCCTAAGCAGCTCGTGTATGTGAGATCGGCAAGGGTCAACACGCCCTGCTCAATGGCCTTCTTCACGGCCTCCTTTCCACTGAGGTCGTTATCCATAAGTGCATGTGTTACGCACATAGCATCCCGGGCCAAGGTGAGTTTGTAGCTCAGGTTTCCGCCTCCGGTCAGAGTGTCGATAGCTAGTAGGCCATTGGAGAGGACACGCTTTAGTTTTGTCGAATGATGTGCGAGCAGCGCCTGCATAGCCTTCCGGTCGTCTTCCCCTTCGACCAGAAGCAGGACTTCCGCGGCAACAAGGTTGTCGGAGATCCGTATGCCCATCGTTTCACGGATCTGCTTCACGGTCCGAGCGGGAGTGGCTCGATTGTTGGCTACAAGGATGTTCGCACCAACGTCGTGTCGATCAACGAACAACGGGCAGTGCGTCGCAATTATGATCTGATGCTGCTTCGCGATCTCCGCAAGCACTGAACGAAGCTGATGGATGGCCGACGGATGGAGATGTGACTCCGGCTCCTCAATGGCAAGTACCAGGGACTTTCCGGTAACCCCTGCTTGGGCCGCGTGGCGCATCAGGCCGAGAGCCGCAAGGCTTTGGACACCATCGCCTTTCCTAATGAGCGGCGTAGGCGTGCCGTCGTCGACTATGACCTCACATGATCGTGATAGCGCTCGGTACCGCGCCTCACGGGGCACGTGCACTTGGACATCGGTAACGTCTGGCAAGAACACCTGCAGAGTGTCGCGTATGGTCTTCGAGATGTTCTGGAGTACGGGATGTTGGAGTTCCTCTATTCGGGCTACCGCCTTTTGGTACTCGTGGTCGCTAGCCAGCGTTTCTAGCTCGCGCGAGACGATTCGCTCAACCACATCCGTAGCGGCGGATGCTGGTCGTACCGCGGGTATGTACTGCAACTCAATACGTCGCCCGATGAAGCGCGCTATCTTGCTTGCCTTCTCCGATAGAGACTTTCCACCAGGGCCGCGCTTTCTGACAGAGAACGTCGGCTCCCCTGTCCCCATACCAATACGAATAGGGAGGGTGCCATTCAACGAACTCTTCACTTCCGCCCGGAAGTCGTCGATCTCCCCGGGCGTCAGCTGGAACTCCAGATCGAACTCTGATCTTCCAGCTGGCTCCGCAGATTGGAGCGCGAGCGGGAAGTCTACGTCCCATCTGTAGAAGTGATCCATGTACCCAGACGAGCGGAGGCGCCCGCCGCGTAGAACGATGAACTCATCCAGACGGCTGGACACTTCCAGAGCGGTAACAAGCGCACGTAGGACGTTCGACTTACCTTCGTTGTTCGGCCCGATGAGGGTTGTTACCCCGTCCCGGAGAAGCAGCTTGGAGGTGCCCGTGATGCTCCGGAAGTGCCGGACTGCGAAGGAGACGAGCTTCATGACATCTCACGTATGCGGATGGAGTGATAGGAGCAAACTGCTTTCTCTCGTAGACGGGATGCACTGCCGTCCTCGTTAGCCGCATTGCAGCCGCCCAACGCTCGCGCTCAGGGGGCCGCGACAGCAAGCGCAGCGCCGCTGTTGCGGCTCCCCTGCAGCGCGTTGTTGGGCGTCTGTATCCTCAAAGCTCGAACTCAGGCAGATCTGGATTCATACCTCGATCGAGGCTGTGCACCATCCGTCGGAAAAATTTCGAGTCGGATTCAAATGTTGCCAAGAATCCGGCGCAGTGCGCACATGCGTTGAAGAGAATAACCGCATCAGGCTCTTTCTTCACGTCCTCGATACGGTCGAAGCCAGCTGCCTCGCGGAAGTACAGGTCCTTCACGACCGCCAACTTCTTCTTGCGCTCAGGAGAGCTAAGGAAGGGCTGATCAAGTAGGGAAATACAGGCCGTCTCTCATGCCGCGCTTCAATCGTAAGCATAAATGCCATTTTCATGCGCAAAAAAGGCGTATTTCGGCCTTCTTATCG
>Ga0070741_10001383_pt1 | contig 74748 bp, 69 predicted proteins | sample Coa_R1_4_FD_66440 | JGI IMG/M metagenome (GOLD analysis project Ga0070741, IMG submission 66440) | Surface soil microbial communities from Centralia Pennsylvania, which are recovering from an underground coalmine fire - Coalmine... | ecosystem: Environmental > Terrestrial > Soil > Unclassified ...
CTCTTCCTCACATGACCACCCGCACAGTCCGGCGCCGCGGCGCTCCCGCGCAGGCTTCCAAGTCCGCACGACCCGCATCCTCGCCCCGCAGTCCGGCGTCCCCGCCCTGCAGCGCGCCAACCCTGCTCCAGACCGTCACTGCCGCCCTCGAAGACATGAAAGCCGTGAACGTCAAGGTGCTCGACGTACGCGGTCTCACCGACTTCGCAGATACCCTGATCGTCGCTTCCGGCACCTCCGACCGGCACGTGCGCTCCATTGCGGATCATGTGATCGAGCAGGCCAAACGCAACGGATTTCGGCCGCTCGGTACCGAAGGCGAGGGCGAGGGTGAGTGGGTGCTGGTCGACCTGCAGGACGTCGTCGTGCACGTGATGCTGCCCCGCGTCCGCGAGTTCTACGGCCTCGAGCGGCTGTGGGATGCGGGTAGCGCGCACGACAGTGCGGGTGCCGTGGCTCAGCTGGCTCGGCACTCTCCGTAGAGTCCCTTCTCCCACTTCCGGCGACATGCGGGCGCGGCTGATCGCTGTCGGCACACGCCCGCCCGCCTGGGTTCGCGAGGCTTATGCGGACTACACCCGCCGCCTCGGCTCACGCCTGAAGCTCGCGCTGGTCGAGATCGAGCCCGGCCCGCGCACCGCCGGCCAGAGTCCGCGCAAGGCCATCGAGGCGGAGGCTCGCAAGCTCATGACCGCCCTGCGTCCCGATGAGTGCGCCGTGACGCTCGATGAGCATGGCAAGCAGATGAGCACGCGCGAGCTTGCCGATTGGCTCGACAGCCGCATGCAGGACGGACGCGATCTCGCCTTCCTCATAGGCGGCCCCGACGGGTTTGCCCCCGATGTGCTGGCGCGAAGCGATTTTTCGCTCTCGTTGTCGCGCCTCACCCTGCCGCACGCTATGGTGCGTGTCCTGTTGGCAGAGCAGCTCTATCGTGCGTTGAGCATCCTGACCCACCATCCGTATCATCGGGACTGATGACGATATCTCCGGTCATATGCCTTGCCTCCATGTCGCCGCGGCGGCGTGAGTTGCTGGCGCAGGTCGGGGTACCCCACACCGTCTTTGCGGCGCACGTGGACGAGAGTCTGTTGCCGGACGAGTCGCCTAAAGACTACGTCGCACGCCTGGCCGCGCTCAAGGCCACCACCGTGCGGGACCGGGGAGAGGGTCTGCCCGTACTGGCTGCGGATACCACTGTCGTATTGAACGGAGTGGTATACGGAAAGCCGGCCGACCGCGCCGACGGGCTCGACATGTTGGCGAGACTCGCCGGCAGGACGCATGAAGTGCTCACCGCCGTGGCTCTCGCGACGCAACGTGGTGTTGCACTGCGCGTCAATGTCAGCTCCGTCCGCTTTCGCAACATCGAGCGCGCGGAAATCGAGCGCTACTGGGAAACGGGCGAGCCGCGCGACAAGGCCGGGGGCTACGCCATCCAGGGATATGGCGCGGTTTTCGTCACGGCGTTGAACGGAAGCTATTCCGGCGTAATGGGACTGCCGCTGCTCGAGACGGCAGAGCTGTTGCGCGATAGCGGCCTGCCCTATTGGATCGGAGCCGCTTCGTGACCGCGGAGATCCTGGTCAACGTGGGCCGCGGCGAGACACGCGCCGCGCTGGTGGAAGACGGGCTCGTCCAGGAGATCTACGTCGAGCGCCACAGCCGGCGCGGACTGGTCAGCAATCTCTACCAGGGCCGGGTCATGCGCGTCCTCCCGGGCATGCAGGCAGCCTTCATCGACATCGGGCTGGAGCGCACGGCGTTCCTACACGCCGCCGACATTGCCAGCCCGCCCCCGGATGAGACCGTGGTGTCGCTGGTGCCCCTTGGGGGAACGGCGGTCGAGGACGTCCGCCGGCTGCTCAGCCCGGGCGATGACATCCTCGTCCAGGTGATCAAGGACCCGATCGGCACCAAGGGAGCCCGCCTGACGACCTACATCACCCTGCCCGCGCGCTTCCTCGTCTACCTGCCGCGGGGCGATGGTATCGGCGTGTCGGCGAGGATCGAGGATGAGGCTGAGCGCCTGCGCCTGAAGACCGCGGTGGCGGCGCTGCGCGGCGCAGACTCGGATGGCGGTTACATCCTGCGCACGGCGGCCCAAGGCGTGCCGATCGAGAGCCTGCGGGAAGACATGGAGTATCTGCGCAAGCTCTGGCAGCACGTGCGGGTGCGCGCCCAGGAGGCGCTTGCGGGCACGATGGTGCACGAGGATCTGCCGTTGCCGCTGCGGATTCTGCGGGACGAGCTGTCGCGCGGCGTCGGCCGCGTGTTGGTGGATTCGGCCACGGAGCATGCCCGCATGACTGCCTTCGCGGAGCAGTTCATGCCCGCGACGGCCGGTCGCATCGAGCTGCACTCCGGTGCGCGGCCGATATTCGATCTGCATGGCATCGAGGAGGAGATCGCCCGGGCGCTCGACCACAAGGTCCAGCTCAAATCCGGCGGCCACCTCGTGATCGATCAGCGGGAGGCGTTGACCACGATCGACGTCAACACCGGCGCCTACGTGGGCCACCGCAACCTGGAGGAAACCACGTTCCGCACCAATCTCGAGGCGGCGGCCAGCATCGGCCGGCAGCTGCGTCTGCGCAACCTCGGCGGCATCATCATCATCGACTTCATCGACATGCACGATGAGTCGCATCGCCGCCAAGTGCTCGGTGCGCTCGAGCACTCCCTCGCCGGCGACCGCGCGCAGAGCCACGTGGTGAGTCTCTCGCCTCTCGGTTTGGTGGAGATGACCCGCAAGCGCACGCGCGAGAGTCTCGAGCACCTGCTCTGCGAGCCCTGCCGCGCGTGTGAGGGACGTGGCTTCGTGAAGACGCCCGAGACCGTCTGCAACGAGATCTTCCGCGAGATCCTGCGCCAGGGCGCACACGAATCCGCCCGCGAGCTTCTGATCCTGGCGCATGCGGACGTGATCGAGCGGTTGCTCGAGGCCGAGGCGGCGGCCCTCGGCGAGCTCAAGGCCCAGGTCGGCCGACCCATTCGGCTGCAGGTCGAGGGCCTCTACGGGGTCGACCAGTTCGATATCGTGCAGGCCTGAGGGGAGCAGGCTGGGGGCTCTGCCACTGGCCATCCCCTGGCGGCGGCCCGCGTATCCGTGCGCGGGCGTTCGGCACCGCGCTCACCCCATTGCGGGCGCTCTCACGGGCCCCCATAGTAGGGAGCCATGCCCCTGATCGCTGCGATACAGATGACGTCGGGCCCGGACGTACCGACCAATCTGCGGGACGCGCGCGCGCTTCTGGAAGAGGCGGCAGCCCGCGGGGCGCAGCTTGCGGCGCTGCCTGAGAACTTCGCCTTCATGGGGCTCTCCGACGCTGACAAGCGGGGCATCGCCGAAGACGACGGCCACGGCCCGGTACAGGACTTCCTCGCGGAGACAGCGCTGCGAACCCGGGTCTGGATCGTGGGCGGCACCGTACCGTTGCGCGGCGCGGGCGACGGCCGCGTCGCTGCCGCATCCCTGGTCTATGACTCGAAGGGAGAGCGGCGGGCGCGGTACGACAAGATTCACCTGTTCGATGTGCAGGTTCCGGAGCGCAAGGAAACCGACAGCTATCGCGAGTCGGCGAACGTCGCCCCCGGATCCACGCCCGTAGTGGTAGAGACCCCGGTGGGCCGCCTGGGACTCTCCGTGTGCTACGACGTCCGCTTTCCGGAGCTCTTTCGCGGCCTGAGTGCTGCGGGGGCGCAGCTGCTGGTGGTCCCGTCCGCCTTCACCGAACCGACGGGACGTGCACACTGGGAGCCTCTGCTGCGGGCGCGGGCCATCGAGAATCTCTGCTTCGTGCTCGCCCCCGCGCAGTCGGGATTTCACGCGAACGGGCGCGAGACCTACGGCGACAGCATGATCGTCGATCACTGGGGGCGGGTGCTCGACCGCCTGCCGCGGGGCCGCGGCTGCATCACGGCCGACATCGATCTCGAGCGGCAGCGGCGTGATCGCGCCAGCTTCCCGTCCCTCGCCCATCGCGTACTGCACTGACCTTCCATCATGGATACCGGCAAGAGGCCAATCGTGACAGACCTGACTGCCTCCGCTTCCGACCCGCTGGCGCTCGCCCGCGATCTCATCCTCAGGCCGAGCGGTCTCGATGACGGCCGCCTCGACCGCATCTTCGGCGAGGTGCTCACGCACTCCGTCGACTTCGCCGATCTCTACTTCCAGCTCGCGCGCCAGGAATCCTGGTCGCTCGAGGACGGCATCGTGAAGGACGGGAGTGCGAGCATCGAGCAGGGTGTGGGTGTACGCGCGCTCGCGGGTGAGAAGACAGGCTTCGCCTACTCCGATGAGATCATCCTGCCCGCTCTGCAGGAAGCCTCGCGCGCGGCTCGCGCGATCGCCGTGCAGGGGGGTGATCGGCGCGTCAGCGCCTGGCACCCGCAGGCGGGTCACCGCCTCTATTTGCCGGCCGATCCCGTCGCCACGCTTTCCGACCAGGACAAGGTTTCGTGGCTGGAGCGCGTCGACCGCGAGACCCGCAAGATCGATCCGCGCATCGTGCACGTCACCGCGAGCGTCACCGCCGTCCATGAAGTGATCCTGATAGCCACGAGCAACGGCGAGCTCGCCGCGGATGTGCGGCCGTTGGTGCGCTTCAACGTGTCGGTGTTGGTCGAGCAGCACGGGCGGCGCGAGCAGGGATACTGCGGTGCCGGCGGGCGCTACTCGCTAGCGGAGCTCGTCGCCGGTGACCGGCCGCTGGCGCTGGCTCGCGAGGCCGCGCGCCAGGCCTTGGTCAACCTGGAGGCGATACCGGCGCCTGCAGGTCCCATGACCGTGGTGCTCGGACCCGGCTGGCCCGGTATCCTGCTGCACGAGGCGATCGGCCATGGGCTCGAGGGTGATTTCAACCGCAAGGGCACCTCCGCCTTCGCGAATCGCATCGGCGAGCGAGTCGCGGCTGCGGAGTGCACCGTCGTCGACGACGGCACCCTGTCTCAGCGCCGCGGCTCCCTCAACATCGACGATGAGGGCACTCCGACGGAATGCACCACGCTCATCGAGAATGGCGTGCTGCGGGGTTACATGCAGGACCGGCTCAACGCCCGCCTCATGGGCACGCGGCCCACCGGCAACGGCCGGCGCGAGTCGTTCGCGCACGTGACCCTGCCGCGCATGACCAACACCTACATGCGCCCGGGACCCCACGATCCCGAGGAGATCATCCGCTCGGTACCCCGTGGCATCTATGCCGTCAACTTCGGCGGCGGCCAGGTGGACATCACTTCGGGCAAGTTCGTTTTCTCCGCGAGTGAGGCCTACGCCATCGAGAACGGCCGCATCGGCGCCCCCCTGAAAGGCGCCACCCTGATCGGCAACGGGCCCGACGTGTTGACCCGAGTCACGATGGTGGGCAACGACCTGAAGCTGGATGACGGGGTGGGCACGTGCGGCAAGGACGGGCAGAGCGTTCCGGTGGGCGTAGGTCAGCCGACCCTGAAGGTCGAGAGCCTGACGGTCGGTGGCACCGGGTAGCGAGCCGACGGCTCGGGCGCTTCGGCGCGCCATTCCATGCATAAAGGCCGCTCCCGGCCCGGGGTGCGCATTTGTGAGCAAAGACCCCGCAATGAGGTCTCGCCGCGGGACGGCGGCAGGCCCCAACATACGCGTACGGGCGGAGCAGGCCGCTCCCGAGCGCGCAGGCTGCGCGGCCCGTGACGGGTCCGGTGATTGAACAATAATCCATGCAAGGTGCCGGGGCGGCGGCGCCGTAGTATCGTGTGCTCCATGCGCCTTTCCCGCCCCGTGTACGAAGGTCTGCCGTGGCTCTACATCGCCGCCGGCATCGTCGCTCTGGGCGTCAGTTATCTGATCGGGGATTCCCACGCCCTGGGCCTCCTGGCGGGGCTCGGCGGGCTCACCGCGCTTCTCGGCGGGGTGGTGGTGCTGCTCAGGCGCCGCGACTACCGCGACCTGCGCTCTCAGTACGGTCAGCCCGAGCTGATGCAGCGCAAGGATCAGGACTGATCGCGCGTCGTCTCGAGGCCGACTGCGGTCTCTTCTTCCTCTCTCTCTGCGCTGTCCGCCGTGCCGGCGTGCTGCAGCACGGGAATTCCGGGCACCGTGTCGTTCAGATTGCCGCGCGTGCGCGCCAGCCGCTCGTCCACGTAGATGAGCTCGTGCTTGCCGACCAGCACCACATCGCCGTCGTTGAGATAGTGGCGCCGCACGCGGCGCGACTTGACGTAGATGCCGTTGGTGCTGTTGAGATCCTCGACGACACACGAGTTGGCGGAAGTGGTGATCTGACAGTGGTGCCGGCTCACGAACCGGCTGTCGATCTGCAGGTCGTTGTCGGCGGTGCGGCCGACGATGATCCGGCCCTGGGTGAGCGGAATCTCCTGCACCGTGCGGCCGTCGGTGGCGACCAGGAGCTTGCCCAGGGGCGGCAGCGCCGGATCGGCGCTGCGCATGCGGGGCAGCGCCAGCTCCGTGGCGGCGCGCAGCTGCTGTTGTGTCCGAGCCGCGAACTCCACCCACTGCAGCTCGCCGACGGCGCTCTGGATGTCCTCCAGCGTGACCACTTCGCGGTCTGCGGCGTAGGCCGCCATCATCGCCGTGTCGCACAGCGTGTTGACGAGCCGCGGCACGCCGCCGGCGAAGCGGAAGATCTCCGCAAACGTATCCTCGGCGAAGATCTGCCGGTCGCCTGCCCCGGCGACCTCCAGACGGTGCTGGATGTACCCGCGGGTCTCGGTCTCCGAGAGGGCGGTGAGATGGAAACGAAGGCGCACGCGCTGCGTGAGCTGCACCAGCTCCGGCGCGTCGAGCTTGGCGTTCAGCTCCGGCTGGCCGGCGAGAATGATGCGCAGCACCTTCTCCTTGGTGGTCTCGACCCCGGAGAGGAGGCGAATCTCCTCCAGCACGCGCTGCGAGAGATTCTGCGCCTCATCGACGATGAGCAGGACCTTGCGTCCGGCGGCGTACTGCTCGATGAGGAAATTGTTGAGAGTTGCGATGATCTCGCCCTTCTTCATCTTGAAGGGCGAGAAGCCGAACTGCACCAGGATCGCCTGCAGGAAGTCGATCGCCGATACCTGTGTCTGGTTGATCTGCGCCACGACGACGTCCGCCTGGATCTCCTTCAGGAAGGACTCGATCAGTGTGGTCTTGCCGGCGCCGATTTCCCCGGTGATCACCACGAAACCGTCGGTGAACCAGATCGTCGATTCCATGTACGCCTTGGCGCGGGCGTGCTGCTTGGAAAGGTAGAGGAACTGAGGGTCTGGACTCAGTCGAAACGGCAGCTCTTTGAGTTTGAACGGGTCGAGGTACATGCTGTCTTCTGTTGCCGACAGGGCGGCGCGCCGTTGGCCGTCTGACCCGCTCTGGCCGGGCTCGTTCGTGGCTATCTTACGGGATGCGCAATCCGGGAGCCAGCTTCGCAAGCAACCCCCGTGCCCGCCGGTCGCGGCGCAGGGCCGTGGGCTCGACGACGGTGCAGTGCCCCACCTTGCGCCCCGGCCTCGGCTGCTTGCCATAGTCATGGAGGTGCAGCCCCTCGCTCGCGAGCAGCCCCGCGCGCGGTGGGATCTCGCCGATCAGATTTACCATAGCGCTGAAGCCGAGGGCGCGCGTCGAGCCGAGCGGCATGCCGAGGATGGCGCGCAGGTGATTCTCGAACTGGCTGGTCACGCAACCTTCGATCGTCCAGTGTCCCGAGTTATGTACACGGGGTGCCATCTCGTTGGCGATGAGCCGCCCGTCCCTGACGAAGAACTCGATCGTGAGCACGCCAACATAACTGAAGTGCTTCAGACATCTCTCGAGGTGGCGGGCGGCCGTGCGTTGCCAGCGCGGCGGCCCGTACGGCGCCCGAGTCAGACGCAGGATGCCCTGCGAATGGACGTTGCCGTTCAGGGGATAGACGGCAAGCGCGCCGCTTGCGCTGCGCGCGCCGATGATCGAGACCTCGCAATCGAACGGCACCCATTCCTCGTAGATGAGAGGGACCTGGCCGAGCTCGTCCCAGGCGCGATGAGCGTCTGCGGCCGTTCGCACCCTGACCTGCCCCTTGCCGTCATATCCCAGTCGCCGTGTCTTGAGCACGCCCGGCATGCCTATCCGCTCCAGCGCGCGCTCGAGCTGCGGGCGTGATGCGACCGCCTGCCAACGCGTCGTCGGAATTCCCAACCGCTCGAAGAGCCGCTTTTCCGCCACGCGGTCCTGCGCAGCGGAGAGCGCCGTGATCGGCGGACAGATGCGCGCGCCGTGGGCCGATGCCGCATGGGCGCGCAGTGCCTCGACGGAGATGTTTTCCCAGTCGAACGTCAGGACCGCACACTCGCGTGCCAGCCGGCCGAGCAGCCCGGGGTCCGTAAAGGCACCGTGTAATACGGGAGCGACCCGGCCCGCGGGCGCATCGCGGGCAGGATCGAGGAACAGGAAGTCGAGACCGAGCGGATAGCCGGCCAGCGCGAGCATGCGGCCGAGCTGGCCGGCCCCCACGATGCCGACGGTCATGAGCGGGAAGTGGCGCGCGGATCGGGATTCGCGAGCACGCCGGCGGTCTGGCTCTCGCGGAAGGCCTCGAGCGCACCGGCGACGGCCGGGTGCTTGTTGGCGAGGATGGCGGCCGCGCAGAGTGCGGCGTTGGTCGCGCCGGCGGGCCCGATGGCGAAGGTGGCGACCGGCACTCCCGCCGGCATCTGCACGATCGAGAGCAGAGAGTCGAGCCCGCCGAGGGTCTTCGACTGCACCGGCACGCCGAGGACGGGCAGGGTGGTCTTGGCCGCCGTCATCCCGGGAAGGTGAGCCGCACCGCCGGCGCCAGCGATGATGACCTCAATCCCCCGGGTACGGGCGCTCGAGGCGTATTCGAACAGCAGGTCGGGCGTACGGTGTGCCGAGACCACCCGCACTTCGTGGCCAATGGCGAGCTTTTCCAGCGTCTCGGCCGCGCAGCGCAGTGTCTCCCAATCGGACGAGGAGCCCATGATGATGCCGACGAGCGCTTTCATCGCGGCATTTTAGCCGAGCAGCGCCCGCAGCGCCCGGAACAGCTCCCGTCCGGCCGAGCCGCCGGTCCCGCGGTCGCGCTCGGTACGTGCCGCAGCGACCCGCCGCACCCATTCCGTCCGCTCGGTCCCGGGCCGCAGGCGCACCAGCTCATCGAGCGCGGTATCCCCTTCGCCGATCAGCCGCTCCCGCCAGCCCTCGGCGCGCTTGAAGAGCTGCGTCTCGAGCGCATCGCGCTCGCTGCGTGCGGCGAGCGCCGTGCGGATGGGCTCGAGGTCGATCTCCCGCATGAGCTTGCCGATGTACTGGCGCTGGCGCGCCCCGGCGGCGCGACTCCTGATCCGGCGCGCCTCCCGGATGGCCTCGCTCAGCGGCTCCGGCAGCCCGAGTGCCTCGAGCTCGGTATCGCGCAGCCGGATGAGCTCCTCGCCCAGATCCTGCGCGGCATGGGCTGCGCGCTTGCGCTGGCTCTTGCTCGGCCGCCCGGGCTCATCGGCCTCAGGGTAGTCTTCTTGCGTGTCGGTGGTCACTGCGGCTCGAACGGCTCGGGTCTGGTGGCTGCTAGAATCAAATTCTGCCCCATTTCCCGGAATCGAGCGGAACACGTATGCCACAGGCGGTCGCGGCGGCGGATTCTTCTTCTTCGTTGCTCCGGAACGTAGCCGGCATTGCCCTCGAGGAGGCCCGCCGCCAGGGAGCCTCGCAGTATGAGGTCGATGCCAGCCTGAGCCAGGGCCTCGGAACGACGGTCCGCCTCGGGGAGGTCGATACCATCGAGTATCAGCGTGACCGGGGTCTCGCGGTCACTGTCTATTTCGGCAAGCGCAAGGGTTCGGCCAGCACTGCGGATCTCGGCAGGGAGGCGGTCCGCGCTACCGTCGAGAAGGCGTGCGCCATTGCGCGCTACACCGCGGAGGATCCCTACGCCGGCCTGGTGGAGCCCCAGTACCTGGCACGCGAGATACCCGACCTCGACCTCGATCATCCCTGGGATCTCGCCGCGGAAGCTGCGATCGAGATCGCGCGCCGCTGCGAGCAGGCCGGCCGGGCTCTCGATCCGCGCATTGCCAACTCCGAGGGAGCTTCCGTGAGCACTCAGCGGCACACGGGTGTCTACGGCAACTCGCTCGGATTCCTGGCCGGCTTTTCCGGCACCAGTCACTCGGTGAGCTGCTCGCTGATCGCGCAGGAGGCGGATCAGATGCAGCGGGACTACTGGTTCACCACGGCACGTGACCCGGCCGACCTCGAGGGGGCGGAGTCGGTGGGAGCGGCAGCCGGGAAGCGGGCGCTCGCGAGGCTCGGCGCGCGCAAGCTTTCCACACGCAAGGCCCCGGTCCTCTTCGCGCCCGACATGGCCCGCGGCCTCTTCCGGCACTTCATCGGCGCGATTCGCGGCCCGAGTCAGTACCGCAAGGCCTCGTTCCTGTTGAATGCGGCCGGCGAGCAGGTGTTTCCGGCGTTCGTGCAGATGCACGAGCGGCCGCACATCCTCAAAGGCCTCGCGAGCGCCGCCTTCGATGATGAGGGTGCGGCCACCCGCGATCGGGAGCTCGTGGAGAACGGGATCCTGCAGGGGTACGTGCTCGGCAGCTACTCCGCGCGCCGGCTCGGGCTCGAGACCACGGGCAACGCGGGCGGTATTCACAATCTGATCGTGGAGGCTGCCGGAGAGTCACCCGGATACGACGCGCTGCTCAAGCGCGTGGGCTCGGGCCTGCTCGTGACGGAGCTGATGGGGCAGGGCGTCAACGGTGTGACCGGGGACTACTCGCGCGGCGCGAGCGGCTTCTGGATCGAGGGCGGCAGCATCGCCTATCCCGTCCATGAGATCACGATCGCCGGCAATCTGCGGGACATCTATCGCAACATCGTCGCAGTCGGGAGCGACGTCGATCCGCGCGGCTCCATCCGCTGCGGCTCGGTGCTCATCGGGGAGATGACGATCGCGGGGGATTGAACAGCGAGTCGATCCGCTCGAGCAGCGCAGAGGCGCGGAAAGGCTTGCGCAGGAAAGCCACATAGCCGTCCAGCCGCTTGCGCAACGCTGATTCTGGCGCGGCGCTCATCATGATGACCGGGATGTCCCGATACTCGGGATTGGAGCGCATGGCCTCAACGAGGGCGGCACCGTCCATGAGCGGCATCATGAAATCCGAGACGACCAGATCGGGCTTGTTCTCCTCCAGCCTCTCGAGGGCGCGGCGCCCGTTGGCCGCGGTGAGTACGCGGTAGCCCGCATCCTCCAGCGCGGCAACCAGCACTTCAACCGTGCCGTATTCGTCGTCGACGACGAGGACGGTCCTCACTCCTCAATCCTCCTGGTGTTTCCCCTGCGTCCGATCGGTGGCGACCAGTCTCGGCTCGCGCGCAAAGCCGCTCAGAGCTGCCTCGACACCCCGAAAGCCATCGCCGATCTCGATGCCGCTCGGAGTGACCGTGAATTCCCGCAGACTGGGATCGAAAGCGCTGTCGCGGATCTTGGTGACCGATATGACACGCCTGATGCGGCCCTCGAGCTCCGTGTAGCGCATGAGGATCAGTCCTTCCAGCAGCGATGACAGTCCTTTGTTCGGCAACTCCGTCGCGGTTCCCAGGACGTTGCGGCTCTCCATGCTCATGATCACGGTTGCCTTCAGGGCGCGCAGCTCGTTGCCGAGCGTGGAGACGAAGCGGGTCATGCGCTCGGGGTTGGTCGCCGACTCGACCAATGCGCCATAGCCGTCGATGAAGAGTCGCTTGACACCACGACGGCGCACCGCATCGACCATGCGGTGGCCGAGCTCATCGAGGATGTGCTCGCCCTGCGGGTACCAGATGAGCTCGACTGCTCCGCTGCGTTCGAGCCCCGACAGATCGATGCCGAGCGTCTGTGCCCTGGCGCGCAGCCGCTCCGGAGACTCGAAGAAGCCGAAGAAAGTGCCAGGGTCGGCCGGCGTGCATTGGGCGAGATATTGCAGGCCGAAGGTCGTCTTGCCGATGCCGGTGGGACCGTAGAGTCCGTTCGATGTGTCGGCCAGGAGCCCGCCGCCGAGAATCGCATCGAGTGTTGGGATGCCGGTCGAGTGCCGGCGCGGCGAGTAGGCATCCTGTACCGTCGGCACGGCGAAGGCCATCTCCACTCGCGGAAAGATCTCGTGGCCGCGGCTCGTGATCCGAAAGGGATGCAGGCCGGGTAGAAAATCGCTGCCGCGGAACTTGCCGACCCGCAGCGTACGCTCGGTGCGCTGCTCGAACAGCGTATCCTCGAGGTGGATCACGCCATCGACCATCGTGTACTCCGGACTGACGTCGCGCTCGCTGCCGTTGGTCAGGAGCAGAACGGTGCATCCCATGGATGAGGCGTGAGCCTGCACCTCGTGCACGAACTTCTTGAACTCGCGTGGTGAGGTCGCCGATTCCTCGGTGGTCGCAAAGCCATCGAGCACCAGCAGGCTCGCCCGCTGACCTTGGATCTCCCGCCGCAGCAGATCGACGATGCCTTTCAGGCCCTCGCTCTCGAGAATCCGAAAGCCGCTGATGTAGTAGAGGCGGTCCGGTATCGCTTCTTCCTCGTAGAAGGTCATCGGCTGCAGATGCTGCAGCATCCGGGTATGAGACTCGGCCAACAGGGTGACGAACGCCGCGCGCCCGCCGGCCGCGACGTGGTTGAAGCAGATCTGGTTGGCGAGGATGGTCTTGCCCGTGCCCGGCACGCCCTCGATGATGTATACGCCCCCGCTCAGCAGTCCGCCGCGCAGGATCTGATCCAGTCCCGCGATGCCGGTCGGTACCCGCTCGAGCTTCAGTTGGTCGCCATTGCCTGTCATTTCGATTCCTGAATTGCTGCAGTTGCGTCGAGCGGCAGCCACACCGTGAACGCAGCGCCCCTGCCCGGAGCACTCGCAACGGAGATCGAGCCCCGATGCGCTTCGATCAATGCGCGCGCAAGCCACAGGCCCACCCCGAATCCGGTACGGGCCTGTCCCGTCATGACCTGCTCGAAACGGCCGAAGATACGCGCCTGGTCTTCGGCCGAGATACCGATGCCACGGTCCTTCACCTCGAGACGAGCCCCCGCTCCTTCGCGTGTCAGGTCGATATCGACCGGCTTGCCGTCGCCATACTTGATGGCGTTGGAGATGAGATTGCCGATCACCTGCTCGATCGCCAACCGATCCCACGTCCCGATCAGGACATCCGGAGCCCTCAAGCGGATGTCGACGAGGTTGAAAGCCGCCTCGCTGGCGTAGGTATCCACGACTTCGCGCAGGATCGCGACGATGTCGAGGTCCTCGAAGCGAAGATCAACGGAGCGTGCGTTGATCCGTGAGACATCGAGAAGCAGCGTCGCACGCTTCACATAGCGGTCCAGGACCGACCGTACGCGCTCCAGTCGCTGCAGCAGATCATCGTTGCCGCTGCGGCGCGCGACCACGATTGCGGTCTCGACCTGCAGCATGAGCGCGTGCATGGGGCTGCGCAGCTCGTGAGCGGCGATTGCCAGGAACTCGTCGCGCGCGCGCACGGCCTCGCGCAGCTCCTGGTTGGCCTTGAGCAGATCGGATTCGGTCTTCATCCCCAGCCACTATATCCAAAACGAACCGGCCCGCCAGTTGGCGGGCCGGTTCGTTTCGGGCGGGACGGAGGAGCGTCAGCTGCTCAGCTCATTCCTCGTCGTCATCGTCGTCGTCGTCGAACTGCGGCGCCACCGGAGCCTTCGCCATCGGCTTCGCCGGCACGATGACCGGACGCGTCTTCATCTTCGGCCGCGCGTTGAAGACGACGATCGTTTTGCCCGTGGCGCGCAGCAGCCCCTGATCCTCCAGCACCTTCAGGACTCTTCCCGCCATCTCGCGCGAGCAGCCGACCAGGCGTGAGAGCTCCTGCCGGCTGACCTTGATCTGCATGCCCTCGGGATGCGTCATCGCATCGGGCTCCTCGCAGAGGTTGTTGATGGCGTGGGCGACGCGGCCGGTGACGTCGACGAAGGCGAGATCGCCGAGCTTGCGGTTGGTGCGGTCGAGTCGCGTGGCGAGCTGGGTCGCGAGCTCGAAGATGAGACCGGGACTCTCGGCGGCGATCTGGCGAAAGCGCGGGTACGTCATCTCCGCGAGCTCGCACTGATTGCGGGTGCGCACCCAGGCGCTGCGGGTCGGCTGGTCGCTGAAGAAGAGTCCCATCTCGCCGAAGAACTGTCCGCGGTTGAGGTAGGCGAGCACCATCTCGTTGCCTTCCTCGTCCTCGATCATCACCTCGACGGAGCCGCTGATGATGTAGTAGAGAACGTCCGGGAGGTCACCCGCGTGGATGACGACCGTCTTTGACGGTACGGTGCGGATACGGCAGTAGCTCAAGAACCGGTTGATCGCCGGAATGTCGCTCAACGGCTTGACGTTCTCTTCCATACCCGCTCCCCTGATTTGTGTGGTCATTGATGTAGAGAGTGTTTATACGTTGACCCCGCCGACGTGCCAAGCGTACCGCACGCGACGCAGCGAAAACCAGAGCAGCGCGTTGTTTCGGGGGGTGGCGTTGGCCGCATGCGCTCAGGCGATCAAACCCAATAGGCTGCGCCCGTCATGACCCGGGCCGTGTGGCGCATGAGCGCGCGAACCGGCGCCGGGAGGTCCATGCCGCCCGCGGCCCGGGCGTTGGCACCGTGCGCCGCCTCGTCCGCGCGCATCTGCTGCACTATGGCGCGGCTGCGCAGGTCGCCGGCCGGCAGGCGGCCGAGATGCTCATCGAGGTGACCTTCGACCTGCCGCTCCGTCTCCACGACGAAGCCGAGGCTGGCACGATCGCCGGCGAGAGCGGCCAGGGCGCCGATGAAAAAGGAGCCGGCGTACCAGAGTGGATTGAGCAGGCTCGGGCGGGAGTCGAGCTCTTTCAGCCGGCGCTCGCACCATGCGAGGTGATCGGTTTCCTCGCGTGCGGCATCGAGCAGGAGCTTGCGGGTGACCTCGGAGCGAGCGGCCACCGCCTGGCCATGGTAAAGCGCCTGGGCAGCAATCTCCCCGGCATGATTGACACGCATCAGGGCGGCGGCCCGGCGGCGCTCATCGGGCGAGAGCTCGGGCGTTGCCGCAGTGCCAGCGGCTGGAGCGGCAGGCTGCGGAATGGGCCGGGAAGCCTGCGCCGGGGCGAAGAGGGCGCGGAGCGCCCGGTCGGTTGCGCCAATCCAAGGGTCGAGGCTGTTCGCGTTCTCCCCGGGAGGGTTAGCGGTCTTCATGCACAGATTATAAGCGCTACCTCCCGGAGTTCGCGTTCCCAGTGGGAGGCGCATGGGAGCTGAAGCGGTACCGTAATAAGATTGCCCGCTCCGAGCGAGCAGAGCACACGTGGACAGGCTCGGTCGTGATTCATTCTGGAGCGACATGACACAGGAACCTGCCAGGCCTCTCGGCCCGGTCCGACGACCGCGCATCGCGGCCATAGATCTCGCCCGCGGGCTGATCATGGTGATCATGGCGCTCGATCACTCGCACGATTTCTTCGGCAACTTTGCCGCCAACCCGACCGATCTCACCACCACGACGGTGGGACTCTTCCTCACGCGCTGGGTCACGCACATCTGTGCCCCAACGTTCTTCCTGCTGACCGGTACCGGCGCTCATCTCACGCTGGGGCGGATGTCGAAGCGCGAGCTCTCGCGCTATCTCGTCAGCCGCGGACTGTGGCTGATCTTTCTAGAGCTCGTGATCATGCGCTTCGCGCTGCAGTTCAATTTGGACTACCAGGTCACGATCGTTACCGTGCTGTGGGCGCTGGGCTGGGCCATGATCATTCTCGCCGGGCTCATCTGGTTGCCTCTGTGGGCAATCAGTGTCTTCGGGGCGGTGCTGGTCATGGGCCATGACGCCCTGGACGGTATCCGAGCGGCCTCTTTCGGGGCATTTGAGCCGCTATGGCTGCTTCTGCACCAGCCCGGCGTCATCTACAACAAGGGCGGCTCGACGGTCCTGATTGCTTACGTACTGATCCCATGGATAGGGGTCACCGCACTCGGCTACGTGCTGGGAGCGACTTACGGCTGGGAAGCAGCAGCACGCCGGCGGCTCCTCTCGTGGCTCGGTATCGGGCTCATCGTTGGGTTTATCGTCCTGCGCTTCGTCAATGTGTACGGCGACCCCTCTCTCTGGTCCCGGCAGAAGACTCCCTTGTGGACGCTGCTGTCCTTCCTCAACACCAGCAAGTACCCGCCGTCGTTGCTATTCCTGATGATGACGCTGGGCCCCGCGCTCCTCCTGCTCCGCGCGTTCGATGCGGGGGTTCCCCCGGCGCTCCGTCCGGTGCACACCATAGGTAAGGTGCCGCTCTTCTTCTACGTGCTGCACTTCTATCTCATTCACCTCCTGGCGGTGGGGGTGAGCTGGGAGCGCTACGGGACGGTACGCGAGGTATTCGAGTCGCCGGACTTGGCGCACTTCCCGTTCGCCGCGCCGCCGGGGTGGGATCTGGGGCTGCCGCTCGTCTACGCGGTCTGGGTGCTGGTGCTCGTCCTGCTCTACCCGCTGTGCCGGTGGTATGCCGGAGTGCGGCAGCGCCGGCACGCCTGGTGGCTGAGCTACCTGTAGTGCCCGCCACGCCCAGGTCCCGGGCAAGGGCGCTGCCAGGGCGCTTTTGCAATCAAAGGGCCGCTTCAGTAGACTTGCCGGCCCTTATTTGAGGCGCTGGATCCGGGCTCCTGCCCGGCCCAGTGCTGCTTTGGCAAGAAGCGTGGTTTTTGCCCAAAGCTCCGCCACTGCGGCGGCGGGGCACACCCTGTGCCTGAGCAGCTTTAGTTTTATTCGTGGGCCGCGTGAGACGGCTCGTTGAGGCTCATATGAAGACGGTTTTCGCCAATTCCGGTACGGTCCGGGGCGACTGGTTCGTGGTGGATGCGACCGACAAGACGCTCGGGCGCCTCGCTTCGCAGATCGCACATCGACTCAAGGGCAAGCACAAGGCCGATTACAGCCCGCATGTCGACATGGGCGACCATATCGTGGTGCTCAACGCCGGCAAGGTGCGCGTCACCGGCCGCAAGCTGACCGACAAGATCTACTATCACCACACCGGCCACATCGGCGGCATCAAATCGATCGCCCTGCAGAAGCTCCTCGATGAGCATCCGGAGCGGGCGATCCAGTTTGCCGTCAAGGGCATGCTGCCGAAGAACCCGCTCGGCCGGCGCATGTTCAGGAAGCTCCACGTATTCGCGGGCGGCGAGCACCCGCACCAGGCACAGCAGCCGCGGCCGCTCGAGATCTGAGGAATCGCACTGATGGCAACGCAGCAAACGAACTACGGCACCGGCCGGCGCAAGACCGCCACCGCGCGTGTTTACCTTCGCCCCGGCAGCGGCCGCATCACGGTCAACGACCGCCCCCTCGATGAGTTCTTCGGGCGGGAGACCGGCCGCATGATCGTGCGTCAGCCGCTCGAGGCCCTGCAGCTCGGCAGCCGTTTCGACATCAGCGTGACCGTGGACGGCGGCGGTATCACCGGCCAGGCCGGCGCCATCCGCCTGGGTCTCACCCGTGCGCTCCTCGAGTACGACGACACCCTGCGCAAGCAGCTGCGTGATGCGGGCTTCGTCACCCGCGACGCCCGTGAGGTCGAGCGCAAGAAAGTCGGACGCCGCAAGGCTCGCCGCAGCGGGCAGTACTCGAAGCGTTAACCGGACCTTGCAGGCGAGGGTGGGTTCGAGCTTCAATTATCGTAGTCTCGGACCCGGGCCCGGCCCGGGATCCCTACAGGTTTTGGGGGATCGTCTAGTGGTAGGACAACGGACTCTGACTCCGTTTACCTAGGTTCGAATCCTAGTCCCCCAGCCAAAACGAAAGAGGCCCGCCACCTGGCGGGCCTCGTCGTTTTGGCGCAGGGGCTAGGATAACGGCCGTGAGGCCGGCCCCCGAAGGGGCGCAGCGCCGCAAGGCGCGGAGGCACAAAATCGCCAGGAGCGGCCGAGCAATCCTAGTCCCTTACGCGCCAGCGCCTCCGTTTTGCGATGAACCCACTAACGAGCGCCCCTGACTCTTCTCATCCCCCCGCAATCTGCTTGCGCATCGCCTTGATCGTCGCCGCGTAATCCCTGCTCCCAAATATCGCCGACCCGGCCACGAACGTATCCGCTCCCGCGGCCGCGATCTCCCTGATGTTCTCCGTCTTCACACCGCCGTCGATCTCCAGCCGCACTTCGCGCCCGGTGGCATCGATCCGGCGACGCGCTTCGGCGAGCTTGCGCAGCGCCGTCGGAATGAACTTCTGTCCGCCAAACCCGGGGTTGACCGACATGATGAGCACCAGGTCGAGCTTCTCCAGTGTGTAATCGAGATAGTCGAGCGGTGTCGCGGGGTTGAATACCAGCCCCGGACGACAACCCTGCTCGCGGATGTGCTCGATGGTCCGGTCGATGTGCTCAGTCGCCTCCGGGTGGAAGGAGATGTAGCTCGCGCCCGCGGCGGCGAAGTCCGGAATGATCCGGTCCACCGGACTGACCATCAGATGCACGTCGATCGGGGCACTGACGCCGTGTTTGCGCAGCGCCTCGCAAACCATCGGACCGATGGTGAGGTTCGGCACGTAGTGATTGTCCATCACGTCGAAGTGGATGAGGTCCGCACCGGCAGAGAGCACGGCATCGACCTCCTCGCCGAGTCGGGCGAAGTCGGCGGAGAGGATGGACGGGGCGATCCAGGAAGGAGCCATGGGGCGAGTTTACGCGGCCGGGTTGGTGGAGAGAATGCGTCCTGCCCGATGATCGGGGTGAGACCGGTTCATTGAGCCGATCGGGAACACCGGCCGTGCCGTGGATGGCGCGGTGCACTCATCGTGTCAGCCGCGTCAGGGCTTCCCGATACTTCTCGCTGGTGCGGGCGATGATCTGCGCGGGAAGTTTGGGCCCCGGCGCTTTCTTGTTCCAGTCGAGAGTCTCCAGGTAGTCGCGCACGAATTGCTTGTCGAAGCTCGGCGGGCTCATGCCCGGCCGGTAGGTGTCGGCGGGCCAGAACCGCGACGAGTCCGGCGTGAGCGCCTCGTCGATGAGCGTGAGAGCGCCGCTGTCATCGACCCCGAACTCGAACTTGGTGTCGGCAATGATGATGCCGCGGCTGAGGGCATGTGCCGCCGCGAACTGATAGAGCGCGATCGCGGTGTCGCGGATGCGGGCGGCGAGCGGTGCGCCGACGAGCTTCTCGACCTCGGCGAAAGAGATGTTCTCATCGTGCTCACCGGCTGCCGCCTTGGTTGCCGGAGTGAACACGGGCGCCGGCAAGCGTGCTGCGAGCGGCAGATTGGCCGGCAGCTCGACACCACTCACGCGGCCGGTGCTCTGGTAATCCTTCCAGCCCGAGCCGATGAGATACCCGCGCACGACCGCCTCGAGCGGCAGTGCCTTCAGGCGCCGCACGATGACGGAGCGCCCGGCGAGCGTCGTGCGCTCGGCCGGGTCGCTGACCAGGTCGGTGATGGGACGGCCGGTCAGGTGGTTCGGCACGATGTGGCGCGTGCGCTCGAACCAGAAGTTTGATATCTCGTTGAGGACGTGCCCTTTGCCGGGAATCGGGTCCGGCAACACCACGTCGAAGGCGGACAAGCGGTCGGTGGTCACGATGAGGAGCGCATCGGCGCCTGCCGAGTAGATGTCGCGCACCTTGCCCTCGTGGAGCTTCTCGAGCCCGCGCAGCGCAGTGCGGAAAACCGTTTGCGTAGCCATGCTTGCTACTATAGCAGCGCGTATGCGCTACACCGGCAAGGTCGTGGGGGGCTTGATCGGCTTGTTCCTCGGGCCGCTCGGGGCCGTGGCAGGCGTGCTGCTCGGGCATCAGGTCGATGAGCACCTCGACCGGCAGGATGCACAGCTGCCGCCTCCGGAGGAGCTCGCGGCCATCGGCGAGCGCTTCTTCCGCGCCACGTTCCGGGTGATGGGTTACCTCGCCAAGGCCGACGGACGGGTCTCGGAGCAGGAGATCTCCGCGGCGCGTGCGGTGATGGCGGAGCTGCGGCTCGATCCGCCGCGCGTGCAACAGGCCATCGAATGCTTCACCGCCGGCAAGCAGTCCGGGTTCGATCTCGCCACCGAGCTGGCCGATCTGGGCCGGGCCTGCGGTGGCCGGCCTGACCTCGTGCGTGTCTTCGTCGAGATTCAGGTCCGTGCCGCCCTCAGCGGCAACAACCTCGACGGTCCGGTGCGGCCGCTGATGAATCGTATCGCCGGCCGGCTCGGTGTGTCCCCCTTCGAGTTGGCGCAGATCGAGGCGGTGCTGCGCATCCGCGGCGGTGCCTTCCGCTACGCGGCGGGCCCCGAGCCGCGGGTGAGCGACGCTGAGAAGCTCGACCAGGCCTACAAGGTCCTCGAGGTGGCCGCGCAGGACAGCGATCAGGATGTCGTCAAAGCCTACCGCCGCCAGTTGAGCCGCCACCATCCCGACAAGCTGAAGGCCAACGGTCTGCCGGAATCCATGGTCGAGCATGCCAAGCAGCGCACGCAGCAGATCATCGAGGCGTACGAGCTCATTCGCGAACGGCGGGGGATCTAGGTCGTCCTTCTGGCCCACTCCTCGATCGACTGCTGCAGGGCGAGCAGTCCGTCGGTGAGCGCTGCAGGCCCGGGCTGCAGGATGATGGAGGATTTGATCTCGCGCACGAAGCCGCTTCGCACCGCAGGGATCGCGCTCCAACCCTCTCGCGCTGCCACTTCCTCCGGCCGGAACTTCTTGCCGCACCAGGAACCGAAAATGATGTCGGGCGCGCGCCGCGGGACTTCCAGCGCATCGGCAATGATCCGCTGGCGGCCGAGGGGCTGCACGGCCATCTCGGGGAAACAGTCTTCCCCGCCGGCGATTCCGATGAGCTCCGAAACCCAGCGGATGCCGCAGATGAGCGGCGCATCCCATTCTTCGAAGTACACCCGCGGTCGCCGCGCAAAGCTGCTCGCGCGTGCGCGGACCGCTTCGATGCCATCCTCGAGCCGCCTGACCAGCTCCGCCGTCCGCTCCTCGCAGCCGATCATGCCGCCCAACGTGCGGATCATGCGGAAGATCTCGGCGACGCTGCGCTGATTGAACAGATGTACCTCCAGTCCGGCGCGCGCCAATTGTGCGGCGATGTCCGCCTGCAGGTCAGAGAACCCGAGGACGAGGTCGGGTTGTAATGCCAGGATGCGATCTATCTTTGCGCTCGTGAACGCGGAGACGCGCGGTTTCTCCTTGCGCGCCCGCGCCGGGCGCACCGTGAAGCCGGAGATTCCGACGATGCGCTCCTCTTCGCCCAGGAGGTACAGCGTCTCGGTCGTCTCCTCGGTGAGGCAGACGATGCGTTGGGGAAATCCCTGGGTTGCAGAGGACATGAGTGTCTATGGTAGCAGGCACAGGGATGTGTCCCGCCGCCGCAGGTGGCGGAGCTGCGAGCAAAAACCACGCTTTTTGCTCGCAGCGCGCTGGGCCGGGCAGGAGCCCGGATCCAGCGCCTCGACAATGTTAACCTTATCGGCGATGTGGGCGCGATTCTGGAGCTTCCTCGACTGGTGCTTCTTCGGTGCCGCTTCCCTGGGCGCCGGCAGAGGGGCGCGGCTGCTCCGCGGCTTGCGCTACCCGTACGCGGTCGTGCGCGACCTGTCGCGCGGGGACATCAACCTGCGCGCCATGGGGCTGGTCTACACCACGCTGTTGTCGCTCATTCCGCTCGCCGCCTTCAGCTTTGCGATCCTCGAGATCTTTGGGGCGCGGCGCGACCTGGCGCCGGTGGTCTACGAGCTCTTCAGTGCACTCGGGCCGAGCGGTGCCAGCCAGGTGACTTCCCGCATCATGGAGTTTGCCAACAGCGTGAGCGGCGGCATCGTCGGCTCGGTGGGCTTTGCGCTGCTCGCCTGGACCCTGGTCGGCACGATCAAAAAGGTCGAGGACAGCTTCAATTTCCTCTGGCGCGTGCAGCAGCCACGCAGCTTCGCCCGGCGGGTGAGCGAGTACCTGACGCTGATCATCGTCGGCCCGGTCATCCTTGTCGTCTTCATCGGGATGTCCCGCCGGGCGTTGGACAGCGCTCCGATCCGCGTGCTCGCTCAGCTGCCGCTGCTCGACATGCTCGCCGTGGCGGGGCTGAAGCTGGCGCCGTACGTCATGGTCAGCGCATTCTTCTTCGCGCTATACCTGTTCGTCCCGAACACCCGAGTTCGGTGGCGGCCTGCCCTCATCGGCGCCCTCGTGGCGGGCGTGGTGTGGGCGGCCGTAGGCCGCGGATTCACGGCATTCGTGGTGCACTCGACCCGGCTCACGATCGTCTACGCCGGTTTCGCCTTCATCGTCGCAGCCCTGCTGTGGACCTATTTCGGTTGGCTGATCCTGCTCGCCGGCGCGCAGCTCTCCTTCTACATTCAAAATCCGACATACCTGCGGCTCGGTCTGCAGGAGCTGAGGCTCTCCAGCATCGAAATCGAGCAGCTCGCGCTGCGGCTGATGTATTTCGTCGGGCGCACTCATGTCACGGGCGGCAAGCGCTGGAGCCTGAACGCGCTCTCCACGGAGCTCGGTCTGCCTGGCATTGCCCTCGCGCAGATGGTGGCGACATTGGAGCGCGCGGGACTGCTCGTAGTGACCGAAGAGGATGAGCTGCTGCCGGCACGCGACATCGGTCGCATTCCGGTCAGCGAGATATTGGAGATCGCTCGCAATCAGCGTAGCGGCCATTTCAGTCCGCGCACGGTTTCCATTCCGCCGGTGGACCGTCTCATAGCGACGATAGACGAGGCACGCCGCAGTCGTTGCGGTGACCTGACGCTGCGTGATCTTGTGGAAGAGCCGCCGCGGCCGACGCTTACGCTAGCCGCGGGTAAGCGCTAGTTACAGCGTCAAGGTCCCTTGCTCGGTTCCGACCAGCAGCATGTCCGCCGGGCGTTTCGCGAAGAGCCCAACCGTCACCACGCCCGTGAGACTTGCGAGCTCACCCTCGAGTGTCTGCGGGTCGGAAATGGCAAGGCCGTGCACATCGAGGATGTGATTGCCGTTGTCGGTGACGCATCCCTTGCGCCAGACCGGGCGCGCGCCCCGCTGCTCCAGCCGCCGTGCGACGAGGGCTCGCGCCATCGGGATCACCTCGATGGGCAGCGGGAAGGCACCGAGCGTGGCGACGAGCTTGCTGTCATCGATGATGCAGAGGAAGCGCGCCGCGGCAGCGGCGATGATCTTCTCGCGTGTGAGCGCGCCGCCGCCGCCCTTGATGAGGTGACGCGCGCGGGTCGCCTCATCGGCTCCATCGACGTAAAGAGGCAGATCCGCGATATCGTTGAGGTCGAGGACCGCGATACCGGCGGAAGCGAGGAGTGCAGTGCTGGCGTTGGAGCTCGATACCGCGGCGCGCACCAGTCCGGGACGTGCAGCGAGTGCTTCGATGAGGAAGCGCACCGTGGAGCCGGTGCCGACGCCGAGTACGGAGCCGGCCGGAATGTGCGCCAGAGCGGCTTCGGCGGCGCGCCGCTTCTTCGCATCGGCCATTGATGCGGTCATGGTTAAACCGCCCTCCAGAAACGAACGTGCCCGCCGGAGCGGGCACGAGAATCTCGATTCGTCTTACTCGGCGGCCGCCGAAGCGGCCGCCGAGCAAAGGCCTTACTTTTTCTTCGAAGCTTTCTTCTTGGCCTTCTTTTTCGCCTTCGCCATGTTGGCTCTCCAGTTGTCGGGTTAGTCCGAGGTCGGAGTATATACAGGTGAAACAAAAATACAAGCAAGGGCGGAGGAGATGTGCTAGCTGCGCACGCAACGTGTGACGCCGCGCTCAGTGATCACGAGGTCGAGCGGCACATCGTGCGCAGCGGGTGCGATGCTCTCCACTTCCTGCAATGCGTAACCGATTCCGACGAGCAAGGGCGCATGCCAGACGGTGCGCAGCCGCCTGAAGCCGAACGCGCGATCGTAGTAGCCGCCTCCCATGCCCAGGCGAACGCCGTGACGATCGAAGCCGACGAGCGGCAGGAACACGACATCGAGCAGGCGTGCGCTCGCCAGCGCCGGTCCCTCGGGCTCGATGATGCCGAAGCGATTCATGCGATGAGCGCGCACCATCATGAAGGTCCGGTCCGTGATCTCAACGAAGCGCATGGTGCGCATTCGCGCGCGACGATCGATGTGCGGCAGGTACACGCGGCAGCCGCGGCGCAGCGCGAGCGTGATGAGGCAGGAGGTGTCGAGCTCTTCGGCGGTTGCCGCGTAGATGCCGACGCGCTGATCGGAACGAAGATTGAGGGTGTAATCGGCATGGCGCGCAACCTGCCTGGCGGCACGTACGCGCTCTGCGGCGGGTAGGGCCCGGCGCCTCGCCCGGAGCGATGCCCGCAGCGATCTGCGGGCATCGATCAGGCTGGAATCAGGAAGCGTCACCCGCCTGTGCCGGTGCGGACCGTTGCTCTCGAACCAGAGCAACAAGTGGGACGAGCTGTGACAGGTAAGGCTTTCCGCTCATGGCGGACTTGCACAATGCTGCCCTCGAGCCCTGCCCCGTGGGTGTTTCAATTAGGGTCCGAGGTAACCCGGCCCGCTTGTCGAACACCGCAGGCGACGCCGGGAACCACTCTACACCAACGCCGGCCGCTTGGGGCAGTGGCGTGTCTCACAGCTCGAGTTGCTGCGCTCTCTCGAGCGCGGTCTCGACCCGCTCGCGCAGCGCACGGACCTTGCCGCCGGCCTCGCTCTCGACCTTGGCGTCACGGCCGCGCATTTGCAGCAGCTCGTGGGCCATGTTGAGCGCCACCATGACGGCGACGCGGTCGAGGCCGACGACCTTGCCGCTGTCGCGGATCTCGCGCATGCGGCCGTTCAGGTACTCCGCCGCATCGAGCAGCGCCGAGCGCTCATCGTAGGGGCAGGAGACCACGTATTCTTTCTCCATGATGCGCACGCTGACGCGCGCCTGATCCTGACTGCTCATGCGCCATGCTCCAGGGTTTTCAGCCTGCCGATCATGGCCTCGACGCGGGCGCGTACCTGCTCGTTCTTCGAGAGAAGAGAGGCGCGCTCGGTGGTCAGCGACTCGTGCCGCTGCCGCAGTGCGCGGTTCTCCTCCCGCAGATGATCCACGGTGGCCACCAGCTCCTCGATACGTCGCGCGAGGCGAGCCAGCTCGAGGTCGAGCTGCGATTTGACGGTGTCGCTCATGGTGCTGCGACTATAGTGCCGCGCTCTCGGCGGGGTCAATCGTAAGTGGAGGGGAATGATGCATAATGGAGTTGCGATGAACCAGGCCATCTACGCGGATATTCAGCGTGTTCTCACGGATGAGCGCGCGTTGGCCGATGCCGCCGAGGCGCACGGCACGCTGACGGGGTGCCTGTGTACGGCAGTCGGCTACCGGTTCGAGGACTGGTTGCTCGAGATCCTGCCGGAGGGGCGGGCGCAGCCGCTCGCCGCCGCCACCCTGCGCGAGCTCTATACCGAGACCGCCGGATCCCTGCGTGCCCCCGACATGGAGTTCGACCTGCTGCTGCCCGAGGATGCACGGTCGATCGATACACGGGCGGCGGCACTCGCACAATGGTGTCAGGGGTTCCTTTACGGCCTCGGGTCGGGCGCCGTTCAGGATGCCAGCAGTCTTGCCGGCGACGTCGGGGAGATCGTGCGCGACCTCACGGAGATCAGCCGCGTCGGCGTTGATATCGCCCAGACCGAGGAATCGAACGAGAGCGCCTACGCCGAGCTCGTGGAGTTCGTACGCGTGAGCGTGCAGGTCCTGTTCGAGGAGCTCGAGCCCCTGAGGGCCACACCGTCCTCACCCGGAGCACCCCTTCATTGATTCGCCATAAAACCGTAGCCCGGCGCACCGCGCCTCCCCATGTCGCGCGGTCCTCGGGCGCGAGCCGACAGGACCTGCGCAACGAGTTCGCGCGCCGCCGCCGCTCGCTCCTCAAGCTGATGGGCCGCGACTCGATCGCCATACTGCCGTCGGCACCGGTGCGGCACCGCAACAACGATGTCGAATATGCGTATCGGCAGGACAGCGACTTTTATTATCTGACCGGCTTCGATGAGCCGGAGGCGGTAGCGGTCCTGGTCCCTGGACGGGACCACGCCGAATACATTCTGTTCGTGCGTGAGCGCGACCCCGTGCGCGAGACCTGGGATGGACGCCGCGCCGGCCCCGCGGGAGCGCGCCGAGCCTATGGCGCCGATGATGCCTTTCCCATCACCGATATCGATGAGATCCTGCCCGGCCTCATGGAGAACCGGGCCCGTGTGTTCTATTCCATGGGCATGTACCCGGAGTTCGACCAGCGGCTCGTCGGTTGGGTGAACGGCCTGCGCACCCAGGCGCGCGACGGCCGCCATCCGCCTCAGGAGATCGTCGCTCTCGATCATTTCCTGCACGACATGCGACTCTACAAGTCGCGTGTCGAGGTAGGTCTCATGCGGCAGGCAGCCCGGATCGCCGCCGCGGCGCACGTGCGCGCGATGCGCTCGTGCCGGCCGGGGCTCAGGGAATACGAGGTGATGGCGGAGATCATCCATGAGTTCCGTCTGCACAACGCCGACACTTCCTACCAGCCTATCGTGGGCGGCGGCGCCAACAGCTGCATTCTGCATTACCGCGACAACGATCAGCCGCTCAAGGCCGGCGATATGCTCTTGATCGATGCGGGTTGCGAATACGAATCGTATGCGTCGGACATCACGCGGACGTTTCCCGTCAGTGGCCGCTTCACGCCGCAGCAACGTGCCGTGTACGAGATCGTGCTCGAAGCCAACCGGGCTGCAATCGCCAAAGTGCGTCCGGGCAACCATTGGAACGAGCCACACGAGGCTGCCGTCCGCGTCATCACGCATGGCCTCGTGAAGCTCGGGCTGCTCAAGGGTCGGCCGGCGAAGCTCGAGCGTGATGGCGCCTACCGGCGTTTCTTCATGCACCGCACGGGCCATTGGCTCGGCATGGACGTCCACGACGTCGGGGACTATAAGATCGGGGACGAGTGGCGTGTGCTCGAGCCCGGGATGGCGCTCACCATCGAGCCCGGGATTTACATACCTGCGGGTGCTCGCGGCGTGCCGAAGCGCTTTCAGCGTATCGGTGTGCGTATCGAGGATGATGTCGTCGTGACGAAGAACGGTGTCGAGGTGCTGACGGACGGGGCACCCAAGGATGTCGCTGCGATCGAGAGATTGATGTCCAGGGGTGCCGCAGCGGATGCCTGAGTCCGGGAGTACCGCCGCCATCGCTGCACGCGCTGCCCCGCGAGAGTTCGAAGTTGCCATCGTCGGTGGCGGCCTCGTCGGGGCGAGCCTGGCGCTCGGACTTCAGGGCGCCGGCGTGCGCGTGCTCCTCATCGAGAGTGTCGCGCCGGATTCGGCGGCGCAACCGAGCTTCGATGAGCGCACCACGGCCCTCGGCAACGCCAGCCGACGAATCTTCCAGGGCCTCGGCGTCTGGGACGAGGTGTCGCGTGAGGCGGCGGCGATCCGCGCGATTCACGTCTCCGATGCCGGGCGATTCGGGTTTGCGCGGCTCAGGGCCGAAGAGCATGGGATCGATGCGCTCGGCTATGTCGTCCCCAACAGAGTGCTGGGCACCGCATTGTGGGGCCGGCTCTCGGGTGCAGCCGGCATCGAGGTCCGCGTACCCGCGAGCATCGAGAATCTCGACATCACGACGGAGTACGCCTATTTCACGGTGGTCACGGCCACCGGTCTGCGCGAAGTCACATCCGCACGCCTGCTGGTCGCTGCCGACGGAGCGCAATCGGTGGTGCGCGCGGCGGCAGGCATTGCAGCCGGCGTGGAGGACTATGAGCAAGTCGCAATCACCGCTGCCGTCGTGGCGGACCGCGTTCACGATGGCACGGCTTACGAGCGCTTCACGCCCTCGGGACCCGTGGCAGTACTGCCGCTTCGCAGTGGCGGCTATGGAACGATCTGGTCATGCGCGCCACAGCGCGCGGCAGAGCTGCTTGCGCTCACCGACGGTGATTACCTCGGCGAGCTGCAGAGGCGCTTCGGCTGGCGCGCCGGCCGATTCCTTCGCATTGGACCCCGCGCCTCCTATCCCCTGAAGCTGACCCGGGCGGTGAGCACGGTCGCGCAACGCACCGTGCTCATCGGCAATGCCGCACAAGCGCTGCATCCGATCGCCGGTCAGGGTTTCAACCTCGGGTTGCGCGATGCCGCTCTGCTCGCGGAGGTGATTGCCGGCGCAGGTGGCGATGTGGGGTCCAAAGAGGTGCTGCGCAGGTTCTCCGAATGGCGTGCAGCCGATCGCAGCGGGGTCGTGCGCTTCACCGATGGGCTCGTGAGGCTCTTCGGCAGCCGGCGGCCCGGGATCAGCCTCCTGCGCAACATCGGGCTGCTCGCGTTCGATCTCTCGCCGCCCGCCAAGCGTGCGCTCGCACGAGTGAGTCTCGGGTTCGGCGGACCTACGCCGCGGCTGGCGCGTGGATTGCCTCTGCAATGAGCTACGCACCGAAGGCTGCCGGACCGGGCGAGCCCCTGGATGTGTTGATCGTCGGCGGCGGCCCGGTCGGCGCGAGCGCCGCGGCGCTGCTGCAGGCCGGCGCGTGCAACGCGCTGCACCCCCTACGGGTGGCTGTCCTCGAGCCCAACAGGCCTGCGGTGACGTCCGTCGATGCCGCTCTCGACTCGCGCGTCTCTGCGCTGTCACGCGCCAGCGAGCGCATTCTGACTGCCATCGGCGCATGGCCTCTGATCCCGCGGTCGCGAATGCAGCCCTACGAGCGCATGCGCGTCTGGCACGAGAGTGTCCAGCCGCGAAGCGTCGAGGTGCTGGAGTTCGACGCCGCATACGCCGGCGAGCCCAACCTCGGCTACATCGTCGAGAATCGCCTCATCCAGACGGCTGCCCTGACGGCCTTCGAAGCTGCTGGCGGCAGAATCATCGCAGGCGAGCTCTCGCGCCTGCGCATACACGATCAGCACGTGGAGCTCGAGACCAGTGCAGGCACTTTCGCCTGTGGCCTCGTCGTCGGTGCGGACGGTGCCCGCTCATCAGTGCGCGAATCGATCGGGCTCACTGCGGAAACCTCCAGCTACCGCCAGACCGCGATCGTAGCCAACGTGCGCACCGAGCTGCCACACGAGCGCACCGCCTGGCAGCGCTTTCTGCGGACCGGCACGCTCGCTTTCCTGCCACTCGCAGACGGGTGTAGCTCCATCGTCTGGTCCGCGGATGACTCTGCAGCGTCATCGCTCCTCGCCATGTCGCAGAGTGTGTTCGAGGAGGAGCTGCTGCGTCACTCAGACGCTGTGTTAGGCGCCGTAAAGCTGCAGACGGATCGCCTATCGTTTCCACTACACAAACTGACCGCAACCCGGTTCACCGCGCGCCGTTGTGCCCTGATCGGCGACGCCGCGCACGTCGTGCACCCGCTAGCTGGACAAGGTGTCAATCTGGGCCTGTTGGATGCCGCTGCGCTCTGCGAGGTGATATCTGCCGCCCGCCGCATCGGCGAAGACCCCGGCGCCCAGAGCGTGCTGCGCCGCTATGAGCGCTGGCGCAAAAGCGAGATCGAGCCCATCGCTCTGGCCATCGACGGCTTCAATCGCTATCTGGCCCACGGCGTCGGGCCGTTGTCGCGCATCGCGCAACGCGGTCTCTCGCTGGTGAACCGGAGCGATGAGGTCAAGCGCTTCTTCATCACCCGCGCGCTCGGCCTGGCCGGCGAGCTGCCCCAGGTCGCGCGCCAGCCCTCGCCCCCGCCCCTCAACTGAGCGGAATGGCGTCGATCTTGGCCGCGCAGATGAAGTCGTTCTCCGACAGCCCCTTGATCGCGTGCGTGGTGAACTGCACGCGGCAGTAGTTGTACCCCACCTCGAGGTCCGGATGATGGTCCTCGATGTTGGCAATATGGGCGAGCGCATTGACGAAGCTCATAGTCCGATAGAAGTCCTTGAACTTGAGCTCCCGCCGCAAATAAGGCCCCTCCTTCGACAGCACCCACCCCTGCGCGAGCTGCTTCATGAGCTTCTGCGCCTCCTCGCGCGTATAAGGCGCGACCCCGCCCTCGCAGGGCTTGCAACGCTTCTCAGACAGCTCGCTCATAGTCATTTCCTCGCGCAATAGCAGGAGCGCATCACATGATGATCCTGGCCGGAAGCGGATCGCCAGGACGGCGATCCGCTAGCCTCCATGGACGGATTGCTCGGCTTCGTCCCTGCGCCGAGCCCTCCGGGCCGGCATTCGCCGTCCAAAATCGCTCCTGCGATTTTGTCACGGCGTTCCGGACAGGGTCATCATGCGGTGCGCTCCCTCGAGCCAAAGCAGTCCCTGAAGTGACACTCCCCGTGCGCCCTCTCAAGCCAAGGCAGCCCCCGCAGTGACACTCCCAGTGCGCCCCCTCAAGCCAAAGCAGCCCCCGCAGTGACACTCTTCCTGTTGAACCTCCTAGCCACGTACTGCTCCAGCAATTCCTGGAACTCCTCAGCAATCCGATCGCCCTTGAGCGTGACCGTCTTCTCTCCATCCTCATAAACAGGCGCCACCGGCCGCTCCCCCGTCCCCGGCAAGCTGATCCCAATGTTCGCGTGCTTACTCTCCCCCGGCCCGTTGACGACACACCCCATCACCGCCACGGTCATATCCTCGACCCCCTCGTATTCCCGCCGCCACTCCGGCATCCGATGACGAATGTGCGACTGAATGCTCTGGGCCAGTTCCTGGAAAACAGTACTCGTAGTACGGCCGCACCCCGGACATGCCGTCACCAAGGGCAGGAACGAGCGCAGCCCCATGGTCTGCAGGATCTCCTGCGCCACGATGACTTCCTGCGTCCGATCGCCCCCCGGCTCCGGCGTGAGCGACACGCGAATGGTGTCACCGATCCCCTGCTGCAGCAGCACTGCCATCCCCGCCGTCGAGGCCACGATGCCCTTCGAGCCCATGCCCGCCTCGGTCAGGCCGAGGTGCAGCGGATAATCGCAGCGGCCTCCCAGGTCACGGTAGATCGCGATCAGGTCCTGCACCCCGCTGACCTTGGCCGAGAGAATGATCCGGTCGTGCGCCATCCCCAGCTCTTCTGCGCGCCGCGCGCTCTCCAGCGCCGAGAGCACGACAGCGTTGCGCATGATCTGCTGCGCGCTCACCGGCTCGGCGCGCGATGAGTTCTCGTCCATCAACCGCGTGAGCAGGTCCTGATCGAGGCTGCCCCAGTTGACACCGATACGCACCGGCTTGCCGTAGCGGCAGGCGGTCTCGATCATCTCAGCGAACTGCGGATCGCGCTTGCTGCCACGGCCCACGTTGCCCGGATTGATGCGGTACTTGGCGAGCGCCTCGGCGCAGCCCGGGTGCTCGCGCAAGAGCTTGTGGCCGTTGAAGTGGAAGTCGCCGATCAGAGGCACGGCCACCCCGAGCTGATCCAACCGGTTGCGGATGTGCGGCACCGCCTCGGCGGCTTCCGCTGTATTTACCGTAATGCGTACCAGCTCTGACCCCGTGCGGGCGAGGGACTTCACCTGTTGCGCGGTGCCCTCGATGTCTGCCGTATCAGTGTTCGTCATCGACTGGACGACGATGGGTGCCCTACCGCCCACCCGGATGGGGCCGATGGACACCGGTACGGAATTGCGGCGCTGAATGGACGACATGGGCTGCTCAGAGGTTCCTGGGACCCGCCATTTTACATGCTATGATGCGCGCACCCCATAATCGGTCTGTCCGGAGAGAGTCCGGCCAACGCCGGAACGCCGAAGGCGCAAGCTCCGCCCGGAAACGCTCAGGCACACGAACGGCAGATCGCGGGGGCTCTGGAGAGTGGTGGCAGCACACGCGGCCGCCCACCGAAGGGGAGCGGCGCCGTCGGCGCCCGATCTCTCAGGTCACCGGACAGAGGGCGGCAGAGGCATCGTGCGCCTGCCGTTCATTGGATTCCGGAGTGCCTGTGACACGACGAACCCCGCTATTCGACCTGCACCAGAAGCTCGGCGCCAGGATGGTGGACTTCGGCGGCTGGGATATGCCGCTGCAGTATGGCTCCCAGATTGCAGAGCATCATGCCGTGCGCCGCGGCGCCGGCGTCTTCGACGTCTCGCACATGTGCGTCGTCGACCTCAAGGGCACCCGGGTCAGATCGTTCCTGAAGCACCTGCTCGCCAACGATGTCGGCAAGCTGCAGGCGCCGGGGAAGGCGCTCTACGGCTGCATGCTCAACGAGACGGGCGGCGTCATCGACGATCTCATCGTCTATTTCCTCACCGAGTCCTGGTTTCGCGCGGTCGTAAACGCCGGCACGCGTGACAAGGATCTCGAATGGATCCGCCGCCACGCGGCGCCGTTCGGCATCGAGGTCATCGAGCGCATCGATCTCTCCATGCTCGCGGTGCAGGGCCCGGAGGCCCGAGTCAGGGCGGCGAGCCTGCTCTCGCCCACAGGCTCGGCGAGCGCCCTTGCCCTGGAGCCGTTCTTCGGGCGCGAGATCGACGGTTGGTTCGTCGCGCGCACCGGCTACACGGGCGAAGATGGCTTCGAGATGATGTTGCCGGCGACCGAGGTCGAGCGGGTTTGGCGGGCGTTGAATTCTGCCGGCGTCACTTCCTGTGGTCTCGGCGCGCGCGACACGCTGCGCCTGGAAGCTGGCATGAATCTCTACGGCAGCGACATGGATGAGAGCACCCACCCCTTCGAGTCTGCCCTCGGTTGGACGGTGGCGCTCGACCCCCCTGGCCGCGCCTTCATTGGACGCGAAGCGCTCGAGGCCATTCGCTCGCGCGGACCCCAACGCAAGCTGGTGGGCCTGCTGCTTACGGATCGGGGAGTGTTGCGCGCGCATCAAAAGGTGCTCGTGCCAGACGCCGCCTCCGGTGACATCACGAGCGGCACATTCTCACCCACCCTGGAGCGCTCGATCGCGCTGGCGCGAGTGCCCGCTGCGGCGGGCTCCCGCGTGCAGGTCGACATTCGCGGCAAACTGCACGACGCCCGCGTCGTGCGGCCGCCGTTCGTACGGCATGGCAAGGCGCTGGTCAGTTGAGCGCTTTTGCCACCGATATCGAACCCTCACCACGATCCCCGATCAAAACTCCAAGACCCCGGAGCGCCGCATGAGCAACGTTCCTTCCGACCTGAAATACACGAAGAGTCACGAATGGGTGCGAACCCTCTCCGACGGTACGGTGGAGGTGGGCATCACCGACCACGCCCAGCATGCGCTCGGCGACCTGGTCTTCGTCGAGGTGCCGGAGGCGGGCCGCAAGCTGACTGCCGGCGAGCCCTTCGCCGTGGTGGAGTCGGTCAAAGCCGCCTCGGACGTCTACTGCCCGATCGCCGGTGAGGTGACCGAAGGCAACCCCGCGCTCACCGCAGAACCCGAGGTGATCAACTCCGACGCCTACGGCAAGGGTTGGCTGATGCGGCTGCGGCCGACTGGGGCGGTCCCGGCGCTCCTGACTGCCGCGGAGTACCAGAAGCTGGTTGCGGAGGAGGGTGGCTGATGGCCTTCATTCCCCACACCCGTGAGGATGTCGAGGCGATGCTCGCTGCCATCGGCGTCGGCAGTATCGAGCAGCTCTTCGATGAGATCCCGGCCAATCTGCGCCTCGGCACGCTCGCGGGCGTGCCGGAGAGCCTGAGTGAAATGGAGATCGGCCGGCTCATGGCCGAGCGGGCGCGCCTCGACGGCCGCCCGCTCTGCTTCATGGGGGCCGGTGCTTACGAGCACCACATCCCTGCGGCCGTGTGGGCCATCACTACCCGCGGCGAGTTCTACAGTGCCTATACGCCGTATCAGGCGGAGGCCAGCCAGGGCACGCTGCAGCTCCTCTATGAATACCAGACCATGATGGCGAGTCTGACGGGCATGGACGTCTCGAACGCTTCCATGTATGACGGGGCGAGCGCCATGGGCGAGGCGAGCCTCATGGCGGTGCGCGCCAACCGACGGTCGCGCTCGCAGCGCATACTCGTGCCGTCCACCGTCTCTCCGTACTACCGCAAGGCGGCCTCGGCCATTGCAGGCAACCAGGGACTCGTCTTCGAGGAGGTGCCGTACTGCACGGAAGAGGGCCGCATCCTCCCCGGCGCGCTCGATCGCTACGACGGGCAGGATGTCACTGCGCTGATCATCCAGCAGCCCAACTTCTTCGGCCGGCTGGAAGATGTCGATGCGCTCTGCGACTGGGCGCACGCGCGCAACATTCTGGTCGTGGCCGTGGTGAACCCGACGTCGCTCGCGCTGCTGAAGCCGCCTGGCACATGGGGCGCCAAGGGTGCGGATATCGCGGTCGGTGAGGGGCAGCCGCTCGGTGTGCCGCTCTCCTCGGGCGGACCCTACTTCGGCTTCATGACGGCGCGCATGGAACACGTTCGGCAGATGCCGGGCCGCATCGTCGGGCGCACGGTCGATGCCGCCGGCCGCGCAGGCTTCACGCTGACGCTGCAGGCGCGCGAGCAGCACATCCGCCGTGCCAAGGCCACTTCCAACATCTGCACCAACCAGGGCCTGCTGGTGACCGCCGCGACCGTCTACCTCTCGCTGATGGGCCCCGCGGGTCTCGAGCGCGTCGCGGCTGCATCGCATGCGCGCACGCGGGAGCTCACGGACGCGCTGACCCGGGTGCCGGGTGTACGACGCCTGTTCCGTGGGCCCTTCTTTCACGAGGAGGTCATAGCGATCGACCGCCCCGCGGCGCCCGTGCTGGAGAGTCTGGCCGCGCGTGGGATCGTGGGCGGCCTGGATCTCAGCGAGCATTACCCGGAGCTCGGTCAGGCGCTGCTCGTCTGCGCCACCGAGACCAAGACAACCGCCGATATCGAGCGCTACGCCACCGCGCTCGCCGAGTGCCTGCGCGCGGCGCGCGCAGCCTGAGGCCCGAAGACCATGTCCGCTCAACTGGAAAAGCCGATTTTCGAGTATTCCGTCCGCGGCCGGCGCGCCGAGGACCAATGGCCGCGCGATCCCGGCCCGGAAGCGACCGCTGACTTGCCGGCGGCTCTGCGCCGTGCCAAGCGCCCGCTTCTGCCCGAGGTGAGCGAGCTCGAGGCCGTGAGACACTTCACGCGCCTCTCGCAGCTCAACTTCTCCATCGACACGCACTTCTACCCGCTCGGGTCGTGCACGATGAAGTACAACCCGAAGGCCTGTAACAGTCTGGCGATGCTGCCGGAGTTCCTCGCGCGCCATCCGCTGTCGCCCGAGAGCGTGGGGCAGGGTTTTCTCGCCTGTCTCTATGAGCTGCAGGAGATGCTGAAGGCGGTGACCGGAATGCAGGCCGTGGCGTTGAGCCCCATGGCCGGCGCGCAGGGCGAATACGCCGGGGTTGCCATGATCCGTGCCTATTATCGCGCGCGAGGCGACCTCGAGCGCAACGAGATCATCGTGCCGGAGGCGGCTCACGGCACCAACCCTGCCACGGCTACGATGTGCGGCTGCGTGGTGCGCGAGGTGCCCGTCAACGCCGAAGGCGACGTCGATCTGGAGGCGCTCAAGGCCGTAGTCGGTCCGAAGACCGCCGGCATCATGCTGACCAACCCGTCCACCCTCGGTGTGTTCGAGCGCCGGATCGAGGAAGTGGCGCGCACCGTGCACGCGGCGGGCGGGCTCCTTTACTACGACGGCGCGAATCTCAACGCCATCCTGGGCAAGGTGCGGCCCGGCGACATGGGCTTCGACGTCATTCACGTCAACCTGCACAAGACATTCTCCACGCCGCACGGGGGCGGCGGCCCTGGCGCAGGGCCGGTCGGAGTCAGCGCCCGGCTGGCGCCCTTCCTGCCGGTGCCGATCATCGGGCGGCGCGGCGAGCGCTATTGCTGGCTCACCGAGCGTGACCTGCCGCAGTCGATCGGCCGGCTCTCGGGCTTCATGGGCAACGCAGGTGTGCTGCTGCGCGCCTATATCTACATGCGCATGCTCGGCCGGGAAGGCATGGCCAAGGTAAGCGAGTACGCAACGCTCAATGCCAACTACCTGCTAACGCAACTGACGCGCGCGGGGTTCGATGCGGCCTATCCTGACCGCCGGGCGACCCAGGAGCTCATCATTACGCTCAGGCGCCAGGCGAAGGAGCTCGGCGTCACTGCCATGGATTTCGCCAAGCGGCTGCTCGATCACGGCATGCACGCGCCGACGACCTATTTCCCGCTCCTCGTGCCCGAGTGTCTGCTCATCGAGCCGACGGAAACCGAGAGCAAGGCGGCACTCGATGCCTTCGTCGAGGCCATGGGCGAGATCCTGGCGGAAGCTGCGAAAGAACCCGAGCGCGTCACCAGCGCTCCGCATACCATGCCGGTTCGGCGCCTGGATGACGTTCGGGCGGCCAAGCAACTGGATCTCACGTGGAAGCCCACCGGAGCTCATGCGATTCCCACGACCTCTTAGCGTCCTCCTGCTCGCCACCTGCGCGCCACTGAGTTTTGCCGCGGCGCCGCAGGCTTCGCCGGCCAGCACGACGCAGAACACCCCCCCGCCCGCGGGGCCCGTACAGCCCTCGAGACCGATGCCGGTCCGGCCGCCGCGCGTGCCGCTGCCGGGAGGAGCGCCGCAGGCTGCGCATCTTGCGCGTCAGGCCGCCGCCGCCGAGGCCAACCCTACGTGGGCCGCCACCCTCGAGCGGATCGCGAGCAGTGTCGTCTCGATCAACGTCGATGAGGTCCGTGCCTTCGATACGGACTGGAACGAGACTGCACAGGCAACGGGTTTCGTCGTGGATGCCAAGCGCGGCATCATTCTGACCAACCGGCACGTCGTGACGCCCGGTCCGGTGACCGCCGAGGCGGTATTCCTCGACCGCGAGGTGGTGCAGCTCTACCCCATCTACCGCGATCCGGTGCATGACTTCGGCTTCTATCGCTACGATCCGAAGAAGCTGCACTACATCCAGCCGAAGCCGCTCGCCCTCTATCCGGACGGTGCCAAGGTCGGCAGGGAGATCCGCGTGGTCGGCAACAATGCCGGCGAGCAGCTTTCGATCCTCGCCGGCACGCTCGCGCGGCTGGACCGGGAGGCGCCGAACTACGGCTTCGGGAAATACAACGACTTCAACACCTTCTATCTGCAAGCCGCATCCGGCACGTCCGGCGGCTCTTCCGGATCGCCTGTGATCGACATCCAGGGCCGTGCAGTCGGACTCAACGCCGGCGGCGCCGACAACGCCGCCTCGAGCTTCTACCTGCCGCTCGAGCGTGTCGAGCGGGCCCTGCAGCTCATCCAGCAGGGTGAGCCGGTCACCCGCGGGACGCTGTATACCGTCCTCAACTACACGCCGTATGACGAGCTCGAGCGCCTCGGGCTCAGCCTTGCGACCGAGGCGGCGGTGCGCAAGCAGTTTCCCCAGCAGACCGGCATGCTGGTGGTCTCGAGCGTGCTCCCCGGGACGCCGAGCACGCCCGCCCTGCAGCCGGGTGACATCCTGCTGCGGGTCAACGGCCGCTACATCACGACCTTCGATCCGCTCGAGCGGATCCTCGATGCGTCCGTCGGCCGGCAGATCCGGTTGGATCTCGAGCGCGGCGGCAAGCCGGTATCGGTGATGCTGCCCGTCGGCGACCTGACCGCCATCACGCCGAGCTCCTATGTGCAGTTCGGCGATGCCGTGGTCAACACGCTGTCCTACCAGGAGGCGAGGCAGCTCAACGTGCCGCCACGCGGAGTGTTCGTCGCCAATCCGGGGTACGTGTTCGGTGCGGCCGGAATTCCGCGCGGTGCGGTCATCAGGCAGGTCAACTCCTCGCCGATCGATGATCTGCAGGATTTCAGCCAGGCGCTGAGCCGCCTCGGCAACGGTGACTATGCCAACATCCGCTTCACCACGGCGGATGACCCGAACGGAAGCGAGCTCGGCTCCTTCCGCATGGATCGCCTGTGGTACCCGGCTGATCGCTGCACACGCGACGATGCGCTCGGCAGCTGGCCGTGCACGCCGCTCGCCGCGGGGCCCGCGCCCAAGCCCGACCCGGTGAGCGCCACGGGATTCCCGAAGTACCAGGACCCGCGGCTCACCGCCCTCGCACCGTCGCTGGCGGTGGTCACCTTCACCATGCCCTATTCGGTGTCAGGTGTTACCGAGCATTACTACCACGGAACCGGACTCGTGGTGGACGCGCAGCGCGGCCTGGTCGTGGTCGACCGGGACACCGTGCCGGTGTCGCTCGGTGATGTCACGGTGACGTTCGCAGGCACCCTGCAGGTTCCCGGCCGCGTGGTGTACGTCAACCCGCTGCATAATTTCGCGATGGTCGCATACGATCCGAAGCTCATCGGCGCGACGCCCGTCAAGGCAGCGACCCTGAAGCCGGCCCAGCTCACTCCGGGTGAGCCGGTCTGGGTGGTGGGCCTGGGAAATGATGCGCAGATGCACTCGCGCGGCACGGAGGTCGCGAGCATCGACCCGCTGTCGCTGCCCCTCTCGCGGACCATGCGCTTCCGCGATACCAACATCGAGACGCTGGGCCTGGTCAATCCGCCGGGCGATTTCGACGGCGTGCTCACCGATGCCGCGGGCAACGTGCTCGGCATGTGGTCGAGCTTCGCCTATGACAGCGACAACAACATCGCGCAGGCGCTGCGCGGAGTGCCGATCGATCTCGTCCAAGACATGGTCGATCGCGTGCGCAGCGGACGCGACCTGCATTCCCTCGACGTCGAGCTCGATCCGGAGCCTCTGGCGAGTGCCCGCCAGATGGGTCTCACTCCGGAGTGGACGGCGAAGCTCGCCGCACACAGTCCGACCGAGCGCCAGGTGCTGACCGTCATACGCTCCGTCGGCGGCTCGCCTGCAGCCTCCCTTCTGCAGCCCGGTGATCTCCTCCTGGCGCTGGATGGCAAGGTGGTCACGGAGTTTCGCGAGGTCGAGCGGGCTACCGCGGACCGCACCGAGGTTCAAGTGACGGTCTGGAGGGGCACCGACGAGCAGACGATCACCGTTCCGACAGTGGCGCTATCGGAAGCGGGACTCGAAAGGATCGTGCTATGGGCCGGCGCGACGCTGCAGGCGCCGTTCCGATCCATGCGCGCTCAGCGAGGCATTCCGCCGGTCGGCGTTTATGTCGATTTCTTCGCATACGGGTCGCCCGCCGCACGCTATGGTCTGTACCCGGGCCGTCGCATCGTGCAGGTGGACGGCCAGCCGACGCCCGATCTCGACGCGTTTCTGCGGGCGGTTGCCGGGCGGCCAGACCGCTCGTCACTACGGCTGACCACGATTACCTGGAACAATGCGGCTGACGTGATCACCCTGAAGCTCGACAAGCACTATTGGCCCGCCTATGAGCTTCTGAGCACGCCTGACGGCTGGGCGCGGCGCGCTCTGGACTGAGACCTGTCGTCAAAACGCAACGGCTGGCCCGGCCGACGGCCCAATAGATGGACCGCGGGCTGGCCTTGCTAGAATCCCCATCATCATGGTTCGAGTTGTCAGAGCTACCCAGGTCGAGATCGAGACCGCCGTGCAGGCGCTGCGCGACGGCGATCTCGTTGCCTTTCCGACGGAGACGGTCTATGGGCTGGGCGCCAACGCGCAGAATCCCGCGGCGGTCCGCAAGATCTTCGAGGCGAAGGGGCGGCCGGCTACCCATCCGCTGATCGTGCACCTGGACAGCCCGCGCTTCCTGCATCGCTGGGTATCGGAGGTGCCGGAAAGCGCCGCACGGCTCGCGGAGCGCTTCTGGCCGGGGCCGCTCACCATGGTGATGCCGCGCGCCGCCAACGTTCACGAAGTTGTGACCGGAGGCCAGGACACCGTCGCCATACGCGTGCCTTCGCATCCCATGGCGCAGCAGCTCCTGACAGCCTTCGGCGGCGGCATCGCTGCTCCGTCCGCCAACCGTTACGGCAGGCTCTCACCGACGCGCGCGGAGCATGTACGCGAGGAGCTCGGTGAGCAGGTCAAAGTGATTCTCGATGGCGGCGAGTGTCAGATCGGGCTGGAGTCCACCATCATCGCCTTCCAGGGTCAGACCGTACGGCTGCTGCGCCCCGGCGCGATCACCGCAGCGCAGATCCGGCAGGTGATAGGCGAGCTGCTCATCGGGGCAGACATCGAGTCGCCGCGCGTTCCTGGTGGTACCCCTTCGCATTACGCGCCGACGACCCCGATGACCATCGTGCCGTCCGGTGAGGTCGACGCACGGGCTGCGGCGCTGTCGGAAGGCGGCCGTCGGGTGGCCGTGCTGGCGCAACGGCTGCCGCTCAAGGCCCACAAGTACGTGACCTGGATCAACGCCGGCCGCCGGCCGGAGCAGTACGGGCACGATCTCTATACCAACCTGCGCACACTCGACAAGGCAGGCTGCCAGCGGATCCTGGTGCAGGACGTGCCCGAGGGCGAGCGGTGGATCGCCATCCGCGATCGCCTGCTGCGGGCGGCAGCAGGCGTCAACGAGAGCGACGACAGCGGCACGATGGCCGTCTTGCCATAATCGTCTCGTGGCACGCCGCCCCCGCTTCATCGATCCGTTTCAGCCGGCGGAGGTCAGGCGGCTGGTCCGTCAGTTCGGCTCGCCGCTGATCATCCTCGACTGCGAGCGCGTCAGGGTGCAGTACCGCAAGCTGCGCGCAGCGCTGCCGCGTGTCGATCTGCATTACGCGCTGAAGCCGATGCCGCACGCCGCGGTGGTTCGCACGGTACTCGGCGAGGGTGGATTTCTCGACCTCGCGACGACGGGCGAGGTGCAACTCGTGCGGCGGCTGGGTGTCAGTGCGGACAAGTGTATCCACACGCATCCCATCAAGCGCCCGCAGGACATCCGCAACGCAATCGATTTTGGGCTACGCACCTTCGTGGTCGACAACCCGGACGAGGTGGGCAAGTTCGGGCGGCTCGCGGACCGGATCGAGTTGCTGCTGCGGGTCTCGTTCCGCAGCCCGGGCGCCATGTGCGATCTGTCGCGCAAGTTCGGCTGCGATCCGGAGGATGTGCTCGAGCTGGCACGGCATGCGGCGGAGCTCGGCATCACGGTGCGCGGACTGTCGTTCCATGTCGGATCGCAGGCAGCGGACTCGGCCAAGCACGTCGAGGCGATCCAGGCGTGCGCCAAGCTCATGTCGGCCGGTCGCCGGGCGAAGCTCGGCCCCCTCGACACCCTCGACATCGGCGGCGGCTTTCCGATCGACTACGCGCAGCCGGTGCAGGACATCGGCCGGTTCTGCGAGCCGCTGCGCGAGGCGCTGGCAAAGCTCCCCAGGCGGGTCCGCGTGATCGCCGAGCCCGGCCGCTACATCGTAGGTCCTGCTGTGATCGGCGTAGCGTCCGTGATGGGGCGCGCGCGTCGAGAGGGACACTGGTGGTACTACCTCGACGACGGACTCTACGGCTCCTATAGCGGTCATCTCTACGACCATGCGCGCTATCCGGTAGAGCCCTTGCGCGATGGCGAGGAGCGGCTGCCATCAGTACTCGCCGGACCCACCTGCGACAGCATCGATGTGATCGCGGAGAATCTGCTGCTGCCGAAGCTGGAGGCGGGCGATCTCATCGTGGGAAGGGCCATGGGTGCGTACACCTGGGCGAGCGCCTCGGAGTTCAATTTCTTTCCCAAGGCGACGGTGGTCGCGGTGAATGGCACGCCGGGCGACAGCGGCACGGTCATGCCGTTCCCGCTTTGAGAGGACAGCCGCAATTCGCCGGTCACGGCACGGTGCCGGTGCGAGCGGCGCGTACAATGGCCTCGCGACCCCGAAGCATGAAGCCATAGGCATGGGGTATAGGAGGCGGCGGCTTGATTCGCAACGTGGTTTTCGACATCGGGTGGGTCTTCGTCCATCTCGATCATCAGCCTTTCCTCGATTTCCTTGCCGCTCACGGAGCGGACGCACCCGACCTCGACTCGGTGCTGGCGCGTATCGCGCTCGAGGATCACGAGTGCGGCCGGATGGATGGCCAAGGCCTGCTCGAGCGCTGCGCGGCGCTCGCCTCACGCCCGATGAGCCGCGAAGCCGCGCACGCGAGCTGGGTGGACATGTTCGAGCTGCAGCCTTCGATGGTGGAGCTCGCCCGCCGGCTGAGCGAGCGCTACCGCGTCTACCTTCTATCCAACATCGGCGATCTGCACTGGACGCATCTTTCGCGCGAATATGAGCTGCACCGGATAGGGCACGGCGCGCTGCCGTCGTTCGTGGCTGGCGTCATGAAGCCGGACGACGGCATCTATGTCGAGGCGGAGCGGCGTTTTGCACTGACGCCGGCAGAGACTGTATTCATCGACGATCGGGCTGAGAACATTGCAACGGCGCGCCGCCGCGGCTGGCACGGCATAATCCATGGCGGCTACGAAACGACCGTGGAATCCCTTCGCGGTCTCGGAGTCACGTGTTGACATGAAGAATGACACCAATTCCGCGCCGGAGACGGCGATCCACCGGCAGGTGGCTGCCGCCAGAGCCGGCCGCGAGCCGCGGGTGATCGCGCGCCTCTTCTCCGGTTGGGCGGTATTCGGCGAGCGCCAGTTCCTGCGGGGCTACGTATTGCTGCTTCCCGACCCGGTCGTACCCACTCTCAATGCCCTCGGCGCGCACGAGCGCACGCTCTTCCTCCAGGACCTCGCGCGTCTGGGCGATGCGGTGCTCAAGGTCACGGGAGCGGAGCGTATCAACTACGCCATCCTCGGCAATCTCGAGCCGGCGCTGCACGGCCATGTCATTCCGCGCTATGCCGACGAGCCGGAGAAGCTGCGCACGACCCACCCCTGGGCATACGACTGGGAGTCTGCGCCGCTCTTCGAGCGGGCTGCTCATCAGGAGCTCGCGGAGGCGCTGCTCAAGGAGCTCTCGCGCCTGGGTGTCACCAAGCCGATGCGCTTCGATCCGGGAACCAACACCGGCGCTGCAGGCTGATCATTGCGCAGGCTCGCAACATGAAACTCTACTATTCGAGGAATCTCAATCCCCGGGTAGCGGTGGCCGTGGCACGCCACCTCGAGGCGCCCGTCGAGTTCGTGCGCGCCAGCCCGCGAAATCCCGAGAACGAGCCGGCCTTTCGCGCCATCAATCCGAACACGCTCGTGCCCGTTCTGGTAGAGCAGGGGCGAACGCTTTGGGAAACGGACGCGATCGCTTGCAGGCTGTCGGCGTTGACCAGACCCGACTTCTGGCCCGGCGCAGATAACGCTCCGGAGCTGCAGATGTGGCTGAGCTGGAGCGCTCACCATTTCACCCGAGCGGCCGGCGTCTTCTATTGGGAGAACGTCATCAAGCCGATGCTCGGCCTCGGTGCCGCGGACGGCGATGCGCTACGGGCGGGCGGGGATGACTTCCACCGGTTCGCCGGAGTTCTGGAAGATGTGTTGGTGAGCCGCACCTGGCTGGTGGGCGATGAGCTCAGCTACGCGGATTTTCGTGTCGCCACGCCACTGCCGTTCGCCGAGGCATCGAAGCTTCCATTGCAACAGTACACGCACATCAGGAAATGGCACGACCGGCTGTGGGAGCTTGCAGCCTGGCGCGAGCCGTTCGCAGGGCTGGAGTGAAAGCCTGAGGCGGTGGCGCCGCCTCGCGGTCAGTCCGGCATCGGCGTCATCCGGCCGATGAGCGCCTCCTCGAAGCCGAAGTTGCGCAAATCGCGGACGCGCTGCGGATAGAGTATGCCGTCGAGGTGATCGACCTCGTGCTGCACGACACGGGCGTGGAACCCTTCCACGGTGCGATCGATCGGCGCACCCTCGAGGTCGAACCCCCGATAGCGCAATGTGCGGAATCGCGGCACGAGTCCCCGTAGTCCCGGCACTGAGAGACATCCCTCCCAGCCTTCCTCCTGCTCTTCACCCAGGGGTGTCAGGTCGGGATTGACCAGCACCGTATACGGGATCGGCGAGACGTCGGGATAGCGCGGGTTCACCGTGACCTCGAAGATCACCACCCGCAGGCTGACCCCGATCTGTGGCGCGGCGATGCCGGCGCCGCTGAGCGCGCGCATGGTGTCGTTCATGTCGGCGACGAGCGCGCCGAGCTCCGCATCGAAGCGCTGCACGGGCGCGGCCACCTGCCGGAGCAGCGGCTCGCCCATCTTGAGTACCGGTCGTACGGCCATGCCGGGGAATGTATCACTTTGGCCGCTTGCCGAGCGTATCGGCCACGTAGGCGCCGCGCTCGCCCATGGGCGCGGGCGGGCCTTGGGTCGTATCGACCGCGGTCTGATGTTCCATCTCGGCGTTGAATTCGGCGCCGAGCACGATCGCGTAGCCCTGCAGATAGAACCACATGATGAGGACGATCACGCCACCGAGGGCACCGTACGTCTTGCCATAGCTGCCGAAGTTGCGCACGTAGAGCGAGAAGAGAACGCTCGACACCAGCCACAGCGTGGCCGCGATCACCGAGCCCCATGTGACCCAGCGCCAGCGGGCGTTCTCCCGGGAAGGGGCGTAACGGTAGACGATGGCGAGTCCCAGGGCCGCGAACAGCCACAGCAGGATCCAGCGCAGAACGAGGGCCGCCGTGTCGACGCAGCTCGGTAACGGCAGCTTCTCGAGCCCGAGGGGCACGGCGACGGTCAGCAGCAGCATGACCACGAAGCCGACGACTGCCCCGACTGCGAAACCCAGCGCAACCAGGACTACTTCGAAGAGCCCACGCCGCTCGCGCTCGTTGTACGCGATGTTGGTGGCAGACATGAGCGCCGAGACGCCCTGGCTGGAATAGTAGACGGAGACGATGAAGCTCACGATCGCACCGAGGCCGAGCGTGTGGTTGCGCGGCCGGGCGAGCGCCTCGAGCTGAGTCTGGATGATGCTCGCGGCATCGTGCGGCAGGATGCCGTAGAAGGGCTGGATCTCCTGCCCCACCTGCGCCGGGGAGGCGAACATCCCGTAGATCGATGCCAGCACCGCCATGGCGGGGAACACCGCGAGCAGGGTATTGAGGGCAACTCCTGCCGCTACCAGCGATACGTTATCCTCGCCGAGCTTCTGCCAGACACGCAGCAGGATGTCGCGCCAGCCGGCTCGCGGAATCTCACTCGGAGTGTGGGCGTCGCGGCCCCGGCCGGGTTCGGCCTGCTCGGCCTTCTCCGGATCGGACTGCGGGTCGGATGGACGCACGCGGTGCGTCGAGCAACCACTATTCCCGTGTGCTCGAATCGCGATGGTCGCGGAAGATGAGGGGCGCCTCGATGGGCGTTGCGGGTACAGCCCGCTCGGCCCGCAGCACCGCCTCGGTGACGAGGTGATGATGGGGCGAGAGCTCGCAGACCGGATCGGCGTTGGCCGGGTCGCCCGTCAGGAGGTAAGCCTGGCAGCGGCAGCCGCCGAAGTCCCGCCCGCGCTCCGGGCAGCTGCGGCAGGGCTCCTTCATCCAGCCCTCGCCGCGGTAGTGGTTGAATGCCGGCGAGTCGTACCAGATCGAGCGGATGCTGGCTTCGCGCACGCTCGGGAAGGCGAGCCCCGGCAGCATCCGCGCCGCCTGGCAGGGCAGGGCGATTCCGTCCGGGGCGATGCTGAGGAATATCCGCCCGAGACCGTTCATGCAGGGTTTCGGCCGGGTCTCGAAGTAGTCCGGCACCACGAAAAAAATTCGCATGCGCGCGCCGACCCGCTCGCGAAACCGGGCGGTGACCTCCTCCGCGCGCCGCAGCTGCGCGCGGCTCGGCATGAGCTGCCCGCGATTGCGCCACGCCCAGCCGTAATACTGGGTGTTGGCGAGCTCGACGTACTCGGCGCCCATGCGCTCGGCCATCCCGAGGATGTCTTCGACGTGGTCGATGTTGAGACGATGCAATACCACGTTGAGGACCATCGGGTAGTGATACTTCTTGATGAGCGCAGCCACTTTCGCCTTCAGCTCGAATGTGCGGGTGCTGCTCAGGAAGTCGTTCATCCGGCGGGTGCTGTCCTGAAAGGAGAGCTGAATGTGATCGAGACCCGCTGCCTGCAGCGCCTGCAGGCGCGGTTCCGTGAGGCCCACCCCAGAGGTGATGAGGTTGGTGTAGAAACCGAGCCGATGCGCGGCCGCGACGATGGTCTCGAGATCGTCGCGGACCAGCGGCTCGCCGCCCGAGAGCCCGAGCTGCACCGATCCCAGCGCCCGCGCCTCCTCGAGAACTCGCAGCCACTCCCCGGTCTCGAGCTCGCGGCCGACGCTCTCGAAGTCCGTCGGGTTGTAGCAGAAGACGCAATGCAGCGGGCAACGGTAGGTGAGCTCGAGGAGGAGCCAGAGCGGCGGACCTGCGGGCGGGGACGGCGCAGCGGCCGGCTCGCTCATGCGCGGAACTCCACCCAGGTGCGCTCGACCGCGAGCTCGATGAATGCGTACACGTCAGAGGAAAGTCCGGCGGCGGCGTAGGCGCGCTCGATATCCGCCACGATGTCGGCGACCGTGTGCTTGCCGTCACAGCGTGTCAGGATCGCGGCGGCGCTGCGGCTGAGCCTCACCATCCCTTCGGGATAGAGCAGCACGTGCGCTTCCTGTGCCGGCTCCCACTGCAGGCGAAAGCCGCCGCGGATCGCGGGGCGCGCCGCTGTGTCGACGACGCCCATCACTGCACCCCGTAGCGCAGTGCCATGGCATCGTTCATCTGCCAGAGCACATCGAGCTTGAACTGCAGGATCTCGAGCGCCCGCTCCTGCTCGGTGCGCGTGCGAAACCGCTCGAGTGTCGCGGCGAGCGCGAGGTCGGCATCGCGGGTGGCAAGGCTGGCGCGGCTCTGGAAGTAGTGCAGCCCCGCACGGTCGATCCACGGGTAGTGATCGGGCCAGCCGGCAAGTCTCTGACGATGGATCTGCGGCGCGAAGAGCTCGGTCAGCGCGGCGCAGGCCGCCTCGTGCCACGGCGCGCGGCGGGCAAAGTTGACGTAGGCATCGACGGCGAAGCGTACGCCCGGCAGGAGGTCCGTCAGGCTCTCGACGTGTGAGCGCTCGAGGCCCACGGCCTCGGCGAGCCGCAGCCAGGATTCGATGCCCCCCGGATCGTCGCCGTACCCGTCGTGATCGAGGATGCGCTGCACCCAGTGGCGGCGCACGTTGCGGTCATCGCAGTTGGCGAGGATCGCGGCATCCTTGATCGGAATGTTGATCTGATAGTAGAAGCGGTTCGCCACCCAGCCGCGGATCTGCTCCGGCTGCGCACGGCCGCCGTTGAGCATCACGTTGAAGGGGTGATGGATGTGGTAGCCCCGGTCCTTGGCGCGCAGCTGACTCTCGAACTCTGCGAGACTCCACGGAGTTGCGCTCAAAGGTCGATCTCCATGCCGTCCCAGGCAACTTCGATCCCGCGGCGGCCGAGCTCGGCACGCTCGGGGGAATCCTCATCGAGGATGGGATTGGTGTTGTTGATGTGGATCAGGATCCTGCGCGTCGCCGGCGGCAGCCGCCCGAGCAGCTCCAGCATGCCGCCGGGACCGCTCTGCGCGAGGTGGCCGATGTCGCTCGCCCGCTTGCGCGAGAGGCCGAGCCGGAGCATCTCATCATCGCTCCAGAACGTGCCGTCCACCAACACGCAGGCCGCCGATCGCATGGCCTGCCAGGTCGCCTCGTCGACCCCGCCCAGACCGGGCGCATAGAACAGGGCTCTGCCCGTGTGCTCATCGGTGATGAGCAGCGCGACGTTATCGCCGGCTGCCTGAGCCTCGCGGTTGGGCGAATAGGGTGCGGGCTTGCCGGCGACAGGCAGGGCATGCCAGCGGATGCCCGGCACCCCCTCGACTGCGAAGCCGCTGTCGAGGGCTACGCGCCGCCGCTCGATACCGCAATAGTGCGACAGCACCTCGAAGATTGGATGCCGAAGCTCGAGGTCGGCGCAAACGGTATCGGTGCACCAGAGCGCCCAGGGCCGGGTCGACTCGCGCAGCATGTAGAGCCCGGTAGTGTGGTCGACCTGCCCGTCCACGAGCACGATTGCGCAAATTGCGGTGTCACGGGGCGCGCGCGCGGGCTGAAAGTCCGGATTATCCCGAAGCTGGGTGAGGATGTCGGGTGAGGCGTTGACCAGAGCCCAGGAGGCCGAGTTTTCTCGGCCATTGGTGCCGCTGCCCGCACCGTCGGCACGGACGGCGATCGAGGATTGCGTCCTCGCGCGGGACCGTAGCGTCCCGCCGCGCAGCCCGGCGCAGTTGCGGCAGTTGCAGTTCCACTGCGGAAACCCGCCTCCGGCAGCCGACCCGAGCACACGGATCTTCATGGAGGGGATCTGCGCGTGCGGCGCCTGCGCCGTTATCGCGACGCCGACGCCGCGCGCTTCCTGATCAGCGATGGGCGATATACATCGTGATTTCCATGCCGAAGCGAAAATCGATCGCCTGCGGAGTTTCCCATTTCATGATGAACCCCTCCGTTCGGTTGCCGTACACCGGACCGGACGGTCCGGCATCGGCATCGTCTCCAAAGCGCGCAGGCGGGCGAAAGCGGATGTTCATGAATTGGGCCTCATGATTTTCATGAGTCGCAAATCTTTCCGGTGCTGCTAGGATGGCGCTCCAACGCCCGAGCCCGGCCACTGCCGATGAAGCTGCGCACGCGCCTGCATTTGCTGGTCACCGGCCTGACGATAGTTTGGGTCATCGTTCTCGTCGGGGCCGAGGTGCAGGTTACCCGTGCCCGCGTCCAGGAAGAGATCGAGGCGGCCAACCAGGTGGCCACACAGCTCATCGGGCGCCTGGTCGACATCTACTGGCAAGTCGGCGGTCCCGAGATCGTGACCGGCTTTCTCAAACAGCTCGGACACGTGCGCTCCAACGACATCGTGCTGACGTATCACAGCAATGTCGTGCTCTACCATTCACCGCCGGCCGTCTACAAGGCGGGCCACAACGCACCGGCCTGGTTCGCGCATCTGCTCGCCCCCAGCGCCCCGCGCTACATCTTTCCTCTGCCCGCGGGCCTGCAGCTCACCGTGCAGGCCGAGACTTCACGCTCCGTCCTCGATGGTTGGGACGCCGTTACGCACCTCCTCATCATCGCCGCTGTCATGTTACTCGTGGTCAACGGCCTCGCCTTCTGGATCGTCGAGCGCGCCGTCGCGCCCGTCGTGATCGAGCAGCGGCTCGAGGAGGAGCGGCGTCTGATCGCACACGAGATGCACGACGAGTTCGGCCAGTCAGTCACGGCGATCCGCAGCCTCGCACAGGCCATCGTCAGCCAATCGAGCCAGCCTTCCCTGCAGGATGCGGCCCGTCTCATCTCCGATGAGGCGGCGCGTCTCTACGATGCCATGCATGGCCTCATCCCGCGGCTCGCGCCGGTGGCGCTCGATACGCTGAGCCTCGCCGAGGCGTTGGAAGGCCTGGTGCGCGACCTGAAGAGGAGACATCCGTCCGTGATACTCACTTTGCGGCACGAGCTGGCTTTCAATCCCGGCCCGGGAGTTTCATTGGCGGCGTACCGGGTCGTGCAGGAGGGACTGGTCAACGCCTTGCGTCATGCCGAGGCCTCGCACGTCGAGGTCGAGCTGCGCGCCGATCCGCACACGCTGCTCGTGACTGTAACGGACGACGGCGTTGGATTGCCCGAGGACTGGTACCGGCCGGGCCATTTCGGGCTGCGGGGACTCGGTGAGCGTGTCAGCCACCTTGGCGGCAAGCTGACGCTACGCAAGCGCGAGTTGCGGGGTACGTTACTCGCGGCGGAGATCCCCTTCGCGGCGACTCCGGGGGTGGGCGGGTGATACGTATCCTGCTGGCAGATGATCACGCGGTGGTGCGAACCGGGTTTCGGCTGCTACTGCAGTCGAGTCCGGAGGTGACGGTCGTCGGTGAGGCAGAGTCCGGCGAGGCCGCGTGCCAGCGCTACGTCGAGCTGTCACCCGATGTAGTCATCATGGACATCGCGATGCCCGGCATGGGCGGCATCGAAGCGCTGCGGCGCATCCGCGCGCATGACGCGCAGGCGCGAGTGCTCGCGCTTTCCGCTCACGATGACCCCATGCACGCGCGCCGGGCGCTGCGGGAGGGGGCGCTCGGGTTCCTGTCGAAGCGCAGCGCCCCCGAGGCGCTGCTCGAGGCGGTTGCAGCCGTGGGTGCGGGGCGCCGCTACATCGATTCGCGGGTCGCGCAGAAGCTGGCGCTCGAAGACATCGAAGGAACGGACTCATCGCCGATCAAGCGCCTGTCGGAGCGGGAATTCGATGTCTTCATCCGCCTGGCGCGCGGCGCCAGCGTGCAGCGCATCGCCGATGATCTGAGGCTCTCGGCCTCCACCGTCGGCACGCATCTCTACAACGTCAAGCAGAAGCTGGGCGTTTCCAACCAATCCGAGCTGACGCTGCTCGCCATCCGACACGGCCTCATCGAGGCCTGACCAAATCGTTCGGAGCGATTTTACTCGGTGCATCCATGCACCTCGGCCCTGCGGGCCCGCCCGGCGGAGCCGGGCGTTCAAAATCCTATCCAACGGATTTTGTGGACGGCGGCAGCCGCCCCGAAGGGCGAGGCGCAGGGACGGGGCCTCGCAACAGGCTGTCGGGGCTCGCCGGCCCCACCCGCCGCGAGGTCAGCCGCTCCAGGGAGCGTCGCGCCGCAGCTTTCGCGATATGCTTGCACCAAAGAGGGGTCCCGCGCGGCTCCTGGCGGCGGAACCTATCGCAATCGCAGGTCCACTCGATATGCTCGTCGGATGTCTGCAGCACCTGCACGGTGCGGCTGGAGAACAAGTACGTGCCGAGTACCGTGGCATCGCCGCGGCGGCTCTGGCGTCTGGGGAGCCTGAATGGCATGAGCTCGAGCATATCGCGGCCCGGCTGTGGAACGCTTGTGGATTAGCTGTGCGCGACCTGTGATGTGAAGATTCCGGAGCGGAAAGAAGACGAAGAGGAGAGCTCCAGGGGGGGTGAGGGCGGCATGCTGCGCGTCGCCTTCGAAGAGGTCCGCCGCCTCGGGGACTTCACCACCAAGCCTCGGGTCCTGGTGGTCTCGGGCATCGCGATCGGGGTCGGCACTGCCGGTGCGATTACCGGTCTCGTTCTGCTCGACCTGATCCGCTTCTTCACCAACATCGCTTATTTCGGGCGCCCGACGCTGCAGAACCTCTCCCTCGGGGCCTCGCCGCTCGGTGCGCTCGCCGTCGCGGTACCGGTGGTTGGCGGCCTCATCATCGGCCTCATGGCGCGCTACGGGTCCGAGAAGATTCGCGGGCACGGGATACCGGAAGCGATCGAGGCGATCCTGCTCGGCCGCAGCCGCCTCGATGTGAAGGTTGCGATCCTCAAGCCCCTGTCCTCGGCCGTCTCGATCGGGACGGGCGGGCCGTTCGGCGCCGAGGGACCGATCATCATGACCGGCGGCGCGATCGGCTCGCTCATCGGGCAGGCACTGCCGGTCACCGACAGCGAGCGCAAGACGCTGCTGGTCGCCGGTGCTGCAGCCGGCATGACGACGGTCTTCGGCACGCCGATCGCGGCGATGATGCTCGCGGTCGAGCTGCTCCTTTTCGAATGGACCCCGCGAAGCTTCATTCCGGTTGCTGCCGCGGCGATCACGGCTGCGATGGAGCGGCCGTTGCTCGGCCTGCAGCAGCCGCTCTTTCCCTTCCAGGGCGCGATGGATCCCTCGGTCGCCGGGCTGCTGTGCTGGGTGCTGATCGGGCTTCTGTCGGGGCTGCTCTCGGGCCTGCTGACGCGCCTCGTCTACGCCTGCGAGGACCTGTTCCTGAAGCTGCCCATCCACTGGATGTGGTGGCCTGCGATCGGCGGCCTCGTGGTCGGCGTAGGCGGCCTGATCGATCCGGATGCGCTCGGCCTCGGCTACTACAACATCACGCAGATGCTGCACGGCGGGACGGTGCCGGCGGCCGGTCTGCTGCTCCTCGCCGTCAAGGCGGTGATCTGGGCGGTGGCGCTCGGCTCCGGTACTTCGGGCGGTGTGTTGGCACCGCTGCTGATCATGGGAGGCGGGCTCGGGGTGGCGCTTGCGCCCTGGTTGCCGGCCGCGAGCGGCGGCTTCTGGCCGCTGCTCGCGATGGCCGCGATCCTCGGCGGCACGATGCGCTCACCGCTCACCGCGACCTTCTTTGCAGTGGAGGTCACCGGCAACACGCACGTGCTGTTGCCGCTTGCGACGGCCTGCATCACCTCTCATCTCGTCACGGTCCTTCTGCTGAGACGCTCCATCCTGACGGAGAAGATCGCAAGAAGGGGGCACCACCTGCTGCGCGAGTACCGTGTCGATCCTTTCGCGCTGGCCACCGTGAGCGAGGTGATGACCCGGGACGTGCAGACACTGCCGGCCAACATGACTCTGGAGCAGACACTCGCCTTTCTGGCCGATCCGGCGACGCGTCACCCCAGCTTTCCGGTGATCGACGAGCAGCGCAAAGTGCTCGGTGTGGTCGATCCGCCGCTGGTGCGATCCTGGCTGCAAGCCGGCAAGCCGCCGGAGGCGGTGCTCGGCGCTTTGCTGGTCGGCACCAGCGTGCCGCTCGCGAGTCCGGATGAGTACCTGGACGGGATCATCACCCGTATGGTGAAAACCAACGCCGCGCACGTGCCCGTGGTGTCGCGCGACGAGGCGAGGCTCGTCGGGTACCTGAGCTGGCGGGACCTGCTGCGCGCCTGGGAGCAGGCGCAGCAACAGGAAGTGCAACGCACGCTGTTCTATCACTTCGGGGGCGGCGCGCGCCACCGCGCCCCCTCCGCCGGGACGTCAGATCCGGGAAACGCCTGACTTCAGCCGATGTCGGCGAGTACGACCGGCACGTGCCGCCGCAGGAGTGCGTTACGGGCTTCCCATTGCGCTGCCGCATCGAGGGTCTCGAGGAACCGCACCTCGCTGCCCGCCAGCGTGGCGAGCGGCAGGCCATCGCGATAGAGAACTCTGTTGCCGGCGAGCGCCGGCAGTCGTGGGCCTGGTGTCAGGATACCGAGCAGATTGAGCGGATCGGCGGCGGAGAGGGAAACGCACTCACCGTCGCGGGGGCGGCGGCGCATTTCCCGCAGCAGTCCCACCGCTTCGGGCGCCGCGAACTGCTCTCCCGAAAGGCCGGCGACGAAACGGCCGCCGCGGATCTCTCCTCGAGCCTCGAGGCGCCGATAGCAGAAGAGGAGCTCGCGCCAGGGGGGCAGCCAGTCTGCTTCGCGCGCGACGAGACGCCAAAACACGACGCCCCAACGCCGTAACAGCCCACGAGCGACGAGCTCCAGGGTTTCCGCATCCGCACGGCCCTCTGGGGTGGCCTGTTGCTCGCGCCGCACGAGCGCCCACCGACCGGCCGAATCCATGCCGAAGAGCGCTCGCCGCCGGCGGCGCAGACCGGTCGTGGATCTGCGGCGCTCGGACGGAACCAACAGGGCGCGCAAGCCGCCGAAGCTGTCGGAGTTGACGAGGCCGAGTGCCACCAGCTCCGCCAGTCCTTCCTCTGCCTGGGAGGGCAGGAGCGCGGTGCCATCGACGATCTCGTCGAAGAACGAAGCGCCGTGCGCGCTCAGGTGATCCAACACCCTGCGGGCCTTGGATGAGGGTGCGCCGGCATCCACCGGACCCGCGAGCGCCGCCCAGGTCCGCAGGCGCCGTCTGCCGAGGAGCGCAATGGGCGTGCTGCGGACGGGTCCTGCGGCTGGCCCGGATTCGGCTCTTCGCCGCGCGAGCCGCGTCCATACGAAGCGACCGGCGAGACACTGCTCATCGAGCCATGCCGGGTCGTACTCATTGATGCGCGCCGGCAGGATTTCAGTTTCCCACGCGCCGGCGGGTGCCTCGAAGCCCTCGAGCTGCGTGAGGACGGCGGCCACCGCATCGGGCCCCTCCATGCGCGCCCGCGGGGCAGCTCGCTGCCACTCGAGGAGGAATCGCAGCAGATCCCGCGCCTCGACCGGCTCGATCTCGGCGCGCAGCCGCTTCACCGTGTAGCGATGGATGCGCGCCAGCAACCCGCGCTCGCACCATTCGCCATCGACCGGGGCGTTGCCGGTGAACCGCCCATGCATCACCGAGCCTTCGGCCTGCAGCGCCGCCAGCGCCGGGGCAATGCGGCTGCCGGAAAGGCCGAGAGGCTGCGCGAGGGCAGCGGCCGATACCGGTCCCAACCCCTGCAATCGGCCGCGCACGATCTCGATGAGCGATTCATCCGCGGTCCAGGTTCTGGCGTACCCGGCCGGGACATCGATCTGCGGCTCGGCGCGAGCACCCGCGAGCAGAGGGTCGAAGAGCGGCAGGCGCTCAGCGGCGACCCAAAGCGTCGTGCCCCCGACGCTCAACCGCGTGGCCCGGCGCGCTGCCGCGAGAGCCGTGCCCCACTCTGTCCAGTCCGCTCTCCTGCCGACCTCACCCTCGGTCATGAAGGTGAGCCAGGAGAGCGCATCGTGCAGCTCGTCGGCGTCCATCGCGTCCGGCCACGCTTCGCCGCGTACGCGCTCGATGGCGGCCGGATCGAGGGCGCCGAGATCGCCCGCGGCCTCGGGGTCGAGCCAACGACGACTCAACACGGCCTGTGTGCGCCGCTCCTCGAGCGGTGCATCGTCGAGGAAGGCGTAGGGTCTGGCGGATAGCACTTCCAACGCGAGCGGTGAGGGCTCGGTGAGATCCCGGGCGACCACGCGGATGGCACCGCCCTCGAGGCCGCGCAGGAGCGCCTCGAAGCCCTCGATGTCCATCGCATCCTCGAGGCAGTCACGGATGGCCTGCCGCACGAGCGGATGGTCGGGAATCTCGAGCTCCCCCGAGAGATTCTCGGCGCAGGCGACCTGATCCGGGAACACCGAAGTCAGCAGATCCTCCGCCGCCATGCGCGCGAGGGGCGCCGGCACCTTGCGGCCGCCCCGAAACCGCGGCAACGCGAGTGCGATCGCCGCGCTCCAGCGCCAGCGCGCCGCGAACATCGGCGCTGCACACAGTGCCTGCACGAGCAGCGGCCGCACCGTGTTGGAATGCAGATAGCGCGCCACTTCCTCGAGCTCGAAACTGTGCGCGCTCGTGAGCGACAGTACGATCGCATCCTCGGTAGCCGCCGCCTGCAGCTCGAAGTTGAAGGAGCGGCAGAAGCGCTTGCGCAGCGCCAGCCCCCAGGCGCGGTTCACGCGGCTGCCGAAGGGCGAGTGGATCACGAGCTGCATGCCGCCCGCCTCATCGAAGAAGCGCTCGAGAACCACGGTCTGCCGGGTGGGGAGAGCACCCAGTGCCGCGCGCGCCGCGGCCAGATAGTTTGTCACCTGCACGGCCGCAGGCCCGGCGATGCCGACCTCACCGGTGAGCCAGCTCACTGCCGTCTCGAGATTGCCGTCGAGGCGGCTCTCGAGCTCGCGCCGCAACCGTGAGACACCCTCCGAGAGCTCATCGGATCGGCCGGGCGCCTCGCCCAGCCAGAAGGGAATCGAGGGCGGCTGGCCGTGAGCGTCCTCCACGCGCACCGTGCCCTGCTCGACGCGCAGGATCCGATAGGAGGTGTTGCCGAGCTGAAAGACATCGCCCTGGAGGCTCTCGACCGCGAAATCCTCGTTGATCGTGCCGACCGTTTGCGATTGCGGCTCGAGCAGCACCGTGTAGTCGGCCGTATCGGGTATCGTGCCGCCGGAGGTGAGGGCGGTCAGGCGGGCGCCGCGCCGGCCACGCACTTTGCGGTTGACCGCGTCGTAGTGGATCAGGGCGCCCCGCCGGCCGCGCCGTGTGGTGAAGCCCTCCGCGAGCATGCGCACGAGATCATCGAGCTCGGTGCGCTGCAGGTCGCGGTAGGGATATGCGCCCTGCAAGAGAGTGAAGAGCTCATCGACACCCCACTCGCGCGCCGCGACTTCCGCGACGATCTGTTGCGCGAGCACATCGAGCGGCTTGGCAGGAATGTGCAGCCGGTCGAGCTCGCCGCGGCGGACACAATCGAGCAGCGCCGCGCACTCGACGAGGTCATCGCGGGACAGCGGGAAGAGGCGGCCTTTCGGCGTTCCACCCAGGCTGTGACCGGAGCGTCCGACGCGCTGCAACAGTGCGGCGATGGACCTCGGCGATCCGAGCTGACAGACGAGGTCCACATCGCCGATATCGATCCCGAGCTCGAGGGATGCCGTGGCGACGAGCGCGCGCAGCTCACCACGCTTCAGGCGCGACTCGGCCGAGAGACGCAGCTCCTTCGCCATGCTGCCGTGGTGCGCGGCGACCTGTGTCTCGCCCATACGCTCCGACAGGTGGCGGGCGACTCGTTCCGCGTGCCGCCGGGTATTGACGAAGATGAGCGTCGTGCGGTGCTCGCCTGCGAGCTGCGCGATACGGTCGTATACCTGGGTCCAGACATCCCCCGACATGACCGCTTCGAGCGGCGCCGCCGGCACTTCGATCTGCAGATCCCGCTGCCGGATGTGGCCCGTGTCGATGATCGTGCAATCTGCCTCGCCATCCGCACGCAACTGCCGCGCGCCGACGAGAAATCGCGCCACCTCCTCGATGGGACGCTGCGTCGCGGAGAGGCCGATACGCGTCAGCCGATGGCCGGCCAGCGCCTCCAGCCGCTCCAGCGACAGCGCGAGGTGCAGGCCGCGCTTGCTGCCAACCATCGCGTGGATCTCATCGACGATGACACTGCACACGCTCGCCAGCATGCTGCGCCCGGACTCCGAGCCGAGCAGGATGTAGAGCGATTCCGGCGTCGTGACCACGATATGCGGCGGACGCTTACGCATGCTCTGCCGCTCATGCTGCGGTGTGTCGCCGGTCCGCACGAAGGTGCGGATCTCGACGTCGGGGAGCCCCATTGCGCGCAGCTCATCGCGTATCCCCCCGAGCGGCACCTCCAGGTTGCGCCGGATGTCATTGGAGAGTGCCTTGAGGGGAGAGACGTACAGGATGTAGGTCTCATCGCTCAATCCTCCCTGCTCGAGACCCTTGCGGACCAGCAGGTCGATGGCGGCGAGGAATGCGGCCAAGGTCTTTCCGGACCCCGTGGGCGCCGCGATCAGGGTGTGCCGTCCCGCCTGGATCGCAGGCCATGCCTGTTCCTGTGCGGGAGTCGGTGCCTCGAAGGCGCGCTCCAGCCAGCGGGCGACGGCGGGGTGAAAGGCTTGGGGCATGGCTCGGGTGCTCGAGGTGGGGAAGGCGGGGGTGAGGCTCAAGTGCGATCCGGTCGCGATCAGAGTAGAGTATCTCGATTCCCTCGATGTGCGGAGAGCCGCTGGATGTGGAATAAGGCGACGGACTCGGAGGAGTCCTTCCGGGACAAGGCTATCTGGTGGTCGGCCGGGATCGTCATTGCCGGTGCAATCGCCATCGGGGTGTACTACCGGTACTACTCGCCGATGCCGTCGAGCCCGCCGCAGCACCAGGCGGCCCCGCCTCAGGCGGCCACGCCGGCACCGGGTATCCAGCATCCGATACCATCGGCGGCTGAGCAGCAGGCGCAACAGACCCCTCTACCCCCTCTGGACCAGAGCGATCCGGTCGTACGCGACTCGCTGATCGGGCTTCTCGGTAAGCCTGCCGTCGCCAAATTCGTGGTGCCGCATCAGGTGATTCGCGATGTCGTCGTCACGGTGGACAACCTGCCTCGCAAGAAGGTGGCAGCAGAGCTTCGGCCGCTGCAGCCGACATCGGGCGATACGGCCGTCGACACCCAAGGAGGCGCGACCGATCTCAGTCAGCAGAATTACCAGCGCTACGCGGAGCTCATGGATGTGGTGCGCACATCCGATCCGAAGGCGCTGGCGGCCGTCTATTTCCGGCTCTACCCCCTCTTTCAACAGGCCTATGAGAATCTGGGATACCCGGGGAAGTACTTCAACGACCGGATGGTGCAGGCGATAGACAGCCTGCTGGCCACCCCCGATGTCCAGGGCCCAATCACGCTCGTACGACCCAAGGTGTTCTACCAGTTCGCCGACCCCAAGCTCGAGGCATTGCCCGCGGGCCAGAAGGTCCTGATCCGCATGGGGCCGCAGAACGCGAGCATCATCAAGCAGAAGCTGCAGCAATTTCGCGCGGCGATCACCGCCCGGCCGCCGCAGATGAGCCAGTCGCCGCAGGCCGCGCCCGCACCCGCGCCGCAGGACAACTCGGGAGCGCAGGCGAATCCGCTGCCCCAGGGAACCCAGGCGGCCCCCGCCAATCCGCCGCCGCCGCAGCAGCCGCAAAGCCCGCAGCCGCCGTTCTAGCCGACCGGAACCCGGTCGACTGCGGCTTGCGTGGGTAGTCCGTCGTCCCTGGTGGCACCGTTCGCGCCGCCCCGGCCCCGAGCAGCCGCGGCTTCCCGCCACTTTGGCGTTGCCCGCACGATCGCCGCGGTCGCGCTCATCGCTCTGCTCGTCCTGTCGGGCTGCGGCGGCCCTCACCACCCCGGCTGGGTGATCCATTCCTCCGTGCAGGTGGTCGGTCCGTTGCCTGCAAGCGGCTATCGCCTCGTCTTCCCCTACATCACGGGGGACCTATACGGCTCGCCCAATACCGGAAGCTTCGTTGTGCCCGTGAGCCAGTCTGCCGACGGCTTCACGCTCGATCTCAACCGCACCCAGCCGGCGCTCGACAGCGAGCTCGGGCCTGCGGACTTCAGCCTGCGCTTCCTCAAAATCGTGCCCGCCGATGCCCGCTTTGCCCGACTGACGCCCGTGGCGCTCGAGCGCAACGGAATCGAGCCCGTCGGCTCGGTGGAATGGCGGGATGGGCTGTCACGCAGGCCGCTCATGTTGGTCTACATCGACCGGCCGGCTCAGATCCAAGGCTCCTTCACGCGTGGCGGTGAGACGGTCCGCTACGACATCCGATCCGGCAACTCCGGATACGTCTGGGTGGCCGCAATCCATGCGGACGAGCACGATACGATCTACACGGCGGTGCAGCCGCCCCAACGCCTGATCCTGACGATCACACCGAAGGTCGGCCGCGTACAATGAGCGCATGTCGAGCCCTTCCTCAGCAACGCAGATGATCGAGGGATCCTGTCATTGCGGCGCAGTTCACTGGCAGTTCGAGGGCCACCCTGATAGCGCGACCGCCTGCAATTGCACGGTGTGTCGGCGGTACGGCGTGCTCTGGGCCTATGGTCACGAAGGAGAAGGGGTCAAGGTCGCGGGCGAGACGAAACCCTACATCAGAGGCGATGCCATCGAGTTCCACTTCTACCCGAAGTGCGGCTGCATAGCCTTCTGGCGCGGGCGGCGGCTCAACGAGGCCGGCCAGCGCCGCATGGGGGTCAATCTGCGTCTGGCGGAGCCGCAGGCGGTGGCGGATATTCCGATCAGGCGCCTCGAGGGGCTGAGCACATGGGAGGATCTGCCGCGGGACGGCCGCACGGTCGGCGACGTTTGGTTCTGACTCAGACGGTGCGGCCACCCAGCGCGGGCGACTGGGCTCGCTCGCTGTCGATGTATGCCTCGAAGCTCGGCCCGCGTGCGCTGCGCTCGAGCCGCCGCGCGTGTACGTCGAGTCGCCGCAGAGCATCGAGCTTGTCCGCTCGCTCCAAACGGGCCTGACTCACCGCCTGCTTGAGCACCCGTAACGTCTCGTCGTAGACCTTGATGGGCACGGGAAACGGATGCCCGTCCTTGCCCCCGTGCGCGAGTGAGAAGCGCGCCGGGTCAGTGAAACGCGACGGTGTACCGTGAATGACCTCGGCCACCAAAGCGAGCGCGGCCACCGTGCGCGCACCGACGCCGGGCGTGAGCAACACGTCCGCGAAATCCTCCGGCCCGCGGTCTGCCGCCGCAGCGAGCGCGCCGTGAAGTCGGCGCAGCACCACGTCCGAGGCATGAACGTCGTGTCGCGCGGGCATCTGAAGGTGAGGTAGCGGTGAAGGACCGCACGCGGCAGCCGCTTCGAAGCGACACTCCTCGTCGGCAAACAGGCTGGCCTGTCCATGCGACGACTGCAGCCGTCGTAGAACGGAAAGCGTTCTGTCCGGCCCCGCACGTACGAGCTCCAGCCCGACGCTACGGCTGGCTCGCGCCCGGGCATCCGCGAGGTTGAGGATGCGACCCCGGCTGATACCCTCGATGGCGGCGTGCGGAGAATCGAGGAAGCTGGTGAGACCTTCGGAGAGCCAGTGATAGCGGCGGGCTTCCCGGCGGACGGGGCTCATGCCCTGCTGCACGACGCACCACTTGCCGCTGTTGGTGACGATGAAACCGTGCAGATAGAGGTCATAGCCGTCCTGCACGGCGGCACTGTCGACCTTCGCGATCAGTCGGCTGGCCGCCGTCAGGCGCGTCGCATCGAGCCCCGTGCGATCGCCCACGTGTGTCAGCTCATCTGGTGTGCGGCGCGAGGCGCGTCCACGGCCGCCGCAGACATAGATACCGAGCTCGCGCTCCACGGGCGCCAGCCCGCGCTTCAACGCGCTGAGCACGCTGGTCGTAATGCCGGAGGAGTGCCAGTCCATGCCCATCACGGAGCCGAGCGACTGGAACCAGAAGGGGTGTGAGAGACGGCGCAGCATCTCCTCAGCACCGTAGTGGTGCACGATTGCTTCGGTGATGACACGGCCCAACGCCGTCATGCGCGTGGCGAGCCAGGCGGGGACACGGCCTCCGTGGAGGGGCAGGTCCGCATATCCGCTGCGAGTGGTCATCTCCGTCATCTTATTCCAGCCGAGTCTGCCGTCGCTCCAGCGTATCCAACCAGTTCTACGTAGCCGCGGCCCCTAATAGCGCGCCTCGCCCGAGTACCCGTGACGTCCACCGCTCCTTCCCAGTAGCGTGGGGAAGTCATCAGCTCCTGGTTGGCGAGGACGGGACGGACCTCCACATCAAGGCCGAGCGTGGGCACGGCCAGTCGCCATCGCGACGGGTAGCGGGCGCCTTCCGCGTCAGTCCAGTACCCGAGCACCTGGAGATCAACATCGCCCCGCTGCAGCGGACGGGCGCGGCCCTCGGGGTCGACCCACGTGCCGGCGCTGTAGGGATCCTGAGCTCCATTGCGATCCCGGAGCGAGTAGAACATGACACAGGAGCCATCCCCGAGCTGCAGGCCGAACCATTGCCATCCGCTCTCCTGCGGGCCGAGGCTGCCGCTGCCCCACTCCCGATCCAGCCACGCCAGACCCCGCACCCGAAGTGTCTTGCTGCCCCGAATCAGGGTGCCCGCGACGGCGATCCGCGGAATCGAGTAGTAATAGGTCGCATTCCCCGGCTCTCCTGACTTGCGACTCAAGCCGCGCTCGCCGTTGAGAACGGGAGCCATCAGCGGCCGTGCCGCAAGCGACAGCACGTAACCGTTTCCCGCAGCCTGCAGCTGCCATGGGGGTGCTTTGGCGGCTGACCCCGCGGGCGCTGCTGCCGGCGCTCGCGCCTCGCCGATCTGCCAGTTGCCCAGCCAGACCCGGAGCGGATCGGCCTGCGCGCCGGCGAGTCCGAGGGCGCCGCGCGCGAGCTTCACCGTGAACCGGAATCTCTGCTTCGCCACATCGCTGACAGCGAAGTGCCCGAGATAGATCTGACGGGTGTGCCACCTCGAGCCTTCACCGTCATGTTGAGAGCTGACCGCCAAGAACTGAGCAGAGGTCGGCGCGAGCGCAAAGCGGAAGATCGTGAGCTCGAAGCCGAGCCGCTCGCCGGCGGCGGAGACGAGGTTTCCGGTGAGATACCACCATTCCTGGCGGAAGTCGGGATGCGGGCCCTGGTCGCGGGGGAACTGCAGTGTCTTTGGACTCAGAGCCTGTGCGAAGGCTGGATGCTGTGCGCGGCTATCCCGTACGGCCGCGAGTGTCATGACGGCGGCGGCGATCACTGCCAGGGCTCGGGGACGGCGCACGCTCATTCCTCCCGCATCTCTGCCGCGATCGGTCCCCGGGCTGTGCGCCACGCCGGATAGAGTCCGGCGAGCAGTGCCGCCGCGAGGGCCAGAGCGAGCGCGTTCACGAACTGCGCGGCGTGCAGGTGCATCTCGATGTGCCAGCCGAAGGCGCGCCTGTCGATGATCTTGGTGAGGACCACGGCGATGATGAGACCGGCAGGGAGCGCCGCGAGAAGCGCCGCGCCTCCCATGAAGAGGGTCTGCGCCTCGACGAGCGCTGCTGCGCCGCGCGGTGTCAATCCGAGCGCGCGCAGCACCGAGAGCTCGCGAGCCCTGTCGAGCTCCCATGCGAGGAGCGCGCTCACCAGCCCGATGGCGGCGATTGCGGCCGCGAGCCAGTACAGAACCCGCGTGATGATGAAGGTCCGATCGAAGATCGCGAGTGACATCGAGCGGATGTCGGCGTTGGATCGTATGAGGAGCGCCTGGCGGCCGGCCGCGGCGGCCTGGAGGCGAGGAATCTCCCCGGCGGCATCCACACCGTTGCCGAGGTATAGGCCGATCGCCGTAACGTCATCGTCGTGCCAGAGCCGGCTGTAGACACGGAAGCTCATCATCGCGCTTCCGAGGCCACTGCCGTACTCGCGGTATACGCCGACGATCGGGAATTCGCGCGACCCTGACGGGGTGAGCAGCGACAGGCTCTCACCGGGCCGCAGATGCAGCCGCCAGGCGAGCGAATCGGAAAGGAGCAGCGCTCCCTGGCCGTACGCGCTCCACACCGTGCGCGGATCACCCGCGGTCAGATCGATTCCGGCATAGCTCCCCGGCGCCAATTGCAGGGCATCGAGCGCAATGTCTCCGCGCGCGGAGCGCACCACGACCGAGCGGCTGGCGCTGTGATCGGCGATCCCGGGAGTCATCAGCAATGCCCGCAGGACATCGGGCTCGATCCGCCGCTCCGGACGCCCCATGCCCGGACCGGGGGCTGCCACGTAGATGTCTGCTCGCATCGTCTGCGCGAGCCACTGACGCAGCGAGACCCTGAAGCTCTCGACCATGATCGACACGCCGATCATGGCCGCCACCGCCATGGCGAGCGCCGCCACCGCCACCCCCGTACGGCTCAACGACACTGCCACGTCCTCGAGCGCGAGACGACCGACCGAGCTGATATCAGCGAGTGACTTCGCCCCCCACCGCGCCAGCGCGCGCAGCACCGAAGGCGCCAGGGCGGCAACACTCGAGAGCAGCAGAAACAGGGCGGCAAAGCCGGCGAATACACTGCGGCTCGATCCTGCTATCAACCCGCACGCCGCCAGCGCGAATGCGATGCTGAGCCAGGACAGGCGTCGGGCAATGAGCGCGGCCCGGCTCTCGAGGGCGGAGCGCCTGAGTCCCAGCTGCGGGGTGCTGCCGGCTACCTCGAGCGCAGGCAAGAGGCCGCCGATCAGTGCCGTGCCGACACCCGCAATCACCGCCTCGATGAGCGTACGCGCAGGCAGCGTGACTCGTTGGACCGCGACGACGTAGTAGAGATCGTTGATGGTCTGAGACACGAGCTTCACCAACTCGTGTCCGACCGTGACCCCAAGCAACACGCCGAGAGCCGACCCGGCCGCGCCGAGCGCCGCGGCCTCACTGAGAACGATCGTCAGGACCTCCCCGCGGGTCGCTCCGAGCGCACGCAGAATGGCAATGCTGCGCCTGCGCTGCACCACCGTGAAGCTGACCGCGCCATAAATGAGGAGGGCGCTGACGAGCAGTGCGAGCAGACTCATCGCAGTGAGATTGGTCGAGAAGGCGCTCGTCATGTCGAGCGTCTCGCGCGTATGGCCTGCGGCTTCCTCGAGCTCGACGCCCTGCGGAAGAGCGCGGCGCAGGTCCGCGAGCGCTGCCAGGCCTGCCGGCCCCGCGGGCGTTCTGATGTCGATGCGGGTCAGGCGACCTCGCATGCCGAGCCACTCCTGTGCCTGCGCGATGTCAGCGAGTATCAGGGTGGCATCGCCGGGCCGGCGACTGCGTATCAGGCCGATGAGGATTGCGGGGTCCTGAACGCCGCCGATCTCGACCGTAAACCGGCCGCCCTCCCGCAGACCCAACTGTCGGGCGGTATCAGCCGCCATCACGACTGCTCCGGGCTGCACGAACCATTTGCGCAGCTCGTCGGGCTCGGGCGAGCGGCCGTCTGATGACAGCGTGTGCCCCTCGGAGCCCTCCAACTCTCCGCTCGCGAACGGGTCTACGCCGGCGAGCTGCATCACGCGGCCATGGACTGTCACATAGCCTTCGACCACGGGCGCGAAGACAGGCTCGGGTGAGCTGCTGAGAGGTTGCTGCGTGACCAGCCGGACGTAGAGCGCCTCATCAAGGCCTCGTGGGCCCCCCGTGAGTACCTGGGTGGCAGGGCCGTTCACCGCCCGCATCGAAAGCTCGAAGGCTCTGCGCGAGCTCGTCGTCGCGATGTCGACGGCGACGATCGTGGCGACCCCGGCGGCGAGTGCGACGAGCGCCAGCGCGAGTTGCGCCGGATGGCGCAGCAGGTGACGGAGGCTTGCGGCCCAGAGGGTGGGCATCAGGTCATCCGGGCGCGGCGGTCCGACCCGTGTCCGATGTCTTCGCCCTGCCGCTCGAGCGGCGCATCGGTCTCGAGCAGTTTCCCGTCGCGCAGCGCGAGCACGCGGTCGGCACTGCGCGCAAGCCACGCATCATGCGTAACGATGACGACAGTCGTTCCGCGCGCACGTGTCAGCGAGAAGAGTGTGGGCAGCACCTGAATGGCCGTCTCCTCATCGAGGTTTCCCGTTGGCTCGTCCGCCAGGAGCACCTCGGGCTCGTGCACCAGCGCGCGCGCGATGGCGACCCGCTGCTGCTCACCGCCGGACAGCCGGTCGACGGCGCTGCGCAAGCGGCTGCCGAGTCCGACCTCGGCGAGTACTGCCGCACTGCGCTTGCGGGCGACGGCCCCGCGCACTCCGTTCAGCTCGAGCGCAAGGCGGACGTTCTCCTCCACATTGAGTGTCGGGATGAGATTGAAGAACTGATACACGAAGCCGAGATGCGCGCGGCGAAAGAGCGTGCGCTGCGGCTCGCCCAGCGAAGTCACGATGCGGCCGCCGATCTCCACCTCGCCGCTGTCCGCGCGATCGATGCCGCTCATGAGATTGAGCAGCGTCGATTTCCCCGAGCCGCTGCGGCCGATGATCGCCACCATCTCACCCGCCCGGATGCGGGCATCGGCGCCGTCCAGCACCCGGTGCATCCCGGTGCCTTCGCTGAAGCTGCGGCAGAGTTGACGGATGACGATCAAGTGGAGTCCCCGAAAGAGCCGCAGGTCACGGTCAGGCAATATACAATTCCCGGATGAAACCAGTCGTCGCCCGAATGATGATCCGACCGGCCGCAGCCTGGGCTGTGGCGGCCGCACTGCTCGGCCTGAGCAGTCTTGCTCTGGCACAGGGGACGCCGGCCCCGGCGGCTCCGCAGTCAAAAAAGGCCGAGAGCCCTGCCCACATCAAATCCGAGGGTAGCTACAGTCTCGGTCTCTCGGTGGGTGAGAGCTTGCGCCGGATGTCCGTCGATGCGAGCTCCATTTCGACGCAGCGGCTGATGCAGGGCATCCACGACGCGCTCAGTGGTAAGGCCACGTTTGGCCCCGGCAATGAGCAGAGTATTCGCACCATGGTCCTCGGCGCCCGGACGCGGATCGGCGATGAGAATCACGCCGCGGCCAGCGCCTTTCTGGCGCGCAACGGCAAGAAGAAGGGCGTCGTCACCACGACGAGCGGCCTTCAGTACCAGGTATTGAAGGAGGGTCAGGGCAGCACGCCCAAGGCGGGCGACACCGTGACGGTCAACTACCGCGGCACGCTGCTCAACGGCAAGGAGTTCGACAGCTCCTACAAGCGCGGTCAGCCGGCTACTTTTCCGGTGGATCGGGTCATCCCCGGCTGGCAGGAGGCGCTCAAGCTGATGAAGCCCGGCGCGAAATGGCGTCTCTTCGTGCCGCCGAAGCTGGCCTACGACCTCAATTCCCCGCCGCCGATCCCGCCGGGATCGATGCTCATCTTCGACGTCGACCTGATGGGAGTCACCCCGCCGCAGCCGACGCCGCGTCAGCCGCTGCCGCAAGGCGCAAATCCACCCGCACGTCCACCGCAGCCCTAGGTCTGGCGGTACGCGCTCCTACATAGGCACAGGGAAACGATCGCTTAAACCAGCGTGTGAAATACCCGCTGGACGTCCTCGTCCTGCTCGAGCTTGTCGATCAGCGCCAGGACTTCCGTCGCCTGCTCTTCAGGGAGCTCGGTCGGCACGGTGCAGATGTATTCGTGCTCCGCTGACAGCGGCGTGATCCCGCGAGCCTCCAGCGCCTCCTGCAGCTTACCGAAATCGGCGAAGGCGCCGCGGATGACGAGCTGCGGCTCGCCCTTCTCTCCCGTGCTCTCTCCCGTGCTCTCTCCCATCTCCTCCAGCCCGTGATCGATGAGGTAGAGCTCGAGGTCGTCCTGATCGATGCCGGCCGGATCGAGGCGGAATACGCCCATCCGCTTGAACAGAAATCCAACACTTCCGGAGGTGGCGAGATTGCCGCCGTTCTTGGTGACCAGGTTGCGCACCGAGGCAACGGTCCGGGTCGGGTTGTCGGTGGCAGCCTCCACGAGCAGCGCTACGCCGTGAGGCGCATAGGCCTCGTAGTGCACCTCGTGATAGTTGGTCGCATCGCGCCCGGATGCGCGCTTGATTGCCGCCTCGATCTTGTCCTTCGGCATGTTGACTGCGCGCGCATTCTGAATCACGCGGCGCAGTACCGGGTTGGAGCCGGGATCGGGGCCGCCTGACTTCACCGCCATCGTGATGTCCTTGGCGATGCGCGCGAACTGCTTCGCCATGCGGTTCCATCGCGCAAACATGGTGTGTTTGCGGACTTCGAAGATGCGTCCCATGGGGGACCTCGCCGGTCAGGCGAGCTGCGACTGCAGCAGCCGGAGCCTGCGCCGTTGCAGCCGCAGCCGACGCTCGAGCTCCTTCAGCTGCTGCTGAAAGCTGGCGTGCTCCCAGTGCTCGATGACGGCGCGCTTCTTCTCTTCGAGCCACTGCTCCTTCACCTTGGCCCATTCGGCGACGGCGGCGGTGAAGGTGTCGTACTCGTGCGCGACTCGCTGGCGCAGCTCACTCACCCGGGAAGGTGCGGCCACGGCCGGCAGGCTCGCGAGCTTGCGCTGCGCGCGCGTGAACTGCATCGAGAGGAGTGCGCGCTGGATCTGGAACACGGGCGTGCGCTTCAGCCGCCGCGTCAGCCCGATCACCTGCAGGCTCGCGATCAGCCACTTCGTCGGATCCCACTGCCACCAGCGCACGCCGTTGCGGTAGTCGTGCGCGAAATTGTGGTGGAAGTTGTGATACCCCTCGCCGAAGGTGAGCACCGCGAGCACCGGGTTGTCGCGCGCGCTGTTCGCCTCGGTGTACGGGCGCTCGCCCCACATGTGCGCCAGGGAGTTGATGAAGAACGTGAAGTGATGGCTCAGCACCAGGCGCAGCACCCCGGCGAGGATGAAGGTGCCCCAGAGGTCGCCGACCAGCCAGCCGGCGAGGAGCGGCAGGCCCAAGTTGGTTGCGAGTACCAGGGCGACGTAATGCCGGTGCTGGAAGGCGAGCAGACCATCGCGCCGCAGATCCGGGATGTTGGTGAAGTCCTCGATGCCGCTCGGATACTCCCGCACCATCCAGCCGATGTGCGAGAACCAGAACCCGAGCGGGGCCGCATAGGGATCGCGCTCGACGTCATCGACGTTGAGGTGATGCCTGCGGTGGCCGCTGCACCAGGCCCAGGCGCTGTTCTGCAGTGCCATGGAACCGAAGATCACGAGGAGCAGTCGCAGGCTCCAGTGCGCCTCATACGTGCGGTGCGCCCAGAGCCGGTGGTAGCCGGCGGTGATCGACATCTCGTTGGCCGCCAGGAAAAGCCCGCAGAGCACCCAGGCCGCCGCCGAGAAGCCATGCGTCCAGCCGTACCAGGGCACGAGCACTACGGCGGCCAGGAAAGTCAATGAAAACAAAGAGATATTCGTCCAGATGGGCGGCGCCCCCGCAGTGGCGGGGGACGCGGAGCTCGGTGCGGCGGGACGGGACTGCATGGCGGTCGGAAGCTCCACGGGTGGCCTGTGAAACCCGCTAAACATAGCACGGTTCCGCATTATGCAGCGATCGCCCGGGGCGGTTTGCGAGGTCCGGCACGCTCCCTTGGGGGGCGGTGCCACCGGCGGTGAGGATGGGCGCAACCGAGGCCTTGCAGCGTCGCGAGCAACCGGGCCCGGGCATGAGCAGCCGACTCAGGCGGTCAGCGCCCGGCTGCAATGACCCGCCTGGCCGTAATGGCCCCTGGCCGTAATGGCCCCTAGCCGTAATGGCCCCTAGCCGTAATGGCCCCTAGCCGTAATGGCCCCCTGCCGTAATGGGGCCGCCTGGCCGTAATGGGCCGACTGGCCCTAATGGGCCGCCTGGCCGTAGTGGCCGGGCTGGGACTGCGCCATCGTTGACAGGCATCGACACGAAACCCTCTCGGCGCGGGCTCCCCCAACAGATCGCATGCGCAGGAATGACCCCGCCCCAACCTTGCAGCGGCCAGCGCCGCACGATGCGGTGACGCTGAAGCTCGGGCCAGCTCGCCGCGATCCTGGGACCGCGCGGCGCGTGTTAGGGATCTGCCGGGCGCGATGCCTCCTTACAGGCACGTAATGTCAGGTCCCGCGCGAGAGACACGGCGTTCCATTGTTGACACACTCGTGCGGCACATTGTGGCGCACACTGCGGCGGGATGCATTCCGGCCGTGTTTGCGGTTGCAGGCCGATATTGCCGGGTGTATTCATACCCCTGACAACGCAACCGTGCCCGACATGCGTCTTGAAACCATGTCCGCCCTGGAGGGCGCCGCTTCCCGTGCGCATTCATGGAGGAGCGCAGGATGCGAGCGACCGTATTTCCGAAAAACCAAGAATTTTGGAGGAGATATGAGCTATCAGTTCCGGTCCTTCTCACCTAAGGGGGACATATGAAATCACCTAATTGGCGCACGGTGCTGGCGCCTGCAGCAATCTTCTTGGCGGCGGCCCTGGCATGCGGGACGGCTTTTGCACAAGCCGGCTCGGACGCCGAGGAAGCACAGAACAGCGCCAACCCCGCGCTCTGGCCCTCGATGGGGCAGAACCTTGCCCTCGACCGCAACAGCAAGCTGACGCAGATCAACACGAAGAACGTGAAGCATCTGCAGATGATCTGGTCGCAGTCGACCGGCGCCTTGCGCGGCCATGAGGGCCAACCGATCGTCACCACCGTCGACGGCAAGCCGATGATGTTCTTCATCAGCGCCTGGCCGAACATCGTGCAGGCGCTGGACCTGTCGGACCCGGATCATCCGGTCGAGATCTGGAACTACGTGAAGAAGACGGACCGGGATCTTTCGGCCGTGCCGCGCGCCTGCTGCGATACGGTCAATCGCGGCCTCAACTATGCGGACGGCAAGGTCGTCTTCAACACGCTCGATGGATATCTCATCGCGCTCGATGCGAAGACGGGCAACGTGGACTGGGAAGTCAAGCATGCCTATCCGGACAAGGGCGAGACCGTGACCAACGCGCCGCTGATCGCCAATGACAAGGTGATCACCGGCTTCGGCGGCGATGAGTTCGCGGCCCGCGGCCGGATGGAGGCCTACGATCTCGCAACCGGCAAGCTGGTCTGGAGATACTGGGACAACGGCACGGATGAGGAGATGGGCTTCACGTCCGCGACCAACAAGGACAATCCGCACTACGGCACCGCCGGCCACAATCTCGGCATGACCTATCCCGATGACGAGTGGAAGCGCGGCGGCGGCGCTGCCTGGGCCTGGTACAGCTATGACCCGGAGCTGAAGCTCATCTACTACGGGTCGGGCAATCCCGGCCTGTGGAGCCCGTCGTATCGTTGCGGCGCCAACCCGCCCACCCAGGAGGCCTGCAACTCGGGCAAATACGACAACAAATATTCGATGAGCATCTTCGCGAGGAATGTCGAGACCGGCAAAGTGGTGTGGGTCTATCAGATGACGCCGTTCGATCAGTGGGACTATGACGGCGTCAACGAGCCGATCCTGGTCAACTTGAAGTTCGGCGGCAAGACACACAAGGCGCTCGTCCACTTCGATCGCAACGGCTTTGTCTACGTTCTCGATCGTACGGACGGCACGCTGCTCGCGGCGCACAAGTACGTGACGGTGAACTGGGCCGAAAAGGTCGACATGAAGACCGGCCGTCCGGTGAAGGTGTACGAGCACTCGCCGTTGGCGGTGAACCAGATGGCCCAGGCCTGTCCGTCGGCGATGGGCGGCAAGGATCAGCAGCCGGCCTCCGTCGATCCGAGAGACCCGGAGATCTTCTATGTGCCAACGAACAATTGGTGCATGCAGGATACCCCGCAGACACGCACCAGCATGCAGCAGGGCGTGGTCTACGTCTTCGCCAACGTCTACATGTACGAAGACAAGGCCGGAGTGTCCGGGAGGATCAAGGCTTTCAATGTCGTGACCGGCAAGACGGTATGGGACATTCCGGACAAGTACCCGAATTGGGGTGGAACGCTGAACACCAACGGTGGCCTCGTGTTCTACGGCAGTCTGGGTGGTGACTTCCGCGCCGTCGACCGCAAGACCGGCAAGATCCTGTGGTCGCGCAAGCTCGGCTCCGGAATCATCGGCAACCCGATCACCTACGAGATCAAGGGGCACCAGTACGTGTCCATTCTCGCCGGCATCGGTGGCTGGATCGGGCTGCCCGTGACGGCAGGGCTCGACCTCAACGACAAGTACGGAGCAATCGGTGCCACGGCAATGGCCAAGGCGACGGGGTTGAATCAGATCCCGCAGGGCGGCGCCCTGTACACCTTCCGCCTCGAGGATTAGTTGCTCTGAAAAGGGATAGGGACTAGCCTTTTTGGTACCCCGCGGCAGCGCGGACTCCGGCTCCGCGGGGTACCCCCATCTCCCTTCCCGGGGAGCCAGATGATCGCCTTCGACAGGATATGCGATGTCCTTAATGCTCTTTGGCCGCTGCGTGAGAGCGGCGGCCATTCCGTTGACGGCCGCCGCCTTCCTCGCATCGCCCGCGTTTGCTGATACCAACCCCACCCATCGGGTGGCCGACTCCACCGGGCTGCAGGGGCCCTGGGAGGGCAAGGATTTCGACGACCTCGATCAGGCCGAGATAGATGCCGCCAAGCAGGCTGCCCGGACCACGCATTTCTCCACTCTTCGCGTCTGCGCCGATCCCGGCAACATGCCGCTCTCCGATCGGGCCGGGGAGGGGTACCAGAACAGGATTCTCGAGGTGCTCGCCAAGGGGATGGGGGCGCGGCTGAGCTATTACTGGCGTTCCTACACCGGCAACATCGTCGGTCAGGCGTTCGGACAGGCTGACCAATGCGACCTGCTCATGGACATGCCGGTCAACTACCCGGACTCCTTGTCCACGGTTCCGATCTACCGCACGACCTACGTGCTCGTGTGGCGGAACGATGAGAAGCTCTCCATCAAGAGCCTGGATGACCCGCGGCTGCGCAAGTTGCGGTTGGGCGTGTTTCAGATCTCGGCGCTGCGTCAGGCTCTCTCGAACCACGGCGTGGTCGCCAACGTGAAGGTCTGGCCGGTGAGCACCGACACGGAATGGGTCCCGGCGCATCAGCCCTGGCAGCAGGTCGAGGAGGTGGTCGACGGCAAGCTCGATGTCGCCGCTGCCTGGGGACCCATGGCCGGCTGGCTGAAGACCATGAAAGGGGCGCAGATCACCCTGCAGCCCGTGAATCTCATGGATGACGTCGTGCCGATGGAATTCAGCTTGGGTATCAGCGTGCCGAGGAGCGCAGTGCTGCTGAAATTCGCGCTCGATGATGCCCTCAAGGCACATCGGGCCGAGATCGAGAAGATCCTGAGCGAGTATGGCGTGCCGCTCGTGAAGTGCGCCGACTGCATCGTGCCGGGTGACCTGCCGTCGAACGGCGGCTACACCGCTCCCATGTCGGTGGCCGAGATCGAGAGCAAGCCGACGCACTGGACGGTCTCACGCGCGCAGGTCGACAAATGGCTGGCGGGCGGGGCAGACATCAACACCGAGCTCATCGACGCCGTCGTCTCCAACGACGTCGATCGGGCCGCTTACCTGATCGGCAAGGGTGCTCACGTCAACAGGCTCGACAATCTGGGCACGCCGCCGCTCGAGACGGCCGCCCGCGCCGGGTGCATTCCGATGATGCAGCTCCTCATCGATCACGGCGCGAAGGTCGATTGGCCCGACAGCGACGGCCAGACCGCGCTCATGGGCGCGACCATGCGCAACCAGGCTGCGGCCATAAAGTTTCTGGTCGCGCACGGCGCGAACGTCGAGAAGGGGGGCCCCCGCGGCTACACGCCTTTGTCGATCGCGGTCGAGGAAGGTCAGCTCGACTCCGCGTATGCGCTGATACAGGCGGGCGCGAATGTGAACGTTGCCGCCAGCGAGCACAAACTGACACCGCTCATGGTCATCGCGAGCGAGCTCCCGCCGCAGAGCAGAGACGTCAAGGTGCTGCAGGATCATGGGCCGATCGAAGTCGCTCGCGCCCTGCTGGCCCACAAGGCAAAGGTGAACCTCGCGGACGCCGATGGAGTGACCGCGCTCATGATCGCCGCGGCGCGCGACAACTCCGCGATGATCGGGCTGCTGATTCAGGCTGGTGCCAACCCGCACCTGAAGTCGGCGACGGGCGAGACCGCGCGCGATATCGCAGTTGCGAACGACAATCTCGGCGCCATACGGATTCTCGATTTGCTCGCCCGCCGGTAAGCGGCGGCACACGTCATTCAACAGAACCGGAGGTATCCATGAGACGCTTGGCAGGCGTAGCCGCCTTCACTTTGGCGCTGATCGGAGCGGGGTGCTCGGGAGCTCCCGCCGGAACGGCTGCCTCCTCCTCCGCGAAGCCTGGCGTCACCGGCAAGCCGCCGCTGCAGGTCGTGGCCGCGGCCCCCAAGGGATCGCTCCACAACCCGTACAATGGCGATGCCAAGGTCGCCGAAGAAGGCCACAAGCTCTTCTTCAACTATGGATGCAACGGTTGCCACGGCGGCGGCGGCGGCGGCGGCATGTGTCCACCGCTGATCACCGGCGTTTGGATTTATGGTGGTGATGACGACACCCTCTTCCGCCTCATCTCGCTCGGGTCACAAAAGCTCCAGGCAGACGGTTATACTGTCAAGGCATTGATGAACGTTGCCGCTCCGATGCCGCCGATGGGCCCTCTGATCAAGAGCGATGACGATCTGTGGAAGATCATCACCTGGATCCGGTCGGCGTACACCGGACCTCCGGATCACAAATACAAGTGATCGGATGATCGCGCGACACGCTGCCGTGCGCGCGCCGGGGCTGCTCGCGCTGGCTTTGCTGGCCGGCGTGAGCAATTCTTGGATGGCCGCGGCAGCCACCGCCGCGCCGCGCACCTTTCCAATCGTCTATCTCAGCGAAGCCTATCCCGGGCCGCGGATCATGCCGTCGCTCCTGGAGACTCAGCCTGCGGATGAGGGATTGGCGGGTGCCCGCGCCGGTACCGCGGAGATCAACACGACCGGCAGGTTCCTGGGTTGGAATTTCAAGTTGTATGTCGAGATCCTGCCTGCGGGCGCCGAGGTGGCCACCCAGACCCGGCGGCTGTTCGCCCGCGGGCCGTTGATCATCGTGGCCGATCTGCGTGCGGCCGATCTCCTGAAGCTCGCCGATGCGCCGGCCGCGAAGGGCTCATTGATCTTCGACATGAGGACGACCGACGACAGTCTGCGGCAGAAGGATTGCCGATCGAGCGTCTTCCATGTGCTCCCCAACCAGGCCATGCGCGCCGATGCGCTGGGGCAATTCCTGGTGGAAAAACGCTGGACACGGTGGTTTCTCCTCCAGGGCCCGACGCCGCAGGATGCGGTATATGCAGCGGACGTGCGCCGCTCGGCCAGCCGCTACGGCGCCCGTGTCGTCGCCGCCAGAAGCTACGACTACAATCCCGGCTCGCGCCGCAGCGACACCGGTTATCAGCAGATTCAAACGCAGATGCCTCTCGCGACGCAGATCGGGTCCGATTACGATGTCCTCTTCGTCGCGGACGAGACGGACCTGTTCGGGGACTATCTTCCCTACAACACCTTCGCCGCGCGGCCGGTCGTTGGAACGCAAGGACTCATTGCGGCGGCCTGGACTCCGGCCTTCCAGTCCTATTCCGCCCTGCAGATGCAGCATCGGTTCGAGCTCTTCGCCCATCGCCAGATGACCGAGCGCGACTATGGTGGCTGGCTTGCCGTCAATATCGTCGGTGATGCCGTCATGCGCGGGAGGACGGTCTCGCCGGCCGGGATTCGCGCTTATCTGCGATCGGACAGGTTCCTCGTCGCGGGCTTCAAAGGGCAGGGCCTGACCTTCCGCTCCTGGGATCAGCAGTTGCGTCAGCCGGTGCTCATTGCACAGCCGCTCATGATCGTTTCCATATCGCCGCAGAGCGGCTTCCTCCACCCCGGCAACACGACCGACACCCTGGGCTTCGATCAGCCGGAGACGCAATGCCGCCTCGCGCATTGAACGGGCGCGGCGCAGCGCTCCTCGCATTCGCCCTCTTCCTGTGCTCCTTCGCGGCGGCCGCGCGCGCCAGCGAGCTTTTCGTCTCGAACGAAGTCGACGATACGGTGACCGTGCTCGACGCCGGCAGCTACAAGGTGATCGCCACGATCCCGACCGACCAGCGGCCCAGAGGTATCATCGAGACCGCCGATCACAAGGCGGTTCTGGTATGCGACGGCGACTCGAGCAACATCGATGTCATCGACACCAGGACGCTCAAAGTGACACGCCGGATAAATACCGGCCCGGACCCCGAGACGCTGGCCATGTCGATCTCGGGGGACAGGATCTATGTGTCGAATGAAAACAACGCCCTGGTCACGGTGATCGATTACGCCACGGGCAAATGGATCACGCAGGTCCAGGTGGGGATAGAGCCGGAAGGTCTCGCCGTCAGCAAGGACGGGCGCACGGTGGTGGTGGCCTCCGAAGAGACCAGCATGGCCCATTTCATCGACACGAAGAGCTGGCAGGTCGTGGCCAACGTCCTCGTCGACACGAGGCCGCGGGTCGCGGTATACACTCCGGATCAGCGGTACCTGTGGGTATCGTCGGAAGTCGGGGGTACGGTCTCGGTCATCGACCCGGGGAGCCATCAGGTCGTACACGTCATCAGCTTCGATATCCCGGGTGTCGACAAGCAGTACATCGGTCCCGTCGGCCTGCAGTTCA